>Ga0207866_1001101_pt1 | contig 29280 bp, 36 predicted proteins | sample HigsolmetaAR203D_FD_184835 | JGI IMG/M metagenome (GOLD analysis project Ga0207866, IMG submission 184835) | Ionic liquid and high solid enriched microbial communities from the Joint BioEnergy Institute, USA - AR20-3-D (SPAdes) (version 2) ...
TCAGCCGCCCCGACGTAAGCCCAAGCCCGTCTTAACCAGTCTTCCATTTCTACCTCGTACTCCCTCACTGCCAGTTCTTGACGGATGTCTTCAATGTCCGCCGCCAGTTCATCTACCTGAACAGGTTCCGGCTCAACGTCGCTCCGGCCAACAAGAGGGTCAAAGAAACGGAACCTTCTTTTCGGCTTCTTCTCCGGCCTGTTGAGATCAACACCCTTCGACGCGAAGTATTTAACCGGGAGTTTGAATACGATTTCGTCGTGATTAACGATGATGAAGTCGTGGTCGTCAATGTATGGCAGGAAGCTATCGTCGATGTGCCATCTTCCTTCGCCATGACAGGTCTCGCAGTCAACAGGTTCATTGTACTGGTCGTACCCCATGAACCCATCTCCTTCACAATCAGAGCAGACGAACTCCTTGTCCACTTCCAGTTCGATGTTCTTGGGGTACTCCACCCGGAATTGCACACCCTCCCCGTCGAACGAACGCATGTCACCGGTGTAGTGGGCGTTCGGGAATGCATTCTTCAGCCCCTCTATTAATATGTGCCGCGTCTTGCGGCTCGTGAAGTACGGGCGGCAGATAAGGAAATGTGGCTCTCCGTGGATATGTACAACCCGGAGCAACGCTCGCGCTTGATAGATGGGATTCCAAACGTCCTTGTCCTCGGAGCGGGACAGGTAAGCAACCGCCATCGTCACATCCCGCATGGAAGGCACAAGCTGGAACACGCCGCTCCCTATACCATTTCGTTTCGTATCCATGCAAGACGTTCCGTTCCACCCCTCAATCCACTTATCCCCGCCGTGATTGGCGGCGGCGTAGTAGGACATGCCCGCGATGTGATGCGGCAGAATGGAGATGGTGATCGTCCATTCTTTAAGCAACCCGGAATCCAGATTTTTCGGACATTTCGTCGTGTACCACTTCACGGTTTCCGACTTCTCGCCAAACAGCTTTACCAGTAGTTTGGAAAGCTTCGGCGAACGATAGCTTTTTGCTTCTTTCGCAGTATCATTGTGAATAGCGATGCAATACGCTTCGATATACGACATGACTTTGTTCGGTACGGTGTTTTGCAGAAGATGCTCCGTATTGATCGACTCTACCAGTTTTTGGGCGACTTGGAACCGTAAGTGGGCGACTTGATCTCTCCCGTAGGGGAGTCTGTTATAGACGTGCTCCAGTTCGTGTATATCGTCTTTAGAGACGTCGCGGAACTCAGGAACCAAGTCTGCCTCGACCTCGGGATGAAACATCATGTATCCTTGCTCGCCGACCAACTGTTGCCAAAAATCATCTCGTTGCAGGTAGTCAGCCTTTACGCCCGCCTCGCGCAAATTGAATGAAATATCTAACACTTCCTGTGCCTTTTCCATGCTCCGTTGCAGAATGTCCTGATGAATCATGTAGTCGTTTCCTCCCTTTCTTGTTTGTACTTCGCCCTATCTATCGAGCTAAACCCTCAGATGGTTGCGGAGGATTTTTAACTTTTGGTGTACCTTTATTATACTATATAGAATACATATTGTCAATACCTGAATTTTATTAAAATTGAAGGGGCGAGGCTTCGCCCCTGAAGGTTAGTTTGTCATGTTAAGCAGTTTGGCAATCGCCGGAGCGGGGCGGTCTTAGACGACCGCGCACCGCGTCAGCACTGTTTGCTTTTCCCCGCTGTACTCTTTGTGTTCTTTGACTGTGGCTTTCAGCTTGTATGTTTGCCCTTCTTCGAGTACCTTGCTGGACGAGTACCAAACAAGGTTGTTGCCTTGTTCGTCAGCCATGATATGGAGCTTGACGATGCCGAAGTCATTTTCAAACGGGATGATGCGTTGTACAGTGACCGTAAAAACTTCACGCTTGCCTACTTCCCCGACGTACCCGCCGCGATTGCGCTGTTCTTTTTCCGCCTCCTTTTTCTTCTTAAACTCAATGTTCCGCAAGTCCATCTCATAGGCGTTTGCCATCGAAGCGGCTAGTCTGTGGGTGTCCCACGTCACGTATCCGAGACGTGCGATAATGGACAGGTTATGGAGATAGTCCGTCAGTTCTTCGCGCTTCTTGAGTTCCCGCGCCCATTCGACGATAACCTTTGCCTTATCATATGATTCGTCGGACGGGAAGTCAAAGTCGCGGCGCTTTTTGTCCTCCTTCGTCTCGTCCGGTAGCATGTTTCGGAACGCCCGGTCAGCCGTCGTTTCGACGTATCGACCGTAGTTCCTTTGCTCGCGGGCGGACGATCCACTTACCCAACCGAAGCGAGTTATGCACTCGACCACGAAAGCCATATAGACATTGAGGTCATAGATGCTTTGGCCGCCTCCTTCCGAGCAGTTACGCGCTTCTTCCTCAAGCTCTCCGAGCAGGTCGAACCACTTTGCGTATTGTTCCGGGTCAGTGTGCCCGAGAAAGTCCCGCAGACAGTTCCGCCCAACTTGCTTGAAAGTCCCATCCTCGTGCTGGAGAACGAACGTCTCCTTGCGATGGCGGCGCGTGTTACAGTGTTCGCAGACACTGTGTACATCGAAGAAGCGGGTGGGCGTCTCCTTATTAGGAGCCGTGCGGATGATGTTTCCTGCCTCCGTATGCTCAATGGATGCGACGAACGTCCATCCGTTATAAGAAGGAGCTTCGCCTTCAACCGTAAGGCAGGTAAAAACATCTACTTCTCCCTTCTTCTTGTCCTTGATGCGCTTCATCTCACCGAGGATTTCGACCTTGATCGGTGAGCATCCAAGCCTTGCCGCCCGCTTGTTCAAGCTCTCCAACTTATTCATGAAACCTTCCATCCGGGTACTGTGGATGCGGTAGAACGAGTCCCACGCGATGTCTGCCGCCGTCATCTTTCTTTCCATGTCCTTCCCCTCCGTCTATTCCTGATGTCTGTATTATACCATGAGGGGAAAGATATTGTCAACACCTAATTAATATATTAACAATACTTATTTTACGGATGCCTACCCGTTCATCTCTACTCATTCTTCTTTCCCCCTTATGACCGTCAGTTTCGGCCTACTCCTTGACGGTGTATCGTAGTCCGTGAAGGTACACCCCTTCTTGACCAATGTGTCTACGATACGTTCGATATCCCAGTACTCAGTGCGAACAGGGATAAGTGGGGCTGAACCCTTAGAATAGATGTCCACAAAGAACAGGGATACAATATGGAGGCTGTCGTCCGCCGCCACGATCAACCCATAATCTTCATCAAGGATGCAGTCCATGATGTGCTTTGGGATGTCGCGCGGGCAGGTATCCTGATAGCAAATGAGATAGGCAAGCAACTTCTCCGATGCGTCGCGTACCAGTACGATATTAAGCACCCTGTCCGGGTCGCCCTCGTGACTCAAGTCCACCCTCCCGAATCGTTTGCATCCCTTGACGATGAGCGAAGCAAGGAACGATTCCCCGTCTTCCTTCACAACCGGCGTGAATGCCCGGCCTCCATCGTATTCCTGATTGAACAGCACTTTAACCAGTTCTTTGTTCATCTGTTATCTCCTGTAAACATCGTATTGTAGTACGTGTTCTTCTGCGACTAGCCCGTAACGTTGCTCAAGCAAGTAAATGTCGTCGTCCATTTCGACAGCCCTATACCATACAGTACAGTAAGGATACTTCTTTGCGTCGAGGGCGGAGGGCGTGAAAGTAGGCTCGTCTCCCTCCGTCCAGCGAACCGACTTTACATACCCTTTGCCCGGAACATATAGAATCGAGTATTTGTTCACATCAGACATCCTGATAGACTCCTTTCGTGAAGAACGCTTGTTTGTTCTGACAGTGGACGAACTCCGCGCCTTTAAGCCTGTTGCCTGTTTCTTTGTGGATAAAGCTGTCCACGGTGTACGGGTTGTAATAGGCTTGTTGTGCCTTGCTGGTATCTTCGAGGACGGCGCCCGCGCCGACAAAGTTTCCTTCGATCAGCGCATGGACATTCTTGCGCTTCTCGCGCAGTACACGTTGCCGCCCGGCCTCCGACACCCTGAACCGCGCATCATACAGTGTAACTGTGTCGGCGTGGGCCACAACAAGGCCGGTTTCTTTATCTCTAATGGAAAAGACGTGCTTGTGCAGGTTTAAGTAAATCTCGACTCGCTGTCCGACTTGCAACGTCCGTCCTTTGACCGTTTCAAACTTCATTCAGGCTACCTCCTTGTCCTGATGACTGTATTATACCATACTACGTTGAGTATTGTCAATATAAAAGTTAATGGGGAGGTTTGGTCTCCCCGTCATTTAAGCAGGTCGAACAAGCGTCGGTGTTCTTCCGGCACATGGTCGATCATGCCGTTATCCTTCCAGTCGCTCCCATAGAATCCCCAAACGGATTCGATGACTTCGCCGTTCGGGTCTTCGAGAGTGAAGCCGTAGATATCGCCCCTAAGGTACATATCGTACACTTCCACTTCTTTGCGGAGGATGTCTTTCACCTTCTCCTTCAATTCGTCGTCGATTTCTTCGACGCCGAACTCTTGCTTGACACGCTCCGCCGTGACGTAAATCCAGCCAACCTGCCCACTGTCCCACGGGTCGTTAAACCCCGTGGTGTTCATCGTCAGGCCGGAATGGTCGAGCAGGTAGAGGGGAAGTACGATGATGTCTTCATCCGGGTTTCCCACTTCACCAATCAGCCACGCCGCCCAACTGCGGTAATTGTCGATGTTTTGCGCTTGCTCGTCACCCAAGTCATAGCGGCGGTGGGCGCAGACCATCGTGCCGAGCCATCCGACCATGTCACTGCGCGGGTTCAAGGCATCATAGTCCTGCGCGACTTTCAGGGTGTAGCCGTTAGCCTTCGCTTGCAACATAAAAATCATCTCCTTTGTTTGTTCTGATGGTATTATACCACAGATTAAATGTATTGTCAATACTTCATCCTTTCCCGGTATGGTATGGAGGGAGCTTTGCGCTCCCTTATTTAGCTTGAAACTGCTTGATGATTTTCCATTCACCGCCGACGTTGCGCTCGACCGTAACCTGATTGTCGTAGGGCGCGCCGTCCTCGATGCTCATCCGGGACAACCATACCCGAACGACACCATTGTCAAACTTGAGGTCGTCGGTTTGGCCGACCGCTATCGTCGGCATAGTTTGCAGTTGCTCCAACGTGAACTTTTTGATCTTCATTGTAAAAACCCCTTTCGTTTGATTTGTCTGTATTATACCATTAATGAATTAGTATTGTCAATACTCTCAATAAGTTTCATTTCGGCATACCAACTCAAAATCTATATACACGCTAACTGTTAATCTCTCACTTGCATAATCCTTTTCAATAGTTACTTCTATGTCCCCTTCCTTAAAAAGTTCTTTAAGAAGTTCTTTCAGATTTTTCTTATCCATAGGTTTACCTCCCTAATATTAAATTTTGAGTTTAATTATAAGATAACTATCAGTCTTTCAGTTTGTGTACCAATGTGCGGAAGTGGAAGCATTGAATGTTCCAGCCTCCCGCGCCGATAGTTTCAATCTTCGCCCGCCCGTGTTCGCCCGTGACGATGCCGTCAAGGTTGCCCTTCGGGCTGATGCTAAGGCCAGTGGCGTCCAGTATCGTACCCACTGTCGAGTGAATGCGCTGGATAAGATCGTACAGTTTCGTTTTCTTTTCCTGCTCAAGTACCCGGTCGAGCCACGCCATCCGTTCTTCCTCGTTATAATATGAGGCCATTGTCTCGACCGCGTTTCCGAGTTGGGCGATAGCCTTGCTGGCAGACTTTACGTCCGCGTCGTTTTTGACGTAGTTGTCAATCTTCCAACCGAAGGCAGGAGCGCCCGGATTCTCCTGCTTATAACGCTCGACTGCGGCTTGCTTCGCCGCTTTCAGTTCTTCCCGAAGTTGCCAATAACGAGCATGTGCCCGTATGTACCATTCCCGCGCCTGTTCCTTCCACTGTTCTAAAAATTCCATGATCGCGGCGGGCGTGTTCTCGCTGAGAAAACGTTCCTTTTCCAGTTCTTCGTTCAGCTTGCGTTTCCAGTTGGCAAGCGTTTCTTCCGCATCTTTCAGCCTACGCTTCGCGCTTTTGATGTCCTGTTGCTTTGACTGAACGTCATAGACAAGGCCCATAACCTCATAATTCTGTTCTTGTTGGGCCTTGTCGAATGCCGCGTTCAGGTCGTCCGTATTGACGCCGCGCTTTTGCAATTCGGTAAGTTTCTTCGCAAGTTGGGCCTCGTGTCGAGCTATGGCGGCTTTACGCTTTTCAACGTTGGCCGCCGCGTTTTCCACTTTTTCTTGAAGTTCCTGCGAGTTCATGTCGTCACCCTTTCGTTCGTTATGCCTTTATTGTACCATGTTGAAAATGTAATGTCAATACGCCGCCTAATGAAAATTTGAGTCGATGCCTGTCGTTTAATCGCCTTTCCATTAAACGGCGGGCATCGACTGTGGCAAGCGAAGCGCGACAGTGATTTTCAAAATCGCCCCGGTTTTTCTAGCAGGCCGCCTAATAGCGAAAATCCCCCGGTTTTTTCGAGTTGCCGCCTAATATAGATGCAGGGAATCCACGGTTTCCCATTTCCAAGTAATCCTATCGAAATTTTCGAGCCGTGGGTACATTCCAAGTATTCCTATCGGAATTATCGGAAATTGAATCCCTACAAACCTGATAGGCTTTCTCTCCTTTCGTTCGCATTGTGTTCTCCTTTGTTCGCATCTTTGGCGGCAACGTGCCGCCGCGGCGTCCATGCCGCCGCCATACTATTATATAATAGTTATCCACAAGCTGTCAAGTTATCCACATGTGGATATGTGAATATGTGGATATGTGGATAACATCGCGTATTATATCACGCCGGTTGGCATTCTGTCAATCGAATATATTTCCAATCAGAATACTATGTTTTATATTCCTATAGGAATACTAGGTTTTATGAAAATGGTAATTTTACTTTCATTGTCAAGTTTACTATGAAAGGAAATATTGGAAAGAACTGACAACTTGTAAGCGTTTCCATCCGAAGCACATTCCGCCGGATTTGTCAATACCCCATGTAAGCGCTTTATTTCGCCTCTAGAGGCGTTTTAGCCTTCCGAAGTCCAATCTATCTAGCTCCTGCGCTATCTTCCGAAAGGAAGCGCTTTCATGTACAACGGATCCGGGCGTATCATCCAGTAATTTCGATATATATATATATAATGAAGCAAAAAAAGTTTACTAAGAATACAAAAAACCTATTGCAAAACCGGTCCTGCCGTACTAATATATAGACGTACAAAAAAAAACATGAAGAAATGGAGGAAAACAAGATGAAGAAGGTAATGACGGACATTAACGCGGAAAGGGAAGAAGAAGCGGCGCGCGCGGCATTGGCGAACATGACAGCGGAAGAAACGGCAACGGAAGGAAGCGCGGCGGAAGAAAAGGAAATGCGCGGCAATGGCTTTAAGATTAACGCCGCCGCCGTTATCAATACTTTTACAGTATCGGAAGCGGAAGACAGAGAACAAATACTCAATCAACTAGACGACGCGCCTTTATTTTCTAGCCTGTCCGCGCGTGACATGTATAAAAAGCGTGCGCCGATTATGTACCATCTGACAGGCGGCGCGGAAGTACTGGAAGCTAAAGCTATTATCGTATCCGATTATTTGACGCGCTTCCGCCGCCAGCTTGACATAGCTCTTGATGATCTTTATTGCAGGGTGACATATGCGGACTGGATAGAATTGACTCGATTTTGGCGTAATGACTCGATCATCCGGCGCGGCGTCCTTGAAAACAAAATATCGCCGGAAGTTATGGAAGCTTTTTCCATTCGATCGCCGAAGTTCAGCAAGCACTTAATAAAGACGTTTGGCGAAAAGTCGGAAATAGTAAAGCTTTTTAATGACAGGCCAAAGGCGGCGGACATTGAAAAGCAGACGGCGGAAGTAGTAGAAGGAAAAAAGATCATTGTTTCAAACCTTGCTAGTAACGTCATGAAAATGACAGCAGGTAACGCTTTTTCATCCTGTCAAGATTATACCTACGAAGATATAAGCGATTTGTCTTATTTACAGAAACTTCCTAGCGCCGTTCACGATGAAACCATGAGCATAGCGTATTTGGTGGACGAAAGCGACAGCTATGAACATCCGTACATGTTGGCGCGTGTGCTCATTTCGCCGCTGGAATATAATGGCAACTTGTTTTATATTGGTTTCAACCTGTACGGCAACGATGGCAACGCCGAAGTACTGAAAAGCAGTTTAAAAAACCTTTACGGCGAGCGATTCTTGTTTGCCGATGATCTTTATAGCACGGAAAACATGTATGAGTGGGAATATAGCTATGATTATAAATTAAGAGTAGATTTTGAATATGAGGAATATTGTTACTTGTGTGAAGGAAGCGGCGAAGTAACGGCAACCGTGCGTTATCATGATTATGAATTCGAGTGCGAATGTCCGCGCTGTGAAGGAAAAGGGCGGGAAAGAGACGAATATGGCGACTATCCATATATAAATAATCCATCGTTTGTACGTTACGGATATTACAAGAAGACAACACGCGCTGATAAAAAAGTTTTAGATGCTATTTTGACGGCGGAAGCATATGGCGGAAAAGACTTGTTTTCCTTCACGGCGGAAGCGTAAAATGAGACGCGCGGCGGCATTGTCCGCCGCCGTACTTAAAACATTTTTTTTTGAAAGGAATGGTAAAAATGGCAACAATTAAACAACGGCGCGGACAGTTGGCGGCAACGGCGGCACAGATGGAGCGGATGGCTAAAACGTCACATGACTTGAAAGACAGACAGGCGGCGGCGCTCATAGCTTCCATAATGCGGAAAATGATTGCCGTCTATGATTCTATGATTGACGGCACGGCGGCGGACGATGCCGCCGCGCGTTTGAAAGACTTGGAGGCGAAATTGACGGCGGCGAAACAGGAGCGGCAACGGATTAAAGCACGTAATAGAGCATTTGACAGGGAGGCCATGCGGAATTATGGCGGCTGGAACGAGTCAGAATATTTTGCGACGCATTATTCCGCGCCGCTGAAAATCGCCGGCGTTTGCATCTAATGGGAAAGGATGGAATAAAATGGTAAAAGCGGCAATCCTCAAAAGTCAATGGCAACGTCGGCAAGCATGGCGCAACTTGTATGTATATGGCGCGTTAAGTTTACGATGAAAGGTGGCGGAAGCATGACAACGGCAATAAAAGAAACGGCGGCGATAGCATGGGATATGCCGCCGCATAATGGCGAACTACTTTTATCGTACTGGAAGAGAATAGGCGGAACGTTTGACGGCGGTTTTTTGGAAGCGGCGCGGGCGGCGGCAGAAGCGCACGGATATTATTACGAACGAGCACACGTTTACAAGTGTTTACAATTGACAATAGACTAGATATGCCGGACGGCGGACACAGCCGCCGGTTTTTTTATTGCCGCCTAATGCCGGTTTTTTTATTGCCGCCTATGGTGGATCGGCGGCAGAAAAGCGGACATCCTTCCTTCTTCTGTCTCCTGCCGCCGCCATTGTAAGAGGTAACAATCAAGCAAGAGGTAACAATCAAGCAAGAGGACAATAAGCCTATTATAATTCCGTATGATTATATCACGCCGGTTGACATTCTGTCAATAGAAACATCCATTCTGTATATTTCCAATCGGAAAACTATGTTTTGTATTCCTATAGGAATACTAGGTTTTATGAAAATGGTAATTTTACTTTCATTGGAAATTTACTATCTGTAAACGCTTTCATCCGAAGCACATTACGCCGGATTTGTCAATACCTCATGTAAGCGCTTTATTTCGCCTCTAGAGGCGTTTTAGCGTCTGGACGTCCAATCTATCTAGCTCCTGCGCTATCGCCCGAAAGAAAACGCTTACACCGTACAACGGATCCGGGCGTATCGTAAAACTGGTAATAGCTTCTATTTTCTCTTGCAGTTGCCAGCAGGAGGCATGGCCTCCTATATAATGAAGCAAAAAAAGTTTACTAAGAATACAAAAAACCTATTGCAAAACAGGTATCATCATGTTAGTATATGGACATACCAAACAAACCGAAAGGATGACTGACAGATGAATCAATTCGACGTCTGCAAGCAGGAAGCTCAAAAGCTGGTTACCATGACTTTTTGCCCAGCGCTGGACTCTCTCAAGCGTGACGATGTGGCTAGCATCCTTGATGCCGTTATTATGGAGGCTGACCTTGTAAAAGAAGGTCACACGGATTATCCGCGCATGGTTGTTCGGCGCAAGCTGGAGCAAGTCGCTCGGTTTGTCGAAAAATGGGCAGGCGCGGCGGTTGAATGCGAAGATGAAGGCTACTGCATCGACTTCCTTCGCGAGATGGGCCGGGACGTGTCCGCGCTGGCGGCACGCCGCGCCGAGATTGAGGCTGGAAGGAGGGAGGAAGCATGAAGATTCGGAAGTTCACGCCTGAGCAGGCAGAACGGTTTTACCAATGCGATTCCGAGCACGTCCGTTACTGCTACCACTGCGGCGAATACGTCTATGTAGACGACTACTGCGGAAGCAAAGACATGTGCGACGACTGCGCGGCGGCTGAATGACAGCCGCCCTTTTTTTTTGTCCTCCAGCAGCAGCAGGATGGCGGCGGGCTGAGGAAAGGACTACCATATCCACCTACTATTACTATAAATACCATAGACTACCATATAGACCATCCTCTACCAGTACTACCATCTCCTACCAATATTACCATCTCCTGTTAGAACTACCATTCCTTGTCAAAAATACCATCCCCTACCAGTATTACTATTCCCTACCAGTATTGCCACTCTCTACCAGTATTGCCATTCCTTGTCAAAACTACCATTCCCTACCAGTGCTACCATCCGCTACCAGTATTACCATAGACTGGTAATATAACCTAAATTTTAACCATTCTGTAGGTAGCTTCCAATTCCTCCAAAGACTAGCATTTTCCCATTATTTTTAAGTATTGACAATATATGGGAATTATCAAGGTTTTATCCAGCACGTCCAGCTTTAGGGCGATATGGGCCATGTTTCAAGTATTGGTAGATGATTCCATTTTCGGAAGATTTTTGTTTGGCTTCGCGCTCGCTCCCTGCCTATCCAACAATTGTAAAACCGCACATTTCTAGGCAGGCGGACCGGCACGTCCAGCCGACTGGCAGGCAGCAGCGCAGGAGCAGGGCAGGCAGAAGGCAACTGGGAAAATAGGCCTCCAGAAGGCCGCAGGAGAGGCGACAGCAGGCAGGGCAATGGTAGGATACTGGGCAGGACGTCGAACGGCTCCAGCGTCCCGCTGGACGCCTTAAACGCCGTCCGAGTTCTCATAATACCACATTATGAGAACTGGGGCTGGAAGGATTTGGAAGCGCTGGAAAATATTACCCCCTACCCAGTGCCGAATGAAAGCGCTTTCACGCCCGCGAGGGGATTTACCCTCGTAAGACCTGTACAAAATTTTTACGAACTTCTTGTACGCACACGCTGGCCGGGGACATGAGCATTCTCTTATTACTATAGTAATAGACAAAGGGGCACAGGGGCGGGACAAGGGGCTACTATATAAGAGGGGGGGCCTTCCTAATACATAGAAAAAAGGCTAGCGGGAAAAGTGTGTCCGAAAAATACCGGAGAAAATTTTTCCGAAAAGGGTATTCCGCACATTTCCTGTCTATGGTATATTACTACATGGGAAAGGAGGGAGAACCATGACGAATGAGCAGGCACAGGCTTACGCAACGGTGGCAATGGATAACTGCGGCATTTCGCCATTAACCGTCAGGCGCGTAATGGAAGAAATGGAGCAACTTTTCGACATCTATGACGAGCAGGAGATCATGGCAAAGGCAGGCAGGCTTCGGATTACGGTCATTCGGGAATAGAGCAAGGTGCGGGCGGAACGAGTACTTCTATTACTATATGGGAAGTACAAGTACCGCCCGCTCTCCTATTACTATATAGACAAAAAGAAAGACCCTCATTAAGAGGGTCTGACCGTCAGTTCAATCCATCCCGGAGGAACGAGTTTGAACGAGCCGTCTTCGAGCCATACCTTGTGATATTTACCTTCTTCCGTAACGCTTACCGGGTTCTCGATCACGATTTTCTTGAGTCCGTACTTCGTCGGGAAGGTGTACGTTCTTTCCTTTTCCTTCTGAGTCATTTGGGTTTCCTCCTTCTTTTCTTCTTGGGACGACCGCGGCACAACAGCGCCTTCGGGGATGAACCGTTTCTTGAGGTAGCTATTGATGTTGCCGTTGTCATTGATGATGAAGTACACGTCTCCCTTCTCTTTGACAGCGAGGTATTCCTTTCCTTCCGTCAGCGCGAATTCCCCGCCCACGGCGTCGATGCAAACGACCTTTTTCACCGAATCGGCGTCAACGTAGTGCGACTTGTAGTCGTCGATGAAGTCGCCGTAGTCGTTCGCCAACTCGTACATCGTGTCGGTTTCTTTGTACACGTCGTAGGTCTTGTAAGAAGTGATTCCCTTAATTACGTTGTCCGAGATCGCCATGACCTTCTTAATCGGCTCTTTGACGACCTCGAAACGCCACTTGTAGAACGGAGCCGTCTTTCCCTCATCGTTGGTGATGATGTACGCATCCTCTCGTTCTCCGATCACGTCATACACCCCGTACAACGTGAGATTTTTGTTGCCCGGCCTGATGCACATTACCTTCTTTTCCATATTACACCCTCCCCAATGCTTCTTTTGCTTCTTCTACCGGAATGGCGTAGAGGCTGTATTCCGTGAACCTCTCCCACCCGTACCTGACTTCGTATTCCATTTCTTTGGTGTCGAAGCGGAGGACGAAATCTTCGACGCTCCGCCCGACTTCCTGTAGTTTGGTCAGCAGACGGTCTGTCAGTTCCATCCGAATGCGTTTCTCCCGGTAGTCTGCCGGAGCGCGGTGGAACTGGTCTTCTAGTTGGGAGACTCTGCGGCAAGCCCTGTACATACAATCACTCCAAGATGAACTCTGAGATAATGTACTTGACCCCTTCCTCATCCAGTGCAAAATACGTCGCCGCGGATTGCAATTCGTCGTAAGGAACGAAGTCAATGATAAAGCCGCTCACGTTCTCCGTGCCGCCGCCCTCAAGGTCAAACTCGTAGTCCTCTACATAGTCCACCACGAGGACACCGTGAGGAAGGGTGAAGTGCAGTCCTTGGAACGTGGAAATATCACCGAGAAGACCGTCGAACAGTTCAAACAGTTGATTGAGGTTCATGTCATTACCTCCGGGTGTTATAGTCTTTTGAATCGAGGGATGAACAGGCCGTTGTGCATCACGGACTCAAGGAACATCGACTTCGGACGTGCCCAAATTTGGTCGTCGTTAATTGACTTGTAGATGACCATTTCCTCTTGCGTCTCCGAGTGCTTTGCGACGTGCAGAACTTCGTACAGACCGCCCTTGTAGTGTTGGTAGATGCCCTTCATACTGAGCCCTCCAAGATGGTTTAGTTTTCAACCTCCACTACCGGATTGTAGTTGTCGAACCACTCCGACAGCTTGTGTTGAAGGAACCAAAACCTGTCCTCGTCAAGCTTCCCCGCGTTCAACCTACGGTTCAGGAGCGCGCCGTAACCGGTCAAGGCTATGCGGTAATCTGCTTTAGCCCTTCTGTCCAGCATTACTTTCGGCATTCTGTTTCCTCCATTTCTCCCTTTCGTGGATGATGGCAAGGTTAATCATCCGGCTCTTGTACTCCCTCTGTTCCTCGTCGTCGGTGTAGTGTCCGTACACAGTCACCGCCCCGACGATGGTTTCTTCTGAACCCGTTACGAACGAGTAGGAGTAGTGCTTGTTAGGACAGGCTATGTGTTCCTCTAGCATTATATGCTCCATGTGATCGTCATCGTAGGAGCATACGAATCCGCAGATCGGGCATACGGGCATCTTCATGACACGGTGGTACTTCTTCGGGTTTTCCGCCAACACGTACCTGTAGAGGCCGTGTTTGTTGAAGTATTTCCTGATGTAGTGGTCAAGGGCCGATAAGATTGATGTGATGATCGACAACTTCTTCACCTACTTTGATGAAGGTCGGGCAGTCCTTCGGGATGATGAAAGCATCGAACCGCTCTCCCATTCCCGCCTCCGGCTGGTTTTCGATTGCCCGGTAGAAGGCGAAGTTGTCGAATCCAATCGGAACAGCATGTTCGCCGGAGTAAACGGCGTCCCACCCGTTTTCAAGGTAGCGGCCTTTCGTCGCTCCGCACCCGCAGGACTTCACGTCATACGTCAGATTGAAGATGTCGAGGCATTGTCGGCATCGAAGTAGCTTCATACCATCCCTCCATTCGACCTAACAATCGGAATGAGGGCCAAAATCGTTGCGGAATAAACCCATAAAAATAACAAAAATTTTGAGATTATATCTGCCAAAAGGAGTAAGATCATAAAAATTTTGGAAAATTACCAAATAAAAGGAAAAGCGCAGGGGCTATTCCCTACGCTTACCTACGATTACTTTACCGTCCTCAATGGAAAAGTACGCCGCCGAAATCAAGCAACCCGGAGGAGTGGGGAATGTAACCCCCTCTACAGGTTCGTTACTGACAACGATGATGTTAGTCGTCAAGGTAGCGTAATCTTCGTACCTGCCGAAGACCTTCACACCATCGGGCAGAACTAGATTCCATTCGAGGTTAGGATTGTCAAACAGGTATTCTCGCGGAATTGAAACAACGCCGACGTTCTTAGTCTCTACCAATAACGACACCTTCCTTTTCAAACTCCCTCATCATGCTTCGTGCATCTTCTCTGATCTCCGGTTGAGCGTGAACGGTGGCTCGAAGATCAAAGAAATGTTTCCACTGTCGTAGCGGACGGCATTGAATAATACGAGTAGTGATAGCATTAGGCAGAATACTACGCGCAATTTCCTTCGCACGTTTCTTACTCACCCCCAACTCTTCCAGTGTATCCATAACGTCGGAGTAGAGCGACATGGTTTCCATGTTGTGGTTGTGAAGGGTTTGGATAACGGCATCGTAGTGTTCCTTGGCTTCCTCCATCGTCAGCCCCTCGCGCTCCGCGTAATCCTTCAACCCTTCGGGGTACTCGTAGATTCCAACCATCGGTCGGAATCCTGAACTGGAACGGTCAACGTAACGCTGAGACAGTTCGCACCCGCCCGCCATGTCGGCGTGACGCCACGATTGCAGTCCTGATGCACGGTCGGTAAGGAAGTCAACCGTCACCGTGGCGTGGATGTCAAGTTCGTAATCAGACAGCCCGAGTTCCTTGAGCGCCGTGTAGTCTTGCGACAAGATGACCGGACGTCCGAGAGACGGAAATTTGATGTAAGGATTGTCGGACGGCGGGACTTCGACCGACGAATTAAGGAACCAATGAAGATAAGGAACCTTTTTCACTTCTTCGATGATAAGGTCGAGAAGGGTTCGGTCGGAGTCGTAGTTATGGAACTCGTTAAGGATGTCCATGAGTGACAGCATATTCATCGAGATGAGGATACGGTCGTGATTCTCTCCCTTGCGGGGCGAGATCGTCCACCGGACGTAGTTGTTGATCTCCTTGAAGGTCATCAAGGTGCCAGCCAGTTCAATCCATTCCTCCGGTAATACCTCCCTACCATCGAACGTAATGCTGAAAACCATGTTGCCAACGCTGGAAACGGACAGGTGTCCCTTTTTCATAATCGAACGAACCATCGTGTGAGAGTCCGGCGATACTTTGTGGTAAGACTGATAACATACTCGGGCAACCGCCTCTACGAGCTTGTGAATCTCAGGAGTGTGGTAAATCATTCTGACCTTCATTCTGTTTCCTCCGTTCTGTTAGGCTTTGATGAGTTCGCGGAAGGTGAGGGCGTTGAACTTGTCCACCATCCAAACAACGCCCCGCGCCGCCGCGACCAGTAAATAAGCCGTGGGATACATCCACAGCTTCTTGTGGAAAGGAAGGAGTTTGGCCCTCTCTTTCAATTCGAGAATCATCATGGCAGGCTCCCTCCGTTTATTGTTCTTGATTTTCCGCAGGCAGTTTTTCCGTCCTATAATTCTTCTTCATGTGCTGTTCGATCATCTTGATAGCATCATCCACCTGAGAGATTTTCCGCTTCACGGCTTGGAAATCCTCGTCCGTGTGGGCGGCCCGGCCAAAGTCGTTTTCCTCCTGCATTTCATACAGGCGGTTAATCTGCTTGCGCTTCTCGTAGTTCAGGACTTGAAGTGCGTGTTTCATTGTTTCTTCCTCCTTTGGTGTTTTCGCTGTAATTATCGTTTTTGACTGTCGAATGGTTGCATCACAGGTCGTCCCAATCGTTGTCGGCGGAAGCCTTGGCGTAGGTACGAGACTTAGCTTCAAAGAAGTCCGTCTTGGTATCGTTCAGGGCTTCATCAGAGAATGGACGAATCCACGGCATACAGTTGTCTACACCGGAGTACGCAGGTTCAAGACCCATCAGTTTCAGGCGCTTGTTTGCAATAAATTTAATGTAATCCTTGAACTCATTGAGCTCGATTCCTTCGATTCCGGTCAGAACGTATTCCGCCCACTCGGTCTCAAGTTGTACAGCTTTGTCGATGAAGTCGTACACGTACTTGATGTTTTCCGGCGTATTCAGTTCAGGATAGTCAATCAGAAGTTGCTTGAAGACTTCCCCGAAGAAGTAACAGTGGTGTTGTTCATCACGCTGGATGTAGCTAATCATCTGCGTTGTGGCAAGCATCCGCATGTCCTTCGGTCGATGGTCACGGGCGGTATTGTAGAAGAACGCGAACCCTGCGTAGAAGAAGATTCCTTCCAGTACCATGTCCGCCACAATTGCCTTGAAGAACGTCTGCGGTGTCGGATTGTCGCGGAACTCTTGGTATGCGTCACGGATGAACAGATTCCGTCTCAGAAGTACTTCATCGTGCTTCCAGTATTCAAAGATTTCTTTCTGTTCTTCCCACGGAACTAGAGAAGACAGGATGTAGGAGTAGGACTGGTTATGGACTACCTCTTGCTGGCCGATGATGGCGGCGATAGCTTGCAGAGAAGAGTCTGTCAGATACTCCTTCACATCACCCACGAACATGGTCTGCATAGAGTCTAGAACAGCCAACAGACCGATGATTTTCTTAAAGGTTTCTTGCTCACGCGGCGAAAGGTTAGGGAAGTTGGTCTTGTCCGTGTTCATCGGAATCTCGTCTGCAATCCAGTGGTTTCCTAGCAGAACACGGTAGAGTTTGTACATCTGCGGCATACGAATATCATCCCAGTTCAGGATACCGGACGACTCTCCGTTGATGATTTTCGTAGACTTGTTGGGGGCAGTAATGTCGAAGATGTTCTGTTTCTTGAGAGTTTCATTGACGCTCATTTTGATACTTCCTCCTTGGTCTGGTTGGATAGGAAAGCCCACCCCGAAAGGTGGGCGTTGATTAAGCAGAGCACGAATCGCAGTCATCCACGGTCAATGCCTGACTACGGACATAGTAAGTGGTCTTGAGACCGGATTTCCAAGCGTCAAGATGCAGAGCAAGGAAATCTCTTGCCTTAATGTCAGGTCGAACGTAGAGGTTGAACGACTGAGATTGGTCGATATGCCGTTGACGAACCGCCGCCAATCGAATGGAAGCGTGTTGGTCAAGCATAAAGGCATTTTTCCGATAGTATTGAATTGTTTTAGGATTCAAGTCAGGAGCCGGATTCGCAATCTTGTATGTCGTCTTTTCCTCATAAGGCATGAGTTTATAGATTGGGTCAATGGAAGCGGTCGTACCTGCGAGAATGGAGGTAGAACCTGTCGGGGCGATAGCCAAAAGGTAACCGTTGCGGATACCGTATTTGGCAACGTCCTCCGCCAACTGTCTCCATTGTTCGGTAGTAACATACTCACCTTCACGTTCACCGGACAGGTAACCACGAGAACGGAAGTATTCACCGGTCTCCCACTCGGAGCCTTTGAACAGTTCGTAAGCGCCTTTCTCCTTCGCCAGTTCCATAGAAGCTTTAATGGCAAGGTAGGCGATATACTCGTAGATGTCGTCATTGAACTTGATGGCTTCCTCAGACTCCCACATGATTCCAAGCAACGCCATTACGTGGTGCAGACCCGATGTGCCAAGACCGACTGCGCGGTACTTCTTGTTCGTGTGTTTAGCTTGCAAGACTTCGATGTTATTCAGGTCAATTACGTTGTCAAGCATACGTACCACGATAGGAACCAGTCGCTCAAGAACTCCGTCCTGAATTGCCCTCGCCAAGCTGATAGAAGCAAGGTTACATACAACGAAGTCTCCCGGCTTCTTCTTGGTTACGATAAGAGTCTCGCCGTCTTCGTCAACCAGTTCCTCAGACACAACGCGCGTTGGAGACATGTTCTGAGCGATTTCCACACAAAGGTTAGAGGAATAGATGATTCCTTTGTGTTTGTTCGGGTTGGCGCGGTTTACAGTATCGCGGTAGAACATGTACGGCGTACCAGTCTCAAGCTGAGACTTCATGATTCGTTTCATGATGTCGATAGCAGGAACCGTTACACGGGACAGGTTCGAGTTGTCAACACATTCTTGGTACTTCTTACGGAACGTGCCGTTGCCTTTTTCCTCGTCGTAGAAGTCTTCCAGAGACCACCCCATGACCTGACGTACTTCGTGTGGGTCGAACAAGTGCCACTCTCCACGCGCTTCTACGGCTTCCATGAACAAGTCAGGGATGCAAACGCCGGGGAATATGTCGTGGGCGCGTAAACGCTCGTCGCCGTTATTGAGTTTCAGGTCAAGGAACGAGAGGATGTCTTTATGCCATACGTCAATGTAGACGGCAATCGAACCTTTCCGTGTTCCTAATTGGTCTACCGATACTGCTGTATTGTTCAATTGGCGAATCCAAGGAACCACACCACTGGATTTGCCAAAATAGTCACGAATCTTAGAGCCACGAGAACGAACTTTACCGATGTACACTCCGATGCCGCCGCCCATCTTAGACAGTCGCGCAACGTCCGTGTTGTCGTCATAGATGGCACGAAGGTCATCGTCAACTGTGTCAATAAAGCAAGAGGAAAGTTGTCCGCCTTTAGCTTTACCTGCGTTGGCAAGTGTCGGGGTGGCGTTGGTCATGTAATACTGACCTTTGATAGCCCAATAAGCTTCTTTGATGAGAGCCATGCGCTTCTTACGTCCGCCCGGAAGCCAGTTGCCTGTCAGGTTCCCCTTCTCATCCCTTTCTTTACCCTCGTCCATCATCAAGTGCATAGCGATAACCATAGCGCGTTCCTGCGGAAGTTCCATAGTTTTTCCGTCATAGTCACACGCCAAATAGCGCTCTGCTAAAGTGATGATGCCAATGTAGTCGTAAAGAAGGTCGTTTTTGGGGTCGATTTCATCTTCAAGCTGACGGATTTCCTGCTCAGTGAAGTCTGTCAGCAGTTCAGGTTTGTAGATGCCTTTATCTACAAGCGTTTTGATAAGCGTAAGGAATGAGCCGTATGGCTTATCCGGGTAAGCCTTGTAACCTCGATTGAGGGCGGCTTCCTTATACAACTTGGTAAGGAAAGCACGAGCCGCGACGTAAGTCCAGTCCGGTTCTTCCATCGAAATGAACTCTACTGCGGTCATGTAAATCAGTCTGGTGATTTCCTCGGCTTGGATTTCAGGCTTCGTCCCAATCTTAGACATCACCGCATTGAAAAGCTTCAACGAATCCAAGTGAGGGTAGTTCTTCATGATTCGACCGATATATGTCCTCAGACGTTTCGGGTCGAAAACCATGCTTCTGTTGTTTGGCTTTAACACCAGTTGCAAGCGCATCACTCCTTCTGTCAATGTACATCCGGCATGGTTTCTGTGAGCATAGACAAGGTTACCACGCCGTTAAAATAGTAGTATAATTATAAGTTTGTTAGCCACTATTTTAACGGTTTGCTGTACCTTGTGACGCTCACTCTATAAATCGAAATGGGTCGGTTTTAGGTTGCGGAGAAAATAAAAACGCCCCGGTCGATAAATCGACCAGAGCGTTTATCTTATTGCTCCACGCGACAGCCCTTTCCTCCCACCACCCGGAGACCAACCCGGTAGCCAACAGCGGGCATAAAGTCGGATAAGGGGTTTTGTCGAGCACTTAGCACTTACTACTTAACACTGACAAACCTGAACACTGACCACTAATCAACTTAGCACTAAACACTCATGTTATACCAATAGGATTTCAAGTCCTATTCAAAGTTAGCACGAAGTTTGTCGCTTCGTTATCATAGTGGTCGTTTTCGTGGTTTACTGCGTCGCGGAAGCAATATCAACCTTAATCTACGGCGATCTCGGTGATCGCGTTCACTTCGTTCAGAGTACCGTCCAACTCCGTCATAAATTCCACGAGGAATTTGTTGACTTCGTTGATACGCTCGCGCGGAACGAGGTACAGAACTTCTGCCATGACGGCCTTGATAGTACCTTCGTCCATACCTTCGGTGTTCACGTTGCTGTTATGCTTGTCAACAGCTTGTTGCGCAACCGTGGCCGCCCGACCATACTGGCTGTTCAGGGATTGGACGTATTGCTGGATGTCTCGGCGGTAGATCAGAGCCTCTTGGATGGTCATTTCTTTGCCGCCGACGCTAATGACGGTCGAGAGGTTCGCCCTGTCAATCGCCATCTTGATTTTCAGGTACTCGTTCGTCAGGTCGTGGAACTGCTGGTACAGCGAGTTCACAGCCTCGGTCGCCTGAGCGTGGTTCTTCTCAAGCGAAACCTTCTGCTCGCCGAGCGGCGAACGAGATTTGCTACTGATGACGGCGTATGCGCCGATTTGGTTTGCGATGCTCTCCAGTTGCGCCTTGATCGTTTTCAGGCGCGTCAGTCCCCTTGCAATCGTCATCTTGCGTTCAGCACTCATGTACCCTTCCCCCTGATATGAAATTTGTGGATATAAAAACCTGAGCGTCCGTAGACAGTCTCAGGCAGGTCACTTTGAAAGGCGGCCGCCGGGAGTTGAACCCGGCTTAACACCACATGCCGCATGGTAGGGATGACAGGACTTGAACCCGCGACCCCGCGCTCCCAAAGCGCGCGCTCTACCAACTGAGCTACATCCCTATTACATTATGAGATGCGGGCAGGGATTTGCACCCTGCATGAGCCAACACGTGAGCCCTGACTTGCTCCGGCGTTATTGAGCCGCCGCCAACCAAAGCAGCCCGCCTGCGTCTCGCTTTTCCGCCACCGCATCTTCAATTATTTCTAAGTGTAGACCTTTTTCATAGAAACCACGTTGATAGACGATTGAAATGGAGCGGAATACGAGGATCGAACTCGTGACTTCGGCTTGGAAGGCCGACGTTTTACCTGCTAAACTAATTCCGCATGGCATGGGAGGGAGGATTTGAACCCCTTAGCGGTCGGGTTGGAGCCGACTGGCGTTCCCTGACGCCTTTAAGCTTCCTTCCCACATGGCTGGCTAGGCGGGACTCGAACCTGCAACCACCCGATTAACAGTCGGGCGCTCTACCTATTGAGCTACTAGCCAATGTCTCAGGGATGTCGGGACTTGAACCCGAACCGCCCGTGGGTACGGGAGTTCTACCAGTTAAACTACATCCCTATGATGGACGGTGATAGTTTCGAGCTACCGACCTGCGGTGCTTCAAACCGCCGCTCTACCTCTGAGCTAACCGTCCGAATGGCGGAAGGGGAGGGACTCGAACCCCCATAACGGCTCTCGCCGTGTACCTCTGTTTTCAAGACAGTTCGCTTACCAGTTAGCGTACCCTTCCGTGGTGACGGGCGGTGGTAATGGGCGGCTCAAAACCTATGGAAACACAGCCGCCGAGTGTTTTTAACCTATGGGGACGCATCCCCATAGGAGGAACTAATATCAGCTAATTGGACGAATCGCTTTGCACAGTCCTGCTTTGTCCTTCCAATAGCCTGAGAACTTCGTAAACGTTACCCCGCCTTTACCGTTTCCTCCGTTTGCCTTCGTTGGCTTGAGGTCTTCATCGTAAATGGTTGCGGTGTCGCTATACGTGTGCAGAAGCTTGTCGTCATGGACGTAAATCGCAACATGGTAAATGCGACCGTTCTTTTGGAAGAATACCAAGTCGCCCGTTCGCAGACTGTCCAAACTCACTTCCGGTGCGTCGTCCGACTGACTTCTGCTATCTCCGTCCAGCTTGATTCCAAGAGAGTGTCTGAAAACGTACTGGACGAAATCAGAACAGTCGAAGGTTTTGGGGTTGTTCCTTGTAGACCCATACAAATAAGGAACGTCCAAAAATTGCTTGCCAAAGTCGATAAGCTTTCTAGCCTTCACGAGCCACTCGGGAATAAAGCTCTCAGTGTACTTTGGTAGAGAGGAAAGATACCCTACCGAACCGTCTTCGAGCCGTCCCTTGTACCACGTTCCCGGCCCTTCGTCAAGGACTTCGACTACAGTCCCTTTGGGCAAGAGCTTGATTACATCGAAGCCCGTACCCGGCCCTTTACGGAAGTTGACTCCGTAAATTACTTTGACGAATCTCTCCATCTTGCTGTTACCCCTTTCTCTATGATGTCGGGGCGTAGAGGAATCGAACCTCTTTGTCCTTTCGCCCCTCGTGTCTGCTAGGGGTAACAGAGATGTTAATTGGTGCGGTCGGCAGGACTCGAACCTGCACGTCCGTAGACGGCGGAGTTTGAGTCCGCCACGTCTGCCAGTTCCGTCACGACCGCATGGTGCGCCCGGAGGGACTTGAACCCCCACGCCGTTTAGACACCTGATTCTAAGTCAGGCGCGTCTGCCAATTCCGCCACGAGCGCAAATGGTGGGCGGGGAAGGATTTGAACCTCCGAACCCAATGGGAGCTGATCTACAGTCAGCCGCGTTTAACCGGACTTCGCTACCCGCCCATATGGGGTGGAGCAGAGAGTCGAACTCTACCCAACTGATTCACAGTCTAGCCGTGATACCGCTACACCATCTCCACCAAATGTCCGATTTTAAGTGGCGTTTTTCATGATAGAGCGGTTATATACGTGGTTTAACACCACGTCGTAATCGCCCGCCACTCGCTTTATTCATCGGAGCAAGCGTCCAATTGGTTGAGAAGATTTTCTTGATGTGTTTTCTTGCCTCATCGCCGCTTGCACCCTATCTATCGAAGAATGTGTATAAAAGGTTGCGGACTTTGTGCGTACAAAATTTTGTTAAGTAATTTCCGACTATTCCTATCATGATTGTGGGGTGAACCTTGTGAAATGTGCATGTGGTCGCTACTTGTCACAGCAGACTCGCGTAGTCGCCAAGATGTACAAGCTGGACGGTTCACAATGCCTGATATGCATGGCTAAGACCTTGAACGTACCTTATCAAGAACTCTTAGACAGGTATCAGGGGTTGGATGACTGCCGGGAATGCGAAAAGAAAAAGAAGATTGCCGAGCGAAGGAGACTATTGAACGGGGGATGATTTAATGAAATACATGAAATCAGGGTACGTCGGCCAGCGTGGTACGGATTTGAATGTACTTCTGCTGAATGATCTCCATGTTGGTTCTGAGGCCGCCGACCTCGATCTGCTAAAGAAGGCAATCCAATTCGCACTCGATAATGAAGAAAATACCCGTATCCTGCTGAACGGCGACCTGATTGAAGGCGTCACGAAGTTGAGCAAAGGAGACATCTACACTCAACGCATGTCACCAAAGGAACAAGCGGATTACGTGGTCGAAGTCCTCAAACCAGTCAAACATCTCATCGACGGAGTTACGGAAGGTAATCACGACTACCGAATTATGAAAGAAACCTCCATCGACATCGTGGAGATGATCTGCAAGTACCTCGGCATTGAGGAAAAATACATCGGAATACGTGGAATCGTCGGATTCAATGTCGGGGGCATTTGGTATTCGGTAGACATGCACCACGGAACGGGCGGCGGTAGTACGCTGGCCGCCGTCGAGAACAACATGAAAAAGCTGTGGAAGTCTGACTCCGACGTAATCTATTGTGGCCATTGGCACAAACAATTCGCCAAACCTATCAAGAGGTTTTCTATTGACCACAAAAAAGGAAAAGTAGAAGAAGTAAAAAGATGGATGGTTTGCGGAAACACCATACTTCACACGGCAGATTATGCCGCCCGTGGAGGATTTGAGGAAGGCTTCCCATCTCAAGCGGTACTTAAACTCAGCGGGGAAAAGAAGAACATCGAAGTGGATTGGATTTACTGAAGCCTCGTGCTCTCTGTCTCTCTAGTAATTTCACGGTGGAGTAAGTCTTTTGGGGAAGTTCGCCCGCCGTGGGGCAGAAGGAAAGTGACAAAACAAGGGCGGCCTGAAGTCTCATATTCTTCCCTATTGTTTCGACTGTAACCGAAGCAAAAGAAACAGAGGCTTCCTGACGTGGTACAAAACGAAAGACTTCTATTCGGAACAAGCCATCGGAAAGATAAACAAGTACCTACAGGGGCGGGAGGGAAGATTTATGATTAACGTGCCAAAGTGTCCACGCTGTAAAGAGAGGTACGTGACCTCCAAGTCACGCTACTTCTACAAGAAAGAGGGATTCACCGGGGAGCCTGTCTGCTTGTACTGTTTGGCTGAAATGACAGGCAAGAAGATAGGCTCCACCGGAATGTTAGAAGACTCGGGAACTCCTTCTTCTCCTGTCAAGGTTGACCCTTACCGAAGGCAGACGATTGAGAAATCCGTTACAGGTTGCCGCCCGTGCGCTCAGAGAAGGAGGATGTTCCAGTGAGCTTCATCAGCCATGAATACGTTGACCCTATATTCTTGGAAAAGATTACCTATATCGACACCAACGGTAGACGGAGGGTCAAGAACCCTTACCGTAACCGGAAGTCCTATCCGATAATTGTTCCCTCCGTCAACGACGAGGGAAACTTTGTTTTTGTGGTTCCCGAGGGCGTGGTTGGCAAGTCTGTGTTCGTCGAGTTCCCGGCGAAGACGATTTATCAGTACACTGTAAACGCTTCCACCAATGAGGTAACCGTTATCGGAATACCCCCTCTTACTTATATTGAGATAAACGTTGTCAACCCTAATCCGCTCCCGCCGTCCGATGATGATTTAATTTGGGACAACTTGAGCTACGAAGCTCAGAAGTCCATCATCGCGGCATGGGGAGATATTGACCTCATCTGTAACGTTCTGTACCCGATAACTGTAGAGTCTGAGCTTAACTTCGACGATCAGAACACAATCAAGTACACGCTGGTCGGGTGGAAGAACAACTGCGGAAACTTCAAAGGAGCAGATTGGGGTAGACCGGAGTCTCCGCCGAACGGTATCTACTTCCCGCCGCAACCCGAACCGACCCCGCCGCCGACCGACCCGGACATCGGACACGAGTACGATGTCAAGTTCGTACTGCGTTGGCAAAACAACACTCCTACGGACTTGGACTTCTATGCGTACTTGGACAAAAACGCGAGCAGACGTGTGTTCTACGGGTCGAAGGAGTACGGCTCAGGGGACAACAAAATGTGGCTTGACTACGACTACATCGAACATGGCCCAATCGGGCGGGAACACGAGCCGGAGATCATCACGGTTCTTGGGTTCAAGACTTCCGTCGTTTCTATTCAGATCAACAACTTCAATTCCGGTACGTTAAACGAGGAAATCACTGTCGAGATTTTCGACAGGGAACAAAACCTGTTGCGGAGATACTCGATACCGTTCTATCACCTGAGCGGAGGACGAAAGAGCTTCTATGTCTGCGACGTGAACCTCTCTGACCTGTCGATTACCGACAAGATGAGAGAGATTCCGTCCGTTGGAACTTTCAACTAAGGCGGTGAGGTAATTGCCACGCGCTAGGCGTACTCTCAAGGGCAACAAGAAACGGGCGGTATTTGATAGGCTTATCGTTCCTCAGAACGACTTTCAATTGCCTCCCCCAATCCGGGAGCTACAGCCCGAGCTTCCAACTGAGCCTGTAGGACAAAGGTGCAACATAACCCATGTCATTATCTACGAGATGCACATTACCTACGAAGGCAAGCCGAACAAAAGGGTCTACCGCATCAAGTTCTCTGACATTGTTGGTAATCCCGTCACCACGGAGAAGTTGAGATACGGATACGATCTCCATACCAGCCAAGGCGAAGTCATCACAATCAAATGGCACCACAATGAAAGTAACTATACGAGATCGGGACTGATTCTCCATAACAAGTCCGCCAGCGGCACGTCTTGGTACGAGCCGAATTGGGGTAACGTGTACGGCGTGGGGCTTGAGTGGATTGCCTGTGACGGTTCACAGAGTGGTGTCATTTGGGCCAATAGACATCTCGGCTATTCGAGGAACGAAAAGGATGCAACAGGAAACACCTACCCTGTTCCTGAGTATTGGTCTATCAGCAACGTACCTCCCGAATATTCTCCGAGGGCCGTTCGCGGCGGACTGATGCTTGGTAACCCCGAGCCGGAACGTACACTTTGGCTGATGGGACAAGAGCTTCCTGTTCGCGTATTCCCTGCCATCGGAAAGATCGGAGAAGGTGTTTTCTTGGGGTTCAACCGGAACGTCATGTCGTTCGTCAGAGTCGCCCCGCCGATTCCTTCGTACTTCAACCTGTCAGGAGAAGGTACGGCCCGTGGAGACGTTATCTCCATTAACTGGAGAAAAGAGGAATTTCACAACGGGTACACCCGCTGTGGATTTCAGATCGTGTCCGACCCAAACAATCTCGTCACCAGCACGTATCCTTCACTTAATCCGAACAACAAAGGCGTCACGCTCACGACACAGCCCACTCTTGCCATGCAAGGAAGCGGCGGCATAAGTCAGATCAACTTTAGATACGGTGCGCCGGGAAACGTTAAGGTTCGCTTCTACCTGTTCGAGACGGATGCGTCAGGCGAGCCTATCTACACACTAGAGTGTCTTGAGGCTACGTGGCTGTGGAGTACGCTTGGGACGTGTCCTGTGACCAAAGAATACGTCTACACCAATCTCCCATACCCGCTGAAACCGGCAGAATTGTGTGCCGGGATGGAACCTATCGAGACTCCACCCGACACCGGTGGCGGCGAGGAAGAACTGCCCGGACAGACCGACATCAAATACTTCTGCGACAACAGTGTACCGGTATCGAGCATCGACACCACCTATTGGGACACTTCCCTTACCCAATTCGGAATCCGGCGCGGATTTTGGGATGGACGGAACGACATCATAAACCTGTTCACCAGCCTAGACAATTCCGTGGCTTGGTATAAGAGCCTTCTGACGCCAACGTCGTTCCATTACTACCTGTGGAAACTTCTGCAAGACAACAAGCAGGGTAATGGTATATTCATCGACAACGATGACTGGCAGGAGTTCAGAGAATGGTGCAACAACAACGACCTGACGTGCATGACCGATCTGCAAAAGGCTTCGTTGTTCTGCTCATACTGGCTCGGCGTTCCAGTAAATTTCTTCTCCGGTTCGGAGGGGTACCTGCAAGGAGACATCCTGACCGTACTTGTCCGTCTCCTGTCCCTGCTACCGAGAGGAATTTATGACTGGATTGACTTCAACGATGTCATAACCGACTCGGGTGGTAGTATCACCGGAGCGTTTGCGGCAGACATTCCGAGCGTACTGCTTGGCGGATTCAAGTCCTACGTTAACTTCGAGCCGCAGGCTTTGCTGTTCACCATTGACTCGGCCATCGCCCACCGTCCGGTAGACTATATCAAGCCGCCCGGAAGTACGTGGGGAACGGAAACAAGCGTAGATTGGTCAAGCTACAACGTGGCCGAGCTAAACGCTCAGAACTACAAGCCTTACGTCGTCGGCGAAGTAGGAATACACGAGATCGGACATGCAGTGTCGTACTACGGGCTTGACTACTACGGTCAAATTCTGCACGAGCGTCCTGATTGGCTGGCAATCAGCGGGTGGGCATCCAAAGACGATACGCATCTGTCTAAGTCCCGTCCTGCCAACCTGACGGGCGGAATGCCGCTGACGGACGACAACAAAGAGGCTCCGGTATCTGACTATGGTTGCTTTAGCCCGGCAGAGGACTTCGCGGAAGCTTACCGGATGTACGTCATCAATCCGGTATTCTTGGAGGACAAGTACCCGCAGAAGTACAACTTCATGGTCACTGTCGTAGAGCCTATGTTCACGGAAGGGTGAGAACATGATTATCAGAGTCACCGACCAAAATGGAAACACGGCCACCATCGACAACAAGGGTCAGGTAAACGGTGCGGTTAAGATTGAGGGGAGCAATCCCCTCGCCGCCCACCTTGACCGTATGCTGAACCACCGTCTTCAATTGACCTTTGCGGGCCAAGTGGAGCAGATTGAAGACCGATTCCTGATTGAACAGGATGGACTCTACTATCTCTACAAGGCCAGCGACGTTTACCTGAAAGAGCATTTCATCACTGTCGAGTGCCCGTTGTTCGGGTACGAAGCTGAAATTCTAAAGGAGTAGTCAACATGAAAACGGAACGTATCCATCTTCGCATTACTCCCGAAGATAAACGGTTCTTGCAGGAAGTGGCAGACAAATACTTTGATGGTGTCCTGTCTGCCGTGTTCGATGACATGATCGCTCAGTTGAAGGAAAGGGAGGGTAAGGACGATGAGTGATAACAAACCTGCTCTGCGTAAGCGCGGAGCGCCGAGCAAGCTGGAGAAGTACGGTCTTGTGGAACATGCGCTGACCTTGCTCAAAGTCCAGCCCAAACTAACTTACCAGCAGATTTGCGATGAACTGAACGAAATCGGAAACGTGCCGACCGACGACCTCATTACAGTCGATAACCTCACGCACTTCGTAAAGAACGTGCCGGAAGTTCGCCGGGAGGTAATGTTGGCTGACAAGGCCCGTATGCGGAAGCTTGTGTTCGAGAGCGCTGAGTTTGACCTTCTCGGGCATCTGAAAGAAATGGCGGCTCGGACGGCTTTCATGATCGAGGCGATGGAGGAATCCTGCCTGATGGAAGGCAAGCTCATGAAACCATCTGACTACAAGGCACTAAACTCCGAGCTTCGGGAAACGTTGAAACAGATCGAGGGTATCCACAAGGAGATATACCAAATGGAAGTCGTCCGAGAGTTCTTGCTTGAAGTGGTCAAGACTCTAAAAGAGGTTTCGCCAGAGGCGCTTCAAACCTTCATCCAAAAGATGAAAGGCAAGCGAGAAAACTCGCTGATGGTAAACGAGCTTCTACAAGGAGGCCTGAAATGATGGAGGCAGGAAAGCTGTACGCATACGTCGGAACGATGGGAGCAGGTAAGTCCAAGAAACTCTGCTCCCTTTACCATAAACTGATCGACGAAGGAAAGCATGTAATCGCTTTCAAACATACCAACGACGTAACGCGAGGCGGGCACGAGGACAAGATCGTCTCACGTAATGGAGACTCT
>Ga0207866_1001102_pt1 | contig 29279 bp, 39 predicted proteins | sample HigsolmetaAR203D_FD_184835 | JGI IMG/M metagenome (GOLD analysis project Ga0207866, IMG submission 184835) | Ionic liquid and high solid enriched microbial communities from the Joint BioEnergy Institute, USA - AR20-3-D (SPAdes) (version 2) ...
CCGGCGACTGGTGGGCCGTTGCAGCTGATGTCGCAACTGCACTCGGTTATCGGCACACGCCGCATATGCTCCGTGTGCTCGACGGCGATCAGAAGGATGTCCACATTGTGGACACCCCGGGCGGGAAACAGGAAATGGCGATTGTTTCGGAGATTGGAATCTACGCTGTGATCATGAGATCGAGACGAAAAGAAGCAGTTAAATTCCAAAAATGGGTGTATGGCGTCATTCGCACACTCCGTCAAGCGTCCGGCCTCGAAGGCTTCCAAATCTTCCGAATGCTCGACAAAGAGCATCAACGGGCAGCTATGGCTAAACTGAGTCAGTCACTGCGGCAACCGGCACGAGTGGACTTTATTAAAGCAAACACCATCGCGAACAAAGCAGTGTCAACCCGTTTCGGCTACCCGAAAATGCTTAAGAAGCACGAAATGACACCGGAAATGCTTGTTGACCGTGAGCCGATCCTGGACGACACGGTTGAGCTGATGGGCGTTGTTGATCGCTTCGGGTTGCCGGTAAAAGTCAGCGACACGATCTATCAAAAATACGCGCAGTGAGGAGGTGCAAGGTTTGGATAAGATTGAGGTTACGACAAAGATTGACGACATCGCGGGCCTTTTGAAAACGGCGCAAGATTTTAAAGGACCTTATGTTTTAACTGTAGATGGCTTAAAGACAATCGTCAGTCGAGATCAGTTTTTGGATTTCTACATGGATGTGGTTATTGAAGAGTTATGGGACTTAAAAGAGTCTATCGAGGAGGCTCAATCAACGTGCAAATCACTATAACTGGCATGTCGATCGACGGTCATCCTATCCCAGTACCGCACGGGCTGCCTGAACTGCTCAATCGTGCCGGTGCCTGGTCGGCGGCACCGATTCCGCCGCTCGAAGGGTACCGGCGCGAGGTGAAACGTGTGAACGGTCGATTGGTCACGGAACTTACCTATGTGGGAGGTGAGTAAACAATGCTCATGAAGATATGGCGACTAAGCCCTGCACAACTCGCGACCTACATGCCTGGCGCTGATCTGGGCGAGCCGCACGAGATCAAGGACGTGCCGGTCGTGGTCTGGCCGTCGGATCCCGATATGGCGGCACACCGAGAGCGTGCGCATCAGACACGCGCATCTGGCCGCGAGTTGATCAGCGCGGAGCTCTACAGCGAGCGACGTGCAGCCGGCTGGTCGGATCTGGAGATCGCGGAGCTGTACGGCATCAAGATGTCAACGCTGCGCGGATACAAGGCGCGATGGAGGAGGGAGACAGAGCCATGCACGATGACTATGACGGTGTAGGGGTGTTTAGGGGCTGCCTGGTCTCACTGCTGATCTATGCGGTAGTAGGGGCCGTGATAGGACTCATTTATCTGATTGTGAGGTGATAGACGTTGAGTAAGGAGTACCAAGCAGCCTTACAAGCTTGGCGGGTCGCCCAGCAGCAGTTTGAGCAGGCGGATCCCGATCACATCGACATCGCGATACATCAGTTGTGCGCGGCGGAGAAGCGGGTAGAGGCAGAGTTGCGGAGGGAGAAGACGATAGCTGGTGAGACGATTGACTAGCATTTACACACCGCCAGAAATCGACGATCTGATCCGAAAGGGAGCGATCTTTTACATCTCACACTCCGGCGGTAAAGACTCGCAGGCCATGTATGCGCTGGTCCGCCAGGTGGTGCCACATGACCAGATCGTCGTCGTACATGCCAGCCTGGGCGAAGTTGAGTGGCCGGGTGTGATTGAGCACATCGAGTCGAACATCGTTCATCAACTCAATGTTGTGCGCAATGAAAACAAAACCTTCCTTAGTATGGTCGAAGCCCGGGGCAAATGGCCGTCGGCCGCCTATCGACAGTGCACGTCTGATCTGAAACGCGGTCCGATCTTTACATTCATTCGCCGCGATCTCAAAGTGCGCGGCGCGTCGATCGCGATCAACTGCATGGGCCTGAGAGCTGAGGAATCGACCGCCAGGGCGAAACGTCAACCGCTCGCCTACAACAAGCAGGAGAGCTGCCCAGGGAAGCGGGATGTATGGGATTGGTTGCCGGTATTCTACCTCCGAACGGAAGAGGTGTTCCAGGTCATCTCCGACGCCGGCCAAAAACCGTTCTGGGCGTACCGGCAGAACGAAAGACTCAGCTGTGTGTTTTGCATCATGGGATCAGTCAACGACCTGCAACACGGTGCCAGACAGAATCCAGAGCTCTACAAACGATATGTAGAGCTGGAGAAGAAGATCGGGCACACGATGTTTACGAGAGGCAAGGACCCGATCAGCCTGGAGGATCACGTTGGGATCAGAGTGTGTGAGGTGGACAGCCGTGCCAGACAAGCCAATCGCACGTTGCGCTAATCGCAAATGCCGCTGGCCGATCTATCAAGGTGATCAGGTCTGGCGGTGCGGAGCGATGTTGTACTGCCATATTGAGTGTTTCGTAAACGATCCTGGAAGGAGGTGACTAATCAATGAACATGATCATGCGTACAAGCAACGGCGATCTGCGACACAACCCGTACCGTAAGCTGCTCACGGTCCAGGATTGCATCATGCTGCATCGTCTGGAGATGGACAAGGAAGGAGGTGACGATAGCCAATGAACATAACAGTTCGGATCTGGATGGCTCTGACGCAGATCGAGAGACTAGCGATGCTGGAGTTTGCCAGCGAGCAAAACGCGAAGCGATGGAGGCGGTGACAGTGGAAGTTTTTTGGATCGGCGAGGTCTGTGACGCGGATCGGCGCGCCAAGCTCATCACGAAAGAAGCGCGAGAGTGGTTTGCGACGCGGACGATCGAGCAGGCGATTATCTCGCATCAGGAAAAAACCACCGCGGCAACGGTGGCTGAAGAATGACATATTATTAGCCCTATCTTACCACATAGGGCAAGGGAGGTAAAGAATGACCAAGAAAGCAACCGGCATTGTGCGCAAGGTAGACGAGCTTGGTAGGATAGTCCTGCCGAAAGAGCTGCGTCGTGTATACGGCATCAACCCTAACGACTCGGTCGAGATCTTTGTCACAGGCGAGGAGATCATCCTGCGTAAGTATCAGCCTGTAGGCGGCTGCACGCTGTGCGGCTCGATCGCTGACAAGTATGCGGAGCTCGGCGATAAGAGGATCTGCCCGGGGTGTGCGGGGTTGATCGTGGAGAGGTTTCGGTCATGATCAACGGCGCGATCTGGATTAATGGCCGTCACGAGATTATCCGAGATGCTGAAGATCTCGTCCAGCTGATTCGTGAGCACGTGGGTGATGATGTTGCCAGGATGGTCCAGACGCTTGCGGATATGACCGACAAGGCCACACATCTAGCCGAGACAGATTTTGCAGCTTACGAACGGGCATTGGACGGCGCGATAGCAACGATGCGAGAGATCGATGAGACGGTAGATCTGATCCGAAGCGAGTTAGATGAGCATCGAATAGATCGAGCTGTGATACGCGACATGCTGAATGACATTGAACGATTGGTAGGTGAGCATCTTTGAGCAAAGTTCGTGATCTGGAAGCGGATCTCGCAATTTGCGAAGCGGCGACGCAGGGACCCTATCGAATTGAGCCTTGTGAGTGTGGTAGGTGCGACACGTATTTCATCGACGTAACCATGAGTGATGGCCGGCTCTCAAAAGCGGATGCGAGATTCATCACCGAAGCCCGCACCGGCTGGCCGTATGCGATCCGGCGAGTGATGGAACTGGAGAAGGAGCTTGAGCGTGTCCGAAACGAGCGCGATTTTTGGGATCGGAACGAATATGCCCTCGGACTGAAGGTGGAGCAGTTGGAAAAAGAGCTGGAGCAGCGAGAAGCCGAGATCGACCGACTCCGGAACGAGCTGAACATCCTGCAGGAGCAACTGGAGCAGAGATGCGCTCAGGTGTAACATTATTTGCTCATCAAAGTACGATCATTGCAAATGCCGAAGAGCGGATTCGGCGCGGGCTGCCATTCTATGCGATCTTCGCCGAGCAAGGGACATCCAAGACTTTGACAATGCTGGTACTTGCGCTGCGCTTATACAAGGTCGGGGAGATTCGACACGCATTGGTCGTATGTCCAAATTCAGTGAGGGGGAGTTGGAGCCGAGACATAGATCGGTTCTTCTCCCCGATTGAAAGACGCCTGTTTGATCGCTTCCTGACCGTCACCACCTATGACTTGATCTGGCGCCGGCCGGAGCTGGACCGGGAATGGGACATGATCGTTCTGGACGAGTCCCATTTCATCAAAAATCGCACCAGTAACCGTTACCGGGGCCAGGTCAAGACGGTCGACGGTAAGCGCCGCCGGGTCACGAACGGGATCCAGCAGATCAGCAGGCGGTCAAAATACCGTTACATCTTGACTGGCACACCTATCGGCAATAGTCGTTGGGAAGAGATTTGGACGCAATTCAACTTCCTCGACCCAGAAATCTTCGGTCCTTATTCGCACTTCGAAAAACGTTACTGCATCCTAGGTAAGTACTACAAGCCTGTTGCTTACAAAAACGTTGAGGAACTCAAGTCTATCATCGCCGAGCACAGCATCTGGATCCGTAAGGCTGATTGCATGGATTTGCCGGACAAACTGCCGCCGGAGCGCCTGACTCTGGAGCTACAGGAGAAGAAGCTCTACAAAGAAATGCTCCAGAACTACATCGCGGAACTGGACATCGAAGCGAAAAATCCGCTAGCGCGCATGGTCAAACTCCGACAGATGTGCAGCGGGCACATCAAAGACGATTCCGGTGAAGTTCACCGGCTGAAATGCGAGAAGCCAGCGGCGCTGAATGAGTTTCTGGAGAACTGGGACAAAAAGTTGGTCATCTTTGCTCAATTTGAGCAGTCAATCGCAGATATCGAGAAGGTCCTACAAAAACGGAAGATCAATTACGTCACACTCGACGGTCGACAGAAAGACAAGCAGATCTGGAAGAGATTTCAGACGGAGAAGGACGTGCAGGCCATTGTTTGCCAGTATCAGACGGCTGCGGCCGGCATCGATCTCTTCGCAGCAGACACCATGATTTTCTACGAGCCCACGCTCAGCAGCCAGACGTTTGAACAGGCTTGTGACCGGATCCACCGCGCCGGGCAGACCCAGAAATGCAGTTACATCCTGTTTGAGACGGCAGGAACGGTTGAGGTCAAAATCTGGGATGCTCTTATGCGTCACCGGGATTTCAACGAAACTGAGTTGTACGACTTTGTTGGGGAGGTGAGAGGTTGAAAATATGGATTTACGACTGTGAAGTTTTCGCCCATGACTGGATCATCGTTGCTAAGCGCCCTGATTCCGACGAGCGACACATCTGGCACAACGACAATTACGGCGTCGCGTCCTGGATCGACCGGGAGCAGCCGGTGCTCGGCGGTTATAACGTCAAGCATTACGACCAGTGGATTCTCAAGGCGATCTACCACGGGGCGAGCCCGGAGACGGTCAAGGAGCTAAACGATTTCATCTTCGCCGGCAATGAGGGGTGGAATTTCGAGTTTCTTAATCGTAAGTCGACTCCGGCTGTTCAATTCGATCTCATGGACGATATCCCGGTACCGCTCCGATTAAAAGAGATCGAAGGGAATCTCGGGATGGATATCGAGGAGAGCAGTGTTTCATTCGATCTCGATCGGCCTCTGACCGAACAAGAACTTGAAGAGGTTGTCCGCTACTGCTGCCACGACGTGGACGCGGCGATCCGGCTTTATCACGAGCGCAAGGACTACCTGCAATCCAAGGTCTCCGTCGGCGAGATGTGCGGACTTACCGCAGCTGAGAGCATGCGCTTGACCAATGCCAAGCTTACAGCTGAGTTTCTGGGAGCGGAGATGCCGCTGAGCAAATGGCAGGATCAGAACATCTATGAGTTCCCCGACAACTTGATCATTGCGAAATATCCAGGAGTCATCGAGTTCTTTGCCGATGTGGACCCGGAACGCAAGAGGAAACTCGAAATCGAGATAGCCGGCGTGCCGCACACGGTCGCATGGGGCGGCCTGCACGGCGCTCGGGAGTGTTACCGGGAGGAGCGGGCCGAAACTCGCCGAATCTCCAGCCGGGACGTGACCAGCTATTATCCGTCCTTAATGATCGTCAACGGCTACATGAGCCGGAACGTCCCAGATCCGGACGAGTACAAGCGCGTCTATGAACGGCGGCTGGCGGCGAAAAAGGCCGGCGACAAGGCGACCGCAGACGCGCTCAAGCTGGTCCTCAATACCACCTACGGCGCGATGAACAACCAATATAACAAGCTGTATGACCCGCGGATGGCGCTTGCTGTGTGCGTCTCCGGCCAACTGTATCTGATCGATCTGATCGAAAAGCTGGAGGACGTACCGACGTTCCGGCTCATCCAGTCCAACACCGACGGACTCATTATCTCCTACGACACCAAATATGAATCCCAGATCGACGCAGTTATTGACGATTGGAGCAAGCGGACTGGCTTCGGGATGGAGGCGACAGACGTCGAGAAGATCGTGCAGAAGGATGTCAATAACTACGTCATGCGCACGACAGACGGCAAGGTTAAGGTGAAAGGCGGATACGTCGCTAACTATGAAGGTGGCGACTGGATGAACCGCAGCTTGGTCATTGTAGCCAAGGCGATCGTGGCGAATCTATTGGACGGTACACCGCCTGAGGAGACGATCAACGCCTGCAATGACATGGAGCAGTTCCAGATCGTGTGCAAGGCGGGTAGCACTTATGACAAGGTAATTTGGATCTCAAATGGTAATGAGGTCGAGGTCCAAAACGTCAACCGGGTATTTGCCTCAATCAATAAGGATTCCGGTACTTTGTATAAGGTGAAACTCCCGAAAGCCGAGGGCGAGAAGGAGCGGCGGGATAAGATCGCCAACTTGCCAGAACACTGCTTCATCGCAAATAGAGCAGGGTACGCGATGGCGATGGTGGACAAGCAGTTCTATATCGATCTCGCGCAGAAGCGCATCAACGATTACCTGGGCATGAAGCCCGAGAAACCCAAGAAGGAGAGGAAGACGAAGATGGCAACCACCAAAACGAAGGATACGCAACAATCGGCGCCAAAGGGACTTGCTGCGAAGCTAATGAAGCTCCGGGAGGTTATGAACAGCTATTCCTGGGAGAAGGATGGCAAGAATCGCCACCAATCTTATGAGTACATCACCGAGCGTCAATACAAGAACAACTTCAAAACTGCGCTTGCAGCCGCCGGACTAGATTTCAAGAGCTCGATGCTCGAATACCACTTCATTCCGTCGATCAGCGACAAAATGAACATGGTCATCGCTAAATTCCAGTTCGAGATCATCGACCGCGAAACGGATGAGCGTGAAGTTTACCCGGCATACGGCACTGGCGCTGACATGGGCGACAAAGGGATGTACAAAGCATACACCGGCGCGATCAAGTATTTTCTGGCCAACAACTTCCTTGTTGCCGAGGGCAACGATCCGGAGGGTGACGAGGAAGAGATGCGAGACATCAAGCCGAAGTATACGCCACCGGAGCGCCGTGAAGAGATCCGCGACGCCATCACCAATCAGGACGACCCGGCCACGGAGGAGCAACTCGAAGCGATCGCCCTGGGCATCGAGGCGCTCCAAGAGGCTGGACTGGATGAAGAAGTCATTACTGGATTTGCTGAGGCTCTTCAATCCGACCTAAGCAAGAAGGACGCTGAGCAACTGCTCGACGCGATCACGGAGTTGGTGCCAGCATGAAAATCGACCTGCAAACCAAAACGATCACGCTGCCGGAGAAGCCGAAGCGGATCAAGAAAATCACCGGCACGCGGCTGGCCCCGATTCTGGGGCTCAGCCCGTGGTCGACGGAGTTCGAAGTCTGGTGCGACATGACCGGCGTCTACAAAAAGCCGTTCGAGGAGACGATCTACACGGCTGCTGGAAAGATCATCGAACCGAAAGTGATTGCATACCTCAATAAACGGTACGCCTTCGGCAAGCTTCAGACTCCGGCGCAGTATTTCGGCGGCGACAAGCGGTTCGAATGGGACCACTTTCCGGATGATTCGATTTTCGGCGGCCTGTGGGACGCCCGGACGCCGACGGCGATCTGGGAACTCAAGACGACGAAGCGCGTCGAGGACTGGTACAAGGGCGGACAACTCTCGCCGCCGGAGTACTACAAGCTACAGGGCGCGCTGTACGCCTATCTTTCCGAGCTGGATGAGTTCCGGATGGTCCTGACGATTCTCACGGACAAGGACTATGAGGCACCGGAGCGCTTCGAGCCGACGCCGGAAAACACGATTGTCAAAAAGTACAGTGTGTCTGCGGAGTACCCGCATTTCCACGAGCATCTCGATCGGGCGCTGGCGTGGTACGAGCGACACATCAACGGCCTTGTCAGCCCGGTCTGGGACGACAAGAAGGACAAGGAGATCATTCAGGCGCTCACGACTGTACACGTCCCGCGGCCAGCGGCAGGCGAGGAAGGCGATATCGTCGCGGAGCTCATCCGACGGATCGAGCCGTTGCAGCAGAAAATCGATCTCATTTATGAACACGAACTTGCGGAAGACGAGAAGCTGCTGAAGCAACTGAAGGACCAGCTCAAAGCGGAGCTGGAGTCCCGGATGAAAGACAGCGACAAGAAGATTCAAGCTACCGGCAGCCGGTATCTGTTTGAAGTCTCCAAAGCTGCGGCAAGCGGCATCGACACGAACCGGCTAAAAGAAGACGGTCTGTATGACAAATACAAGAAGCAAGGGTTTACTACCAAAATCACAATCAAAAGGAGCGATGTTGTATGAAGCGCAAACTCGTAGAAGGTGGATTCCAACCGATCCCTGCAGGTGAACAAGTCGTCAGAATCAAGGAGATCGACGAGACAGATTATGAGAAATTCGACAAGGTAGTTGTCGTGATCGAGGATGCTGTCGGTCGCACAGCCCGCGTGAACTTCAATTTCGTAAACGGTGACGGTACTCCGAACGAGACGGCCGACTTCGTCTTTACGCGCATGGCACGCGCGGCGCTGGGTGACGAGACGATTGACGAGGTCGACACCACAGAGTTGGTCGGACGGTTTGTCCGCGTCGAGATCCAGCACTCGGAGGGCTCTAAAGGCGGCACGTTCGCGAACGTGAAGCGCTGGATCGGCCCGGGTGAGCCGTTCGAAGTGAAGAAATCCGCCGGATCCACTGCTGCCACGTCGACATCCGGTGAAGCACCGAGGAAGAAAACAGCTGCCGAGATTCTGGCCGAAATGAAGGCCCGGAAGGTCGCCGGTGGAAAATGAGAGAAAAGCAGCTGCAGGACGCTTGCGTGGAATATCTTGAATTACGCGACATTTACCATGTTGTGACGCACGGTAACGCATTCGAGCGCCGCGGCCGACCGGACATCTATCTTTGCTATAAAGGTAAGTTTGTAGGCATCGAGCTGAAGAAGGGGGCGGGCGATAAGCCCACCCCCCTGCAGCTCAAACATTTGAGGGAGATTACAGCAAGCGGAGGTGTGAGCGCGTGGCTCACGAGTCTGGACGAACTGAAAGACCTGCTATCCTCAATCGATTCGACAGCTATCTGAAGCTCCGGGAGGACAAAGCGCCGATCAGCTGGGACACGTACCCAGCTGACAAACTCACTGCCTGGCCGAACATCGGCTTACCTATTCCGGACCCTTACGTCGCCGTAGACATCGACGACGCCGAGCAAGCCGAAAAACTCACACGGCTGGTGCTCGAGGAAGGCATCAAGTGTCAGATCATGCAGACGTCCCGCGGCAGGCACTTTTGGTTCGCGACGGCCGAGCCCGTCAAGAACAGCGTGAAGACGACCACCGGGATCGGGCTTGTGGTCGATTACCGCTCCTGGGGCAAGCAGTCTCAGGTATGCGTGAAATACGCCGGCAAGTGGCGGGAATGGCTGACGGATTGGGACTGGGACGAGCTCGACGAGCTGCCGCGCTGGTTGCGTCCTTTGAAGCAATTCAAATGGAAATTTTACGAGATGGGTGAGGGCGACGGCCGGAATCAGGCGCTGTTCGAGTATCAAATCCTGCTCGCCAGCCGCGGCTACACACACGCGGAGGCCGCTGAGACGCTGCGGCTCATCAATCGGTATGTGTTCCGGGAGCCGCTCCCAGAAGACGAGCTGCGGACAGTAACCCGGGAGGAAGCTTACCCGGAGACGGACCAGGCGCCGGGAGTGGATCTTGACGCGCCATGGTTCACGGACAAGGGGAAATTCCTCCACAATGTCCTCGGCGATCATTTGATCGAGCAGCTCCCGCTCGTCTCGCTCAATCAGCGCCTTTATCTGTACAAGAACGGGCGCTATTGTCTGGCAGACAACGACGTGTTACAGGAGATCATCCGGGCGCATCCGACGAGCACCAGACGCGAGCGTGAAGAAGTGATGGACTATATCCGGATCCAGCGGCATATCGATCGCCCGGATCTCGATGAATACATCATCAATGTCAAAAATGGCCGACTGGATCTTCGCACGATGGAGCTCTTACCGCATACACCGGAAGCTTACGATTTTCAGCAGATCAATGCTACCTACAACCCTGCCGTCTACCACGAGACGCTCGACAACATGCTCTGGAAAGTGTTTTGCGGGGACTATCAGCTCTACAAGCTGTTCGAGGAGATCATGGGATACATGCTGGTCAAGAACTGCCGGCGCCAGAAGATCTTCATCTTCTTCGGTGAAGGCTCGAATGGGAAGAGTACTGTGCTGCGCATGATCCGTCATTTCATCGGTCTGGGTAATTATTCGACACTCTCGCTTCAGGATCTGGAGACAACCTTCCGCCCGGCGGAGCTCGAGAACAAGCTGGCGAACATCGGGGACGACATCCCGGCGACGCAGATCAAGGACAGCAGCATGCTGAAGAAGCTCTCCCGCGGTGAGCCGGTCACGGTCGAGCGTAAGAACAAGAACCCATTCGACCTGGTCAACTATGCGAAGCTCATCTTCAGCACGAACAAGATCCCGCCGGTAGCCGACAAATCGCATGGTTTTTATCGAACACTCACGCTGCTGCCGTTCGATGCAACATTCAGTAGGTCGGACCCGGACTTCAACCCGAACATTGAGGATGACGTGACAACCGAAGAAGCGATGAGTTACCTGCTCAACATGGCTATCCGCGGTTACAAACGACTCTCCAGGCAAGGATTTACCGAGCCGGATAAGGTGCGCCGGGCACTGGAAACTTATCAGATTGAATCTAGCCATGCGCTCCGATGGGCGGTTGAAAACGGGATCGATGAGGAATATTTGCTCTCGAAACACACTGGTGAGCTGTATTACGAGTTTAAAGTATGGTGTGAGGCTGAGGGAGTGGATCATATTCCGAAGCAACAGAGCTTCACGAATGAGATCAAGAAACGCTTTAAGCTGGAAGTTTCTGAACAGCGACGTGAACCGAAAACGGGGAAACGTTGCAGATACTTTATCAAAGTAGAGTAATATGTCACGCTGTCACTCTTTGGAAGTGAAAAATTTTCAGATTTTAAGCGTGACAGAGTGACATTTTGTCACGCTTGTCACGCAATGTCACGCTTCATTTTTCGAAGAGTGACAGGCTTGAAGCCTTATATATCAAGGGGATTCGGATTCGTGTCACTCTGTCACTCTTATTTTTCCTATGTGATATATAGAGAAATCTATAGAGACAATATATACGCGTGTATATATAAAGAATAAGGAGAGTGACACGTGACAAAGTGACAAAAAGTCAGAAAGCCCAATAATGACGCGGTTTCTGGCTGTCACTCTATGCTTTTTCAAGTGTGACAAAGCGTGACATAGCGTGACACAGTGAAATTGAGCGAGGTGGTCTTGATGCAGGGAGATCGCAAACGCACGCCGATGCCGATCCGTGAGCGAGAAGAAATGTCTCGCGGATCTGGGTCGGTTATCACTTACAAGATGAGCCAGGAAGAACTGGAAGAATACAGACGAAGAACCGGGTACACTCCGAAGGAGGATAAAACGATGAGCCCTTTGACTAAAGAGAGATATCTGCAACTGCGACTGCAAGGTAAAGGTCGAACGGAACTTATGCGTGAGTATTACAAGAACAATACGCAAAGCTTTTATCGCCAGCTGCAGGAATGGGGCATCAGAGAGAAAGACGCTGAAGAACAGGAACTTGAGCTGATGGCAGCTGACAGAAAGACAAGTGAGAAGGTCAGCGAACCGACGAGAACGCCAATCCTGCTTGACGATGAGTCTGAACCAGCACCACCGTCAAGCTTGGCGAAGCAACTGGAGCAGCTCATTCTGCAGCACACACAAGCCATGCAATCGGAGAGCGTGACATCCAGGATCAAGCAGTGGGCAACAGAGCGCAATCTGCACACGGCGGATCCGCATAAGCAAATGCTCAAGCTGGGTGAGGAGTACGGCGAGCTCTGCAGAAGTCTGGCAGTGAGGGACATGGCTCAGGTGATCGATGCGATCGGTGACATGTACGTCGTGCTGACTGTGCTATCTTTGCAGCTCGGCCTTGATGTGGAGGAGTGCATCGAACGAGCCTATGAGGAGATCAAGGACCGCAAAGGCCAGATGATCGACGGAATTTTTGTCAAGGAGACTGATATGGATGAGCGCCATCAGGAGCAGACGATGTGACATATGCGGAAGATGGTTTTTCCCGCGAGCTTTTAAGAAGCACCGAGCAGTGTGTGAAAGAAAAGCAAGAGGAGGCTGAGCGGAAATGAGCGATGGTATCTATCGCCCAGCGCACTACACTGCCGGCAAAGTCGAGTGTATCGACGCGATTGAGGCGGCGACGACGGGCCTCGAAGGCATCGAAGCCGTCTGCACGGGCAATGTGATTAAGTACTTGTGGCGGTGGAAGCGGAAGAACGGTGTCGAGGATCTACGTAAGGCAAGATGGTATCTGGAGAGGTTGATCGAGGAGGTCGAGCGAAATGACAATCTGTAAACACGATAGGCTCGCGCGGGCATGTGAGACATGCCTGCTCGAACAAGAGATCGGCATATTACAAGAACGTCTGAATCGCGTCGCCGCTATCGTCGATGTGATCGAAGAACACGGTGATCTTGACGCGACGACATTGACGCAGTTGAGGCAAGCGCTGAGATGGATACCGGATGATCTGCCGGACGAGTCGCAAGTCTACGGCAACGACTGCCGCAGCGGGAGGTGTGAGTTTTGAGTTTGAAGCGATAGGTTGGACATTCAAATTCAGAGTGACTTCAATTCGACGCGAGGAGTGATACAATCTGAGTTTTGTCAAGCTGTACTACGACATCACGAAAGAGATCGAGATCTACGAATGGCGACTCCAAGACCTTGAGAAAGAACTGCAGACTGTTCGTAAGGTGATATTCTCCGGTCGTATTCCTTCGGATGATCACACGGTACATGTCCCTCTGGATAAGGCTCTGGAGCAGTATGACAAAGTAGTCGAGCAGATCCGCGAAGTGTCTGAGAGGCTGGCAGAGAAGCGTGCAACACGGAACCAGATCGAGTTGAATATACGCGGATTCGAGGGGATTAAGTATCAGGTAGCCTATCTGCGAGATATAGAAAATATGCCGCTGAAAGAGATTGCCAAACGTCTAGGATATTCATACGATCACATCAAACGTATCAGCAGCCAGGTCAAGAAGGTAAAGGTGAATTGAAGATGCCACTTTTATGCCACCCACAGGTTTTTTAATCCGTGATACTATGATAGTGTGCAAGATGTGTGAGAGTTGTATATAGAGTCGTCCGAGCGATCGGGCGGCTTTTTCTTTACTTCGTCCACCGCGTCGCAAGGTGTGAATCGACCTCCTCCTGCCGAGCCGGATAGGTGCGGCGCGGTGTCCGGGTTGATTGGGAGGTGGGAGCGTGAAATTTTACAAGTCGAGCAAGTGGCGTAAGAAGCGAGAGTCGATCCTACGCCGTGATGGTTACATGTGCCAGGAGTGCAGGAGGTACGGCAAAACGACGCCGGCGCAGACAGTGCATCACATCTACCCGCTGGAACGATATCCGGAGCTGGCATTAGTCAGCGCGAACCTCGTGAGCCTGTGCAACGAGTGCCACGAGCGGATGCATGATCGCCTGACCGGCGAGCTGACGCCGGCGGGGGAGAGGTGGAGGGGTAAAGTCAGGGAGGTTGTGAGGGTCGATGCGAATCAAGCGTATTGAGGGTTACGTGCTTTTTCCGGCCACGATCATGTTCGGAATCAGCTTTACCGGAGAGAGCGTTGAAGTCTTTCTTGGTCTCGTGGCTTTAAGCATCCAGTTTGGCTGAGACACCCCCCCCTACCCTCGGGGGTCGGGGCGAGGCCGCTGGGGACCGGGCGGGCGACCCCATTTCCAATAGCGCGGGTGCTGGGGAACTTTTTCGAGGAGGTGAGACGATGGCGAAAAACACCAAATCAGCAATCAAACGATCGACGATCCGGGCGATGAAGGAGCTCGGCACCTACAAGAAGGAATTCGACCCGATCATCGAGATCTACGCGGAGCTGCGGGAGCAGTACGCCGCTCTGTCCGAACGGTTCGCGGCCAAGGGCTACCCGTTCGAGGTACCAACGGCCGACGGCGGATCAAAGAAGGCGCCGATCGTCGCCACGCTCGAGTCTCTCCGGAAAGACATACTGGCGTACGCGGACAGGCTGTGCCTGAATCCGAAGACCATAGACGGCATCACCATCGAGACGAAGAAGCAGTCCGCGCTGGCAGCAGCGCTGAAGGCCCTTGAGTGACGCGAAGAACCTTGACGTTGTTCTGGAGTACGCCAGGAGCATCGTCGAGGGAAGGAAGATCGCCGGCAAGGAGTTGGTGCAGGCCGCGCAGCGGTTTCTGGACGACCTTGAGAATCCGGAGTACGAGCTTCGCACGAAGGACCCTGAATTCGTCATCCAAATCATTGAGCGCACATTCGTCCACGACAAGGGGGAAGCACTCGACGGTACGCCGCTGCGCGGCAAGCCTTTCCTGCTCGAGCCGTGGCAGAAGTTCATCATCTACAACTTGCTCGGCTTCTGGAAAGCCAGAACCAACGAACGCCGATACAAAGAGGCGTTTATTTTTATTCCCCGGAAAAACGGCAAGACCCGTCTGGTGGCCGCGCTGGCGTGGGCGCTAGCGCTGCTCAGTCGCAAATCCGGCGCCACGATCTACATCACGGCGCACGCGCTCAAGCAGTCGAAACAGGCGTTCGAGTTCATCCTCTACAACCTGAAGCGGATGGGTGAAGAGGAGAATTTTCGGATTCTCAACAACAACCAGGAGCACAGCATCAGCGGCGACCTGGGCGACGGCTCGATCTATATCGAGGCGCTGGCCGCCAACCCGGACCGGCAGGATTCGCTCAACTGCAACATCGCGATCGCCGACGAGCTGCATGCCTATACGCGGCCGAAGCAGTATAACATCATCAAGGAAGCGATGAAGGCGTACACGAACAAGCTCATGATCGGGATCACGACGGCCGGCGACGACATGTCGTCGTTCTGTTACCAGCGGTTGCAATATTGCAAGAAGATCCTGGATAAGACCGTCCGGGACGAGCAGTATTTCGTGTTCATCGCAAAGGCCGACGAGGACGAGCGCGGGAACGTCGACTACACGGACCCGGTCCAGCACGAGAAGGCGAATCCGAATTACGGCGTAACGATCAGGCCGGAGGACATCTTGAACGACGCGCTGCAAGCCCAGAACGACCCGCAGCAGCGGAAGGATTTTCTGGCGAAGTCTCTGAACGTTTACACGGCCGCGATGAACGCCTATTTCGACATCCACGAGTTCCGGCTGTCCGACCGCAAATACAGTTGGACGCTGGAGGAGCTCGCGAAGCTGCCGATCAACTGGTATGGCGGGGCCGACCTGGCGAAACTGCACGATCTCACGGCAGCCGCGCTGTATGGAGAATACCAGGACGTCGGCATCGTCATCACGCACGCCTGGTTCCCGATCGTCGCGGCGACAACCAAGGCCGAGGAGGACGGCATTCCGCTCTTCGGCTGGATGGACGACGGCTGGCTCACCATGACGAACAGCGCTGTCACGAACCATACCGAGATCGTGAAGTGGTTCAGGGAGATGCGGCAGAAGGGATTTCGGATCAAACAGATCGGCTTTGACCGGAAGTTCTCGACCGAGTTTTTTCGGGATGCGAAGAAAGCTGGTTTCAAGCTGGTGGACGAGCCGCAGTATTTCTGGCGAAAGTCGATGGGATTCCGCCGAATCGAGCAGAAGGCGAAACTCGGGAAACTCTATTACCTGCACTCCGACGCCTATGAGTATTGCGTCCAGAACGTCCATGGTATCGAGAAGACTGACGACCTGATCCAATACGAGAAAATCAGCGAAAACCGACGCATCGACCTGTTCGATGCGTCGGTTTTTGCATGTGTGCGATACCTGGAAGATACCGACCAGGCAAAGGCACAAGAAAACTGGCTGAAAGGTGGTGAATCGTCGGCGTGAGTAAACGACAGAAACAGCGTGCGAGACTGCCGACCCAGCAGCGGAGCTCCGGCGGTGACCTGCTCGGGTACTGGCTCAGAGGTGATGACCTGACGCTGCCGGCCGGGTACGTGCGGCTCTTCGAGTGCCCGGAAGTCAGGATGGCCATCGACCGTATCGCCGACATGGTCAGCAACATGACAATCCACCTCATGCGGAATGTCGAAGGTGGACATGAGCGGGTGCAAAACGATCTGTCGCGGAAGGTGGACATCGAGCCATACAGCCTCATGACGCGCAAGGCGTGGCTGTATCACATCGTGCACACGATGCTGCTGGAAGGTGACGGAAACGCCTTTGTGTTTCCGGTATTCAGCACGGATGGTTACCTCGAGGAGCTCATTCCGATTCCGCCGCACATGGCGACGATCCTGCCGCCGAAACAGAACGCGATTGGGTTGGTGACCGGGTATCAGGTCATGATCAACGGCCGCACATACAACCACGACGAGGTGCTGCATTTCAAGATCAACCCGGACCCGGTGGAACCGTGGCGCGGTCGCGGGTATCGGCTGATCCTCAAAGATGTCGTGACGAATCTCGCGCAGGCGGCGAAGACGAAGAACGCTTTTATGGGCGACAAATGGCGGCCGAGCGTGATCGTGATGGTCGATGCTGACTCATCACAGTTTGCGAGCGAGGAAGAACGAGACAAACTGATCCAGCGCTACATCGGCAGCGGCCAGAGTGGCAAACCGTGGATTTTGCCGGATGGGATCATCCGGGTCGAAACGGTGAAACCTCTCACGCTGGAAGATATCGCGATCCACGAATCCGTCCAGATCGACAAGCGAACGGTGGCGTCCATGCTCGGCGTGCCGCCGTTTTTCGTGGGTGTAGGCGAATTCAAGAAGGACGAGATGAACAACTTCATCCGGACCCGGATCGCTTCCATCGGCACGATCATCGGCCAAGAGCTCACGAACAAGATCCTGTACGCGCAGGACCTCTATTTCCGCCTGTCTGCCCGGAGCCTCTACGCCTACGATCTCGGAGAGCTATCCCGGATTGGCATGGAGATGTTCGTCCGTGGGCTCATGGACGGCAACGAGGTCCGCGACTGGGTCGGCTTGTCGCCGCGTGAAGGACTGGATGAGCTGGTCATCCTGGAGAACTACATCCCGCGCGGCATGATTGGCGATCAAGCGAAACTGCAGCAAGGAGGTGATGACGGTTGAGCAGGGATACGAGGCAGACGCGGAGTCTTCGGACTGAGCTCAAGACGCGCGCGGAGGGTGACGGCGGCGATCTGGTCATCGAAGGCTATTTCGCGGTGTTCGGCCGCGAGACGGAGCTCTGGCCGGGTGCATTCGAGGAGATCGCACCGGGGGCGTTTTCCAACACGCTCAGCAACGACATCCGGGCGCTGATCAACCATGAGACGCGACTTGTCCTCGGCCGGAACAAGTCCGGCACGCTCGAGCTGCGCGAGGACAGCTACGGGTTGTGGGGTTGGGTCAAGATCAACCCGAATGACACGGATGCCATGAACCTCTACGAGCGCGTCAAGCGCGGGGACGTGGACCAGTGTTCGTTCGGGTTTAATATTGTCCGCGAAGACACGGAGTGGCGCGAAGATGGTTCCGTGAAATGGACGATCCGCGAGGTCGATCTGCACGAGGTCAGCGTCGTCACCTTCCCGGCCTACGAGGACACCGGGGTGCAGGCCCGCAAGCAACAAGTCGAAGAGCACCGCGCCCGCCTGCTTGAGGCGCGGCGACAAAAAATCATCGAAAGGGTGAGAAACATTGGCACTCAGACAACTGCTGATCAGCAAGAAGATTGAGCAGCGCAAGAATGCGCTGGCGGAGCTCCTGATCCAGGAAGAGGAGCTGCAAAAACGCAGCGAAACGCTGGAAGCGGCCGCCACGGAAGCCCAGACCGACGAGGAACTGGCCGCCGTGGAGGAGGAAGTCGGGAAGCTCGAGGCGCAGAAGGGAGAGTTCGAGCAGAAGAAATCGAAGCTCCAGGGCGAAATCGCCGAGCTCGAGGCCGAGCTCGAGCAACTCAACGCAAAACCTCCGGCCGACGAAGTGCGGTCGGCAAATCAACAAAGGGGTGAATCTCAAGTGGCGAAGGAATACCACATCTCGCAAGTTCGCCGGATGCTGGAGACCGGTGAATATTACAACCTGCCGGAAGTGCGGGAATTCTACGAGAAGTTCAAGAACCTGCGCGCCGTCTCCGGCGGTGAGCTCACGATTCCGAATGTCATCATCAACCGCATCCTGGACATCGTCGGGGACTACACGACGCTGTATCCGCGTGTGGATAAAATCCGGGTAAGCGGGACGGCGCGCATCCTGATCGACACGGACACCACACCGGCCCAGTGGATCGAGATGAGCGCGTCCATCCCGACAGGCGATGTCGGCACGATCACCAACGTCGACTTTGACGGCTTCAAGGTCGGCAAGGTGACGTTTGTCGACAACTATCTGCTGCAAGACAGTATCATCAATCTGGACGACTATGTCGTGCGCAAGATTGCCCGTGCGATCGCTAAGGCGCTCGATCTGGCGATCCTGAAAGGGCAGGGTGCGTCTCAGAAGCAACCGGCCGGCATCATCCCGGCAATTCCGTCGGGCAACCAGAAGACAGTGACGGCCGATGAGAAGCTGCTCGTGAATCTGCTCAAGAACGTCGCCCTGATTGACACCGGTGACGACAGCGTGGGCGAGATCGTGGCCGTCATGAAGCGGAAGACGTACTATGACCGCCTGCTGGAATACACGATCAATGTCAACGCTCAGGGCAACGTCGTGGGCAAGCTGCCGAACCTGACACAGCCGGACCTCTGCGGCCTGCCGGTTGTCTTCAACCAATTCATGGATGAAGACAAGGTTCTTTTCGCTGTACTTGATCAGTACACGATGGTGATCCGCGAAGATATCAGCATCGACCGGTCTGAGCACGTGAAGTTCGTCGAGGATCAAATGGCTTTCCGGGGTAAGGGCCGCTTCGACGGCAAGCCGGTGCGGCCGGGGGCCTTCGCGCTGGTCACGATCGAGGATCCGGTGCCGGAGGCGTAATCGATGGCAAAGGTGTTGAAAGATTTTCGGTGCAAGGTCACGAGGCGCGTTTATCGCGCTGGTGACGAATACGATGGAGACCGCATGGAAGAGTTGCAGTCGCTGGGTTATGTTGCGGTTGAAGAAGGTGGGGATAAACCGGAGAAACCGAAGCGCAAGCCCAAGGATAGCGGGTGATGCCGATGGACGAGGCGCAAATCCTCGCGCTGGTCAAAGCGCGGCTCGGAATCACAACGGCGGTCAGAGACACATATCTGGCCGCCATCATTTCTGGCGTGATCGACGAGCTCACGAAGGAAAAGGGCATCGCGTTGAATGCCGACGACGCTCATCACCTGATGTTTGTCGTCGACTACGCCACGTGGCGCTACCAGTCCCGAGACGAGTCCGGCGCGATGCCGCGGCATTTGCAGTATCGGCTGCACAACCTGATCATCTCGACGGGCGGTGATGCCGGTGGCGACGTATGACCACGAGTTGACGTTGATCGGAGAGACGATCGAGGAAGACGAAATCGGCAATCAGCGGTCAGTCGAGACCAGGACGACGATCCTGTGCTCGGTCAAGTCGGCCGGCCGGAATGATTTCTATAGCGGAGCAGCGGCGGGCCTGCGGCCGGAGTACGTCTTCACGGTCCACGCCTACGAGTACAACGGCGAGCGAATCGTCGAATTCGAGGGGAAGCGGTACAGTGTGATCCGCGCGTACCAGACCGGTATCGAGGAAATCGAGCTCACGGCGGAGAGGGTGAGCGGAAGTGGCTAACATCGACATCGACAACCTCGCCGCCGAGATCACGCTGGCCGTCAAGGAGTACACCGAGGATGTGGCCGAAGCGATTGAGCGCGAGGCCGACCAGACGAGCCAACGTTTGGTCAAAGAGATTCGCGCGAAGTCGCCGCGCCGAACTGGCGAATACGCGAAAGGTTGGACACGGAAGAAGCAGGGCAGGGAAGGGGAAATCCGCTATGTTATCTACAACCGCAAGAAGCCATGGCTCGCTCATCTGCTCGAGTTCGGCCACGCGAAACGCGGCGGCGGGCGCGTCGCAGAACGCCCGCACATCCGTCCGACCGCTGACAAGGAAATCGAGGCGTTCCAGCAACGGGTGCGCGCGATCATCCGGAACGGAGGGTGATGCGGCATGACGCTAGGAGAACTGTATCAAGCACTCAAGGCGACAGGGTATCCGGTCGCCTATTCGCATTTTGAGGATACGCCGCAGAATCCGGCACCTAAGCCGCCGTTTATTACGTATCAGTTTGCGTACAGCAGCGACCTGATGGCCGACAACATCAACTACGCCGAGATCGGCAATTATCAAGTCGAGCTGTACACGGACAAGAAGGACCTCGTCGCCGAGCAAAAGGTCCAGGATAAATTGAAGGAGCTTCGACTCCCGTATACCAAAATGGAAAACTGGATCGACGAAGAGAAGCTGTTTCAAATCATTTACGAAATTCAATTGATCGGAGAGTGAAGGCTGTGAATCAGCAAATCGAAAACAATTTTAAGTATCACGCTCCCAAAGACGGACAACCCGAAAAATACCAAGCGATCCGTGCAAAGGCAAAGGAACTAGCTTATTTGATCGATGAGCTTTGTCCCAATAGCCGTGAAAAGTCGTTGGCGATCACGAATTTGGAACAGTCCGTAATGTGGGCGAATGCCAGCATTGCCAGAAATGAATAAGGAGGGGAACTGGAAATGTCCCAAAACAAAGTTACCTTTGGGCTGGAGAAAGTGCATATTGCCTTTTTCGACGATCAGGCACCGGATCAGCCGGCGTGGAAGACGCCGATCTCGATTCCGGGCGCGGTCCGCTGGACGCCGACAGCTGTCGGCGATTCGACGAATTTTTACGCGGACAACACCTTGTATTTCAGCTACACGGCCAATAACGGCTACACCGGCGAGCTGGAGATGGCGAACGTGCCGGACGCGATCCTTGCCGAGATGCTCGGCTGGGAGATTGACGAGAACGGCGCGCTGATCGAGGTTTCCGACGCGATTCCGAAGCATTTTGCCCTGATGGGGCAGATTCAGGGCGACAAGCGCAACCGTCGATTCGTGTACTATGATTGCGTTGCGTCCCGGCCGGCGAAGGAGCGGCAGACGAAGGCAGAGTCGATCACGCCGGCGACGGACGTGCTCAATCTGACGATCAGCCCGATCGAGATCGGCGGCAAGATGATCGTCCGCGGCGAGATGGAGCTGAGCGACACCAACGGGGGAGCCTACAATACCTTCTTCTCGTCCGTGTACGTGCCGACGTTCACGCCGGAGGTGTAACATGCGAGAAATCATGATCGGCGACAAGACGCTGAGGCTCAGGGGATCGGCCCTGAGCCTCTTGCATTACCAGCAGGAATTTGGCCGGGACCTGCTCGGCGACCTGGTCGGCATGATGACGGGGCTGGCTGGTTTTCAGACGCTCTCGAGCGGCGGAGAGGTCGACCCGTCTAAACTCGATTTCAGCCGGTTGGATTCGGTGGCGATCCCGCGCCTCATCTGGACGCTGGCGCGGACGGCCGCCGGCGCGCCGATTCCGTCGTTCCAGCGATGGCTCGAGGAGCACGAGGACATCGACATTTTTGACCCCGATCTTCTGACCGCAGCGATGGAAGAGGCCCAGAAGATCTTTTTTCGTCGAAACAAGGCCGTGGCACCGGCGGCCAAAGGGTGATGCGCCCAACCGGTGCGATCGGACAGACATCAACATCATCGCATTGGCGCGGCGGATCGGGCTTAGCATGACTGAGCTCGATCTGCTGACGCTCCAGGACTTTTTTGATCTGGTGTACGCCTACATGGGCGACGATCCTGACGCGACGCGAGAAGCGACGCAGGAAGACATTGACGCATTTTTCCGGGGGTGAGGGTGACGTGACTGAGCAGTGGAAAGATGTTCCGGGGTATGAGGGGATTTATCAAGTGTCGAACCTCGGCAGGGTGAGAAGTGTTGACCGTGTGATCATCGACCGGAACGGGCGTCCGATGCGTTACAAGGGCGTTATTCTCACCCCTCAGTTCAATGAATTCGGTTATCTGAAAGTGGTATTGCGAAAAGACGGGAGAAGCAAAAATTTCAAAGTGCATCAACTGGTGGCGATGGCCTTTATTGAAAATCCGAATGGCCTGCCTTGCATCAATCATATAGACGGCAACAAACAGAACAACAAGGTAACCAACCTGGAATGGTGTACTTTTGGCGGTAACAATAAGCACGCCTATCTTATCGGCCTCAAAATCCCATATGAAAGGGACGGAGAAAAAAATCCGAAAGCCAAATTCACGGATGAAGAAGCCGAAATAATCAGATCGTTGCACAAATACAACGGCGGCCCTTTCGGGACTATGTATTTGGCGCGGAAGTACGGAGTCCATAAAGACACCATAACCAACTTGATTCGCATGAAAACATACGTCAAGGATGGTGTCGGCTGATGGCAGAGAGCATCCGTGGAATTAATGTTGTTATCGGCGCGGACACCACAGGGCTGTCGAAAGCCCTCAGCGACGTCAATAAAAAATCAAGAGACATCCAATCCGAACTCAAACAGGTCGAGCGCCTGCTCAAGCTCGACCCATCAAATACAGAGCTACTCGCACAAAAGCAGAAGCTGCTCGGCGATGCCATCGCGAACACTCGCGAAAAACTGGACCGACTCCGCTCTGTGCAAGAGCAAGTCAATGAGCAGTTCCAGCGTGGCGAGATCAGCGAAGGGCAGTACCGGGCTTTCCAGCGGGAAACTGAGAAAACACGCCTTGAGCTCGAAAAGCTCGAGCAGCAGCTACGCGATATGGAACCGGCTGTCGAGTCGTTCGCCGAGAAGCTGCAGAAGGCCGGTGACAAGCTCAAGTCCGCCGGCGAGAAAATGTCCGACGTGGGTAAAAAGCTCTCCATCGGTGTGACGGCGCCGATCGTCGGGCTCGGTACGGTTGCCACAAAAGCGGCTGTCGACTTTGAGAGCGCCTTTGCCGGCGTCCGCAAGACGGTCGACGCGACCGAGGAAGAATTCGCCCAGCTTGAACAGGGCATCCGTGAAATGTCAAAACGCATGCCGGCAGCAGCGACAGACATCGCGACTGTCGCAGAGGCGGCGGGGCAGCTCGGTATCGAGACGGATAACATCCTCAAGTTTACAGAGGTCATGATTGGCCTCGGTGAGGCGACGAACCTAACGGCAGAAGAGGGTGCGACGCAATTTGCGCGGTTTGCGAACATCGTCGGGATGAGCCAGCAGGACTTTGACCGGCTCGGCAGTGCGGTCGTCGCGCTCGGGAACAACTTCGCCACGACTGAGGCGGAGATCGTGGCAATGGGGATGCGGCTGGCCGGCCAAGGGGCGCAGATCGGACTTACCGAGGCGCAGATCATGGCGTTGGCCGCCGCTATGTCGTCCGTCGGCATCGAGGCAGAGGCCGGCGGCACGGCGATGAGCACGACGCTGAAAAAGATGCAGACGGCCGTCTCGCTCGCTGGTGAGGACCTGGACAAGTTTGCGGCTGTCGCTCGGATGTCGGCGGAGGAATTTGCGCGGGCATTTCAGGCCGACCCGGCAGCCGCGCTACAGGCGTTTGTGGACGGACTAGCAGCATCCAGCATTGCCGGGGAAAACTTGACACTGATACTCAACGATTTGGGTATCTCCGGAATCCGGGAGTCAGATACTCTCTTGCGTCTCGCAGGTGCGTCTGATGTGCTGCGAGGTGCGATCGAGACATCTACTGAAGCCTGGGAAGAAAACACCGCTCTGCAGAACGAAGTCGCGCAGCGCTATGCGACGACTGAGTCAAAGTTGGGTATGTTTAAAAACCAGCTTGCGGACGTGGCGATCACTCTCGGTCAGGCGCTGATCCCCGCACTCATGGATATGCTCAAGGCTGCGCAGCCACTGATTGACACGATAGCAAATGCGGCCAGATGGTTTGCGGGATTGGATGAAAACACACAAAAAACGATCATCACCATCACAGGACTAGTTGCAGCCATCGGACCACTGCTTATTATAGTCGGCAAGCTGACATCTGCTGTCGGTTCGATTGTGTCAATTTTCGGGCGGATGACGGTTGCCAGTGCGGCCGCAGCTGCAAGTACAACTGCAGCCGGTACAGCAGCAGGAGGAGCAGCGGTTGGGTTTACTGCACTGCTTGGACCGATTGCCTTAGTGGTAGCGGGAATAGCCGCGTTGACCGCCGGAGGTATCGCTCTATATAAGCACCTTCAGAAGGAGTCCATACCTGAAATCGAACGGTTTGGTGATGCTGTATCCGAATCCACTCAGCAAGCCGTTGGTGCTTTTATGGATCTCAACGACCAGGCAACACTCGCGCTTAATGAGCTTGCGTGGAGCGGTCAAGTGGTAACGCAGGAGATGGCCGACAACATCGTCAGTACTTTTGACCAAATGGGAGATCAGGTACTTGCGTCTATGGAGACCAAGCACGCGGAAGAAATTGCCTCCATGCAGGAGTTTTTTGCAACTGCACAAGGACTTACGACAGAAGAGCAGGCTGAGATACTTGCGAATGTACAGCGATCGCAAGAAATGCAACGCCAAGCCGTCGAGGATGGTCAAGCACGCATCGAAGAAATCCTCCGTCAGGCATCTGAGCAAAAGCGTGGTATCACGCAACAAGAAGCTGCAGAGATCAACCGCATACAGCAGCAGATGCTTGAAACGGGAATCGAAATGATGTCTGAAACTGAGTTGGAGCAAAAGGCGATCCTGGAGCGTATGAGAGCTAACGCCGCTGATCTCTCTGCCCGTCAAGCTGCTGAAGTCGTGCAGAATAGCGTAAAACAGCGTGATGAGACGATCGCAGCCGCTGAACAACAGTATAATGACGTACTCAAAAACATCATCCGTCAGCGCGACGAACTAGGAAACATCACAGCGGAACAAGCAGACCGCCTAATTGCTGAAGCACAACGTCAGCGCGATGAGACGATAGCGCGAGCGCGCGAAATGCATCAAAACGTAGTCGCAGAAGCTCAAAAACAGGCCCAGGAACACGTAAACAAAGTCAACTGGGAAACCGGCGAAATTAAGAATCGCTGGCAGGTGCTTAAAGATACCGTCTGGAATCGCTTGTCGGAGATGCAGAACAGTGTTGACAACGCATTTAAAAACATGTGGACGACAATTAAGCAAAAAATGGAGGATGTCGGCACATCGATCAAAAACAAGTGGAATGAGATTATAAACTGGCTGAAAAACCTTAAAAATCAAATGGTCCAGTCCGGTAAGGATATCATCCAGGGCTTGATCGACGGCATAGGCTCGATGGCCAGCGCTGTCTGGGATAAAGCCAAAAGCATTGCCCAGGGCATCGGCGACAGCATCAAGAATTTCTTCGGCATTGCTTCTCCGTCCAGGTTGATGAGAGAGTACGGCGAAAACATCGGCGATGGATTGGCGCTTGGTATCCAAGACAGCATTGGGGATGTGAGGAGACAGGTTGCACAGCTCAATGTTGCAGCATCCAATATCCAAGTTGGTGCAGTTACTCCAGGAGCGACAGTTGCAGCGGTACCAACTACAAGCACGATCAACTTCGAAGGGCTGTTTTCTGGCGCTCAGATCATCGTCCGAAATGATCATGACATTGAGCTACTAGCAAGAGAGATCTGGAACATGGCAGAACAAGCAAGGAGGGGTGCTCTGTGAAACCGCAAATTTGGTTAGATGATAAGTCGAATGTCGATCTAGGCTTTATCGTGCGCGGGACTAGCAAGCGCCCCGGATTGCCTAGCACGGTTGATCGCACACTATCAATAGCAGGACGACATGGTATATACGACTTCGGCGCAGATCTCAACTCGCGCCTTTTTGTTTATGATTGTGCAGTTATTACTCGCAATTATAAAGAGCTGCAACGCGTAGTACAGGGCATTGCAGCGCATCTTGTCGATCGACACGGCCGGCCTAAGTTGATGCGACTTAAAGTTGCTGAACGTCCCAACCAGTATTTCAACGTTCGGTATTATGGGGCGTTTGATATCCAACGGATCATGGGCGCGGGGTTATTTTCGCTGCCGTTAATAGCTGCTGATCCGTTTGCTTACTCCGAGGTTACCAACGATGAGGTTAACTGGGGATCAGAGATAATCACGTTTGAGGATAATTATCCAATGGGATATACCGGGGGCGAAGTGATAAGCGTAACAGGCAATATAACACACACTGTTACGGTCGGCAGCGGAAGCCTATCCGTGCGCCCCAAAATTATACTATCCGGCGTAGGAAAAAACGTATCCGTAAGCGCAAATGGTAAGTCGTTTAGGATCAGTGATCTAGCAGGTAAGTTATGGGTGATCGACGGACACCACATGACGGTTACTGCTGATGGTGGCAATGGATTACCAAACTTTGATGGTGATTTTATCGAGTTATACCAAGGAGACAATGAGATGTCGATAACTGGCGTGGGGCTTAGTTGTACAATGCAAGTCATTTTACGAGAGCGGTATTTATGAGGTGATGATGGATGGTAGAAATCAAAAAAATCACATACACTGACAATCTCCGTCAGGGCACAGATAAAATAAACTCCAACTTTGATACAGTGGTGGATGAGATTAAAGCTGTAGATGATCGGGTTGATACTATTATTGTTGGTGGAGGTCCCGATAAAGACCCGGAGTTGGTAGATATCCGCAATTTGGATCCAAGCTACACACCGCAGCGCGAGATTAACGTAGCTGGAGATGTAACTAGAGATATGCAAGCTCAGTTTGCTGCGCATAAGGCGGAAACAACGCAATCCGAATATTTGAAAATTAACATCCCGTCTGATTATCCTACTTTGCAAGAGGCGGTAGATGCTCTCAGTTTAAAAAAGCCCAAGCTTAATGTCGTTATCGATTTGAACATAGAGAGCGGGCATGTGATTAGTCAGGGTCTTGTTGTTATTGGCGGGGACTATTCCCACTTTAGGATAGTCAGCGATGATCCAGTCGTGAAAGCAAATGTAACTGGACACCTCATATATGGAGAATACGCGCAAATGCCTGTATTAGCTTGCTTGATAGACATGGAAAACCAGGGCGAAGATGGATATCACGTGTTCGCCAGCTCGACTGGTAAAATTGAGGCTGGATGCGGGATCATGAATGCCCCTTTAAGGTGCGCTTACGTCAATAGAAGTAGTAGACTGACTGCTGACGGCGCTATATTAACTGGTGCGGGTGATTCGGGGCTTTGGTGTACGAGGGGATCTACGGCATCTATTGATGGTGCTAATTTGTCGGGAGCGGTAAGGGGTGTACAGTCACGACGATCAAGTCTAGTCAACGCTCAATATGCAACGATAAATAATTGCGCACAAGCGATTGTAGCGTCGAGGGCGACGGTAAACGCGGTAAGCGTGACTATTGACGGAACGACAGATACGGCGAGTGCTGCGGTTGTCGCGGAACAAGGAGGGGTTTGTATTGTATCCACCGGGGAAGGCGAAACGTTAATAAAAAACACAGCTGGGATCGCATTGCTAGCGGTATCTGGTGGCCGTATATCCGCAACAAGTATAATAATCGAGGAGCCTGGTTTAGATGCGATACATGCCACGAGCGGCGGTGAGGTAATCGCGAATAGTGCAACGATAATTAACCCAGGACGGGACGGAATTTATGCCGAGGATGGAGGCGCGGTGTTTGCGCGAGGAATAAAGATAACAGGAGCGACGGGGCGGGGCGTAAGCTTAAGAAGAGGAGCTAGGTTTAGCGGATATCTGGCTGAGATCACAGGTTCGCAATTACAAGGTGTGTTGTCCTACGACTCTATCGTTAGCTTACAAGGGGCAAAGATTATAAATTCGGTGGGGCGAGGGGTTGATTTGATGCAAGGTTCAAAATGTGATTTAACAAACTCAACCGTTACGGGTAACGCTATACATGATATACGAGTCTTAGGCGGTAGTATATGCAATGCAAGTGGATGCACGACAACCAACGGCGAAGGATCGCCAAATTTAAATAATGTCAACGTGTCAGAATTTAACGCAATATCTAGCAATAACGGCATTATATGGACTTAAATGGAATAAGGTCTAATTGGTTGTCTAGGGTTTTCTCGCGCGACAATACAGGAATTAACAACGATTTTGGAGTAGCGGCGAGATGGGGCGGTATCGTGCAGACATACGGAACGCAGCCTACCGGGGCAGACAATTATTCCGTAGACAGTGGAGGAATTGCAGTTAGGCCATCCGGGATCATTTTGGGTAGTTAACTAAAGATGTTTAATGTATTAAATCAGTAGTAGAAAAAGTATTGTCGGTTGTGTTAAAATGCCCTCATATAAGGGGGCGTTCATTTTAATGGAAAAAGAAGTTCATTCGATAGATGATTTTTTATCAAGCGCAAAATTAAGCGGTGGTAGATTCAGGTTTATTACTTTCGAGAACAGTATAGACTTCAAATTTTACCCTAACGGAAGTGATAATCTGATTGTTTTCTTTAATGCCGCCATATCTAGAACAAAGGACACTGTTTTGCCTGTTTTTTCGGGTAACGGAGCGATTGGAAAGGTTGACGCCAATATTCTAATGGTCAGCGATCCTAGCTTGATGCTTTCAGATGACTTAACAGTCGCGTGGTATACAGGTAGCGAAAACTTCAACCTACAACAAACTCTAGGGGCTATCTTAAAAGTATTTTCTGATCAATTCGGAAAAAATCGCACTATTTTATATGGTGGAAGCGCTGGCGGGTTTGCGTCCATATACTATTCATCGCACATTCCAAACTCTTATGCGGTAGCGGCCAACCCGCAGACAAACATTTCAA
>Ga0207866_1001103_pt1 | contig 29272 bp, 19 predicted proteins | sample HigsolmetaAR203D_FD_184835 | JGI IMG/M metagenome (GOLD analysis project Ga0207866, IMG submission 184835) | Ionic liquid and high solid enriched microbial communities from the Joint BioEnergy Institute, USA - AR20-3-D (SPAdes) (version 2) ...
CCGAGAACTTCCCGGTCCCCGGTCTCCCGGATGCCGATGGCCACGACAAGCGCCATGCTGCGTACCCGGCCGCCCTCGCGTACTTTCGGGAACGTGGCATCCAACCAGACATAAGGAAATTGTCCCTCGAGCGGGCTTGCAGATGCATTGAAACGATATGAAAAAGTACGAATCGATCGGACTCGTCAAGTTGCCAGAATATCCAACCGGATCGGAAGAGTCGCACAGAAGCAAGGAAGCATTTCCGTCACCCTTCGCGATTCGCTTTTCCCGCTCATTCCTGCAAAGGTATTCCGGAAGCCATTGCAATTCTTATATAACGTGAAGCTGGAAGGATTGCTGTAGAGGACAAATGATGAACATCCCGATGCTGTTTCCCGTTTTTCGTTTCAGGAAACCGACCGGACCGTACAACATAGGAACGTTGACGTACCATTTCGAGGACAGGTCGAGAATCGACATCTTTCAGGAGGACCCCCGTGTCCACCGTTCGTTGATGGTCCAGATTTGGTACCCTACGCTTGATGCTTCCGCCGACAGAGCCCCTTACCTGCCCGATGCGGCCGCGGTGACGAAGGAACTGGCCCGGCTATACCATTTGCCCGGGTTCATGTTTTGCCACTTGAAGCATGTCCGTTCCAACGCGATTCCCTCCGCCGCCGTCGCCGCTCAAAACCGTTATCCGGTTTTAATTTTCCTTGAAGGTTTATCGGGTTTTCGCCAAATGAATACGTTCCAGGTCGAAGAACTCGTCTCCAACGGCTACATCGTCGCCGCGATCGATCATCCCGGCGCGGCGGCGAACGTGGTCTTTCCCGACGGCAGCCAAATGCCCGGATATCCGGTCAAACGGATGAAGGAACTCCTGGCTCCGAGTCTCGAGACGGTCGAACATCTCCCGGTGCTGAACGGCCGCACATTGGACGAAGGCATTGCCCCGTATTTGGCGGAGGATGTCCGATTCGTTCTGGATGAATTGGCAAAGTTGAATCAGGCGGATCCGTACGGAACATTGACCGGCAGCATGGATCTGGAACGCACGGGAGTATTCGGCATTTCGTTGGGCGGCATTGTGGCGGGGGAAGTGTGCCGGCAAGATGCCCGATTCAGGGCCTGCTTGATCATCGACGCGCCAATGACCCGAAGCACCATCAAGCACGGGCTGAGTCAACCCGCAATGTGGATCACCCGCGACGCCGAAACGATGCAAAAGGAGGGCTGGTCGCAAAAGGATATCGACCTGCACCAAGTTTCGATGCGGGCGGTTTTTGAACGCTTGCCGGCGGATGGGTACTTTGTTCAGATTCCCGGTTTTTATCATGTCAACCCTACCGATATTCCCTATTGGTGGCCGCTGCTTACCTCTCTCCTGAAAATAAGGGGACCGATTGACTGGCGAAGGGCGCATGCGATTACCAATGACTTTACCCTGGCGTTTTTCAACCGATATTTGAAAGGATTGCCGGACAGTTCGCCGGAAGTCATCGGCAGGATCTATCCGGAAGTGCGCCTTGAGCGGCGCGTCAACGAATAACGCCGGCCGGGAATGGCCGTGAACGTGCGGGTACGGCCTTTGCTTTTCGTCAATCTGAAGCAGCAGCCTGCAGCCGGCCAACCCGCCGACGAATGCCTGCCCAGCGTGGGGGGAATCCGGAACAACATCCCGAATTGCATCGCAATAATTCGGGATGTTTTTCGTTATGCCGACCGGTAAGGTTTAGGTAGACGCGCGTCCATCAACCTGTTTGCGGTTTGAAGGGAGAGCCTCTGCCATGAACGCAACGATAACCTTGCCGCAGGCGATCGCGCTGTACGTCGCGGCCATTCTCGGATCGGGCATTCTGTTCGTGTCATCCAGCGCCGCGACGGCAGCCGGGCCCGCCTCGCTTCTCTCCTGGCTCATCATGATCGTGTTCAGTTTTCCGCTGGCGCACGCCTTTGCCTCACTGTCCCGCTTGCACCCCGATGCGGGGGGCGCCGCCACTTTCGTCCGGACGGCGTTCGGCGAACACCCAGGCAATCTGGTCGGCTGGTTCTATTTTCTGACCGCGTCCGTCGGACAGATGATCGTGGCCATGACGGGTGCCGGCTACATGGCATCCGCCTTCGGGCTGTCCACCGTGGAAACGCCGCTTCTGGCCTGCCTGATCCTGCTGTGCGGCGGCGTCACCAACCATTTCGGCCTGCGGATGAGCGGCAGGGTTTCCCTGTTGTTCAGCTCGCTCCTGCTCGGTCTGCTGCTCCTCGCGGTAGCGGCGGCCGCTCTCCATGTCCGGCCGGACCATTTCCGGCCGTTCTTCGCCAAGGGATGGATGCCGGTCGGCGAGGCGATCGTGCTCATCTTTTGGTCCTTTTTCGGCTGGGAGGCGATCTGCAACCTGGCGGACCGCTTTGCGCGCCCGGAACGGGACATGGTCAGAAGCGCCATGATCAGCGCCGTGATCACCGGGACGGTGTTCATGGGACTGGCCGTCGTGACCGTCGGCACCGGAACGTACGGAAGCCCGGAAGCCGACACCGCGCCGCTCGGACTCATGCTCCACCGTTACCTCGGCTTGTCCGCGCAATACGTGACGGCGCTCCTGGCCTTTGTCATCTGTGCGGGGACGGTCAATGCGTATGTCGCCAGTCTGGCGCAGCTCGGGTATGCCCTGGGCAGGGACGGGGCGTTTCCCGCCTGGTTCTGCCGCCGGCACCCGCGCAGCGGTACGCCGGCGAGGGTGGTCTGGCTGGTCGTTCTCTTTGCATGCGGCGGCGTTTTGGGTTCCGCATGTTTTCAGGTACATGTCGCGCAATTGCTGTTCATTCCCAATTCGCTGGGGATGATCGTCTATGTGCTGTCGATGGCGGCGGCCGTGAAACGGTTCAGGCGTTTTTCTCCGCCCTGGTGGAGTGGCATGGTGTCCCTCGCCATGCTGTGCATGTTTCTTCCGTTCCTGGGGATCCGTTTTGTGCTGCCCATTCTGGTTGCGGTCTTGTATATTTTATATAAAAGGAAAAACTTGACCGGCACCATCGCAAGTCTGCGGAACCGGACAGGGAGAGGCGACGGGCATGCGGATGCAACCTGAACACCTGTGGGACGCGGTGATTTCATGCCGCCCGGAGTATGACGGAGTCTTTTTCTACGGGGTGAAAACGACGGGGATTTTCTGCCGGCCGTCCTGCAAATCGAAGCCGCCGAAACGGGAAAACGTGGACTTTTTCCGCACCGCGCGGGAAGCGATGGAGAAGGGATTCCGGCCGTGCAAACGGTGCCGGCCCGACCTGGTAGAAGCCATGTACGATCCCCATGAACAAACGGTGCGGGAGATCCGGGAACTGCTGGAACGGGAGTACCGGGACGCATGGACGCTCGACAGTCTGGCCAGGCGCGTGGGCGTGAGCCCGTTTCATCTGCAGCGGCTGTTCAAAAAATATACGGGCTTGAGCCCGAAGCAGTACCTGAACCGGATTCGCGTGGAAGAGGCCCAGCGCCTGCTTGCGGACAGCGGCCGGACGATCACCGACATCTGCTTTGCCGTCGGCTTTTCCGGACTGACGCCGTTTTACCGGACGTTTCGCCAGGTCACCGGTCTGTCGCCGCGGGTGTACCGGAATCAATGCAGATCATGAAAGCAAAAATGAAAAAGGCACCCTGTGCGGGTGCACCCTGTGCGGGTGCTTCTTTCCTTCATGAGGGCATCATGACCATTTCGCCTTCACATGGCCAATCTTCTCCGAATCGCATCCAGCGCTTCGTTGGCCGCTTGTTCCCCCATGGCAATATTGTAGGCCGAATGTTTGAACGAAATCTTGTCCGGCGAAAAGACCGGCCGCAGGACAACGTCGGCCAATTGCAGCTCGTCCGTGACAATTTTTTGGTTCATCATCTCGATCGTCTGCAAGATGGAGGCGACGAAGCTTTTCGGTTCGGTTCGCTGCGGCGTGCTCAAATCGACGGCGATGACGATATCCGCCCCCATGCTTTTCGCGAGGGCGACCGGCACCGGACTGACCACCGCGCCGTCGACAAAAAGGCGGCTGTCCAGTCTGTACGGCCTGATGATCCCGGGGATGGCCGTCGAGGCGCAGATGGCGTGAGACACCCTTCCCTTGTTGAAAATGCAGGCTTCTCCGCTGACCGCATCCGTGGCGACCGCCGCGAACGGAATCCGCAAATCTTCAAAACGGGCGGGACCGATAAACTTCTCCACGAATCGGGTCATCGGATGATTGCTGACGATCCCCTTCGACGGCCAGGTGATCTGGACGAGCTGCCTCCACCTCACCGTGGGCAGCACGCGCTCGAACGCCAATATCGGTTGCCCTCCCGCATACAGCGCCCCGATGAACGCGCCGACACTCGTGCCGGCAATCAAGTCGATGGGAATGCCCGCCTGTTCCAAGACCTTCAGAACGCCGACGTGCGCCGATCCCTTGGACGACCCGCTGCCCAGCGCCAGTCCCACCTTCGGCCGCGCGCCCGGCTTGCGAATCCCGCCAAACCGGAGGTGCTTGGTCAGAATGGTCCGGCCTCCGCTTACCACGAAGGCGTCTTGCACCACCCTCTTCAATTCCTGGATATTGCCTTCCAGGTACGGATACACGCCGAGCATATGCATGGCTTCCCGGGAGATCGCCTCTTGCGCGTCCGTTGCGCCCGCCTCCTGCAGAAAGGCGCAGGCCAGCGCCGGGATATCTTCCGTTCTTTCCCTGAGCGGGATCATGCTCAGGCTCTGCAGGTCGAGCGGCGGCCTCATGCGCGCCGTCAAAATCACTCTCGCCTCCCCGGAAGATTCGAGAAGCCGATGCAACAGATCTGCCGGCAGCAGCTCCGCGCGTTCCAGAATCATCGTTCCCTCTCTGGCCGCGCGCAGCTTCATCTCCCATTCTTCCAGACGAAAGTTTTCTCCGTCCACGCTCATGATCGGTTGTCCGGCGCGCCGGGACCGCCGATGGATCTCATAAGCCGCGAGAAATTTTCCTGTTCCCTTTTCCCCGATCATGCACAACGGTTCCTGACGGTCGGCCTGCTCATCGATCCGCTTCCGCAACGCCCGCATGAAGGGGCTGTCACCGACCAGAGGCCCGTATTCGTGCTGCCGTTCCAGCTCCAATTGCCGGATCACCGAGATGCTCTGGGTCATGATTTCGTTCACGCGATCATTGGAATCGCGGATCCGTTCCACCATCGCCTCGATCATATGCCGACGGAAAGAAGGGCTGCGATCCATGAGCAGGAGCATCCCGTCGCGAGGCATCGATACCGTCGTCGCCGCGCCCACGGCCTGTACGGTCGCGCTGACGGGTCTTCCGGTCAGACAGGACATTTCGCCGACAAATTGCCCCGGCCCCAGCTTTGCCACACTGACCCTGGTTTCGTTTTCCAAATACACATCAAGCTGACCGTCAAGCAAAATATGAAAAATGTCGCTGGTTTGGCCCTGTTTCAGGAGGATCGCGCGGTCGGGGTAGCCGTTGATTTTCAGATAAGGGGAGATCAACGCCATATCTTCGGGTGTCAATTCACCGATCAGCGGAAATCTCCGCAAATCGGACCACCCGATTTCGGCGGATTTGCCTGCCGTCGTCATCGTCCCGCCTCTTTCGCCCTTTTTTGACACATTATAAGCCCGTATTGTGTTCGTTTTGTGTCAATGCGAGCGGATGGCGGGGATGGTCAGAGCGAACGTCGTGCCTTCCGGGCTGCTGCCGGCCAATACCAGATCGCCGCCCAACGAACGGGCGATCAGTTTGCTGAAGGAAAGGCCGATGCCGAGTCCGTGGACATGCGCCCGCTTCTTCTCCCCCCGGTAAAAGGCTTCAAACACCCTGGCCTGCTCGGCCTCCGGAATCCCTTCTCCCGTGTCCAGCACCTCGATGCGATATTGCGCCGGTTCCGCATGCAATCGAATGCTGATCGTTCCGCCCCCTTGCATCGCATCCCTGGCATTGTTGAACAGATTGACCATAATCTGTTCCAGGCGAACGGGGTCGGTCGACACCTCCCAATTTCTTCTTTCGCTCGTGGTCTCCACTTCGATGCGGACATCCGTTTTCTCCTGTGCCTGTTGCCAGCGCAGCGCAATCTCCTGCAGTTCCGCGCGAAGATCCACCCGCTGGTGCGTCACGGTGACGGTGTTGGCCGCGAACCGGTTGAAGTCCAGCAAGTCCTCCACCATTTTTTGAAGCCGCCCGGTTTCCTTGAGCCCCATCTCCAGAAACTCCCGCGCCTCTTCCTCGCCCACGACGCCGTCCCTCACGGCCTGAATCAACCCGCTGATCGAAGCGATCGGCGTTTTCAGCTCATGCGTCACGCCGAGAAACAACTGGTTGCGCAGCGATTCCAGACGCTTGAGCCGGCCGGCCATCTCTTTGAAAGAACCCATCAGTTCGTGAATTTCCTTTTCCTTGTGACGGTCGTCAATGTCGACATCATAGTTGCCTGCCACGATTTGTTTGGCCGCGTCGGCCGCTTCCTGAATCGGTTTGAGCAACCGCCGGGTGAGCGCGAAGAGAATGCCCCAACCGATAATGAAGGCGATGGCCACAATGCTGAGCCGCATCACGCGGTGCCGCATCGGCGTGCTGAGCAAGATCGTCTGTCTCCGGACGACGTACGCGGCATAGCCGGTGATTTCCCCGTCATGTTCGATCGGCCGGAAGGCCGCCAGATAAGGCGCATGATCCTCGTCCCATCTGAACTCGACGATTCGGGTCTGACCGGTCGGCAATTCAGGCCACTCCCGGATCAACCGCCCGGGTTCAAATGGAGCATAGGAAGGATACTGCCGCGTCAAGCGCCGATCCGGATCAAATATGAACACATACGACCGGTCCTGAAACCCGTTCCCGCGCTCGAGCCGATCCAGCAGACGGCCCAGCTCCGCCCCCTCCGGCAGCCGGCCTCCCCGACCGGCGGCCTCGGCGGCGAGATCCTCCGCCATGTGCGCCAGTCCGCTTCGCTGCTTGATCTTCACATCCCAGTAAATCCAAAACATGATCGCCGCGCTCGCGATCACAACTGTGGTTGACAGGATCGCGAAGTAACGGATGGAAAGATGATAAAGCAAACTTCTTCGCCGGCTATTTGACACGGAATTGATACCCCATTCCCCTGATGGTCGCAATTTCCCCTTCGTCTTCCGGCCAGTCTCTGAGCGAATGGCGAATCCGCTTCACGGACAGGTCGACGGCCCGGTCGCTGCCTTCGTAATCGAATCCCCATACGGCTTCGATCAATTGTTCGCGGCTGAACGTCTGGTTGGGATGCCGCGACAGGAACAGAAGCAAATCCAGGTCCCGCGGAATCAGCGTGACGCTTCGCCCGCGGAGCGTGACGTCCCGCGAAGCGTAGTTGATTTTCAATTGACCGAATATGGCGGCATCCTCCGTGACGAGGTGCGGCCTGCGCCGGAGCACGGCCTGTACCCGCGCGACCACTTCTTCGCCGACGAACGGCTTGCACAAATAATCGTCCGCGCCCTCCCGGAGTCCCCTCAACCGTTGTTCCACATCGCCAAGGGCGGTCAGGATGATGACCGGACATGCGCTGTGTTCCCGGATCTTGTTCAGGATCAGCCAGCCGTCCTGGTTGGGCAGGCGCACATCCAGCAGCACGAGCGACGGCTTCCAATCCATGAATTTGCGGATCGCCTCTCCGCCGTCGAACACCTGCTCCACCGCATACCCGGCCTTGACGAGATACGCCTTGAGCACCATGGAGATGCCCGGTTCATCTTCCACAATGAGAATTTTCATCATCGCTCAACCTTCCCCGGCGATTCAGAACTTCCCGCACGCGTTCCACAACCTCTTCTCCGACGAAAGGCTTGCAGATATATTCATCCGCCCCGGCATTCAGCCCCCTGGCGATAAACTCATCGCTGCTTAACGCCGACAGGATGACGACCGGACAAGGATGCTGCTCCCGGATCCATCTTAGCACCGTGAAACCATCCGTGTCCGGCAGCATGAGATCCAGGATCACGAGAGATGGCTTCCCTTCCATGAACATAGATACAGCCTGGCGGCCGTCGAAAGCCTGCTCGACGGCATATCCTGCTTTCTTCAGGTAAGCCTTCAGCACCATCGAGATGCTTCGTTCGTCCTCGACGAGCAAAATCTTCTCCATCGTCTTCACCTTGCCGGCAAGCCGATCCCGGTTACCTATAACCTTACCACATCGGCCGCTTTTGCCGACAGTATAAACGCGAATCATGTCGGGGGTGTGTCAGGACGGGCGAGTGTCTTCTTCTTGATAGGAGCACTTTGTGTCATTCACAGTTCAGAATGGTGGCGCGACGCAGCACACGGTGTATAATGGGAGAAGGATGCCGAACGATGGTGAAATTTGGAGGTCGCAGTCTCAAATGAATCGGAAACTGGTATCGTTCATCCTCTGTTTGCTGATCATCGGCCCCGAGCTTCTTGTCGGCGCCGCATCCGCAGCCCAGGACGCGGAAGGTGACGAGATCCGGGCGAGTCATGGTTCCCATTCGCGGAGTCTTTGAGAAGCTCGGAGCGACGTTGCAATGGGTTCAGGAATTGCAAATCGTCGTGGCGACCAAGGGCGTACAGCATGTCGCGCTGCGGGTCGGCAGCGTCTTCGCATCCGTAAACCACAGCCCGGTGATCATGGAAGTTCCCGCAACCGTCATCAATCAGTCGGTCATGGTTCCGCTTCGATTCGTCAGCGAGGCTCTGGGAGCCAGGGTCGACTGGAACCAGAACACCCGGACGGCGGTCATTTCTTCCGGAGCAATCGGCGACCGTTGCAGTCCGGAATGGTACGACGGATCGCTGACCGTGGTTCCGATGGGCAAAATCGTCGCAAAAGACAAACCCCAGCCGGTCTATCAATTCAGCTATCCTGACCTTTACCCCGTCCCGGACATGAAATTGGCGCCAGGCGCCGAAATGAAAGTCTACGAGAAAACCAAATTTTACGGGGATGACTATTATCGGACAGGCAAGAATCTGTACGTCAAAGCATCGGACTCCGTCAACTATGCGGATATCCCGGCCGATCAACGAACGTGCCTTGAGAACGCCATTATCCTCCATCACATGGAGCGGATCGTCAATGGAGCGGCGAAGCAAAAATCCGAGCTTGCGAAGTTGATGTATGTATACAAGGAACTGATGGATCTGGTCCGGTATGATTACGACACCTACAGAGGCCTGGCCAGCAACAGCCTGTCCTACAGTTGGCGGGGAGCGTTGGCTTACGGCCTGGCGGTCTGCGAAGGATATTCCGAAGCCTTGACGCTGTTGCTGGGCAAGGTCGGCATCGAAAGCAAAATGGTTTCAAGCCGTCCGATGAATCATGCCTGGAATATGGTGAAAATTGACGGAGAATGGTATCATGTCGACGCGACCTGGGAAGATACAAGCCGAAGCATTCCCGACTCTCCATTATACGATCTCCGTTATTTCCTGCTCTCCGATGAAGAGATCACGCAGCAAAATCACCATTCCTGGGTATCGGATGTGAAGGCGACCAGCAACAAGTACGCCAGGTACAGAGATAAAAGTCTGGACTATCACTTCGATTTCGAGCGCGGGAGACTTTATTTCAAGAGCGATGGCTTGTGGTCCGATTTCTTCGACCGCCAAAATCCGGTCAGACTTTCGCCGCAGGAATATCATGTCAAGGATATTCAGTATGCCGATGATGCCATCTATTTCTCCACGCTGAACGAGGGCCTTTTCCGGGTAACGTACGACGGAAAAGTGGAAACCTTGCGCGAGGGCAAAATTTGGGATTTTCGCGTTTATAACAACAAACTGTACTATATGGTGAATGAAAGCCTCACCGGAAGGCAGGTCGCGGTTTACGTTTCCGATCTGGACGGCGGCAACGCCGAAATGCTGAACTGGTTCTACGATTACTACGCGATGAAGAAATTTTACGCAAACCCGGATGTCGAAGGGATATTGTTCTATTACAGCGAAGGCGAACAATATTATGTCAAGTCATGATGCGAATGCCGGTTTCCATGAAGAAGAGGGATGTCCGAACGGGCATCCCTTTTTTCCGCGATATTCCGCATGCAGCCGCCTTTCGCCGTTTTCATCATTTCTCCGCGCCGATTCGATCGGGCTCCAGGTACGCCTCCAGCTCTTCGAGCCTGGAGATTACCCCCGCCAGATTGGACTGCGGCTGAGCCTGCATGCCTCTCTTGCTGAACCATACCGCGCGAATCCCCAGACGGCCGGGGCCGACTACATCGTTCGGCCACGAATCGCCCACGAACAGGGCGTGCTCCGCGTCCGTCCGCGCCGCCGACAATGCCCGCCGATAGATCTCCGGATCCGGCTTCTCGCAACCCGCTTCTTCCGAAATGATGATGAGTTCCGGATCGAAAAACGGCAGCAGCCCGGAGGCCTCGAGCTTGCCCATCTGCCAGCTTCTGATGCCGTTCGTCACGATTCCCAGCCGATACCGGCGGCTCAGTCCGGCAAGAAGATCGACGGTTGCCGGATCGGGCTTGATGAACGTCAGGCTGAGCGCCTGATGGAACCGGTTGAAATGGTCGGCCACATCCATGTCGATCGTTCGGCCGAATTCGGCAAGGGCGCGGATGAGCCGCAACGTCCAATATTCCTGCAGCGTCACTTCCCGGTTCAGATACTTCGCTTCGTATATGGCGTGATATTTCCACAGCGCGTCGTTCAACGCCTGAACGTCCACATCCCGGGTCGCCTCATGCCGGCGAAACGCCTCCAGCAAACTCTGTCCCCAGTAATCGTCGAAATGCACCAGCGTATCATCCAGATCGAACAGGATCAGTTTGACCGTTGCCATGGCGCTGCTTCCGATTTCCCTCCCGAAGGGACACCTGCGCGCAATGATGTCCCCGTCATATGTAATTGGAGATTTCGATCAGATTCCCGTCCGGGTCCCGGATATAAATGGAACGAATCCTTCCTTTCGCCCCGGTCCGCTCCACCGGTCCTTCTTCGATCGGAATGCCGTTCGACGCCAAAAACGTTTGCCATTCTTCAATGGAATTCGCGCTGATGAAGCACAAATCCGCCGAGCCGGGGCAAGGCTTTTCGGCTTTGGGCTCAAATTCATTTCCGTATGGGTGCAAATTGATTTTTTGATCTCCGAACGCGAGCGCCTTCCGGTTGTTTCCGAACGTGACGGCTTCCATCCCCAAAATGTTCGTATAAAATCGGATCGTTCTCTCCACGTCGGCAACCGTCAGCACCAAATGGTCGAGGGCATCGACTTTCATGAAATCACCTTTCCCCAAAAGATCTCTTTACCGCTTATTTTATCCCAAACCCCTTGATGCCGGAAATCAACTTCCCGACTGCTCCTCATTTGTTCCCCCGCAGCGTCCGCAGCTTTATAATGATGGTGAAAAAAGAACCGCGGGAGGACGAAACGATGATCCATCAAAACGTCAAGCTGCACAACGCGGCGGAACTGATCACCGACGACCGGCCGGGGGTCATGATCTCCCGCGTGCCGGGCCGGGTGCGGGCGCGGCTGAACGACTTCGCGCGGAAGGGAGCGCTGAGCGGCGCCGGGGTGGAGCTGCGCTTCAACCTGGCGGGCGACGAGGCCGTCATCACGCTTCAGATGGATGCGGAGGGGGAATTTCTGCCGAAGGGCGTGGGGGAGGTCTTTTTCGGCGACTTCCAGGGGCATTACGCGGTGACGCCGTTTCTGGTCCGGCCGGAGCCGACCCGTCTGGTCATCCGGAAGCCGCCGGAACGTCCGCTGGAACTGGCGCGGCAGCTCCGCGCGGAAGGCGGACTCCGCTTCGACTCCGCCCTGGTGCGCGTGCTGCTGCCGCAGGATACGGCGGTCCGCATTCTCGACATCCGGGGAGAGGTGACGCCTCCGGAAGAAGGGCAGGAACCGGCGGTCCGCTGCCTCGCGTACGGGTCCTCGATCACGTTCGGCGGCGATTCGGCCATCCCGTCCGCCGGCTACTCGGCGCGGACGGCGAAGCTGCTGGGCGCCGACCTGATCAACCTCGGCATGGCGGGCGGCTGCCATCTGGAGCCGGAGATGGCCGATGATATCGCGGAGCGGACGGACTGGGATTTCGCCCTTCTCGAGCTCGGCATCAATGTCGTCGGCTTCATGGAGGAGGACGAATTCAAGCGCAGGGTCAGGTATCTGCTGGAGCGGATCGTCGGGCGGCATCGGGACAAATGGGTGTTCTGCACCGACATCTTCACCTTCCATGAGGACCGCGAAGGCGACAACCTCGACAAGATCCGGCGGTTTCGGGAGATCGTGCGGGAGAAGGTCGCCGGCCTGAACGCCCCCCGTCTGGTCCATGTGCCCGGCCGGGAGCTGCTGCCCGAATGCACCGCGCTGAGCATCGACATGCTGCATCCGTCGACGGAGGGCATGGCGGTCATCGCTTCGAATCTGGCCGCTCGGATATCCGCCCGCATGACGGAGTGATCGGGGCGGGAGCAGCCGGACGGTTTGCCGGTTTGAGGCGGTCCGGATGGAGCCGGCCATTCGGCCTTCACCGGAACCGGGCGAACAGTACGGCGGAACAGGTGCACGGCGGCTTTCCGCAATCCGGACAGTGATATTGGTGTTTCACGCTGTCCTCTTCCCAATACCGGGCGTATTGCCGCAGTTCCTGGAACCGGAGATTGCTCAGAATGCCCCCGATGTTCACGCCCGCCTTGCTTCTCCATCCGATGGCGCAGATGACGCCGACCTGTTCCCGCATCAGATCCTCCACCGCGCCGCTCACCAGGCGATACCCGACGCCCCGGCGCTGATGGGTCCGGCGAATGGCGGCCGTCTCGATCATCCCGATGCGCGGCGAATGCAGGAGCGCCTTCGGAATGTCCGCAGGCGGAACTTTCATCAACCCTGTCAGTTCTTCCGGCGTCATCACACTGTAGATGCAGAATCCCGCGATGCTCTGGTCGGGCATGACCGCCACACTGCAAAAACGGTTTCGCTTCGTCGTCTCGTCCAGCAGACTCATCAGACGGTCAATCGTGACGTAATCCTTGCCCAATTCATCGTCCGCGATCGCGAGTATGCTCGGCACGTCTTCCTTCGTCATCGGCCGAACCCGCAATCCTTTCGCGACCGGCCGGAAGATGTACCGGCCCGAGTTGATTTTTTGATTCACGGAGTCGTAGCCGGACCACAAGCCTTCCAGCACGCGGGCGTGATTGATGTACAGGAAGAAGTTTCCGATCCCCCGGTCATGCGGGTCCTTCGCATAGTAGATCCCGTGAATGTGGCCGCCCTCGGCAATCTGCCCCTCCAGCACCCAGACGCGATCGCCTTCCGTCAGACGGGTTTCGCCGATGATTTTGTTACCTCTCTGCCGGATCAGAGCCGGAGCCGTGCGCTTCACGATCACACCCTGCTCCTCGTCTTCGAATTCCGTGAGAAACTCGCCCGCTATCGGAAATTTCCGCTCCAACATTTTCTCCCTGACGCGTTTGGTCACGTAGGACATCAGAAAGACGAGGAGGCCGGACAGCAGTCCGACCACAATGTTCTCCCAAGCGACGCCAAGCAGGTTCGTCATGTCCGCATCTCGCTCCGTTCGCTCTGTGGTTCCAAATTCCATGCGTCACTTCTGTTGAATTTCGACAAAGTTTACGGTTTTCCCTGCATGGCGCAGGCCATGGACGATCGCCGCCAATGGCCTGTCATTTCAGTGGCTTCAGCTCCAGTTCTGGATCTCGATGAAATTCCCCTCCGGCTCCTCCGCGTACTCGACGGTCAGCGTCCCGATCCCCTCGTACACCTTCGTGACGACCTCGCCGAGCGGCTTCCCGCCGTGCTCCACCAGCCGGTTCAGCACGTCCTCCACCGAATCCGTCAGGAACGCGATATGCCCGTACCCCTGTCGGTTGATCCGGTCCGGCCCGCTTCGCAGGTTCTCCGGCTCGTACTGGAAAATCTCCAGCGTCGGACCGCCTTCCCCGTATCCCGGCAGCGCGAGATGCATCCCCCGGATATGCGCCCCCTCGATGCCCGTGACCCTGTCGAGCCAATCCCCGGACAGATCCCGCTCCGGGTACAGCGGCTTGCATCCGAAGATGGCGATGTAGAAGTCCGCCAACTTCCGCCAATCCTTCGCGATCACATTGGTGTGGACGTACCTGATTTGGCCGCTCATGAACAAAGCCCCCGCTTCATCACAAAGATTTGACTTTCCCGTACATGACTACGACTCCGGCATGCGGAATTCCTCCGAACGGCGCTAACGGCCCGGATCGTTCCGCCCGCGGCGCTCAACCTTTTGCCGGCGTTCGGCGTCAAATCATGTAAAATGACCTGCAAAGGAGCTGTGGCACCATGCGCCTGATCCGGGCAAGCGGTCTGGCCGCGCTGGCGCTGCTGCTGGCGGTGATCGCGGCCGTTCGGCATGATGCGGAATCCGAAGCGTCCGACCTGCCCGAACCGCAAACGTCCGCGAACATCGCGTCACCGGATGACGGCCGATCCGCGTCAGACGGCGAAACCGTTTCATTCCGCCAGGCGGTTCGGGAGCTCAGCTTCGGTCAGAGCGACCATGACGGGTCCGGTTATCTGTTCCTGACCCTGTTTCCGGATGATTTGCCCGCTCAGCCCTTCACCGTCGTGCGGCATCTGGACGGGGAATTCAGCATCGGCATCGCGCTCGAAGCGTCCCGGGAGGAGGTCGACCGGCTGCTGGCGCAAGTTCGGGTGGAAGGCGCAGCCGGCATCGCCGTCACGGGGCTGGACACGTCTCCGACCCGCCCGGTGCTGCGGCTGACCATGCTTGAGCCCGAGATCGTTGTGACCCTCGGCGATCTTCCCCCGATCACCATTGTGAAAAAGGACCCGCTGGGCGTCACGCCGGAAATCGAAACCCCGTACCCCCCGACCCTCGGGCTGTTCGTGCAACCTTCCGGACTCGGGCGGACGCAGACCGTCGCGATCGTGCCGGCCGGGACACCGCACCTTGTGCTCCGGTTCAGCGAGGAGATGGACCGGTCGCCGAATCCGGAGCTCCCCGCAGGCGAGTGGATCGACGCGCACCGGTACCGGATTCCCCTGCCGGAATCCGTAAGGACGGCTCCCCCTGAACGCATCTGGACGGGAGGTTCGCTGCACGGATTCCGCTCCGCGGCCGGGAATTATGTCGACAAGTTCCGGACCGGCTACACCGTCATTCACGTCCTGTATTCGGATTGGCTCGATCCGGCGACCGGCGCGCGCGTCGGCTGGTCGGAGAACGATCCGTTCTACGAGAACATCGTCTTCTCGCCGGACGGCGAAGCGTACGTCGGCACGGCCGTGGTCGGCCAGCCGGAGGGCGACGGAACCGGAAGCTACCATCTGCTGATGCTTGAGCGGAAGGGCGAGCCGGCCGTCATGATCGAACCGTACTTCTACACCGGCATGCTCCACCGGGGTTCGCCCGTCCAGTGGGCAGGAGACGGCCGCGTGGCCTATGCGGATTTTCAGTCCCTGTACCTTTACGACGTGAAGGACGGCTCCCGGTCCACACTGTTCAGCGTCGCCGGCACGAAATGGCACATCCTGCACGCGGCCTGGGATCCCTGGGCGAAGCAGTGGAATGTGATGACCGGCTCCTTCGACGCGCCGGACGGATCGGACTACGGCCCGTATCCGGTCGAACTGCACCTGCTCGACGAAGCGGGCAATCCGATCGCGCACGATCCCGGCTGGAGCCTGTCGCCGAGGACGGAATACGAGCTGATGGACCACCCGGTCATTCCGGCGGAGAACGGGGTGTACCGCACCTTCTACCGGGATGGCAGGCCGTTCACCCGGTTCGCGGGCCGGGACGGTTCGGAGGCGGAGCTGCCGGGCGCGATCCAATACGCGGATGAAGGGCGGGCGTTTCTGCTCGAATACGTTGAGGGAAGACCGATCCTCTACGCATGGAATCCGGAATTGCGGCAACTGGCCGTAAACGGCGACGCGCCGAACTTCATCCGGGCCTTCGGTCCGACGCCCGTGTCCGAATCGTCAGGGTACTATTACCGGTATGACGCCGAATCGGACGAATGGACGCGCTGGGAGTCCGTGCAGGCCCTCAGCCTGCCGCTCAATGGTTCTTCGGGCATGTACAAGAAACATTAAGCCCGGCCATCGGGCCGGGCACGAATCGTTCCGCCTCTAGGAATCCAGCAGGTTCAGCTTGCGGGCCTGGGCGATGGCCTGCGTCCGCCGGTTCACGTTCAGCTTGTTGAAGATGTTGTGCGTGTGGACCTTGACCGTGCCCGGCGTCAAGCCGAGCTGAACGGCGATCTCCTTGTTCGTCAGGCCTTGCGAGATCAGTTGCAGCACTTCGTATTCGCGGTCGGAGAGCGGAACGAACGGCCCCGCCTCGCGCCGGTCCGTTTCCGCGCTCCGCCCGGCCGCCGCTTCCGTTCCTCCTCCGACCGCTTGCGCTTGCAGCGTCTCGGACAGCCGGGAATAGAACAGCGTCTGGGCGGAGAGCGCCGTCAGCGCATGCCGCTGCCGATCCTGCGGGGGACGCGCGGACGCGGGAAATTCCAGATACAGCACGCCCGCCGTCTCCTCCTGCAGGCGCAGGGGCAGACAGCAGATCGTCCCGTCTCCTTCGCATCCGTGAAAATACGGATCATCCCGAAACAGATCGTCTTGGAGCACATTGTCCGTCTGCACCGGTTGGCCTGTGCGGAAGGCGTATTGCACCATCGACCGGGGGAACCCCTCGTCATGGCCGTTCCGGCCGCCGGACCGCGCCGGACGATTCCCGCCGTCATCCGCCGGTTCGCCGTTCCATCGCCGCTCCACCCGCAATTCCTCGTCGCGCCAGGCCACCAGACATCCGTACGATGCCTGCGAGAGCCGGATGATCCGCTCCCAGAGCAGAGACTTCGTCCGCTCGAAATCCAGATCCGCGGGGAAACTCAAGGATTCCCTCAACTGCAGGAGCCACTGCTCGTCTTCCGGGGATTCGTCCGGACGCCGCGCAACCGGTCCCGCTCCCCCGGCCGTCTCCGTCTCGCCGGTCACCCGCGGAAACAGACGCTGCGAGAACCGGCCGCGCAGGTCCGCGCATTTCGCCTCGACCCCCCACCCGTCATACGCCTCATAGGCTTCCTGCCAATAGACGGCGGCGATTCGCCGGCGGTTCTGCCGCTGATAATAGCCGGCGGCGCATTCGCAAGCCACGGCCCACACATGCCAGTCCCGCTTCCGGCTCGCCGTGTCGATCGCTTCATCATACAGCCGCATGACTTCGGACTCGGCGAGTTCCGGACTCCGGGTTTCCGCCCGGATCAGCTTGAGATAGTGGCCGAAACGTTCCGGCGACATGCGCGCATAACGGGCAAACTCCATCCGCCTCAAGTTTAACCGGCGCCGCTCCGCGGCGCTCAGCTCCCGCATCCGGGCCGCGGAGGCCAGCGCCAACGTCTCATAGAAGCGCAGGATGAACTTGTGCGGGGACTGGACCGCCGACGCCTCGTAGGCATCCGCCGAGCGCGCGCAGCGGATCGCCGCTTCCGCGTCGCCGAACAGATAGTGCGTCTGGGTTTTGTAGGTGTAGATCTGGTACAGCGTCACCGCGCCGCTCTCCTGCCGGCCGACTTCTTCCAATGCCCGCGCTTCATCGCCGGCTTCGGCATCCAGCACGAAGCCGCGGCCGTCCGGCGACCGCAGCCGGTCGCACAGTTGCCGGTAAATCATGATGTTCGTGTACACCAGTTCTTCGTTCGTCAGCTCGCTGATCTGCAGGCTTTCCCGCAGTATGCGATCAAACTCCGGCAGCGGAAAGGCGCCGTAGGACATATTGATCAAGCCGCCCAGCGCGTAGCTGCCGAACACGTAATCGCCGGATTCCACGCATACCCGGGAAGCCTCCCACAACGCGTCCGCCGCCTGCTCGTCCATCTGCATCCACTGGGAAATGACCGCGTGAACCAGCACATGGGTTCTGGCCAGGAGCAGGGCGTTGCCGGATCGGCGCGCCGTTTCCACCGCCAGTTGCCCGATGCGATAGCCGGCGGCGAAATCGCCGAACACCGTTGTCAGCACCATGCCGAAGGCCGCGTACACCGCGGGTGCGCCGGCAGGCGCTCCGTGCTGGAAGATGTAGCGGACGAGCTGTGCCGACAAGAGCGCGAAGAAGTCCCGATTCCGGAAAAAGGACGGGCCGACCAGGGATGCGAACAGTTCCATGATGATGAGCGACTTCGGATCGTCCGTCGGGGGAATGTTCCGGAAACGGTCCATTTGTTTCTCGAACAGCCGCTTCGTCCGCATGACCTCCCGGCTCACGGTCCGGCGCGACGGTTCCGGCGCAACCCGGATGCCCGCCTCCTCCAGGACGGTGAGTCCCCACCCGATGGCCTTCGCATACTGTCCGGTGTTGCTGTACTGATCAATCTTCAGCTTCACCGCGCGGGCGCGCTGCTCCCAGCTTTCCGCCCGCCGCAGCGCCTGATCGAGCATGGCTTCCGCCTGGCCGTAATTGGCGCACAAATACTCGCACTCGCAGCGGGCGAGCAGCGTGCCGAAGGCAAACGGCTGCCGTTCGCGCCAGAAGCGGTTCGGCATTCGCTCCAGCGCATGCCGGAAATGGCGCAGCGCCGACGCGTAGTCGGACGATTTCATCGCCAGCCGGCCGGCTTCCTCGTTCAACTCGACGCGAATTTCCGTGAGCCGGTCATCCGGAAGCTCTCCGGCTTCGTTCAAATGATTCGCGATCTCGTACGGGGTGTCCGCCGCCCCGCCCGAATCCCGCTGCCGCAGCAGATGCATCCCGGCGGCCAGATGGACGCGCTTGCGCTCGCCGTCGTCCAGCAGGGAATAAGCCGCATGCAAAATCTGGTCGTGGGTGAACGCATACAGCACCGACTCCCGTTCCGTTCCCCGGACGGCCAGCAGCCCGGCTTGCACCGCGTGATCGCATTGCGAAATGACCTGCCGTTCGTCCATGCCGCAAACCGCGCTGACCAGCCGCGACGAGAACCTGGCGCCCAGCGTGGAGGCATAGGCCAGCAAACGGCTGGCGGCGCCGGGCAAACCGTTGATTCTGCCCATCAGGTAATCGATCTGCCCTTCGATGCCCGGCAGACGGCCCAGCCGCTCCTCATCCCACCGCCATTCCCCCGCGGCTTCATCCCGGTACAGGATGCCCTCGTCCAGCGCCGATTGCAGAAGCTGCTTCATGTAAAACGGGTTGCCCACCGATTTGACGAACAACGCGTGCGCCAAGGGGAAGCAGGCGTCGGCGTCCATGCGCAGCATATCGCCCACCCATCGGCGAATGTCGTCCAGCCCCAGATGCTGCAGGCGGACGCGGCGGAGCGAAAATCCGGTTGGCTGTCCGGACAGCCACTGCTCCGGAAATGCCGCCTTCTCCGTCCGTTCCGTATCCCGGCAAGCGCAGATGACGCACACGTGCCGGATTTCCGGATCTTCGACCAGCGTCTGCAGAAGCTGCAGGGAAGCCCGGTCCCCCCACTGGATGTCGTCCAGAAACAGCACCAGCGGATGGCGCGAACTGGAAAACGTCTGCACAAAGCGCCGAAACACCCATTCAAACCGGTTCTGGTTTTCCCGGGACGGCAGCGGTTCGGCTTGCGGCAAGCCGTCGAACAGCAGCCTCAGTTCCGGAATGACATCCGCGATGACCGCGACGTTCCCGCCGACCGTTTCGGCAAAGCGGGTCTTCCATTTGTTCAGCGTCTCGTCCGGCTTCGTCAGCATCTTGCGGACCAGAAACTGAAAACACTGAATCCATACGCCGTACGGTTGGCTCCGGCTGTATCCGTCAAATTTGCCCCAGGCAAACGAGCACCGCCCCGCGATGTCCGGCCGGAACGCTTCCAGCACCATGGCGGATTTGCCCACCCCGGGAGGGCCGGATACCAGCACCAGTTCCGAGGAGCCCATCGCTGCCCACCGGCAAGCTTCGTGCAGTTCCGCAAGCTGCTCGTCTCTTCCGTAAATCGCATGCTGCGTGAGTTCGCGCCGCGCCGGCGCGATCCGGATGGCAGCGGCCTGATCTTCCGTCGTCCGGTATTCCGCCATGGTCCGCCCCCCGCTGACTGATGTGGTGACAAATCCATTGTACCAGATTGCTCAATCCTCGATCAGCCCGGACCGCGTGAGCAGGCGATGGATCAGCACGGCCGCTTCCGCCCTGGACAGCATGTCCCCGGGAGCCAGAGCGCCGCGATCCTTGCCGAGGACGATCCCGGCCCGCACGATGACGGCGACTTCGCGCCTTGCCCATCCGGAAACCTCACCGGCATCCGCGAATGAACGAAGCATCTCGTCTTCCGACGCGTCGTCGTCCAGGGCGCCTTGCAAGCCCGTCAGCGCCATGGCCCGCGCCATGATCGCCATCGCCTGCTCCCGCGTGATCCGGTCGCTTCCCGCGAATCGTCCGTCCGCGAGTCCCCGGATCAATCCGTATGCGGCGGCGGTTCCGGCCGCGTCACGGTACCAATCCTTCTCGCTCACATCCGTGAAGGTTGCGGCGCCCGCGCCCTCCTGCCCGAGCAGTCCCAGTCCCCGCACCAGGAAAGCCGCGAATTCGGCTCGGGTGACCGGCCTGTCCGGCCGGAATCGTCCGTCTTCATATCCGCTCAGGACAAGACGGCTCCCCAGGTTGACGATGGTTTCGCGCGCCCAGTGGTTTCCGATGTCGGAGAACGTGGCCTGATTCCAAATGACGGAATACATGCTGTTGGTGATGCTGTTCAATTGTGCGTACGTTTTCCCGTCGATCACCACAATGCGGGTCGGCACGTGGTGGAAGGAACCGTCCGGACCGATGTACACGCCGGTGGTGATGCGGCTCGCATCCACATCGTCCGGGATGGCCACCAGGCGCTCCACATACGCCCGGAACGTCGAGATTTCCTCGGTCCGATCATCAAGGATCGCCCGGACGGTGAAGTCGAGCGGCGGGACCACCAGTGCGAGCCCGTCCGTTTCCGCGGCATCCTCGACGAACCGGATCGTTTCCTCTTCGGGGATTGCCAATTCGATCCGGATTTTGATGTCCTGCAGGCTTTCACTGCCGAGCCGCCCGGCGACTTCCTCAATGAACAGGTTTTCCGCGGGAATCTTGTAAGCTCCCCTGCCCGTTTGAATCTCGACGACCGCCCGCATCTCCTCCATCCGTTTGACGATCAGCCCGGTGAGTTCCCCGATGACCGTCTCGCTGTCCGTGTCCAGGCGAATGGAGATGACCGCCTGTTCCCCTTCGTCGTTCAGCCGTTGTCCGATCCGGTTCTCGTCCAGCACGATTACGGTCGTCCGGCGTCCGCCTGCTTCGGTAGTCATCGCCGTTCCCGCGATTTCCGCCTGGCCGTTTACGAAAACGTGCACCGGGGTGCCTTCGGGTCCGGTTGCCGGCTCATTCGGCGAATTCGACCCGCCGCCGGATTCTCCGCCGCCTTGGCCGCCGTCGCCTTCACCGCCGTCGTCTTCACCCGGGTCATCTTCGTCGTCCCGGCCATCCCCGTCGCCTTCGTCGGGGCCGGATTCGTCATCCCGATCATCTTCGCCCGGGCTGTCCTCATCATCCCGACCGTCTTCGCCGCCTTCGCCCGGGTCATCCTCGCCGACAGGCGGCAGAGGCGACCATTTGGCATGGAGCGTCAAGTTCGAAGTTACCGGGACCCCGAACGCATACGGCTCGGTGAGCGCCGGGTCCGCATACCATCCCTCGAACGCGTATCCGTCCAGCACCGGAACCGTGTCCGGTTCGTCCGCCGCGTCGCCGCAGGGCACGGTGATCGACGCCACCGAGCTGCCGCCGTTCGGGTTGAAGCTGATCGTGCAGGCGTCCCGCTCAGGGGTAGCGCTCACCCGTGACGAATGGCCGCTTTCTCCCGCGTCGTTTTCCGCCGTTACCGTGAAATAGTAGGTCGTGCCGTTGTCCAGTTCCGTCGCCGTATATTCCGTGTCCGTCACCGTCTCCACCCGGTCGCCGGCATCCTGTTCCGAGGCGCTCATGTAAAGGTTGTACCTCGTCGCGCGAGGCGACGGCGTCCATTCGAGCTTCACATATCCGTCTCCGACCTCTTTTACCGCAACCTGTTCCGGCGCGGAAGGAACCTGCGGTTCCCACTTCGCGTAAAGCGCCAGGTCGGTTTCGACCGGCTGACTGAAGTCATACGCCGTCGTCCCTTCCTTGTCCGCATGCCAGCCGGCGAAGTCGTGATGCTCGCGTTCGGGGTCCGGACTCGGCGCGGTCGCCGTCTCCCCGCAAATCACCGTTTGCCGACCCAGCTCCGTCAGATCGGAATCGTAGAACACCACCTCGCACACCGGCAAGTTCAATGTGTGGTACAGCGTCTGATTTGCCGTATGGCTGGTGAGAACGAAGTACAAATCCCTTTCCGATTTGAGGAGCTGAATGCCATTTGTGTTGCTGATGACCGGTGTGACGGGACCGTTCCCGATCACGACGGCACCGGTTCCGTGCAACCGCTCCGCCTGATGTTCGAACTTCTGCGCAGACGTGTTCCAATCAAATTCATTTCGGGTATACGCCAGGTAAGGGGTTTGGCCGTCCATGACGAAGGAAACACCGCTCAACCCCTGCTGGACGTTCGGCTTCGCTTCAATCATCCGCTCCGCCGACTTCACCCATTCCCCGTCGAGCTCCCGGGCAAGCACGAGATGGATGCTGCCGTCCTGGGTGACGAACTGCAAGACCATCGTCGGAGTTCCATCCGCAACGGTGAAATACCAGTCGGCATAGGCGCTCCCCGGATACCATTCTTCGATCCCGTCAAAATCCGCCGCTTCCGTCCATCCGGACTGCACGTCGTCCAAATCCAGGCGAATCAGCTGACGTTGGGAATTGAATGTCGTCATATCCAAAAACCTGTAGTATAGATACAGCCGGTCCCCATCCAGCATGAGCGACATGGCCTCAAACATCTGATCGCTGTCCGGGAACGCCACCGCTTCCCATCCGGCATCCGTCCGTTTCATCAGGTAATTCCCCATCCATGAAGTGTACGCCATATAGGGAACCCCTTGATGGACGACGAAGCCCGCGAGGGATGGAAAATATGGGTCCGTCACACCTTCCCAGACACCTTCCCAGTCCAGGTTGTCTCCGCCGAGTTCGATGCGGCTGAACTTGATGGTTGTCTCATAGGTGTCAGTGTCCAAGACGGTGTAAGCAACATAGAGCGTCTCGTCTTCGGCAAACAGGATGGCTTTCGGATTAAAAACCATATCGCCAACTCGGGCAAATCGCGGACTTCCCGCCGTCATCCATTGCCGGCCGTCGAATTTGCGCACCGTCAGGTATCCGTCATCCCATAGGACGGAGTACAAATCGCCCTGATGCACGATGGTATGCAAATGAACCTTCTGATCGACCAGATGATCCAGTACGGTCCACTCGTTTTCGGGCAGCGGATCGCCGGTGCGGATCCATTTGGCGTACAGCGGCACCGTCTCGCCGGCATGATCGTCCGAAGGAACGAAGCCTTGCGTCACGTCGTCGTCCAGATGCCAGCCGGCGAACTGAAAGCCCGCCCTGACTTTCGCGTTATCCACCGGGTCGAGGCACGGCTGCGTCAGTCCGACCGCGTCCGTGCCGTCCTTGTCATACAGCAGGTAGTCGCAGGAAAGGCGCGGCACCACCCGTTCCGACAATGCCGACCAGTCGCTTATTCCCTCGCTGTTTTCCGCGGCCACCTGGAACCGGTAGCCGATGTTGTACTGCAGACCTTCGATTTCCAGCTCAACCTCTTCATCCCCCGCGGTCGCCGCATCGAACACGCTCCCGTACGGATAAGGCGCCAATTCGCTGTCCTCATCCGGCACGACCATCACCCGATAGCCGGTGATCTCGCTGCCGCCGTCCTCCGGCCGCGCAAAGCTCAACACGGCGATCGGTCCGTCGATCCATTCCGCCTCCACATCCCGCGGAGGCTCGGGGACGGTCCGCGGTTTGCCGTCCGCCGCGGCGGAACGCTTGCTTTCCACGATGCCGTCCGTCGCCGTCACCGCGTAATAGTACACCCTGCCGTTGGTCAATCCGGTATCCGTGAACGTCGTTCCCGTCACTTCGTCAACAAACGTGTCGATGGCATCGGCCGACTCGCCCCGGTAGATGCGGTACCCCGAGGCCCCCGCGACCGTCTCCCATTCCAGCGTCAGCGTCCCGTCGCCATAAGCCGTCACCCGCACATCTTCCGGCGCGAACAAATTCCACACCGCCCGAAGCGTCAGGGACGTTTCGATCCTTTGGGTAAAATCGAACGGCGTCTCCCCGTCTTCGCTCCAGTAATCAAAATAATAGTTCGCTTTCTGCGCGTGCGGCGCCGGTTCGGGCAGCGGCTCGCCGCAGGGCAGCGACACGATCTTCACGGCGCTTCCTTCCACATCGGGATCGAGCGTCACCGCGCACCAGTCGTCGAAGATGAGCGTCCGGACTTCCACCGCATTTCCGTTGTTGTAATAGATCACATAGGGCGTGTAGTTGCTCACCGCAAGATCCAGGTCATACAGGGAAGTTCCCTGCGGATACACCTTGCCGCCCAACGCATACCATTCGCCGTTCACGTACTTTTGCACGATCGCTTCCATTTCGGCGCCGTTCCGGACCGTGTAGGCCACATGGGGAACGCCCCGCCCCTGCTCCAGGTCCACGGTCAGCGCGCCGGAGCCGCCCGGGAACCCGCCGCCCAGGTTCGACCACGTCCCGCCTGTCCGGTCGTATTGCCAGAGTACCAATGTTCCGCCCGGTTGGTCGCCGATGACGGAAATCAAAACATATATCGAATCCGGAACGGCGGCCATCGACGCGAACCCGGCGCCGGCAACCGCATCGGGCAATACAACCTCCTGCCACGCCGGCTCCTCCGCCTGCAAATCCCACTGATACAAGCGCACCGTTGCCTGGCTTGCATCACGGAAGGATACAAACAAATGCCGGTCGCCGTCGAAGCGAAGCATCACCGTATCGCTCCGCACGTTCGAAAGCGGCGGGAGCCCTGCCATCGCCGTCCATTCGCCGTCCGAATCGAGCATTTTTACCTTGAGCGCGCCATGGTACCAGCTGTTCCCCTCGTCCCTGCCTTCCACATAAGCCACATAGGGGATGCCTTCATGCACCGCCATCGAAAAATGATGGGGATCTTCCGTGGACAACGCGTCTCCGACCATGACCCAATTCTCCCCGTCGAATTTCACGACGAGCGCCGATCCGTCCTGGGCACTATAGGCGACATACGGCACCTGCCCGTCCACAACAATTTCCGGTTCATATCCGTTTCCGACGGAAAATTTCCGTTCCCCCACCGGAACCCAGGCGTCCTCCTCCCATTTCAGCACCGTCGTTTCCCCGTCTTCCCGGTAGGCCGCATAGACGGTATCGCCGTCCAGATGCAGCGAAGGACTCAGACCCGGAAAACTGCCGTCCAGAAGTTGCCACGGCCGGCTTCCTTCATCGGTTCTTCCGGAGGGCGTCGCCTGCACGACGTCCGCGGGCGGACTCTCCAACCCGTCGGCAAGCGCCGTCACCGCGAAATAATACGTCGTCCCGTTCAGAAGGGAAGAAATCACCCGTTCCTTCACGGCCAGGTTATAGGGAGCGGTGACGAATCGGGCATCCGACGCATGATACGGATCGGGCGACGTACTGTAGTAGATGCGATAGGCATCCACTCCGGGCACCGCGGTCCAGGCCACTTTCACGTAGGAATCCCCGGCGCTCGGCACCGAAACGCTCGGAGGAGTGGACGGGACGACCTTCTGCACGACCGGAACGCCGAGATAGCCTTCCGCCACAATGTTGATCGTCACAAATCCGGCCGCCGGCATCCTGCCCGGAAGAATCGTGATTTTGCCCTCTTCAATGATATAGTCGACGTCCCTGTAAATCGTCTTTCCATCCACCGCGATGCGGTCGATCCGCTCTCTCCAATCCTCGTCGTCTTCAAACGTGAGCTCGAACGCGTCATTCATGCCCTTCTCTTCCGGGTCCGCGGCGACCGCCGGCGGCGTGTCCAGTTCGATGGAATCGGTGAACGTGAACACTTGGTACTGACCGGTTCCGGCGTCGATCACCCCGAGCGTCAGGACGCCCTGTTCGATATGCAGGGACAGGAAATCATAAATTCGGTACAAAGTGTCAGCCGGCTTCTCGCTGGAGGGAATCGGGTTGCCGAGCATGGTCCAGTTCGAGCCGTCATATCGGGATACCGCCAGATAGACGCGGGTCCGGTCGCTGTTGGCATACGCATACGCGACATACATCAACCCGTTGTACCAGCGGATGACCGGTTCGGTCAGAATGGAATAGCCGTAGTCCACCTTGTCTCCGAGAGTCCCCAAAAGCTGCCAGTTTTGTTCCCCCGCATAGACGTGCGTCTGACCGTAGAAATTGAAATACGCCATGTACGGTTTGTTTTGATAAATGCTCGTGCCAAAGTTGCCGAAATCGTTGGGCAGCACCCATTCCGGAGTGACAGCCGTCACCTCTTCCCAGCGGCCGTCCGGAACCGTATCGTCGAATTTGTGCACCAACAGGTATTCGGTGGAATACGGAGTACCCGGAATATCCCAATTCCGTGCCACATAGACAACCCCGTCAACCACCTGCATCTCCAGATCCCGTGAAATCAGCAGGCTGGAATCCAGCGGTTCGTCGCCGCCCAGTTCCTCCCATTCGCCGGTGTCGGGACTGTACTTCATGACATAAGACACATAATCCGTGCCCGACACAAATTCGGAAATGGCCGCATAAACGTTCCCGTTGTCCACGGCCAACCGGGTCTTGTTGATGTAGCCGTAAATTTTCGCAGTGTGGAACAGCCGATCCCCGACGGGAACCCACTCATTCTGGTCCGCATCGTATTTGATGACGGTGACGCCGCTTTTTGATTGCAGCGGAACAAACTCCTGAAAGGCCACATACGGAACGCCTTGATCGACATAGATCGACAACGAGGAGACTTGATAGGTCGTAATGGGTTCCGGACCGAGCTGCACCCACCCGCCGTTTTCATATTTGCGCACACGCAGCAGGCTGTCGGATTTGCTCCTGTAAGCCACATACACCACATCGCCTTCGACGTGGGTTGCCGTCTGGGAGACCGAACCGAGGCTCGTCACCTGCGCCCAATCTTCTTCCTCCGCCTGGACCTGCCCCACCCAAAGCAAAGTCAAGCCGACAAGAAACACGGCCATCGCAGACGTCCAAATTCGAAATGAAAGCAGCATGCCTGTCACCCCGATGCATGGATGATTTCGAAAGCTTAATGCTAACTAACGTTTGTTAGTTTCATATTAGGAAGATTATAAAGGCGGAAGACGAAGCCGCACATCTGCCAAATGGTATAGCGCAACAAAAAAACTTCGCGTACGGCCGGACTTTTTCAGAAATGCCGGACATGTCGCCAGACAACGTGTATCGATTTCCCTACATGTATCTGGTACATTAAATGACGTAAAACATCTGATTTTGTCCAAAATTGATATTGTCTACCCTTCTACTCATTTTTATGTTAAATATCCTTTTATGGATGGTGGTCCCCATGCCTTCACCGACGGATGAATTGCGTCTGGGACTGGATTTCCTCTGAATCATCCTGGCGGCGGCGCTCGTCTTTTTCATGCAGGCGGGTTTCACGCTCCTCGAAGCCGGGTTCACCAGGGCGAAGCACTCGATCAATGTCGCCATGAAGAACGCGGCCGACATCATGATCACGATTGTCTAGTTCTCCGCCGTCGGATTTCCGCTCATGTTCGGCGCGAGCGCCGACGGTTGGTTCGGTCGGGACGGATTCTTGTTCGAGGGCATGGGCGACGATCCGTGGCATTGGGCGTTTCTGCTGTTCCAGATCGTGTTCGCGGGAACGGCAGCGACGATCGTCTCCGGCGCGATTGCCGAGCGGGCGCGGTTCCTCACCTACCTGATCGGGACGGCGATCGTGATGGTGCTGATCTATCCGATATCCGGCCATTGGGCATGGGGCGGCCTGTTCCACCCGGAGCAGCAGGGTTGGCTGGCCGGACTCGGCTTCATCGATTTCGCCGGGTCGACCGTGGTGCACTCCGTGGGCGGCTGGGTGGCGCTGGCGGCCGCGAGCGTGATCGGCCCGCGCATCGGCAAATACGGCGAGGACGGCAAGCCGGTCCGCTTCCCGGCGTCCAACCTGATCCTTGCCACGATGGACGTGTTCATCCTGTGGTTCGGATGGATCGGCTTCAATGCCGGCTCCCTGGGCAAGGTCGACACGGACATCGCGCTGATCAGCCTGAACACCTGCCTCGCCGCCTCGGCCGGCGGATTCGCGTCGATGATTGCAAGCTGGATCATCGAGTGTCTGCCGAAGGCGGAATACATGCTGAACGGCATCCTCGCCGGGCTGGTGTCGATCACGGCGGGCTGCCACATGGTGTCGCCGGCCGGCGCCCTCGCGATCGGCGCGATCGGCGGCGTCATCGTCGTGTGTTCGATGCGCCTGTTCGAGGATTGGCTGAAGGTCGACGATGTCGTCGGCGCCGTCTCCGTCCACGGCGTGTGCGGCGTGTGGGGCACGCTGGCGCTGGTGCTGTTCGGCGACGCCGCGCTGCTGGGCGCGGGCTCGCGCCTCGGGCAACTCGGGGTGCAGGCGGCCGGAGCGGGAGCGGTGTTCCTGTGGGCGTTCGGCATGGGGTACGCGGTTTATTTTCTGCTGAGCAAGACGGTGAAGCTCAGGGTTGACCGTGACGACGAGATCGCGGGCCTGAACGTGTCGGAGCATGGCGCGAGAACATCGCTGCTCGACACGGTGCGCGCGCTGAACGAGATCGCCAGGGAGCGGATCGACCTGCCGGTATGACATTGAAGTATACATCCACTTTTACAACCACGAGCGAAGACAACAGCGCTTAAGCAAACTTGCTCCGATGACGTACCGTCAATTGCTTGAACAAACTGCATAAAAAATGGACTTCGCATTTCGCGGAGCCCGGACAATCCGAATTTTACTTTTTTTCAGTGTTTACTTGACTGGGAGCAGTTCATTTTTCAAGGGGAGTCTGTCTCATGAGCCTTGCTTCAGCACGATCTCCACGATCTCGCAGTCCGAACCGACGCGCATGGGCATGCCCCATGTGCCGACGCCGGAAGTGACGATGACGTGGGGGCTCGCGGGGTCTTTTTGATAGAGGCCGTAGTCGACTTCATAGAGCATGCGCGTGACGAGGTTGCCCGGGAAGATCTGCCCCCTGTGCGTGTGCCCGGACAAAATGAGATCCACCTCGTTGCGGTACTGCGACAGACGGACCGGCGTATGGTCGAGGACGATCCGCGGCAGCGCCGGATCCGTTCCG
>Ga0207866_1001104_pt1 | contig 29251 bp, 44 predicted proteins | sample HigsolmetaAR203D_FD_184835 | JGI IMG/M metagenome (GOLD analysis project Ga0207866, IMG submission 184835) | Ionic liquid and high solid enriched microbial communities from the Joint BioEnergy Institute, USA - AR20-3-D (SPAdes) (version 2) ...
CGTAAGCATGTCAAAAGCAAAGCCGACAAATTCAGAGTTCATCGCGATGGTTGCAGACAAATTGCGGCTGGAACACCAAGCTTCCTAAGCGTTGATATGACGGGGTTTGTGAGGTGAATTGTGCGCCACCATTCCGGTGAATTGTTCGTCGGAATTCCGACAAATTTTCCGGCGCCATTCTGACGAATATTATACCACCGAAGCTGATAATTGTAAAATTTCGCCATGTCCGCTATAATAAAAGCAAAAAGGACGTGTTATAATGGCGGAAATCGTAACAGATAATGTCATGCGGATGGAAGTCAAGCGGAAGAAAACGCGCACAGGCCTATTCGGCACAATTACGCGGTTCTTTGTCGGTTTGACTGGCGCTGTCATTGCGTTGTTCGGCGGCGTGTTATGCTTAACCATCATCGGTATCCCGTTCGGTATTGGCGCAATATTAATGGGAGGCGGTATGTTTCTTGGGGCATTCCGGCGACAACAAGTCGAGTGTCCGGCGTGTAAGAAGAGAGTAACCGTGCTAATGGACGCCGAGGACTTTGAGTGTCCGAGGTGCAAGAAAGCGGTAATTTTAGATTGGACTGAATGAAGAATAGGCTCGCGCAAATTGCGTGGGCTTATTTTTTTTTGAAATTTATGGTGCAGTTTTAGACGCGGTTTTGTCTATGTAAAGTATAGGGCGAAAAAATTTTTTTAAAACGTGGTGCAATTTCGGTCGCAATTTTGGTTAATAGAGTATAGGGTGAAAAAGTGACCAACTTTGCTCATATCGAACGATAGTATATATGAAAGGGTTAAAAACGCCCAAAAATCTACATCAACGAATATATAACATACAGGAAAAATAATAAGAAAGAAGGGGTATTAGTTATGGATGGATTAACAAAGATTTTTAATTACGAAGGACGTCAAGTAAGAACCGTATTAGTGAACAATGAACCTTGGTTTGTTGCAAAAGATGTCTGTGAAATACTAGAAATTACAAATCCAACTATGGCTTTACAAAGATTAGATAACGATGAACGGGCTAAGTTCAACTTAGGGCGTCAAGGTGAAACAAATATTGTTAATGAACCTGGCCTCTATACATTAATTCTTGGCAGTCGTAAACCCGAAGCTAAACAATTCAAACGCTGGATCACTCATGAAGTTATTCCAACTATTCGTAAAACTGGTGGATATGTCGCGAATGATGAATTATTTGTTAATACATATTTACCATTTGCAGATGAACAAACGAAATTACTTTTCAGTGCGACGTTGGAAACTGTCAGAAAACAGAATGAGCAAATCGCAATAATGAAACCAAAGGTTGAACAACATGACAGATTTATTTCAGCGGAAAATTTACAAACATTAGAACAAGTAGGGAAGACATTAGGAATTGGCAGGAATAAACTATCCGCATTTTTAAAGGCCGTAGGCGTGTTTACTAGAAAAGGCGGCTCGCCTATTCCTTATCAACGTTTTATAAATGAAGGATATTTCAAAGTGAAACAAACGCCTTCAAAATATTACGAATTCAATAATGTCCAAACGTATGTTACGGCTCGAGGTGTGTCGTATATTGATAAATTATTAATCGAACATGGAGGTGCCGAATATATAAATTCTATGCGCTTAAAAGATATTTCTCGTTTTCCAATGAAGGCGAATTTAGCTTAGTAAGGGAGGTAAACGCCAATTGACACAACCAAACGCATATATACGAACAGGCACGACCCGAACAGGCTTTTCGCTCATGTTTCACGAACTGTTCGACCTATACCACCCGTACATCGGCGATAAAGCCACGCTATACTACTTGTATCTGCTACGCTATCGCAATCACGACGAGGGTCGGGCGTGGAAAGGTCGCGCCAGTGTCACGGAAAAATTCCAGCTATCATACTCGACACTGCCAGTGCTTGACGCGATACTTGAGGCGTCTGGATTGGTAACGCTCGAATACAAGCCGAGCGGGCGCGGCAAAGACCGGATTGTTTACGTCGTACACGACCCGCTAGACCGGGCAAGATTCCGCGAAAATGAGGAGGAAATACGCGAGAAGATACGAGCGGTCAGGTGTAAGTATGACAACGCCGGAAGTCTGCTTGGCAAGGAAAAAGGTCAAAAACTACCGGCGTAAAGATACAATCTATGTTAGTAGAGATTATTATCTACCGAAGAATAAATGAAAAAGAAGTATTTAAAAAGAACTTATAAAAAAGAATAAATACTTTGCGCTTCGCTATCGCTCGCGCCATCAATCAATACTACTTATATTCTTCTGCGCAGAGTATTTTATATAAAATATAAAAGAGATTAAGACATAAAATCGAAGCCACACGGCGCGCCGCCAGCGCCAAAATCACCGAAAAGGAGCCGATACTATGCCATTAAATATCGAAGTCACGCCGGACTACCGAATCACGTCCGACACACTGAACATCATCCTCCAAAAGCGCTATACCGTCGACCCGACGAAATCGCCGAACTGGCCACGTATGCAAGCGGAAGGCGCTGACCCAACGCCACGCACCGAATGGCGCGACGAAGGCTATTACGAAACGTTAGAAGGAGCAATCAACGGAATCATTGACCGCCAGTTAAAAGAATCTGACGCGGAAAGCCTGACGGAATTGCTTATGGAAATCCGCAAAATTCGTGACAAAATAGGCGAGGTGTTGCGTTCATGAAGAAATACCCTAGGCGACGTTTAAAACGGCTATTACGCCGAGAATTTTACGGAAAAAGGACGGTGAAATCGCATGAATAACGGCAAGTTGCCCGGATTTAAAACTGCGGCGTATTACCAGTCGTTTCAAACGACAATTAAACGGTCTTTGGACGCAATTAAAACTAGGAAGGAAGGAGAAAGGAATGACTAAGCAACACAAACCATCGCAATACGACTGGCAAGCCCGTGACATTACGGACTGGAACGCAAATACATTCCTTGCTTTTATCGGCGACAAGACGAAGGAACTTTACGGTGTCGATTATGCGCCGGGCGGAACTGGCGCTAAATCAGCCCGATGGTCGAGAGAGCGCGGAATGTTGAAGAACGCGCAAGGGCGTTACGGCAACGCGGTATTAAAACGATTTATCGAAATATGTTGGCGCGAATATCGGACGAATAAGCCCGATCAATTTCCGTATCCGACCGTTGTTTTCATGATTTCCTACATGGATCGTTTTTTCGCTGTTGCTCAGTCCGAAATCGCGCGGGAGAATCGACGGAAAAAAGTTGACGAAGTTGATTACGAAGAATTAGCGGATTGGTTATAAGGAGGTGTAGCCGTTGAAAATTCGCATTATAAAATCGTCAGGCCCGCTATATTGGTACGCCAAAGAAATCGGAAAAGAATTCGACGTGATTTCATACGATTCCAATGAATACCGCACTTATTACGGAATAGTCGCCGGTGATGACGCTGCCTTAACGCTGCCTGACTTAAACGCGCTGAATGACGATCAATTAGACGCTTACATTCACGAAATTAACGCGGAATTGAAAAGGCGCCGTTATGACCGCGTAGCAAAACGGAAGGAGTGATTCCATGACGAGCAATAAACGTCACCGCTGCCTACTTGCGCCATACTCGCGCCAAGCCGACGGCGAATACATGCCGACAATGACCGACGCTTGCGTAGCTTTTCACGGACTAAACGGCGACGGCGGTCGAGTTGGCGCGGCGAATGTGCCGGCTGACTACCGGTATGTGACGCTTGACAATTCGCCGGCACGGGACAGCCAGCAGTCGGTTTATAAGGCGCTTGACGCTTATGTGCGGACGTTCGAGCGACAATTCGAGGTGGACGGCGAACGGATAAAGTCGCTATACCTTTTCAGCGAGTCGCCCGGCACCGGCAAAACCACGTCGGCTGTCGCAGTCCTGAACGCTTGGCTAGTCACGCATTTTCTTGGCAGTCTGCAGCGGAATAGGCAACCGTTGCAAGCGCCGGCGTACTTTTTAGACGTAAATTCGTGGCAAACGGACTATAACGAGTTTAATCGTGCAAGAGTGCCGGACTCCATCGCCGAGCCGGCGGCTAAACGATATTATTCCGCAATGGAGCGCGCAAAACAAGCGCCTTTTGCGGTGCTTGATGACATTGGTGTAAGGCAAGCGACGGAGGGATTTCGCGGAGATTTGCACAGCGTCATTAATTACCGCGTGTCAAACGCCATGCCGACCGTCTACACTAGCAACTTGCCAATCGATGATATGGCGCGTGTTTTCGACAGCCGATTGTACGACCGTATGCGCGACATGTGTGCATTGTTGGAATTTGAAGGCGAAAGTAAGAGGGGGCGGAGATGAACATATGCAACGGATTTTTGTGTTCGCATTTAATCGAAATGGCAACAAAGAGTACAGAGGATACTTTGACGGAGAAAATTTCTGCCCGAAACTTGGCTTTTGTAAATCGCTAGAACACCTAATGACCTTCGACTACGTAGAACTATACGGAATGAACGGATTGCTTTGCGCGACACCAACGAGGCTTTGTTCCGACATTGCCGGGCTAATGCAAACCCAGTTTCAGAAAGAGTTCGGTGAACGCCAATGAAGTTTAATTTTGGCGACCTTGTTACTTGCGAAGGTTATCCCGACCGCTTTTTTACCGTCGATAGCTGGCGCGTTGAACAGCATTATTATCCCGAAGCGGAGTGGACGGAAACTGTTTACGAACTAACCGACGTTTATTCGGCTGAATGGCTCGAAGCTGACGAGGAGGACCTTCAATTAATCGCCAAGGCAGACAAAGCCGAGGAATATTTGGCGTCGCATAAAGGCGGTGACGTTGCAGTTATGTTTACGACTGTCGACTTCCGCGGTCGAGGTGGCCGACTGCCGAAGGTTGCGCCGGAAATTGAACGGTATAACAAAGCACGGGAGCGTGAGCGACGAATAAACGAATTGTTGGACGAACGGAACGATTACGCGCGGTTGTTAGCTGAGTTTGGAGACGAGGAATATAAGGTGAAAATTGCGGAGATTGATACGGAATTAGGTAAGGTTGAGTAGAAACGGATATTCCCTTCATGATAAATAACAGAAAGAAATTACGGAGGTGATCGTTTGAATTACGGTCAAATGCTATTATCGAAAGTCATAGACCAAAACGACGTCGCGGCGCTCAAACGCTTCGGCGTCGACGAGTCGCACTTTGGCACGGCAGGTGAGCGTGAAACTTACCGCTTTATAGTCGATTATGCCGAGCGAAATCGCGGACAGGCACCTGACTTTCGCACCGTTGTTGCCGAGTGCCAAGCGTTCGACTATCAGCCAAATGTCGAGGACAGCTACGAGTTTCTCGCACGTAAAATCAAGGACAATGCGGGCAAGCGCATGTTTAATGATTTGGTGAGCGGCAAGGACTTCGAAAAATACTCCCAAACAGAATTTGAAAATTTCGCGAAGTGGTTGACGGATGAGTTAGAACGTATTACAATAAGAACAAAGGTTCGTAAAACTGTGGGAACCGATTTACGAACGGTTGGCGAACAGTTCCTGTCGGAGTACGAACGGCGCAAAGCCGGAGAGTCATTTCGCCTATGGAAGTCCAAATTCGACTTTATTAACCAAACGGTTGGCGGATATGTATCGTCCAACGTGTACACGGTTTACGGAAAGTCAGGGCGTGGCAAATCGGTCATAACGCTAGAAGAAGCGCTTGAAGCCGCGACGCAAGGCGCTAACGTGCTAATATGGGCAATGGAAATGGGCTGGTTCGAAGTATGGGTGCGCATATTCGTCAGTTTGAGTGCACGTAAAGGCGTCACAACCGCGAATATGCACGGATTGGACTTAACCGCGGGCTTTGACTCAAGCGAGGTTCGATACGGCAAGTTGTCGCCGGAGTTTGAAACGGCATTCCGGTCTTTCGTCGACACCGTAAATGACGAAATTGCTGGCAATATTACGGTGAGGGCAGTCGATGACGAGGACTTCACCGACCGCTCATTACGACAGTTGGAGGCGGACATAATGGCGACCAAAGCCGACGTTGTCGTATTAGACCCGTTTTACTACCTGTCGTACGAGCGCAACACGTCGAAAACAGCCGGCGGTGACGCGGCAGAAACTTCGAAAAAATTGCGTTGGCTTGCCGGTCGAACACATGCGGTCATTTTCGCAATAACTCAAGCGGACGAAGGCAAGGAAAGCGCCGACGAGGATGGCAATCGCGAGTTAAAATTGCCTGCGCGTGAGGACGTCAAGAAAACGAAGCAACTACTGGAGGACGCTTATTTACTAATCGCGGTTGATACGGACTATAAACAAGGGCGTGGATTAATCGGATTAAATAAAGGGCGCGACGGCGGTGAGGGCGAAGTAGGCGAAATTATTTATATACCGAGCGTGGGCGTTGTGCGCGAGTTGGCGTCTGGCGAGGCGTCCGCGAGTCAGTTTGATTTTTAGAAATGGTGGTGGGTAGTATGGTAAAGGTTTATTTAGTTGAGATGGATAACGGAGAAATGTATGAGGATTATCAAGCGTGGATTAAAGCTGCTTTTACAACGCATCGGAAGGCGTCACAATGGTTAATAAATAGTGGTTATGTGCCATACGCGACCCATGATATAGCCGGAAATATAATCGTAGAATTTTACAAGGATTTAAAAAACGCAAGGATATTGGAAATAGAGTTAGTTGAATAATCTTGAAAGGAGTTGAGCGCTAATGCCAACGGTAGAAATCCGCAGCGAACCACACGAAATAGACGTCGAAGGCGAACTTCGCGAATTTGAATGGACGCGCCCGAAATGGTCAAGCGATAAGCTGATCGCAGCAAGTCCGTTCAGATACGACAAGACGCCGTCGTTCATGGTGCGCTTGCAACCATACGGCAAATATCCGGCCGGTGTATGGACGGACAGCGGCGCTTATGACGAAGAGTGGCGCAGCGGAAACTTTATCAAGCTATTGTCGTTTTTGCGAAATGAAACATATGAGGAAACCGAGGAATACTTGCGAACGAAATACATGGCCAGCGCGGATGGTGATATAATAGTCGTACAGCCAAAGCTAAAGGTTAAGCGGTATAGGCAGGCGCTTAACTTGACCTTTTCGCAGGAGCCGGTGGAATACTTAAAGCGTCGTAGCATTAGCGACCAGATACAGCGGATGTTTGGCGTTGGGTTCGACCCGAAGTCAAACGCGGTTATATTGCCGTGGAGGTTGCCGGACGGTCGGCTGGCAAACGTAAAGTATCGCAAAACGTATGGCAAAGCGTTTTGGTACGAGCGCGGTGGCTGGCCGATCCGCGAACTGGTTTATGGCATGGATTTGATTTATTCGAGGCAGGTCCGCCGTGCTGCCATTGTCGAGGCGGAAATCGACGCCATGAGCATGTGGACGGCTGGCATACCGGCTGTCGCGGTTGGTGGCTCGACATTCAATGCGTTCAAGCGTGACGTCATTTTGCGGTCGCCCATCGATGAGTTAGTTATCGCGACCGATAATGACAAGCCGGGCGAGCGATTAAGAGCGGAGATTGAACGAGAGTTGGGCGGATTGTTGCGAATTGGGCATAAGCGGTTTGTCGGCGTAAAGGACGCGAATGAGGCATTAGTAAGGCTTGGAGTCGATTCGCTAAAGTTCGACAAAATTTTACAAAATCAGATGTTCAGACGGCTGCAAACGTGGTAAAATTAAATTACGTGCTACGGTATACCGCAAGTCGATAGGGCGCGGGACTAGCCCACGCCGCTACCGACGTCGAATGTCGAACTCGAATAAGTCCTCGACGGCACAATTACATATAATCGCTAGTTTCATAGCGGTTGTAATACGTACGTCAACGTTTTCCGTTTCAATGTTCGAAATGGTTGCCTCACGGAGTCCGGCGAGGTGGGCAAGTTCTTTTTGTGTTAAACCTGCCTTTTGACGCCAGTAGCGAAGGTTGCTACGTTTGATAGTGACATAGAGCGCCAAAAGTGAGCACCTCCGCGGAAAATTATACCATTTAATTTTTTTCGTGTAAAATTACTCACGCGTTATTTTAACAACTTTTTCGATTGGTAAATTGAAGTACAGACAGATAGACTCAATCGTAGACAAGTTCACAGACTCATTTCTGTTAATTTTCGCAATTGTTCTTGAGTTAAGATCGCCTTTTAATCGCATTTCATTAAGGTTCCTATTTAATTCTTTTAAAGATTTTTTCAGAGGTTCATAACTTATCATAGAAAATAACTCCTTTTTAATTAAATTTTATGTTTACTTTTGTACACGTTTATTATATAATAAATTCATACGAGCGGTAAAGAAAAAAAAATAAAAAAAAATATTAAAATCATGGTGCAAAATCGCTTAAAGTTTTGGTTAATATAGTATAAGGAAAAAAGGAGATGAGTTAGCTTTGGGTGCTAAAAAATTAAATAGTTTAGTAGAAAGGTATCACGAAGGTGACGAGGAGGCTCTTGATTCACTTTGCAAAACGTTTCTTCCGTGGATACAGTCACATTCTGAATCGATTTGGTATGAGGTTGAGAAGCAAACGGAATTCGAGTGCAGATGTTTACTTAAAATTAAGCGAGCACTTGAGCGGTTTGACCCAAAAAAAGGAAATGTGTCAAGCCTAATAATAAGTGTTATCCAACGTGAGAAGAACGACTTTCTCAAACGGAGGAAACGTAATTTGAACGTATCATCACTGGATGAGCCTATCAAACAGAAAGATGGCAGCGAGACCTTCATCGAAGTTCCTGACGTTTTGGCGGACGTCGAGAACATAATAGTCGAGGAAGAGTCCATAAAAGAGATGGTCGCCCTTTTGGCGAAAGGCGACCCAAGAAACCCTGTAATTCTGAAATCGTGGATGGAAGGCGAGTTTAACGATTCTAAATTGGCAAAAGAATTGGCAGTTCTTTTTCCAGAAGTTAAAGAATCAGGTCATCGCCGCTACATCCAACGCTTTCCAGAAAAGTGCAAGAAACGGTTGGCAGCCGTTCAGCACTCAATTTAAGTATAACACATTTTTTGCGCTTAGGCAGTACGCAAAAACAATGTGTAAATATTTACTACTTATTATACATTTTTTATAGTTTTTTTCAATAGCTGAATATTAAAAGGAGCCGATAACATGTTCATTTCTAACTATTACCGATTATTCGATAAATATACGTTCATAGACGAAAAAAGTTTCACTTTTAACGAAATATTTTACGATGGTGCAATCGACGAAACCGCCGACCCTGCCGATTACCTACGAATCACCACGAAGGCGGTGTTGGTCGCATGAATACGATAGCAAACGCGCTGACACAGACCGGACAGTTTATTTTAACCGACCATGCTCGCGAACGAATTCGTCAGCGAGTCGGCATTGTGGCGGACAGCGCCGCGATCGCTTGGGTCGCCGAGCAGGTTCGACGCGCCACGGAAACAAAGCGCGACGGCAGCAAAACGCATTACACAACGGATTTGTTCGAGATTATTCTCGACGGTGCCAAGGTTGTTACGGTCAAGCCGTCGGAACATTCAAACGGATATATTTCGAAATTTAACGAGGTACTGACGAAAGAGGCAACGAAATTGCTCGCAACATATCGACGCGAACTGCATAAGGCTGAAATTGCAGTCGCCGAAGCGCAGTTAAACTTTTTAAAAGCGCGAAACCCGAAGGTCAAGGCGACCATTCAGCGACGGCTTACCGACGCTGCCGACTACAAAGCGACGATTGAGGACGAAATTAAGGCGGTTGAAAAAGCCGCCGCAAGATACGGAGTGACAGTGCGATGATCGAGTATATTTCGGCAGTATGTTTGGCGTTTGTTGCGTTCGGTTGCCGGTTGATTTGGGGCGAAGTAAATAGGCGGTAAGTGCGAGAGCGAAAGGTGGCAGGAGAGTTGAAAAACGAAGAAGTTTGGACGCTTAACGATTGAGGGTATTATGCAAAGATTGCGCGGCGAGTAAACGCGCTCGCCCGTCCGCCAGTCGGCGCGAGGTAGCCGTTAAACATAACGCTGACTATAAAGGTCGACGGTCGGTTACTAATCGCGGCGGGTGGCGGACGCGGGACATTCCGGCGTTCGAAAAACAAAGTAGGAGGACGATAGAATGGCGAACTATCAAGCGGGCGCAGACGCTTTAAACGCTCTTAATGCAAGCGATGAGGGAGGTAGCAACGCGGAATTTGCCAGCTTTAAATCCGGCACTACTTACGTTGTTAAAGTGCTTGGTGCCGCGGACCTTATTACGTTTTATTCTTACGGAATCTATAAGCAAGTAAATAGTTTTGTCGCGAAGAATCCGTCAAAGAAATCGCGCAACGGCTACCCGGTTGAAAATTTAACGCCTTGGGATTTAGCTTGGAAATATCACAAAGACCGTTCGAAAGACTTTGGCGACGAACATTCGCAAGAAGCTGCGAAATATCGCTGTAAGCAACGTTTCGCAATGGGCTTTTACGACTTAACTACGGGCGAGCCGATTATCGTTGATTTATCGAAAAAGCAAGCGCAGGGCGTTCACGACGTAATCAAGAAGTACGAAAAGAAACTCGGCAAGCTGGCGTTCGAACTGTCGAAAGTCGGCAATGGCACATCAACAAGCGTTACCTTGACGCCAGTGCTTGACTTAGACGAGGACTTGACGCCAGAGCAACGTGCCAACTTCGACAAAGCGCCGGCGCAGTTTGACATGTCGCTATTTGACGGCTTGCTATATGAGGCGGACGAGGATGAGCAAATCGAGTTATTGATTAAGGCGGGCTTTGACGTAAGTTTGATCGGACTTGAGACACCGAAAAAAGATGAAGCGGTTGATGAAGAAGATTTACCATTTTAAGGGAGGCGGACATAGTGATAGTTAAATTAGTTCACGGAACTGAAGTAGAGGTCGACGAAAGCGAGGCAGACTAATGGCAAACGAAGCAATCACGAAAGGGCGACACGCCGAACTAATTGCGATTACTGCGCTATTGGCAAATGGCTGGACCGTAATGGAGCCAACAGCGCCCGACGTTTACGACCTTGGCATAACGCGCCCCGGCTCGACGGAGTTTCGCCGCGTACAAGTAAAAATGGCGCGACTACGCCACAAAGACGGCACAGACTGGGTTGTCGTCAATGGTACGCGGAACAACGGCGAGTACTACGGAACCGACGAAATAGACTATTTCATCGGTGTGCATGACGGCGTGGCGTATATGTTCAAAAATAGAGGCTTGTCGGAATATTGGTGCAAGCCGTCGGAACTTGACGAACGATGGACGAGGTTGGACGCAAGTATAACGAACTTATCGGAGGCGATTTGAGTATGAAAATGAACATTGCCGGTATAGAGTACGAAGGCAGTCCGCAGGAATTGAAGGAATTGTTCGATTTGTTGGGCGATAATGAAGCCGAGGAAAGCAAAGAGGAATATCGCAAAGTTGTTCGTAGTCCTCGCGCAGGCGACTACGTGAAGTTCAACGAATCTGACGACGATAATATCACAGTCGGAAAATACTACGAAATTACCGCTATTGACGACGATGGCGACGCAGTATTTATTGACGACGGTGGCTCGGTTAACTGGGCATTAAAGGCTTTATTCGATGAAGGAGAGTTCGAGTTTTTCGAAAAAGTTGCGCCGGACACGGAATTTGAAGTTGGCGATTACATTGTCGCTTTGTCCGCCGCTGATGAAGAGTATTTTTGTACGAACACGAATATGAAACTCGGCAAAGTTATCGAAATTTGCGACGGCGGTTATATAAAAATAGAAGCCGTGCGACACGAAAATTATTTGTACGAAGGGCAAACTTTCGAGGTCGATCGGCGGTTCTTCCGCAAAGCGTACAAGGAGGAAGTTGATATAGCGCTACCACAGTACGCCATATTTACAAAGTTAGGGCGCAAGCCGAATGAGTTTAAGAAAGGCGATATTGTTCGGTATGTATCAGACGGAGAAATATGCGAGGTTATTGATGTCGAAAAAGGTATAGCCAAGGTAAAAACGAACGGTTACGGAATTTGCAGCGAGACTAGCCCGAAGATCGAACTAATTGCACCGGTCGAAAGCCGTGTTGACATATGAACGAACAACATTGCGCGTCATGCAAGGCGATAATCGCCGAGGGCAATTCGGCAGTCTATGACGAAAACACCGAACAATACTTTTGCAATCGGTATTGTTTCGAGGATTGGGCGGACGACCATTTTGAACAGGTCGCGGACTTTTACGCAAAATTGAACGTATCGGACGTTTGTCTATAGGAGGTGGCGCATATTGCAATTAAAGCTACGCCTAAACAACGAGGACAGCCAAGCGGAAAAACGGGTCAAGCAGGCGGTCGAGCGTAAAAAGGCGGCAACGGAGACAATTAACGAGGCATGGCAACGAATCTTTGCAATGAAAAACTCGGAAACAGATAGGCAGCGTTTGACCGAGGTAAAGGCGGCGATGGCGGCGGGTGTGATAGGCAGACACCCGGCGGACGTTGGTCGCCGGTTTAGCAAGGCGGAGGCGTTGCGGTTGTGGCGTGAATTGCAGGACAAGCAGCGTGAGGAAAAAATTGCGGCACTTGTTGCGAAAACACCTGTGAATTTTATTCTTGTTGATACGCCATACAAGTTGCAACAGATGGCTGATGATATAAAGGCATCGGAAATGGTCGCGCTTGACTGTGAGACGTTCGGAAAGGACGATGACGCGCTTGACCCTTGGCGCGGTCAGATGGCAGGCTTTTCTGTCAGTACGCGGCGATTTAGTTATTATGTACCTTTAAATCACGTAGAAAAAACGAAGCTGAATGAGTGGGCGGACAATGACATAATTGGCATGCTCGCAGTCCCATTGATGACAACAAAACTCATAATGCACAATGCGCCATTTGATTGCAAATGGTTTTCCGTTAAGTATAGATTAAATTTGCATGAAGCACTTTACGCAGACACGCGCATTATGGCGATGTCACTCGATGAAAATCGTGACCATCGGCTGAAAAATTTGCTGACAGATTGGCTACGACAGCCGAGCGATAACTTTGATGAATTGTTCCCGAACATTCCGTTTAATGAAGTACCACTAAAAGTCGCTTTGCCATATGCGGCTGGAGACACAGAAAAAACGCTTAAACTTTACGATTGGATAATGGCGCAATATGAACGTCGTGAAGATTTGCAACAACTTAAATGGCTTGTATTCGACGTAGAAATGCCGGTCGCTCGCCAGTTTATTCGGTCAGATCTACGCGGTATTAAATTTGACGTTGAAAAGGCAGTACAACTGGATAAAAAACTGGCAACAGAAGAAGTGGAGCTACAGCATAAGATTTACGAATTGCTAGGCGCTGAAATAAATCTTAATTCCCCGGCGCAGCTAAGCAAGAAATTATTTGGCGACTTGAAACTACCTGATTACGGGAAAGGTTCGACGAATAGCCGATTCATCAAGAAACTCAAACGTGAGCATCCGGTTATTCCGTTGCTACTCGAGTATAAGGAAGTTGGTAAATTACGGTCGGCGTTTACTCAAAAGTTGCCACACGAGGTCAAGCACGACGGCAAGATTCACCCGTGGCATAACACTTGGGGCGCTGCGACCGGTCGCTTTACGTGTAAGGACCCTAACACGCAACAAATTCCGGCAAAGCGTCCGGAAATACGACACTTGTTTAAAGCGACCGGACCCGACCGCATACTTGTGTCAATCGACTATTCGCAGATTGAGCTTCGCGTGCTGGCGCATATGGCAAATGAAACGGTGCTGATTGACGCTTTCAAACACGGCCGCGACATCCACTCGACAACGGCGGCATTGATAAGTGGGTACACATATGAAGAAATTGAGTCAGAAAAGGATACAGACGGATCTCCACAACAAAAATATCGTAAACAAGCGAAAATCGTAAACTTTGGCATTGTATATGGAATGGGTGCCGGCAAGCTCGCCGATACGCTCGAAATTTCAAAGACTGACGCACAAAAAATTATTGACGACTACTTTCGAGGCTATCCGGGGATTAAACGTTACATGGATGAACAGCACCGTAAGGTCATGCGACAGGGTTATGTAACAGATATTTTCGGTAGGAAAAGGCGATTGCATGACGATGTGAGATCAAAAGATCGGTGGAGAGTGTTTGCGGCACAAAGGCAGGCAGGCAACTTCCCAATACAAGCGAGCGCCGGCTCGATTCTGAAAAAGGCGATTGTTGACTTGCAACCGGTGCTGGCGAAATACGACGTACACATATTGTTACAAGTTCACGATGAACTGGTTTATGATTGTCCGCGCGATATTACGAAAGAAGCATTATATGAAATTCGAGATATACAAGCGAATGCTGTTAAATTAAAAGTTCCAGTGCGGTGTGATATTGAAATATACCCAGAACGTTGGCAACAAAAAGTAACGGTCGACGAGTGGTTTAGCGGAATCAGACCGGAAAAATAAGAAAACCATCAAAGCCATGTTTGAAGGTATGATGAAAAGCGATCCAACACGTCAAGAGGAAACATATCAGATGTTTGTTGAAACGTTGAAGGAATGGAGGGAAAGGAATGACTGATGAAGAACGCTTGGAAGATATATATACGCTGACTGCCGGTAGGGATGAAGAATTGCTGGCGATACGAACAATATAACTAAAGGGGCGATCATTTGATTAATGAAATTGCGCAAGAATTCACGGACTTTTTGAACGAATGGCACTCGTACCCGGAACCGTACGACGACAAATTGGACGCATGGCTTTATGGAGAATACGCCAAAGCGAAAGCCAAGCGGAATTTTATCGACTGGAAGTCGGTATACTTCTCGCCGTCAAGCGCCAACAAGGACGACCGCGAATTGTACGTAAAAGCGTTAAAAATGCCGAAGGACACCGACGACGTCAAACCGTGGCAACGGCGCTGGACAGCACAGGGCACCGCAGTTGGCGACTGGCTGCAACGTGAAATATTATTGGCGGAAAAACATTTCGAACGTTACACGTTTGAAAAGCCGCCGTTCGTCATGGCGCGAACAAACGATGGGCAACCGTTTTTCGAGGACTTCGTTCACGGGCAATTCAAGTTCGAGCATAATGGCGAAAAATTTTCGCTGATAGGTACGTGCGATGGCGTGCTGATTCACCGACCGACTGGCAAGCGTATTGGGCTTGAAATCAAATCGAAGCAAACGTCATACAGCGAAACGAGTGAATCGCGCATGAAAGCGCCGAAGGACGACCATATCGCGCAAGTGACGTGCTACTCGCTTATGTACGATTTAGACGCTTACTTGATTGTCTACGTCAACACGTCCAAAAAGGCGTGGTTTATGACGGACGACGAGTTCGCCAAGTCGCCGGACTTTCGCGTGTTCGGCGTTGACGTGACCGAAGAAATGAAACGGAAGGTACTTGACAAATTCGCAGGGGTAGCACGGGCAGTGCGTGAGCAAACGCCGCCAAAGCTAAACCTCGATAAATTTCGGTTCAACAACTTCAAGCGGTCGTGTGCGTTGTCGCTTACGGACGATGAATTTAATGAAATTAAAGACGAAGTGAAGCGCGTCATGAGGTCGGGCTTGCCGAACTGGAAGAAAGGGGCTTACTACGAAGCGTTCGAGTTTATTCGCGACGTGCGTGAACAGGAGGCAAGCTGATGACACGCATACTAGCTTTCGATACATCAATGTCATGTCCTGGCGCTGCCATCGTAAACATCGACCGAGGCAAACCAATCGTTGTTGCTGTATCGCACGTCGTGACTGACAGCAAGCAACCGCACGGCCTTCGCGCCGAAATCGTCGAGGCATGGGCGACTCTATTCATCGCTAAGCATGGCGCCAAGTTCGACACGATTGTCCGCGAGGATTTTCAGGGGCGGTCGTCGCGGCAGAATCATCCCGTGTTTAGCGCGTGGGGCGCAATTGACCAAGCGCTAAACAAGTTCGGCTTATCGTTCACAACGCCAGCCATTTCGCAGTCAGCTGTTAAAAAGGCGGTCGTTGGCAATGGGAAAGCGGAAAAGGACGAAGTTGCCGCGGCGGTGCGCAGGCTGACCGGTTATAAAGGAGAGTTCGTGACCGACGACGAATCGGACGCAGTCGCCATTGCACTTGCTTGGGCAATTAAAAACGGGCTGATTAAACGGGAGGATTGAATGCCTTGAAGGTGCTAAATGGAATATTTGCATTCTTTTGGTTTCTACTTTTTGTCGGGCATTGTTTCGGGTATGAATTAGATCGATTCACAATCGGCAGTTCGCTGTTTTTAACGACATTATTTTTCTTTATGGCTACCCTTGGTTCGGAGGTGTAAACGGATTGCAACTATTTTTCTTGATGATTGGCTTCGTAATACTTGGCGGGCTGTCCATGTTAGTAACGCTTGGCGTCCTTGCCATCATTAGCACAGCGTCGACACCAGTCGTCGTACTAGTTAGCGTGATATGCACGTTCGTGGTGACATATATTATTGCGTCTGTGGCGGAGACAAAGCGATGAGTACGCGACTTGTCGAGCGAAACCTTCGCCATATGCTCGCCGATTTGGAGCGCCAGCTTGCCGAAAATAGCGAGGACATTTGGCAATTAAATGACCGAATAGAGGACTTATGTCGCGAGCGTGTTCGAATATATGAGGGCATAGTCGCGATTGAAAACGAATTGAAACGATTGGAGGGCGAGGATTGAATAAGACACAACTACTAACTGATGATTTTATCGCAAAATATCCGGACTTTCCGGCGCATATGAATGAGTTGGGCAAGTTTGTATATTACCGCACGTACTCGCGGTACTTGCCGGAGAAAAAGCGACGTGAAACGTGGAAGGAAACCTGCCGACGTGCGACGGAATATAACGTCGGCTTGGCGGTAAAGCACCTTGAAAAAATCGGGTATACGGTTGACTACGACAAATACAGGAAAGAAGCCGAGGAATTTTTCGACAGTATGTTTAATTTACGCCAGTTCCTTAGTGGTAGAACACTTTGGGTAGGCGGCGCTGATGGCGGAGTTGCCGAGAAATATCCACTTTCTAATTTCAATTGCAGCTACGTATCTATTCGCAGTTGGGACGACTTGGGCGATATGTTTTACTTGCTACTAGTTGGCACCGGGACCGGATTTAAATCGACGAAGGAAAATGCCGCAAACATGCCGCCAATACGCACAAACGTCGAAATTATTCACGAACCGTATGTTCAACGCTATCCAATCGTTAAAGAGCCGAATACCGCGCTTTATATTATAAATGACGGGAAGAAGGCGGTTATACATGTAGGCGATTCAAAAGAGGGTAAAAGCACTCACACCTTGCCCTCTATAAACCGTGTGAACCTACAAATGTAGGGTGTGTACGCTACGAATAAGTAATCGCAGGAAATGGCGACTAAAGCGTATGCTAACAGGGGAAATCTCGTAAGAGACAATCCTGTGCTAAGCCAAGAACCTCCAAAATACTACTTAAAGTGGATGGTATTGAATGGAGTGGAGAGAGATTAAGCAAGCCAAACAATTCGAAGTTAGTAGTACCGGATTAGTGAGAAAGAAAGACGGTACTCTGTTATCACCGTACAATAACAAAGGATATCTGCGAATAAAGCTATGCGGAAAGAATTACTTAGTTCATAGACTAGTAGCAGAGGCATTTATACAAAATCCCGATAAGTTAGAGACTGTAAATCATAAAAACTTTGATAAGACTGATAATCGAGTAGAAAATCTCGAGTGGATGTCTAATGCGGACAACATAAGACACGCAGTTTCTAATAGAGATGGAAGGATAGAATATTTGCAAGAGTCTATGAGTTTGATAGGGAAGAAGTACGGTGCAGAAAATGGGAAACGATCCCGAAAACCAGTTGCACAATATGACCGATGCGGGAATTTATTAGCTACATTTCCTAGCGCTCGCGAAGCAGAGAGATGTACTGGTGTCGGTTATAAGCAGATATCCGCAGTATGTAACGGTTCGAAGAAAACTGCACATGGATTTGTTTGGAGGTTCTTGGAAAGTCAATCGACTATCGAAAGCACGCATAAGCGGAAGCGAGTAGAGTAGGGTAGCGGTGAAACTCCGTTACCCGAAGCGCACGGCGGTACTTTGTACCGATGATATAGTCAGTAAGTAATTACGTGGGTAGATGCTTTAAGAACATTCTTCGATATCTTGACCAAACGCGAATACGAGTCCGTCGAACAAATCGGAATTTTCTACGATTATATCCGACCAAAAGGCGCAAGATTGCATACATTTGGCGGTACGGCGTCAGGTCCGGAACCATTGCGCGAAATGTTCGAAGGAATCGAAAAAGTACTGCGTAACGAGTTGGATCCTTCGTTAGCGCCGTTAGAGGACGTAGGCAACGGCTATAAGCGCGTTCGACCTATTCACATACTCGACATCGGAAACTTAATCGGAAATAACGTTGTCGTCGGTGGTAAAACTTATGCCTCCGACGTAAATAAAAATCCCTCTTTATCGGTAGAACTCTAAACGCGTAATGGCGCAGACAATACCGAGCGAAGCTAGTTCAAATGATTGAATTAGAACGTGTAACGACTAGCCGAGAGGCGTAGGGCGCAAGCGATTGGCGCTCGAAACGGGGGACTTAGAAGATATAGTCTGATCTGCATAGAAATATGCAGCTGCGTGTAATGGCGCGGGCGGTACGTAGCGAATACCGCTGAACAATAATGGTAAGAAGAACGGCGGAAATATTCTTATTTGACGCTGATGATTACGAGTCCATGTTCGCGAAATACGGCATTAATGGAATTTGGGACGAAGCCAAACACCGCGCCGTTATCGAAAAAGTCCGCGAAAATGGATTAGAACATATTGCGGAATGGCTCGAAGGGCTGCCGTTGAATGACCCGAATGCGCGTCCGTTGCATCATCGTCGAATGTCGAATAATTCAATTGCGTTCGAGCAAAAACCGTCGCGAGAATTAATCGATTTAGTATTTACGATGATGCAGGCGGAAGGTGAGCCGGGCTTGATTAATTTGGAAGAAGCGAAAAGACGCCGACCAAATGCGGAAGGTATCAATCCCTGCGCAGAAATTTTGCTCGACAGCTACGGCGTATGTAACTTGACGACCGTTAACCTCGTTCAGTTCGTAAAACAAAAGGAAAATGGCGAATATTATCTTGATTTACAGGCGCTAGGGAAAGCACAAAAAGCGTCAGCACGGGCAGGCCTTCGCATGACGTTGGCAGAATTAGAAATACCGCATTGGAATGCTGTTCAACAACGTGACAGATTACTAGGAACGTCGTTGACTGGTGTTAAGGACGCAATGGCACTCATTGGATATGACGAACATCAAGAGGCGTTACTATTGGAACAATTGCACAGTGTAGCTAGGAATGAAGCCGACCGTTATGCAAAGGAATTACGCGTAAGTGCTCCACTATTAGTCACGACGGTCAAACCCGAAGGAACTATTTCGCAAGTTGCCGGCGGAGTATCAAGCGGTCTACATTACTCACATGCACCATACTACGTTCGCCGTATCCGTATTAATGCTAATGATCCGTTAGCAAAAGCAGTGCAGGCGATTGGCTGGCCGGTCCATGCGGAAGTTGGTACGGAAGGCAAAATCGACCCTGCCGAACTGGCCAAACCGGAATTAATCGCAAAAGCAAGGACGCTTGTCATTGATTTTCCGGTCGCAAGTGGCGCTAATAAAACAAAGGACGACGTATTTGTCGAAGAACAATTCGACACGTACTTCAAGTTCCAACGGTACTATACCGAACATAATTCGTCCAATACGATTCACGTTCGCCCGGACGAGTGGAACCAAGTTGCCGACATTGTTTACGAAAAATGGGACGAATTTGTAGGTGTATCGTTTCTTGCCTATGACGGCGGTTCATATACGCTTGCACCTTATGAGGCAATCACTGCGGAACAATACGAGCAAATGGCGTCAACAATGGAGAGATTCGACCCGTCGATTCTTGAGCAGTATGAGACTGGCGATGACTTCGACCTCGAAGGCATGGACGGGTGCGAAGGCGGCATATGCCCGATTCGATGACTCGGTTGATTTAGAAGGAGGCGACGACATGGCACGAATTAGAAACGGACAGTTACGACGTGATTTCAAGCGGTTGTTGGCGATTATCGCCGATAGCCGCGAGCCGGACTATGCGGAGGTAGAGCGCATTGCCAAACGCAACGGGCTTTATTACGACGAAAAAGGCGAGGTAAAGGAGGAGCGCAAATGAGTGATTTAAGCGTAAAAATCATGCGCTTATGCCCTGACGCAGTCATTCCGCGATATGCCCATGAAGGCGACGCCGGTTTTGATTTAGTCGCGTCAGCCGACGTCATTATCGAGCCGGGCGAAACGGCACTAATACCGACGGGCATTGCGGTTGAGTTGCCGCTTGGCTACGAATTGCAAGTACGGCCGCGAAGCGGAATCACCTTGCGCACAAAGTTACGAGTACAGCTAGGCACGGTTGACGCAGGATATAGAGGCGAAATCGGCGTGATTGTCGATAATACACTTCCCGACCCGCACATGACGTTGACTTACGCATTAACAATTGACGGGGGCACTTTCCAGATTTACGACGATATGGAAGTGGAAGGTAATTCGTACATCATCCGCAAAGGTGACAAAATTGCGCAAGGCGTTATCGCCCCGGTCGCCAAGGCAACGTTTAATGAAACGGACGAATTGAGCGACACAACACGCGGCGAAGGCGGTTTTGGCTCGACGGGAGTGATTCCATCGGTTACTTAACGCAAATCATTCTCATGACAGCGATTATTACACCGCCAACATATATTGAATTGCCCGCGCCAGCACCGCCATTTATCGTCGGCGAGCCATTAGGCATTAGAGCATTCGAACTTACCGCCTATACGTCCGGCTATGAATCAACGCAGAAAAAGCCGGGCGAAGCAGACTATGGCATTACGGCGAGTGGCGAGCAGGCGCAAGAAGGCGTGACGGTCGCATGTCCGCCAAGCATGGCGTTTGGCACAGTCATTGAAATAGATGGCTTGGGCGAGCGAATATGCCAAGACCGAGGCGGTGCTATTACAGAAGGGCATATTGACGTGTATATGGACGATTTAAAGGACGCAATTGAGTTCGGCAGGCAAAAGCGAAGTGTACGAATAGTGAAGGAGGAGTCAGAATGATGTACGTACTTATAAACGAAAACGGCGTGTCAAGAGAATATGCCCAAGTCGAACGGAAAGCAAAAGCCGGAGACTACATCGTGTTTACACACGACCACCTTGATATAACTGCGAACAGACCATACGAAGTTGAGTACGCTAGTAGCAAAGAGGTGAGATTCACCGACGACGCCCACGAGAAACACGTTTGGGATAGCCCTAGCGATGATTACAACGTATTTATGCCGACCGACATCGTCCACATCGACGGCGAGCGTTACCGCATGGGCGACCGCAAAGCAGAAGTTGGCGAGAAGGTTATTATCGTTAATGCCGAGCAGACATTCGGAAAATACGAAAATGGATCGGTCGTAGTCGCGGAAGATGTAGATGAGGAAGGAATATACAACGATGATGTAAAAGAGGTGAAAAGGAACAAGGAGGGTCTTATAGCGCATAGAGAGTATCGCGTACTTGAGCGGGTTGAACGAGTCGAGCCCGTGCTTTCAACATCGGACTTAATCGCCAACCTAGCGAAACGGGTCGTCGAACTCGAGCGGCGACTAAGTGACATAAACGCCGATGTAAACGAAGTTAACGAGAGAATCGACCGACTTGCGTATACGTGCGAACAGTCGACCATTAGTATAGCGCGCGATGTGGAGCGAATTGACGCGGACGTGGAACGATTGAAACAACCGTCCACTGTCACGATTGACGCGTCTGTTTTAGCGAAACTAATTGCAAAGGCGGTGGAAAGCGAATGAGTATTATTAAAATCGCACTTACCGGAAAAATGCGGTCAGGCAAGGACACAGTCGCCTTACACTTGGCTTTCGAACATGGCTTCGAGTATCCCATCGCGTTCGGCGACAAATTAAAGCAGACTTTCCACGAGTTGTTTCCGTGGGTGTCCGCCCAAAGCAAGCCACGCGAAGGTTATCAGCGCTTTGGGCAACTGATTCGCAAAGAATTCGACGAAAACGTTTGGGTCAAGCACCTTGCGAGCACAGTTGAATTTCTCGAAGACAGTCGGAAAACACGCGGAATCGTGATAACTGACCTGCGCCAACCGAACGAATACGAATGGTGCCGCGCCAATGGCTTTATTATCGTTCGGGTAACGGCGCCGGACGAACTGCGCATAGCACGGGCAAAGGCGGCAGGTGACGTGTTTGCCGAAGAGGACTTGGCGCATGACACCGAGTCACATGTCGGTGAGTACGAGGTAGATTACGAGATTCATAATGATGGGACAATTGCGGATTTAGATACGAAAGTTGATGAGATGATGGCAGAAATCGGAGGGTAAGCGTAAGCGCAAATGTTGAACGTGGAATGCGTAAGCGGAATGAAATAGGCAATCATTCCGCGCTCTCAACTAACTCAAACGCATACCAGCGCGTCCCACCTTCGTCGACCGGTCCGACATATTCAAACGCAAGCGGCGCGCTGTCAATCTCAAGCGCCAACTTGTCGGCAATGCTACGCCCAAGTTTTTGCACATAACCGCGCTCATTGATTTGTGCGGGCGTTGCGTTCGGCACTTTCGCCAGCTCTTGGCGTGCCAAGCCAATGCGCTTTAAGTCAACGTCGACGCTAACCACGACCTGCTGGTACGGTTGCCACTTCAACTCGTGCATAGCCGCACGGGTGATTCGTAAACGATAGTATTTGTCGATAGTGATGGTCGGCAAAGTTGTTCCAGCGATTTTAATCGGTTCAAACGGCATAAAAACACGCTCCAATCGTAGTATATATGATTAGTATACGCGATTATTGGGGACTTTGCAACACACGGCGCACGTTGAGCGCACATTGGTAGATTTCCTCGGTGGTCTCACTGCGCGAAAACGATTCGAGGTACTCGATGTAGTGGTCGATTGCACAGCGTAGAACGGCGAGTTCTTCGCCAGATTCAATATTAAGTTTCACTGTGACGCACTCCTTTACTATTTACGCTGTCTACATTATATGCGATTACAGGCGACATGTCAACGAAAAAAAAACGAAAGGGTGACGAAATTGGGAAAAGCTGACCGCAAACGATGGGAAGGTAACGTTAAGTCAATGGAAATTATCGCAAAGCCGCGCGAACAAATAACAGAGGCAGACGTCGAGTTTCTTCGGCAGAATTATACATCGGCAGGCGGATTGTTGCCGAATGCATTCAGCGGCGGTGCTTTCTTTACGCCGACACACGTAGCGAAATTTATATGGCAGGTATTGACGCCACGACTACCGCAAGCGCCGAAGGTTTTAGAGCCGTCAGCTGGCTCCGGCGTATTTCTCGAGCATGCGCCGAGCGACGCGAACATAACTGCGCTTGAACTCGATCCGACAAACGCAAAGGTAACGTCGCTACTTTATCCAAACGCCGAAGTTATCGAAGGGAATGCACTTGACCACGGTAGGCGCGACTATTACGACGTTGTAATCGGCAATCCGCCGTATGGCATAAGCGTTGAATTCGACGATACTGGCGAAGAGTGGGTATCGCTAGGCAAGCCGAAGAAGGGCAAACGAAAAGGCAAGTCGGAAGTGGCATTTATTGAACTCGCAATCAAATGTGCTAAGCCTGGCGGCTATATTGCGTTCGTACTTCCGTTAGGAATTGCGTTTGGCAATTATGCCGGCAAACTTCGCAAGTATATGCACGAAACGTGCTGGCAGGTCGCCACGATTATGTTACCGCCCGAAACATTCGCGCACGTGGGTACATCAGTAGCGACGCAGATTCTAATACTTCGCAAAGCAACGCCAAACGCTCGCATGATACCGGCAGTCGAGCGCAAATGGGGCAGTAACTTCCGCAGGTCAGACTATGCCGACATAACACAATGGGACGCGCATTTTCTTGAGGGACAACCGCCGGCATATTTCGCCGTTGTGACCGACATCGGCTATGACAAGGATGGCAAATCGACGGACAAATGGGGCGACGGACTAACGCAACTTGACGAATTGGCAGACGACTTTACCGACTCGCTAGTTCGCGAAAACTTATACCCACATTTGCCAAGCTGGCACGGCGTCAACAAAGGCAATGAAGCTTTTTTCTTTACGCATGGCAACGAAACTTGCGATGGCTATCGCGACGCTAGTTATACGTACGGTGACGGTCCTTATCGCTGGAATGAACTGACGCTTGGCGCAGGGCGTGAAGTCGAGTGGAAGCGCGCCGACGGCACAACGGTAGAACGATCGACGTATGACTTCGGTTGGCAGGACGAGATTGTGGCGGAATGGCAAGCCACGAAGGAGATGATAAATTGACGAAAGAGTTGCTCGGCGAACTAGAACTGAATCGAATATATCAGTGCGATTGTATCGAGGGTATGCGGAGGATTCCTGACGATAGCGTCGACCTTATCGTGATTGACCCGCCGTACAATATCGGAAAGGACAAACGCTGGGACAAATGGCGTAGCGTTGATGATTACGTGGCATGGATGATGGAAGTGTTTCTCGAGTGTGAGCGTGTATTGAAGCCGAATGGGTCGTTTTACTGGTTTCATAACGATTTTGAGCAGATCGTCGAGTTGCATCGGGCGCTTTGCGAAAATACAACGTTTGTATTTAAACAGCTTATCGTATGGAATAAACGGTTTGAAGGTGCACGGAATAAAGGGTTTCTTGACGGGTTTGTAGAAACGGGCGGACTTCGAAATTATCAGCAAATGGCGGAATATTGCTTGTTTTATACGTTTCAGGATGAAACGGGATTGGAAAAAATTTTACCCCTAGCATTCAAACCTTATTTGGATTACATGACGGAACAAAAAGAAAGAATGGGATGGAAAGCCAAGGATTTTAATGAGTATTTAGGTTATAAATCGATTGCTTCCCATTGGTTTTGGCAAGATAAAGAAAGAACAAAACAACCTCAGCCAAGATTTATTGCTGAAAAGGATTATTTGAAACTACAAGAAACCGGATATTTCAAAAAGCCGTACGAAGAATTACGAAAAGAATACGAAAAACAACGATACGTCTTCAACAATCAAAAAACGCACCATTCCGTTTGGAATTACGAAGTCGCCCCGAAAATCGGTCACATCACGCCAAAACCCGTCGAACTAATCGAAAATATTATACGCCACTCATCGAACGAAGGCGCGATCGTGCTCGATTGCTTTATGGGAAGCGGAACAACAGCGGTAGCTGCGGTGAAATTGAAACGAAATTTCATCGGATTCGAGCGCGAGCCGGAATACGTTAAGATCGCTAATCAGCGGCTGGAAAATGTGCTGGATGTGGATGACGGATGTATTTCGCGATAAAAATGGAATTACCTCCGTTGTCAACAAAAATACAACGAAAGTAGGCGATTAATATCGGAAGCGTAAAAATTGACGTTAACTCGAAAGATCGCGCGATTGAAACGAAGTACAAGGCACTAGACAGCGCAGACGGTGTCCGCCAGCTGCTCGGTGATTACCACGCATTATGCGAACGTCGCTACAAAGGCGACTATGCAGCGAGCGACGTCTTAATCGACTTGCAAACGGCGATCGAACGCGCAGGCTTGACGAATAGGCAACGTTTAGCCTTGCGGTTGGTATTCGTCGACGACTTGACGCAGACCGACGCAGGCATAGCGCTAGGGCGTCTGACGGGCAAGCAATCGAGCAAGCAAACGGTCAATCGACTTATTGCGGTAGCCACGGCGAAGATAGCGCGGGTTTACGAGTATTGGGCGAGACACGGCGAAGGTTACAGTTTGACGGTTGAAACGGAGGTAGTGGAGTGAACGATAACACGTTAAGGACGATGTTCTCCTCTAGTACCGATTTATGGGCAACTCCGCAGGATTTTTTCGATAGATTGAACGAGGAATTTCATTTCACGCTTGATCCTTGTACTGACGGAACAAATGCAAAATGTCTGAAATTTTATACGAAACAAGAAGATGGACTAACGCAAGACTGGTCAGGCGAGCGAGTGTTTATGAATCCTCCGTATGGTCGTGTACTCGGAGATTGGGTACGTAAGGCTTACGAAGAGGGAACGAAAGAAAACACGATAGTAGTCGCACTGATACCGGCACGAACAGACACGAAGTATTGGCACGATTACGTCATGAAGGCGAAGGAAATTCGTTTTGTCAAAGGACGGCTAAAATTCGGCGACGGGTCAAACTCTGCTCCGTTTCCTAGTGCGGTCGTTGTGTTTGACGGAGTAAACAACCCAATTATATCCGCGATGAATGCGATGGAGGTAACGAAATGACAAACGAAGAACTGAACGCAAAGATCAACGAACTATGGACGGCAACCAAACGAGGTGAACTGCCGCGCCAAGCTCGGTTCGACGCAATTGAACAGTTGACCGAGGAGTACATCGACGCAACAGACCGTCGACCAGACCCGGCAATGTTGGACCGGCTGGCGACGTTGTGCTTGTACGAGGAAATTACCGATCCACACCCGGATAAGATGGCACGTGATGAATATCCGATCATGAGTGATACGCAAGAAGAAGAACGGCACGACGATGAAGTATCATTTAAATGGGCGGAAAGCGTCGCAACTGACAGCAGGGATTATGCAAAACAGACGAGAAAATACCGGCGAAAATTAAGGAATTTATAAAATTCGGCTTACTTTTAGGCATTTAGTTGTCTATACGTTATGAATGGAAATTTACACGCTCGTCAGCGTCAAGTAATTGGTCTTGTGTACTTCGGTAATCTTACGCAAGCCTTAACGAAATTACGCGAATAGTGGTTGTATTTTTCGCGTTTAGTTACATATATAAACGCCGAAGGCTCTTCAAGCCGCAGAGGACGGAAAGGTTCCCGTCGCGCTGGCACCTGCCGCCAGTTAACAGAGATGAAGGAGTTGCCGCCCTTCCTGCGGTTTTATGTTTGTCCGCCTAGTCGCGGAAAGAGAGACGCAGAGGACGGAACAGGCAGCCGTCGCCCTTGTTGGAGATGTCGGAGTGTCGCCCGACCTGCGGTTTTATAACGAGAGGTCCTGCGCGGATTGCTTACGAGCGCCGCGATATTTTTATTTATGTAAACGGAGGTTATCAGAATGATTGAACGATTGGCCAAGTTAGAACACGAACAATGGGCGCATTGGACGCGCTATATGCTCGACAACCTAACCGACGAAAACATCGCTCGGTGGCGTCGGCAAATAGAGACGCCTTATGCGGAACTTAGCGAGGAAGAAAAGGAAAGCGACCGTAAATGGGCACGTAAAGTAATCGAAATTGTTGCAAGAAATATGTAAACGGAGGTACTACGCTAATGAACGAATTTTACTGCTATTCAACAACGCTTATGCACTTCTTAAAAGCGAACGGCTTGCGATATAAATACGTAAAGCGTCATAAACGCACAGGCAACCGCATGTGGGTATTCGAACGAACTGGCGAATTAAGCACGTTATTGGACGAATATGACGCGCGCAAAGCCGCAGCAAAGGCGGAAGGTCGCATTAGTTAACGGAAATAAAACTAGTAAACGGGGGAATCTAAATGAACGAGGAAAAACTGACGGACGAACAGCGGGAAGCATTGCGTCAAAAACAAGCGGTGCTGGATAACGGCAAGTATTCGACTATTCCGCATTGGGTTTACCGCGAGCTGTTGCCGGAGTTAGCCGAAAAATACGACGGACTTACGGCGCGAGATTGCTTAACGTTATATATGTATACGCACGCTTATGTGAACGGACAAAGCGAAAATGAAGCGTATTTGTGGGCGTTTCCTAGCGTCAAACAGATTCGACAGGACACCGGAATACACGGCGATCGTATAAAGGGATTGTTCGACATACTTGTCGCGGAAGGCGTAATGATAACGCGAAAGATTCCGTGGCATGGTCACGCGAAGAAAATGTACATGCCGTTGTATGAGCGCAGATTGCCCGATTCCCATTGACGGGAACTGTTAAATTCCTGTAGACGGGAATTAATCGAATCCCATCCGTAGGAATATAAAAAGAACAACGTAATAAGAACGAGTTAAAAAGAATAATACTTTGCGTCCATAAATGAACGCGAATTATTTATCTTATATACTTCTTCGCTAATAAGTACGTTAGTATGAATGAGAAAAAGATTGCGCCGATTCCTGTAGACGGGAATTAGGCGCTTTTATTATACGGAGGTGAATCGAATTGTCAAGTAAACTAAGCGAAGCACAAATCGCAGCCATCGAATACATGGCGCTGCCAAATAAAGGCGGTTTAACTTACGCAGAAATAGCGGAAAAAGTAGGTGTTGATGAGCGCACAATTTACCGCTGGAAAAACGATGACACATTTTATAATGCCTTGACCCGTAAGATTGTGCGTAATACAGCCGATAGATTACCGGAAGTTATGGCGTCTATACCCGATCATATTATAAATGACGGAAATGCTGCAATGCTAAGAACACTATTACAGGCCCACGGCTTATTGACGGAAAAAGTCGAGGTCGAAAACAAAAGCGATGGTTCTATGGATATAGCCGCTATAAAGGAAGACATTGCGCGGTTGAAGAATCGACGCGACTGACAGCCGTAGATACTGCGCGCCATTATATAAGTAGGTAGTCGGAATAGCGCCTGTCAGATTGTGTCAGTAATTACGCTGATTCACGAGGAAGCGGGCGCTCGCGCGTGACTCCGCCAACGTTTTGGCAAAACACGAACAATAACGCCCACAGCCACTGAATCAATCGTACTTGACGGCAAAAGGCGGACAAACCCCGTTAAATCAACGTTTACAGACGTTTTAGTTGACGCTAGTTAACATAACGTAAGTTCCGGGAAGTAGAAAAAAGCGTAAGAAAATCGGAAGAATGACGGTGAATGTTCGGATTTTAAAGGGGCGGGGGAGGTCGAACTGATTTTCGCCTTTCCAAGCGCTGTTTTAACGCGCGAAATAAAAAATCACTTTGGACTTTAGCGGAATAAAGCGCATTGCCTAGCCGTATGCGTTACGCGAATTAGAAGGTAATTGACGGAAGGGAGGACGATAACTTGGCGTGGATAGACGGAAGATTTCTCGACCATGACGAACGCGAGGAACTATTCGCAGTCTACGACGAATATTTTCGCGAGATATTCGACATTTACGGCGACGACCCGACGAACTGGCCGCCCGAAGCCTGCGACCGATTTCCGATTTACAGCCGGCTGGAACGTGTGCGCCGTTGCGAAGGGGACTTGCTCGAATTTTCGCTTGAATATTT
>Ga0207866_1001109_pt1 | contig 29162 bp, 21 predicted proteins | sample HigsolmetaAR203D_FD_184835 | JGI IMG/M metagenome (GOLD analysis project Ga0207866, IMG submission 184835) | Ionic liquid and high solid enriched microbial communities from the Joint BioEnergy Institute, USA - AR20-3-D (SPAdes) (version 2) ...
TTTTGCCTCCAGCTTCCTTCAGATTCCGCGTCACCACGGACACCCTTGCTCTTGGCTAACCTCTACTTCTGTCTTCGGGGTTCGGGACTTACACCCTATAGTTCATGTACATGCCGGGCGCACATACAAAAAAGGGGGATTCCCCCCTTTTCACCAAATAGCCTTTAGGAAACTCTTTTCTTTTTTCCTAGTATATTTTTACATAATCCTGAGAATGACAGACACTCAGATGAACTTTTTCAACTCATGTTTCTGAATTTTACCGACGGAGGTTCTCGGAAACTCGTCGACAAAATGAATGGCTTCCGGAACTTTGAATTTGGCAAGCTTTTGTTTACAGACATCGATTATTTCTTGCTCGGAAAGATCGTATCCATCTTTTGCAATCACGAAAGCATGGATGGCTTCATCTCTTATTTCGTCAGGAACGCCAATAACAGCGCTTTCAAAAACACCTTCACATTGATTGATCACCTCTTCCACTTCACCGGCTGCTATATTTTCACCGGCACGCCTGATCATATCTTTTTGACGATCCACGAAGTAAAAAAATCCATCGTTGGGATCTTTCCGTGCGACATCGCCGGTATAGAGCCATCCGTCTTTTATGGTGCTGCTTGTCGCCTCTTCATTATGAAAATAGCCTTTCATGATGGTCCTCCCCGGAATTCCGTTCACGATGATTTGCCCCGCTTCGCCGTCTTTTACTTCATGACCGTTTTCGTCGACCAGCTTGACTCGATAACCGATCGTCGGTCGTCCCATGCTGCTGTTATTGTAATAGCCGTCCAACGGATTAATGAGCGGGGTGCCGACGGTTTCCGTCATCCCGTATAATTGCCGCAAAGATACACGGTATCGTTGTTCAAACTCACGGAGTTGTTCCCTTGTGATAGACTGTGCGAAAATAATCAGCCGTAATGAATGTTCAGCATCCGCAGACCGATAAGGCTTCTTTAAAATCATTTTTAAAGGGGCGGCAAACAACGATCCGACCGTTGCCCGCAATCGTTTCGCTTGTTGAAAGTAGCGGGAGGCGCTGAATCGTTCTGCTATCGCGATACTGGCTCCAACCGTCAATGCCGGCATCGCTAAGTAATATTGCCCATTCCCGTGGAACATCGGCAATACGATGAACACGCGGTCATCCGGGGACATCCTCAGTGTTTTGGACATGATTTCTCCCACGTAGATATAATTGGCATGAGTAAGCAAAACCCCTTTCGGTTTGGATGTCGTACCTGACGTATATAAAATGGAAGCAATGTCATCGCTCGATAAACGAGGAAAGGCAGTCAGCGGTTCTGTGTCATGGATGATGTTTTGAAGGCTTACACCGTAGTCGTCCTCTTCGCTCCTTGCCAAAAACAAGCCGTTCAATTGATCTCGGAATCTCGTAAACTTATGGACATACTCTTTTTCCGTAATCACCAGTTTCGTTTCGGAATGTTCGAGCAAATAAGCCATTTCTTCAGCTGTCGATAAAACATTGGTAGGAACCATCACCGCTCCGATGGAAGTGACCGAAAACCAAGAAATCATAAAGTCGATTCCATTTGGCAGGTGAAGAAGTACTTTATTTCCTTTTTGAATGCCATACTGCTGCAAAGCACGGGCCAGACGACGGACTTTATCGAGAAACTCTTCATAAGTAAGCGAGCTGGTCTTCTCTTGTTGATCCTCAAACACGACAAACGTTTTCTTTGGATAAAGAGTGGCCATTTCCTTTAGTAATTGCGGAATGGTCCTGTTTCCAATAATGTCGGTCATACCCATTTCCCCTTTCTCATCGGCTTTCGCCTTTGTCGTCTCACCAACCATTACGAAAAGTTCTTTACTAAATTCTACGTCATTAGCTGACTTCCATTCCCGAAGATCACAGTCGAAAACTCTATTTTCTCCATACGAATCTTTTTCCGCGAGATCTTCTCAGTTGTTCCTATTCCATCGATTGTTTCACCTCCAAACTTCACCGTTTTTATCATTTACCCTCAATATGCAAGTGTCATACCAAAGCGGTTTTTGATAGAACATGATCGAAAAGATATTTTCATGCGGAATAAGCCCCCTTTTTAGTCGCAAGAAAAAGGGGCTTGAATTCCTCATATTCAAAATCTTTCATTGCTATTTCATCAGAAATGATTAGATCCTATCCACTAAACGCTGTCTTTCTTCTCTTCATTCACCAACAGCTGGAATACGTCCGGTCTTGAGTAATGCCCAACGACATCAAAATCAAATTGACTATAGGCGATCTCACGCAAATCAAGATCGGCGATTAAAATATCTTCTTTTCCATAGACAGGTTCATGAATATAGTTTCCAAGCGGTCCGACAATGGCGCTTCCGCCGATGCACATTTCATGTGGCGAAGACTCCAGCTCTTCATAGCACGCTAAATCCGTCGGGTACATATCCTTCGTCACATACTGATTGCAAGATAACACAAAACATCTTCCTTCAGCGGCAATATGACGAATCGTAGACTGCCACAGTTCTCTCGCATCCGCTGTCGGAGCAATATAAATTTGAACTCCTTTTGCATACATGGCCGTTCTCGCTAATGGCATATAATTTTCCCAACAAATTAATGCGCCCATTCTTCCATAAGGCGTATCGATTACTGGCAGCGTGCTTCCGTCCCCCTCTCCCCAAATAATGCGTTCAGAGGCAGTCGGTTTTAACTTCCGGTGTTTTCCAAGCAAAGAGCCGTCCGGTCCGAAAAATAAAACCGTGCAGTATAAAGTTCCTCTACTAAATTCATGATCTCTTTCGATAACGCCGATCACAAGATACACTCCTGCCTTACGAGCTGCTTCTCCCAACCGTTCTGTCGTTTCACTGGGCACTGGTACAGAATTTTCCCAGTAGCGAAGCCAATCTTTTCGTCCTTCCGGTGAACGGCCGCCGACGCTCGTTCCAAAAGTCAGTCCTCTAGGATACACCGGAATGAAAGCTTCCGGAAACACTACGATGCCAGCTCCTTTTTCCGCAGCCTCCTGAATCAACGAAATCGCTTTGTCCGTAGTAGCATCCCGATCCATGATCACAGAAGCCGCTTGTACAACCGCAACACGTACATTTGTATATTGATTTGTCATTTCCATACCTCCTGAACCAAATATAATATAATTATGAATCTTCAGAAAATAAATCACAAGCTATAAGAATATCTATCCACAAAGCGCAGTTATTCCTCCTTCTTCTCTCATATCCTAATTATACTTTGATAAACGGCAGGCCCCAATCAAAACCCAGAAAGCCAGAATGACGAAGTCTATGGCTGCCGAAACCATAGGTGTTCGGATAAAAAAGAGTCTCTTTACACTGGTGAAAGTTTAACAGCGCTCTCATCAGATCCTTCCTCTTTGTTCATCGGATGAAACAGAGTGGTTAAATTCTTTTCTTGTTGGCTTGGTCCAATAGCCTCTCACCAGTCATTATTTTCATATGATATAATAGGGAAATAAAACCAGTAGCTAGGAGCTTAGCAATGAACAAAACAGAAAACGGAATATCCAGTCTAAAAAAAGAAGAAAGATACCACCGGCAAGAATCATTGAAATTCTTTGCGGTCATCTTATGGGGATTGTTCTTAGGCATCCATACATGGACCGAAAATTTGGAAGCGTTGCTGCGATTTCAAACCATTAAATTTGAATGGCATTCGTCCCCCGATTTTTTACAATTCTTTAACTTTTACGATATCCAGCTGATTCACCCCCATTGGTTTTGGATAAAACTTGGACACTTTACCGGCTTTGCCATCATGGATGTCCTTCTATATATCTGGCTGAAAGATCATAAGCAGTCTATCTTGATTTCGGTCGCTTTTGCGTTCACCACCGAAATCTTGCAGCTTTTTTTCGGACGAGACGGCCGTTTATATGATCTACTGATCGATTCGTTCGGCGTGTTGACCGTCTATTATCTTTTGAAGAAATCCACCATTTTTCAAAAAATCATCAGCCATTTTCTTTGATACTCTCTGATTCGAAGGAGAGATTGTTAGAATAAAAAAGAAGGTACGTATACACGTTACCTTCAAATAGACGGTTAGCAAACTAGGTTCCTTTTTCTCTGTATCACAATGAACCAAACCTGTTCATTTCTCTTGAAAATCAAAAGAATCTAAAATTCAGATTTTCGTACCGCTAAAAAACACAGTTTTATGTAAGCTCTTTATATGTTCTCTCTTATTTTTACTCAATACTAGTTCCCTTTTCGATACTGGACTGCGGTTTTCGCTTCCAGTATTTTTATATGCTTTATACTCCGCGTGAACGAATGGAACCCTCTGAATTTATTTTAATGACGCCTCCGTATATAAAAACGGATAAACAATAAAACGATGAATGCTCCGGCTGCATCAATCAGCACATCAGAAAATAAAGCCGTCCGTCCCGGTCGAAACGATTGATGCCACTCATCCGATGCCGCATACAATACGGTAAAACACCATGCTCCTATATAAGAAAACCGATTCGGAAATACCGCTTTCCACACAAGAAAAGCCAAAAAACCAAAAGCTGAAAGATGCGCAAATTTGCGGATGATAAAATTCCACGAAAAGACGCCGCTATCTCGATGATCGTTCGCACCCTCCAATCCGAAATACTGAGCGATGTGATGAATGACTTTCGCCGTATTTGCACCTGTAAACATAGAAAATTGACTAAAAGAAAAAATGACCCCACACCAAATGAGCACGAACCCCCACCAAAACCATTTATGCTTCATTAAAATCACCTGTTTCTTTTCCTATAATCATTCTCATTTTGAACGAAGACACCACTGCTTACAAGCCCTATTTACATGCCAACAGTTTATCCTCACCTCCTACCAACCTTAAATAAAACACACCCCTCATTTGACAAAAGTCATCCCTAAACCAATTAATCATCTCGCATGATCACTACCGCTTTATCGCCATCGCTTTATATATTTATCGATTCCTTGCTTTATGATTAATAGATTTATCGATTTATCACTTTATCGATTTAAATCATTAATGGGGTCAGGCCCCTTTTTTTAACGAATGCTTTATGAAAAATTTATATTATCTTTACATTGGTTTGGTTAAATGAGAGTAAAATATTACATTTATAGGGGTATCAAAATGAGAAAAGAGAAAAATCAAAAAAAGTTTCGGCTGCTCACCATATTGCTTGTGCCTATCATTACAGTGATCGCTTTATCCTCTTTGTTGATCGCCTATGTGAATGTTGAAAAAAATAAAAAGCTCGCCATCCAATCAATGGAGCAGCAGCTATCTTTATCTGCAGAAGTGATGTCGGAAAAGGTGGTCATGTTAAAAGCCTCTACGACGAGAGAAGACTTTAACCGCGAATTGCGATATGCTGTGCAGCTCAATCAAAGAATGTTTAAAGAACAAAACTTAATCCCCATCCAATTTCAAATCACAAAAGATAAAGAAATCAAAGGATTAGCGGATACGAATTTAAAAGAAAAAATTCCTTTCACTAAAGATGAAATTGACCAAATTTTGAAACAAAAAACAGGCATTGAACATCTTCATGGCTATACGATGGCTTTATCACCATTAATCGAGCTGGATAATGCAACTTTTGTCATTGCCGTTAAAGATCAAGACTATATCAAGCCGATCACCCACCAGCAAAGAATGATGTTGGGATTCACAATCACTATGATTTTAGTAGCCAGCTTTATCGGCTTTATGACCATTCGCTCCATTGTAAAGCCTATTACGCTGCTAAAACGAGCATTTGACCAAGTGGCCGGCGGAGACTTAGATACACCTATACATATTCATTCCGTATCACGAGAAATCACGACACTGTCTAATGGATTTCATCAAATGGTCAGCCATTTAAGATTTCTCATCCAGCAAGTCGATCATACTACTTTGCAAATTGAATCATCCTCTAACAAATTAAGAGACTCTTCAAATCATTCAAAAGCAACATCAGACATCGTCACAAAGGCGATGAAAGAAGTCGTCAATGCAATGGAACGCCAATCTCAATATTCATTAAAAAGCACTGAAGCGATTCATGAAACGTCTCATCGAGTAAAGCAAGTCGCTTCAGCGATAAAAAAAGTCGACAACGTAGCCACGATCGCCAATGATAAATCAAAAGTAGGGCTTCAATTCATCAATCAAACAGTGAAAAAACTAGAAGAAGTACAAGCAACGTTTCTTGAAACAACAGAAAAAATTTATACGCTTGACCACAAAACGAAACATATCGATCAATTCGTCAAAGTCATTCAAACCATCGCTTCTCAAACACATTTATTATCATTAAATGCATCCATCGAAGCCGCTCGAGCCGGAGACGAAGGAAAGGGTTTTGCAGTCGTTGCACAAGAAGTGAAAAATCTGGCTGAACAATCCAAACAAGCTTCAGAAGAAATTAAACAATTAACCGAAATCATCCGCAACGATACGGAAAATGTCACCAGCGCTATTACGAATAACTCCAGCATTTTAAAAGAAGGAATAGACATGATGCATTCGACAAAGCAATCTTTTGATGATCTAATATCCGTTGTGGAACAAGCCTCTTCCGAATCAAAATCCATGTCTTCCGCAGCGGAAATTATGGAACAAAAAATGAGCGAAATGGTAGAAAGCATGTCCAACATCGCCAGCATCGCCCAACAAATTTCAAGCAGCATGCAAGAAGTCGCTTCTATTACCGATGAACAAGATGCCACAATAAACGAAGTCGCAGATGAGGCCAAATCATTATATGTATTAGCCAAAGAACTCAATGCTTCCCTCGATTCATTTAAAAATACATAAATTTTTTTAAATAAGGATGAACTAAGGAACAGAAACGATCGACATATTTTATAAAAGAGGCCCTATCCGGATAAACGGACAGGGCCAAAAAATTGGAAAATTCATTTGATATCCCTTTCATCTTTTTCTTAATGAGTGGAGCTGCTGCTTTCACAAATCTTCAGAAATATCCATCTCCTATTTTTAATGAATCGCCCCACCGATTTCTTTTATGTCAGCTGGCTCGAGTGCAGCAGTGATGGCAGCGATTTTTAAACCTTTAACGATCGTTTCAAGTGCCATGCTTGGCGCATGTTTATTGACAGTCTGCTCCGGCAAATAAGGGATGTGAATAAATCCTCCGCGCACATCCGGAGCATTGTCATGCAAATAATGCATTAAACCGTAAAACAAATGATTACAGACAAACGTACCGGCTGAGTTAGATACCTCTGCAGGGATACCGCTTTCTCGTAGATTCTTCACGATGCGTTTGATCGGCAGCGTCGACCAATAGGCAACCGGACCATTCTTTACAATCGCCTCATCAATCGGCTGATTGCCTTCATTATCGGGAATTCTGGCATCATCCACATTAATGGCTACCCGCTCTGGTGTAATGTGTGTTCGACCTCCTCCCTGCCCAACGCAGATCACAACATCCGGATTCTCCTCTTTAATCGCTTCTTCCAGCTTTTTGATCGAGGCTCGAAAGACCGTTGGGATTTCTACAGCAACAATGTGAACCCCTTTTTCCTGGTAACCATTTAAAATTTTGACTGTTTCCAAAGCCGGATTCACACGATCACCTTCAAAAGCATCAAAACCGGTCATTAAAACTTTTTTCTCCATACTATTCCCTCCGATGCTCTTCCTCTCGAAACCTATGAATCTCACAACAATATTCCCTATCATTTTGTTTCAAACGGACGCTCCATTGGCCATATCATCTACACATGTGCACAACATTTTCATATCCCAAAGCTACATTTGCCATCTAGCCAGGCAATACATCAGCACAATATTGAGCAAAAGCGTCAACAACGCTGTTGGTACTTGCACCCGAATGACATGATATTTATCTTTCAAGTCTAATAAAGCTGCGGGAACAATATTAAAATTGGCAGCCATAGGTGTCATCAACGTTCCGCAATAACCGGCAAACATGGAAATGGCGGCAATTTGGTTTGGATCCGCTCCGAACTGCTGAATCAGGATCGGAATGATGATTCCTCCGGCCATGACCGGAAAGGCCGCAAACGCATTTCCCATGATCATGGTAAAGAACGCCATTCCAACACATAACACCACGACACTCCAAAATAATGAATTAGATGGAATCATATGTTTGACAATATCGGCCACCACATTGCCGACGCCAGCTTTATCGAAAATCGTGCCAAGCGTCGCTAAAAATTGAGGCAACACGACAGCCCAGCCAATTGCCTCCAGCAAACGGCGGGATTCCTTGATGGCTGTCTTTGGAGTACTCTTTGTAAGTGCCAGAGCAACCATCATAGCGATGACGCAAGCAACGCCTAAACCAACCAATGTCGGATTGGATGGATCAAATAGAAAGAGTTCGCCGATTTTGATACCCGCCAGTGCTTTTGAAAAAATAACGGTTAAAAACGGAATAAGCAACGCCGGTAAAAACAGCCAATTGCCGAGCCGCTTGCGTTTCGCTTCGCGTTCCTCTTCGCTTGTGCTGTCATATTTTCCTTTTTCTAAACCTCCGAATCCTACGATAAGTACCATCAGAACGACGAGCAAGCCTATGTAAAACGACGGGATCACTTTTCCCAGCAACAAAGTCACAGCATAGATGAAATAAAACAACCCCGAAGTGATTCGTTTTGTATTTTTTTTATCCAAAAAAGTGTAGATAGAACAGCACAAACCGATGACTCCCATCAAAACATAGAGGTATTCAAGAGACAGTATCATGAAGATTTCACTTCCTTGTTTTCAGGTTTCTTTTGCCCAAGACGGCGCTCCAAACGTCTGTCGAATAAATATAGACGAATGGAATGGATGATGAAGACACCAACCGCAGTTGGAATCCCCCATAGTGCCATCAACACTGGGTCACTCACAACATGATTTTGGTCAAAGAAGCCTTTCATTAATAAAATTCCTCCGACAGCAACAAAAATATCTTCACCGAAAAACAATCCAATGTTGTCGGCAGCGGCCGCATGTGCACGGATATTTTCCCTTTCCTCTTTAGGTAGCTTCCCGTATTTGGCTTCCGCAGCTCCTTCCGCCATTGGCGCAATGAGGGGACGAACAGTTTGTGGATGTCCACCGATACTATTCAATCCTAGCGCCGCCCCTATTTCCCTGATCAAAAAGTAAATGTTGATCAATCTACCAGCGGTGATCGCTTTTATTTTCGAAACAAGCAAAGCCGATTGTTTTTGCAAACCGCTTCGTTCCATAAGACCGATAACCGGAAGAGTAATGATTAAAATCGACATATAACGGTTCGTTGTAAACGCTTCACCAAATTGAGCGATGAGATCCTTAAAGGGAATACCAGCTATCAACCCAGTGACCAATCCCGAAACCGTTACGACAACCAACGGATTGGTCCGAAACAAAAAGCCAACAATGATCAAAGCAACACCAATGAGTACCATCTTACCCCTTCTTTCTCCAGAAATTTGACATTCTATCATTCCAACGTTCTAACAAAGAGCTTTGCAGTGCAGAAGCAAACAAGCGATCCAAAAATAATATTATGATAATTCCAATATAATTTATTATTCTGAATTATATCACACTAATTAAGGTCGTCAACGCTATTGTTCATCATTTCATCTGCACATTCCTCATAAATCAATTTCCCAGAAAAATAGGATATTTATATTAATATACCAAATGGGGCCTGACCCCTTTAATGGCTTAAAGGGGTCAGGCCCCTTAAAATATGGTACAATGCTGGTAGCATGTTCTAGCCATGAAGGAGTGACTAACGATGATAAAATTTGCGATTATTGGAACGAACTGGATTACTGAGGAATTTATTAAAGCGGCCAAAGAAGTGCCGGATTTTTCTTTAAAGGCTGTGTATTCGCGGACTGAAGAGAAAGCAAAAGAATTTGCGGCAAAAGTAGGTGCTGAACTGACCTTTACCAACTTAGAAGAAATGGCAAAAAGCGATGAAATTGATGCTGTTTATATTGCAAGCCCTAATTCCTTTCACGCCGAACAAGCCATTTTGCTGATGAACCACGGCAAACACGTTATATGCGAAAAACCAATGGCCTCCAATACAAAAGAAGTGCAAGCTATGATCGAAGCAGCCCAACAAAACAATGTCGTCCTAATGGAAGCGATGAAAACAACACTACTCCCTAATTTCCAAGCCATTCGCAAACATATACATAAAATCGGAAAAATACGCCGCTATTTCGCCAGCTATTGCCAATATTCATCGCGCTATGACGCATACAAGCAAGGAACGGTACTAAACGCCTTTAACCCCAAATTTTCCAACGGATCTTTAATGGACCTTGGCGTTTATTGCCTGTATCCAATGGTAGTATTATTCGGGAAACCTCTTAATGTAAAAGCCAACAGTGTTAAACTGGAAACGGGTGTGGATGGAGAAGGAAGCGTCATTCTCGACTATGGAGAAATGGACGCGGTGGTTCAGTACTCCAAAATTTCGAATTCCTATATCCCTGCCGAAATTCAAGGAGAAGAAGGAAGCATTATCATCGATGCGATCCATACGCCGCAAAAAGTCGAAATTCGCTATCGCGACGGACGCATCGAAGACATTACCGAAACCCAAGACCATCATCCTATGTACTACGAAGCAAAAGAATTTATCGAATTAATTCAAAACGGCAAACAACAATCGGAGATCAATTCGCATCAACACTCACTTACTACCATCGAAATTATAGAAAAAGCCCGGAAACAAACAGGCATTGTCTTTCCGGCGGACAAATAAAAGCCATAACAGCCTCTTGCCTTTTCGGCAGAGGCTGTTATTTTTCTAACATCGCTTGCTTTTATCCGTGAAATACTCAACGGAATTAAATTTCAAAACTGATAATAAATATACAATTCTATTTTATTGCTGACCAAGAGCCTCCTGATAAAAAACTGCAGCATCGGGATTCTTCAAAACAGCAAACACAACTTACCCCTTTAAGCTCATGGCATTCCAAAATATGCTTTCAAATCGTACATTTTTCTTTGCCACCACTGACCAATCAACGATGCAAACTTGAAACAGAAATAGAAGTTAAAAACGCTCCCCGTTCACTGTATAAAAGGTAAATTGTCACCTGGATTTCTAATCGACTTGATACCGTGCAATCACAAATGTCCCCTTCTTTCTCGCCTGTTGCAGTCCGTCCAAAATATTGATCTTCCGAACGATTTCAAAATGTGCCAAGCTCTCCTTATATACTTACACTGTTTTCCTGGAGTGTTTGTTTCTGTACATGTTTTGATCCGCTTTTTCAATTAAATCGTGCAATCGTTTTCCATCTTCTCCGTAAACGGCATATCCAACAGAAACGGAAATCTTTTTTTCAAAACTTTTGGCCAGTTCCTTGAGTTTCGACTGAAGGGAATCTATTCTTGCTTTGATTTCATGAAGGTCAGAAAAAAGGGAAAGGCCAAGAAATTCATCTCCTCCCCAACGGGCAATGACATCATGCTTTGTTATATCACTCTCCAAAACTTTTGAGACCGATAGGAGTATTTGATCACCGTATTCATGACCATAATGATCATTGATTTGTTTAAATTCATCAACATCATATACAAAAACAACCAGTTTTTTCTTTTTGCGTTGTGCTGTTTTTATGAATTTCGGAAATATAAAATGAACGTATCTTCTATTATTCAATCCCGTCAAAGGATCTTTCATTGAAAGGAAAAAGGTTTCATCATATTTTCTTCCTAACAACCATGCAATGATTAAAGCGATGATGCCGGGGATTGGAATGAGATGAGGAACTCGTCCTATTTTCATCCATACGGCTGTTCGAATGAAAATGAGTAAAAGAAGAACTAAAGAGGATGCCACAATCCTTCCTTTAAATTTATACAACATTTATCACCAACTCTCGAGAGTGATTTTTATTCTTGGCGTACTTTTCCCATAGGGATTATAAAGGATCAACAAACTTTTGTCTATTTTTTCTATTAGAAATTTTTGAAAAATGATTCCGGATTAAATTCATCTTTTCATTTTAAAAAACATAGACTCAAAGAATTAGGCAAATCATCACAGATTCAGTTCGCAGCTCATTTGATGCGCCGGCAAAAATTCGTTCAATACATTAAACGCATGGACAGATTGCCTTTCACATAATTCTTGAATGCCAAAATATACTATATTGTTGTATAATGGCGTCATGGAAAGTATCCCTCCAGTCTTCTTAGGTTTTTGCACCAATTACCGTTATACAAGACGTGGGGAGGTACTTCTTTTTTACGATGAAACTCCTTGATACAAGGGGTAAGGCTTATGAAAATTCACTTAACCAATAAAAAATCATTCCAAAGTCACAAAAAATTAATTTAATGAATTAGAGAGGGATTTTATGGATTCAACCAATAATGACGTGAAAATTTTTCAAAATCTGTCACCCGACAACATCAAAGAATTATTAGACATTAAGTATGCGTTAGATCAATCTGCTATTGTTGCGATTACAGATCATACCGGAAAGATCACTTATGCCAATCAGAAATTCTGCGACATCTCGAAATACAGCCGAGAAGAATTAATTGGACAAGATCACCGGATTCTTAATTCAGGATACCATCCAAAAAGCTTTTTTAAAAATATGTGGGAGACCATTGGAAACGGGGATATTTGGACAGGCGATATTAAAAATAAAGCGAAAGACGGGACATACTACTGGGTAAAAACCACCATTGTTCCTTTTTTAAATGAAAAAGGAAAGCCGTATCAATACATTTCCATACGACAAGATATAACAGCCCTAAAAAAATTAGAAGAACAATTACTTTTTAACGCCTATCATGACAGTCTAACCGGTCTTCCAAATCGTCTTTGCTTCAACGAAGAAGTGAGCGCTTGGTTAAACAAGAAAAAGGAAGCGGACAAAATAGCCTTGATCTTCTTTGATATTGATCGTTTTAAATATATTACGGATACACTAGGTCATTCGGTAGGTGATTACTTTCTCAAATCTATTTCTAAGCGACTAGCCCTCCATTTAAAAGAGATTGGGAATGTTTATCGTTTTGAGGGAGATCAATTTACGATTGTCGTCAAAAATAGATCTTTAACCGAGGTGATGGAAATCATCCGAAAGGTGAAAGCACTATTGAAAAAGCCTTTTTTATTTCATAAGGAATCTTATTCTTTTAGTGCAAGCTTCGGTGTCAGCCTTTCTCCCCAAGACGGACAGGATATTGAAACATTAGTAAAAAAAGCGGATATTGCCATGTATCGAGCAAAAGAAAAAGGAAACAATTCTATTCAATTTTTCACTAGCGAAACCCATGAAGTCTTATCCAAAAATATGAAAATGGAAACGGCTTTAAGACAAGCCATTCAAAAGGAAGAGCTCCTGCTATATTATCAGCCGCTTGTCGATTTAAAAAAGCGAGAAATGGTTGGGGTTGAGGCACTCATTCGCTGGAATCACCCGACAGAGGGAATCATTCCTCCATCGGAATTTATCCCTTTAGCGGAAGAAACAGGATTGATTGTCCCAATTAGCGAATGGGCCTTGAAAACCGCTTGCAATCAAATCGTAAAGTGGCACGAGGAAGGATTTCCTCCTATATTTGTAGCTGTTAATTTATCGCCATTTTTATTTGAATCAAACCGATTTATGAACAATCTCCAAAGAATTATAAAAGAAAGCAAACTACATCCAAAATACATTGAACTTGAAATTACTGAGAGTATGATGCAGGATCCTAAAAGTGCCATTCCATTATTAGAAAAACTAAAATCATTAGGGGTTTCCCTTTCTATTGATGACTTTGGAACCGGGTACTCTTCACTCGCAAGCTTAAGGCGTTTCACAATGGATACGCTCAAAATTGACCGCTCTTTTATAGAAGAGCTTTTTGAGGATGACGGAGTGATAGTTAAAACAATTCTGACCATGGCCTCTCACCTAGGATTAAAAGTCATTGCCGAGGGGATTGAAACGAAAGAGCAGCTGCAGTTTCTAACTAAACACTCTTGTCCCATCGGCCAAGGCTATCTTTTCAGTCGTCCATTACCTAATAATGAACTCGAACATTTGCTGCGAAATCCGGAACATTTTTCGAGCATTTGAATTTTGTCTAATAGATGAAGGCATATTTTGTGCGTCTCAAATATTACGAATCGAATGGTTTTTCAACCATGTTGAGGATCGTCACTTTTTTTGCGTAAAGGCGTTTTTAAGACCGTTTGCATTTGATTTATTTCCACTTTCCAAGAAACCTGACGGGCATGAAAGCAAAGGCTATGCGGAAGACTTTGCAGATAAAAAAGGCTATCATGCCCATGCATCCTATTATGCTTAGACCAGTCCCTGAAAAAAATATCAAACAGTCTTAAAAACAAAAAAGACAGACGCCCAGACAGCTTCTGTCGTAAATCTATGAATTTAAAATTCCAAGCGAGGTGAGAACAAATCCCCCCAAAATCACACCACCATCCCTTGATTCTTTCGTTACTTTAATCCTTTATCGCTTTAAATAATAGATGGGGTCAGACCCCCATTTTGAAACCGGTATACAAATGGAACGCAGGGAGTATAATGACAGTAAAAAATACCTCAAATATGTAGGGAGGTTTTCATATGGCTCCTGAAGCAAAATTGGTAAAAGATATTTCGTGGGAAATGGATCAAAAACATTATGTCATTCGCAATGTACCTTTCAAAGTATATAAAGAATATTCTGCCGACGTAGTCTATAGTTCGGATATCACTTTAAAATTGTTAACTTTAAAAGACTTAATGGAATCCGGAGAGATCCCTTCTGATATCGACTTCAGAAAAGCGATGAAAATTCAATGATCTTTTTGATTAGAATGATTTAAAATCTGATTGCCTTATTTCAATCCACGCACTCATGTAGAGTGCGACGTTTTTAGTCAGCTTGGGGCTGTACAAGATTCCTGATTTCAATCCACGCACTCATGTAGAGTGCGACTGGTTCTGATTATCGTCGTCGAACGTCCCTATAACATTTCAATCCACGCACTCATGTAGAGTGCGACATGCTCCGCTTTCAATGCCCCTAAAAATAGCCAAATTTCAATCCACGCACTCGTGTAGAGTGCGACCGCGATAAACAAGGTTTTGGTCATTGCACCTAAATTTCAATCCACGCACTCATGTAGAGTGCGACGGATGAAAACAATAACGAATATAGGGCATACTGGATTTCAATCCACGCACTCATGTAGAGTGCGACGCTAACCGAATATACAAACACGTTCATTCGCGAAATATTTCAATCCACGCACTCATGTAGAGTGCGACTCGAAAGCGCCTTTGAAAAATGGTCAATGTGGCGTATTTCAATCCACGCACTCATGTAGAGTGCGACTTGGCGATTGCATACACGGAAGTCGACAGTATGATTTCAATCCACGCACTCATGTAGAGTGCGACACGAAAGCAGCAGAAAAAGTAGAAACAACCGAAATTTCAATCCACGCACTCATGTAGAGTGCGACATCTACAACGGACTGTTTCTTACCAATTAAACTAATTTCAATCCACGCACTCATGTAGAGTGCGACATCCCTCATTTCCCAATAAAATCAATGGTCCGCTATTTCAATCCACGCACTCATGTAGAGTGCGACTAGGTTTCTTCGTATGAATTGGGATATTTACGATATTTCAATCCACGCACTCATGTAGAGTGCGACGCCATAATTGGTTTTGAGCTGATCCGTTGTTTATTTCAATCCACGCACTCATGTAGAGTGCGACGGTCTGGCTGCAACAATAGTCAACTCCCCATCTTATTTCAATCCACGCACTCATGTAGAGTGCGACAGCGATTTTCAGAAAAATTAAGGGTGAAAAAGCGGTTTTTCAATCCGAAAATCGCTTTTTTCTTTATGAACATAAAGAACTGTTCGCAAAAATTCCCATTAATTAGGAGAAATTCTTCGTTATTTCGGTGCGAATCTCCCAGGGAATTTATGTGCGCTATACATTCGCACCTATAATTGTCTCTTCTAAAAATAGCGGACCTTTTTTTAGCCTTTTTCTTTCATTTCTATCCATTATTTTAACACACGAACATAATAATTTTTCGATTTTTCCGAACCATCAATATAAACAATACCATAGTGTTGGCGAGCACCCGTTACATTCAGCAATAATCCTTTCAATATCCACTGCACCGTCTTCTTTAGTTTGCATATAGGTCCGTTTGTTGAGCGATGGCCATTGTCTTGCCACTCCCATTCTGTATTAAAAGGCCACCCTTTTCAGATTCGGATAATGTTTTGCAAAAGAATTTCCTGCCTGTTTTCCCCCTCTTTTTCTTTTAATTTCACACAAAGCTTCTGCTGTTCAAGCTGCAGATAATCCCTTTCGAGTTGCAGTGATTTCCGCCAAAAAGCCCAAAAACCTCCTGGTAGTTTAAGAAACGTATCGTGTCTTCACACCGGGACAACATAAAAGACATTTCATTCCATTGCAACTCAGGAGTGATCCGCCTATAAAACTTTTTCTGTAAATCTGCATTTAGGATAGTTGCTGCAGGCTTTAAAAGTCCCGTATTTCCCTTTTTTCAAAACAAGGCTGCCGCCGCACTTCGGGCAACGATTTTGTCGGACATGTTCTTTTATCCGTTTTTGATGATTATGAATCGATTGAATATGCTTCTTTTTTATTTCTCTTTCTTTTGGATTATCCTTAACAAGCAGTGCTTTTAATTTTTCTGCTAAATAACGTTTTGTTTCATGATCCATCGCTTTTGTCCGATATTGCTCAAGCACTTTTTTCAACTGTTTCGGATAAATCACATGAGATTGGGTAAAATGAATCCTTGATTTTAATTGAGCCCGCGGTGTAAATACAACGATAGAGTAAATAGGAATATGGGAATACTCTTCTCCTAACCATCCCTTTAAAGCTTTTATATGACCTTTGTTCTGCCAAATCGGATTTAAAAACTTTTCTTTTCGTTTGTAAATAACTTGTGTCCAGTATTTGGACGATTCATCTCTAAAAATCCAACCGCTATAATTTTTCGTTTCAATGACAAATAGACCTTGTTCCGATAAAAGAATATGATCAATTTGTGAAGAAGAACCGTCCTTCTTCGGAATGTAAAGGTCATGAAAAACCTTAAATTTACCAGGTGAAAATTTCTCTAATTTTTCAATCTCCTTCCGAACCCTATATTCCCCTATTGAGCCAATCCATTTAGACTCATTCGCTTTTATCCATACAAGAAATACAACGCCTAAGATTAAAAGAAGTGAATAAAAGAAAAGATTCATATATAATACTTCCACCTGCTTTATTCTCTACTATAAAATTATGACTAACCTAAAGTACTAGTGATTGAGCAAAATAATAAGGAATCTCCATGAATAAATTCTTTTAACTTTATCCTAACGAATCCTAGCAAAAAATATTGTCAAATCATGTCGTAAAAACAAAAAAAGACAGAAGAACTTACACCTTCTGTCGTAAATGTATGATAAAAGGCTTCGCAGCTTGCCTGGCTTAAATTCAATCCACTACAATCTTCTTCGCCACCATTCCTTTACCACTTTAAACTATTGATGGGGTCAGACCCCCCTTGAATATAATTCAACATTTCCTGTATACTATAGTCAAAAGCAACATAAAATAAAAGGGACCGGGTGCGGCGAACACCCGGCCAGTGCAACTACATGCCGCAAGAAGAGCGGCTGACCTTAATGACAGTGAATAACCGTCATACCTCTGGTCATGGGAGGACGGTTATTTCTTTTTGTTTATATAGACGACCATAGTAACAATCAATGTCAGCACTCCTATCAGCACTAGACCGAATTGAGCGACTAGACTTAATGCTTCGTATGTCGTCATTTTACCACCTCCCTTCAACGGGAAGTGGCCAACCGCCCACCCTGCTTATGCAGTTGCTATTAAGATTCTAGCATTTTTCCATTTCGAATTCTATTCAATTCAAAAAGAGAACTGTTCACTTCTTACAGTGACAAGTTCTCCTTCTCTGCGATCCTATCACTTTGTCGACAAACACCAATCGGTGACAGGCATAGCTATAATTCACGCACCTATATAGAGTACGCTCCTCATCAACACCGCTTTCAACTGTCAAATGATATTTCAATCCACGCACTCGTTTAGAGTGACTCTTTAAATCTTGTAATATATTAATTTCAAATATCAGAGAGCGATTACTCAACTTTCTGATTCTACAAATCACAGAAGAAAATAATAACAAAAAATAGCAAAACTAAAAACCGTATTTTCTTTCCCTAATTTCAAAAGCTTCTTTTCCACCTTCTAGAATCTCACAAATATGAGATTTAATACCCTTTCCATTCATCTTGTGGTTACCTTTTTCAATGAAATCGCACTCTATTGCACCTGATAAATACTCAAACCTATGACTTTGGTTCTCTCGAAGTTGTAAATCTTGATTTGCAATTATGACATTTTCAGCATCTGTTAATGCCACAAGATTTGCATTATGTGTTACGATAATTATTTGCCTATGTTCTTTTTTATTTCTTATAAATTCCACTAACTCCTTTGAAATTGTTCTATTATCCAAATTATCTTCTGGTTGATCAATAAGAATCGGATGTCTTTCATCACTCATCTCTAAAAACAATTCAATTAAAACCAAACCTTTTTTTCCGGGAGACATTTGGGTCAGCTTGTCACCATCTTTTTCTAAATCATAAATTATTTTTGTAAAAGATGTATTAAGAAGTTGTTCAACCGCCTGCTGTTTCGTAAAAGATTTTTTTAGCTTAAGTTTATCTAAATCAGCGCTTAAAATATAGTCACATATAAATTTTATTTTATTAATATAATTTTCCTCATCAAATAAAAAATTTTCGTTATCATCAAACAACTTAATTGATTCACATTGTGGAAATAAATTACTTATTTTTCCTCTTCTATTAAAAATTGATAAAAATGTATCTTCAAATTTTGCTAAATCAAAAACTATACTTGCTTTAAGTTTAAAATTTGAAAATTCCTGTTTATCATTAAAATAATCTCTTACTTCTTTTAATGTTTCAAAATAACACTCAAAGGTATTATAAATCCCTTGTTTAATACTAGATATAGATGCAATAGTTTCTTCTTTTTTCTTTTCTACAATTTCTATTTCTTTTAGAAGATTTTCTTGCTCCTGCAAATTACTTCTTAACTCAGAAATATTTGTTAGTCCTTTTAACTTTTCTAGATAAGGTTTTAATTTCTCATCTATTTCTTCAATTTTTATTAACGTTGATTTTTTCCAATGAGTATAAGATTTTCTTTTTTCTTCAAAATTATTCTGTGCTAGTAAAAATGATTGATTTACTTGTATTAAAAGCTCATCTAGTATATCCCGGTATTCTTGGGAAAGCTTCAAAGATAAATCCTTTAAATTTGAATTAACATTATCAAGAATATTATTTAATTCCTTCGAAACATTAATGGATATTTCATTGTTGAATTGCCGCTCTTTTAATAAATTTAATAAATTTTCCTTTTCTCCTTCAAACTTTTTCATTTCAATTTCTTCATCTTGACTCAAATTTGAAGTAGATACCTTTTGCTCAATTAATTTCGCTAATTTATCTCGTTCTTTCTTTATAGCCTCTTTATTACCTTTTTGTCTTAAATCTTCCTCACACTTACATAGATCATCAATTTTTTCAAAAAGGCGAACAATATCATACTTAATATCACTTGTATATTTATTTATTTTATCCCTATTGTTTGCGAGAAATTTTGCATTTTCATTATTTTGAACTAATACTTCCTTTATCTTTTTTTGTAAATCTGCATTTGCTGTATCTTCAGACAATGAGTTTATGTACATCTGAGGTATATAAGTGACCTTACCTTTATTATCAGCTGGCGTTGAAATATCTCCATTTCTCCACCTTACCTCAAAATTGACATCTTCAATAAAACTATTAATATAAGGATTTCTCCAATGTTCTTCACTTGACCGATATTTAACTTCATCCCTAGATATTGATTGGGCAATCTTATATAAAAGTAGTGACTTTCCCGATGATTTTCCTCCTATAATTGTATTCAAGTCTGGATTTAACTTAATCTCCTTTGGAGAAAAATTCTCATCATCCTTAAAACAAATAGATTCTATAACATTGTAATCATTTTTCGAATCAGGATTATCTTCTTGTATTAATACACGTTTTTCTGGTTCATGAATTATTTGCATTAATCCTTCAAAAGTAGGATCAGCTTTTATCCAAGTAAATCTATTTTGATCTGGTTTACCTATTTTCTCAATTTTATGGGCATCTGAACCATGTATACAAGGTTTTAATGAACCAAATTTCTCTATAATAACATCTTTTGGATGATTCTCAGCTTTTCCTAGGAAAAATTCTCTATCTTTTGGTCGACTAGAAAAAATAGCATCAGCAAATTGATATATTTTTCTCTGCTCCATTTGCATTGATGATTCCCTTAGGCCTGATGCACCATCATTTGATTTATTTGCAACAATTGTAATATAATTTCCTGCGAATATTGCCTCATTTTGTTGTAAAACTTCCCTTAATCGATCTATAGATACCTTAAATTGGTTCATTCCTTCTTTTAGAGACTCTTCAGAACTAAGATTGGTACCTTTGGTCATTTTTCCTAATTCAGTAAAATCGTCTACCGTACAACTAAATGTTCGACCACCAAATTCATATTTTAACTCTCTAAAAAATTTATCCTCAATATAAGGTACAACTTTCGGAGAAAAAATTACATGGAAATTTATTGGCCTTTCTCTAGCTGTAACTGTATCAATTCTTAGTTCTACATTTGGAAGGATTAAGTCTATATTGGTTAATCCTCCAGCTTTCTTATAATCCAAAACCTTCAAATATCCTTCAATCGAATAATAATCTGTTATTCCTAGTACACTAATATCAGATAAATTTTCAAGAGCGGAAAAATATTCATCCCAAGAAGTAAATTCATTGTGAAGCTTGGAAGCTGGAGAATGAACATGTAAATCCCATTTTCTCCAAATTGAACCTCTACTATTTAAATATTTTTTCAAAAGCTTATCCTCCCTTCCAAAATGACTATACTATCAATATAATAAAATTTTTCTGTGTTTTTCAACAATAAAAACAATATAGCCTAGATTTTACTCTCTAACGCTACAAATATAAACAAATCTCGGTTACCAATTATCCCAAAAATAGCACTCTATCATCCCATCTCAATACCCCTGAGAAAATTGACATTAAGCCAACATCAACTTTTCATACTTTCTATAAAAAAATAAAAGATCCAGGCATCTCCGCTCTGAATCCTTAATGACATCTGTATTATTGTTGTCTACTTTTCTGCTTGCATCACACATCAAAGCTCATAGTCTCTATCAAAAAGAACTAAACCTTGTTGCCCTATTCTTCAATATTGCTTTATCGCTTTAAATTATTCATGGGGTCTGACCCCTATAGTTGTTTTACACTTTAAACTGTTGATGGGGTCAGGCACCTATACGTGTGACACGATGATATTAGTTTCTCCGGATAATTCAAAGGTGTTGATGGTGGCTGGGATCAGAAAGTGATCGCCTTTTTTTATAGGGTATTCGCCTTGGGCGGTTTTGAGTTTGCCGCTTCCGGACAGGACGCTGCACAAGTAAAAGGGCTGGTTACGTGTGAATTGGCAACGGCTTTTAACGGTCCATTGATATACGGAAAAATAAGGTGTTTGGATAAAAGTCGTAATGGTTGCCCCTTGTTTTTCTTCCGTTTTCGGTTCGACTTTGGTGGCCGTGTGGGGAACCGTGATCACTTCCATCGCTTTTTCAAGATGAAGTTCGCGTTTCTTTCCGTTATCATCCGTTCGATCATAATCATAAACGCGATACGTGGTATCCGAATTTTGCTGAGTCTCGAGGACAAGTGTTCCTTTGCAAAGAGCGTGGATAGTGCCGCTTGGAACATAATAAAAATCGCCAGGTTGGATTTTGACCCGTTGCAGCAATTCATTCCATCGTCCCTCTTGAATCATTTGCGCTAGCTCTTCTTTTGTCTTGGCCGTATGACCAAAAATCATTTCAGCATCTTTCTCACAGTCGATTACATACCAACATTCGGTTTTGCCCAATTCACCATTTTCATGAGATTGAGCATATTGATCATCCGGATGTACTTGAACAGAGAGATCACGATTCGCATCTAGTATCTTCGTTAATAACGGAAACTTTTCTCCTTCGATGCCGCCAAACAGTTCGCGATGATCTCTCCAAAGCTGTTCCAGAGTCATCCCTTTCCACGGACCTGACTTTACAATACTTGGGCCATTAGGATGAGCAGATATCGCCCAACATTCGCCTGTCTTCTCTGAAGGAATATCATATCCAAATTGTTCACGTAAAACAGTTCCGCCCCAAATTCTTTCTTTAAAAATCGGTTCGAAAAAAATAGGTTGTGGATTCATATCAACGACTCACCTTCTGTTCAGTTATAACCTGATTTAGACAATGACAAAGTCTATCCATTTTTCCTTTTACTGAATTGTACTTAACAATCGATACGCCTCTTCATTTGTTTGAACCCCTAGTAACTGCTCTCTAAACGTCTCGTCCATTAATTTGCGCGATAGCATTTGCAGAATTTTTAAATGTTCATTTCCGGCACTTTCTTCAGGAACAGCGATCATAAAAATCAATTGTGCTGGCGTACCGTCCATACTCTCCCAGTCAACGCCATTTCTTTGCAAACCAAATGCAACACTTGGTTTTAAAACGGCTTTTGATTTACCGTGTGGGATCGCTATAGAAAATCCAATGCCTGTAGAGTTTTCTTTTTCCCGTTTTAAAATGGCTTTTTTAAATTTCCGGCTCGATTTTATGACACCCGCTGCGTCCAATTTGGCGATTAGCTCATCAATCACTTCATCTTTTGTTGTTCCTTTTAAATCCACATCGATTAATTCCATGGTTGTTAGATCGGATAAATTCATTTTGGACTGAGCTCCTTTCTATTTGTAAACAAGCCCGGCTTGCCATATTCTTTTTTCTCAAAATGATACGGCAAGCCTAAATATTCAAATCATTAAGATTGAACATCTTTTTTCAAAGCATTGACCATAAAAGCGGTCACGACAACGCCGACGATAATCGCTACGAAAAACATAACCCAATGATCGACAGCACCTAGGACAGCTACGACTGGCCCACCGTGCGGGACGTGATCTCCCACTTTACTTAACATCGCAATCACTGCTCCTACCATGGATCCAACCATAATAGAAGGAATCACGCGCAGTGGATCTTTTGCCGCAAATGGAATCGCTCCTTCTGTAATCCCAACAAGCCCCATTGCTAAAGCTGCTTTTCCTGCTTCTAACTCTTCTTTTTCGTATTTTTTCTTATTCAACAACGTAGCAAGACCCATTCCTAATGGAGGAATGCAAATGGCCGTTGCAATGGCCCCCATAATATGGGGGTTTCCTTCACTAATCATCGTGGCGCCGAAAAGAAATGCCACTTTATTGACTGGTCCCCCCATGTCGAACGAAATCATGGCGCCTAAGATGAGCGCAAGAAAGATACTGCTTGCTCCTTTCATACTATTTAAGAAATCTGTTAAACTACTCATAATTCCAGAAATTAGTTGACCGATAACAAAAATGAATAAAGCCGCTACGACTAACGTTGCTAAAATCGGAATAATTAATATTGGCATAATCGGTTGAATGACTTTCGGTACTTTCCAAGATTTAATCCATTTCGCCACATAACCGGCAATAAAACCAGCTACAATTCCACCTAAAAACCCGGCTCCCGCATTACTGTGATAAAAACTTCCATTTGCCGCAATGTAACCGCCAATCATACCGGGGGCCAACCCAGGACGGTCCGCAATACTCATCGCAATAAACCCGGCCAAAATGGGAACCATAAACGTAAAACCGGCTGATCCAACACTTAATATCGAATTCCAAAATTCGCTTTTGACTTGAAGACCTTTTCCTGTCGGATCGCCACCAATCGCCAACGACAAGGCAATCAACAGACCACCGACAACAACAAACGGAATCATGTACGAGACACCGTTCATCAAATGACGGTAAACAGGATTTTGTTTAGACTTCATTTCTTTTTTATACTCTTCAACGGATTTTATTTTGGATCCATACACTTCAGCCTTTCCGTCAATGATACTCTGAATTAATTTCTCCGGGTTGCGAATACCTTCTTGAACCCCGACTTCGATTAATTTTTTTCCGACAAATCGGGATTTATCGACCGTTTTGTCAGCCGCGATAATAATTCCATCCGCTTCTAAAATATCTTGTTCGGTCAGCTCGTTTTCCACTCCAATCGAGCCTTGCGTTTCCACTTTCATTTCCACTCCAAGTTTATCTGCAGCTTTTTGAAGATTTTCAGCTGCCATATACGTGTGGGCAATTCCATTTGGACAAGAAGTAATGGCTAATATCTTCATTTGAATCCCCTCCTTGTTAGGTAACCGCTTTCATCTTTACTATACAAGGAAATTCGACAGAAAAAAGTACAATTTTTTACCGGAAATTGCGGTAAAAAAATTTTTTGTCGAAAAATAGAACTCTTCTACCTTTTTTATCTTTCTGTCATTCTATCGATTGGGCACCATTATGTAAGCATCTTTTGCAAGCGAAAATCCAGAATTTCGATCCATTTCGATGGTTCCGTTTCTGTCATAAGCGATTGAATGATTTCCGGTCGATCACTCAAAAAAGATAACTCCTGAAACAACTGTTTCATTCTTTCATGTTTTTCTTTGACAGCCATTAAGAATACCAAATTCACTTGATCCGTTCCCCATTCAAGCGGTTGTTTTAACGTAGCCACAGCAATGGCAGAATCCTTAATCAAACTTGGATCTCCATGTGGAATGGCGATGCCTGAACCAATCGATGTTGCGGACATTTTTTCCCGAAGGATGGCACTATGAGCATATTGTTTTTCCACATAACCCAATCGATATATGGCATTAGCCAGTTCCTCAATGACTTCATACGGATGCTCTTTTTTCAAATTCAAAAAAAGGATTTCCTCCCTGATAAATTTCAATAACTCCGATCTTCCTTCAATAGCCACCGGATGTCCGTTACGATGCTGAATCATTTGTTCCACCTTTCGAATATCGCTTTCTGGTAAAAGGGGTGAAACCGTGATGCTCGGAACCTGTTTGAGCGAAAGAGGCATAGTGGCAATGACCAGATCAATGGGATATTTCGTTAAATAATCGTCCAACTTTGCTTTTCCCACACATCCCACAATATGTAAATCTCGAAAATACCGTTCCAACTTGGTTTGAATCAGCTGAGACATTCCAATTCCCATATGACAAACAATCAAAACACGTTGATCCTCTGCACTTACTTTTTTTAATCGTTCGTAGGAAGCTTGAAAATGCAAGGTAAGGTATGCCGTTTCTTCTTCAGGAATCACATAAGGGATTTTCTCTTTCAGCTCCGCGATCACCGTAATGATGGAATCAAACATATAAGGATACATCTTTTTAATATCATCTAGCATCGGATTAGAAATGGGTAGATCATGAGCGAGACGTTGAAAAGTGGTCAATAAATGAACAGACAAACCTCTCTGCAATTCTTGATCTTTATGAAAATCAACATTAGTCAACCGACTCATTCTCTGGATGATTTCATAAACGAAAGAATCTACTAATGGTTGAGTTTGAGTGTCCAAAGTGAGCTTCGCAGCAGTCGGATCATTTATTTTGGCTCCTAAAATATGAATGGTCAAATAAAGGATTTCTTCCTCAGAAAAATGAACGGAAAAATGCGGTTCCAATTTTTCCAGAAAACGCTTCGTCCATGCATATTCTTTCGTCTTCATCACTTGCGATGAATCTACCACTTTGGAAACAGATTGATTCATTTTCATTCTCTTTATCGCTATTAAAGTATGTATTAATACGCTTTCAAATGAATCATCGGTAAAAGTAAAATCATAAAAATTTTCCATCTGTTTTAATTCTTTTTCGACAATGTTCACTTCATGAGCGGGAAACTGGCTTTTAATAAAGCGACGATTGAAAAACTGAGGATGGATTAATTGGTGAAGATTAGCCAATGCCAGCCGTTTATTTTGCTCCGTGCCTTTCACTATTAATCCTATTTTTTGTTTTGAAATGAAAGTTAAATGATATTTTTTCAGCCATCGTTCGATTTTGCGTAAATCTTTTTTCACAACATTTTTAGGAATATAGTATTGTTCAGCCAAAGATTTCAGCGTCACATGTTTCGTTTCCATTAAGAGACGATACGCAATTTCCAGTAATCGCTCCTCGTCGTTCAGATCCATCGGATTGTCCACCGCAAGCAATTGATTAAAAAGCTTGGATTTTTCCTCCTCATCGATTTCTAAAAAAATGCGACATTCGGTTTTTTAATAAGCCGCGCGTTCGTATGCTCCTTCAAATATTGGTCAATCACTTTTAAATCATTGCGAACCGTTTTTTCCGAACAATTCACTCTCTCCGCTAATTGTTTCGTTAAAACATGTATCTGCTGTTCCGTTAATAATATACGTAATATGTCTTTCTGCCTGTCATTCATAAGAAGCCACTCCAATATTTGGGTAATGAGGAATATAAATCTTAATTTAATTTCATTATATAGTTGGTTGGAGAATGGGGACAAGAACGATCATGCTAGGGCTATATTCGTTATATTTTTTTTCTTTTACTTTACGTATCTTTTACTATCTGGCATTAATGTAAAATCTAAAAAAGAAGTCATTGATATTTTTGGACTTTTCTCCAAAGTTCATCACCTCCAACTGAAGAAAAATTATTAGATTTATAAAAGATCATTGTTTGTTTGCATTTTTAAAAGCAACTAGTCCTGTCATACCGCTGATAAAACTTGGTGCTAAACTCCAAAGGAAGAAACCCCATTTTCCAGTAAACAGGCTCACTGCTAGAAAAAATATTGGGAAACCAATCATCACACTAATCGAAATTTTTTGATATTTGTTCATAAAAATTTTAACCCCCTTTTACTATTCCTAGAGTCGACAGTGGACCTAACTAACATTGTTCTTCCATTTTGGGGTAAAAAGTGTTAAAAATTAATCAACAAAAGCTGTAATTGATTTTGGGTTCTTTGTGTTTATAGTCGTTTTAAAGTGCTTTTTAATGCTTTTTAACAATTCTCTATATTTCACTAAATCTAATTCTACTCGTTTACTCTCAATTTCTATTTTAGCGTTTGTAGGCTGTTTCCAACACCTAAAACCCTCTGAAGAATCAAAATAAAAAGAATGTTCTCTTTTCGATCAACGAATAAAGGACAACGTAAGCAACTCTCGAAATCTGCGGACCGATCTAAAGAAAAACTTATTTTTCAAAGATAAGGTGAATGAATAATGGATATTAAGAAATTAATTCAAAATACAATAGTAGATATCTAGAAGAACGAAATAAAACATGATTACGAAAATAACCTAATATTAAGGTACCGTCAAGAATTTTGTGTTATGTAAGATAGATAGGGTATCTCTGAAATGGATTTGGAATGGTCCTCACACAGGAGACTGAATATTCAGTCTCCTGTGTGAGGAAATTCTTGACGGTACCAATTAAGGTGGTGACACACAAAAATAAAATCGACTTTATTCGTCTGCTTTACTATATTGAGAACAGCCCACAATTATTTTTATTTCTATAAATCTAAGACAAAATTCGGGTGCGTCATGCCCAAAAATTAGAAGCATTTGGAGTGGTCTTATGGCAAAAAAAGATCGAAAAAAACAGTCAAAAGAGCGAAGACATAAAGAAAGGATGGATTTAAAAAAGAAGCAATTGGAAAATCGTATTAAGCTTCAAAATGGAGAGCCTATAAAAATAAAAGCAAAGATGCCTAGACCAAATGAATATAAAGCAGTTCTTGAATCAAATATTCTCGATCAAAAAATTGACAAATTAAAAAATCTGGATTTACAGACTGTTTCTGATGATGATCTACGGTCAGCAATAATAGACGTAATTTCTTTCGAAACATCAGCGGGTGTTAAAATTACATCCATGATTTCAAGTTTTAGAAAAATAAAAAATAAGTACCTTTTCCGTGTTAGAACTTGTAATGGAAATTGCATGCAAACAATGAAAACAGAAACTGATGCATGGAACCCTCCACCTAACATTGTTAATATACGAAAAGGGAGAGTAAATAAAGAGAATGAATCGTTACTCTATGTTGCAGAGTCAGTAGAAACTGCTATAAAAGAGATGAAGATACCAGAAAATGAATGTTTTTGGCTGATTACATATACTATTCAATCAGACCTAAATGTAATTAATATTGGAGATGGACCCCAGCATACAAATGAGTATTCTGAAATACATAAGAAAATTGCAGATTTTTTACGAAAAGAATTCACTCGAACTGTTGAAAAAGGAAAGGAATACGAATACAGGATCTCACAAATGATTGCTAGTTTCTTTTATCCATATAATATTTACAATTATGATGGATGGTCTTATCCATCTGTTGCTCACGATGGAGAATATAGTTTATGCCTTAATCCTGCAATGGCAAAAGAAAAGTTATCATTATACTATGTTTTTCATTGTATTAAAGAAAACGCCTTAATCAAATGCAATTTTGTAGGTATTTTAAATGAAAATAAACACTTCGATTTTTCCCCAATCGAAAAATTAATAGATAGTGATGAAACTTTGAAAGATTTTTTTATTGTCCCCAAAAATACTGGATAAATCGTTTCAAAACAACGTCTTAGATGAAGTGGAGAAATGATGCTGAATATTGGATAGTTTTTTTGATCCTAGAGTTGCATCAGAAGACCGAACCCATCAGCGATATTTCTAATGAAACGAGATTGAATTGAAAGTTTTTCAAGGGAGACAATCTTTAAGAGTGTTATCGAATGAAACGTTCATAATGGGGATTTTCATTTCGTTGAAATTGGGAGATCTTCAATCGTTGTTGACAATTTCAGAGGAGGCTCCAATTACGAAGTCAATGAAAAGATACTTACAAAGATTAAACGATTATTATATAAGACTTGAAACAGGTATATAAATTGAAAGGAGCATTCCTGTAATGAGGAAATTTGAGGTTTGATAAAAAAAAGTCCCCTTGGTATAGTACAGGGTGTCAATGCGCGTTGACCCCGAATTTCAATAAACCAAGGAGGACTCAAAATGAATTAT
>Ga0207866_1001114_pt1 | contig 29091 bp, 19 predicted proteins | sample HigsolmetaAR203D_FD_184835 | JGI IMG/M metagenome (GOLD analysis project Ga0207866, IMG submission 184835) | Ionic liquid and high solid enriched microbial communities from the Joint BioEnergy Institute, USA - AR20-3-D (SPAdes) (version 2) ...
CCCGCCGGGCGGGACCACCTCCAGCCAGCGGTCGCCGGGCCCGATCTCCTCGTCCCGCACCACCCGGAAGCCGAGCCTGTCCACATAGAACGCGCGGGACGCGTCCTGGTCGGCCACGTACATGACCGTCCCGCTCACGTGGATGATCACATCGCCCTCCTGATCCGCCGAACCGAATCGCCGTCCGAATATCTCCGAAAACCGCTCACCGCTCAACCTCGGTTTCCGGGAGCCGCGGCACGCGATTTCGGGCTCGGGCCTGGGCGTTTTCGGGCCCGGCCGGTCAACCGTCCGGCGGCCGTGCCGTACCCGGCCGGATCCGCGTCGCAGACCCGGCCGGGGACGGGAAATTTTCAGCTGTTTCGCGGTGGGTGTGGCCGGTCGTCGTCAGCCGTCGTCCGAGCCCCGCCGCTCGCCGCCCGGCGGGTCCTTGGCGACGTCGTGCTCGAGGATGTCCTGCAGCTCAAGCGCGGTGAGGTCGACCGCCGCGAGGGTGAGGATGTTGGCGACGCGTGAGGGGGAGAGGCCGGCGTCGGTGAGCTGGGTGATCGCGACGGCCGCGCGGAGCAGCACCCGGCCGATCGTGACCTCGTCGACGTCCTCCAGGTCGGCCCGCCACAGGTCGGCGAACTGCTGGCCCAGTCTGCGATCGCCGTCGATCCGGGGATCGTTCAGCTCCGGGCTGGACAGGATTCGAGCGAGGTCCTCGCGCTCATCCCTGGTGAGTTTGCTCATCGGCCCTCTCGTTTCCCACCAATTTATGAAGGCTCACCCACTTCACTGATCGTATGCCCCGCTATGGAACGGTGCGGATGTGGCATGGGCGAATTCCCCCCATTCGGCCGTCCGGGCAATCGGCGGGCGATCCGCGTCCGGCCCGGCGTCCCGCAGGTGCCCGGGCGGTCCGCGGCCCGGCCGCCGTCCCCGCGCCCGGGCCGTGGGGCCGCCGGGACCGTTCCCGCCGCGGCGCGGGTCGGCACCGGGCCGCGGCGGCGGGGCCGTACCGCCCGGTGCGTAGATATCGTCGATAAAGTGCACTGATGCCCGCTTTTGCCGTACCACCCCGGCGGCGAGCGCACCGTCGGCTCCGCACCGTGCTCGGGGATGAACGGGCCGTCTCCGGTCGGCCTGCCGCGAACCCGGCGGATACCGCGTACCAGCCACCCGGCATCTGACGACGCGAGACCATAAGAGCCGGCCGTTACTCGGGGGGCCTGGGAGGAGTTGCTGTGAGTGAGCTGACGCCTGAGCAACAGGCCGAACTCGCCCTCGTGCGCGCCATCGCCGACAGCCTTCGCAGGCGCATGCCCGACCTCAGCGATCGCACCCTCGGCAGGGTCGCCTTCCACATCGCCGACCTGCTCAACGGCGTCGCCGTGGTGCTCACCTCCGACGCCGGCTCCGTCGTGCCCGTCCGCACCGCGCCCACCGGCACCCCGCCCGCGGCCCCGGCGCCCGCGAACCCGGTGCCGCCGCGCCCGCAGCCGCTCGACGCCACCCAGCCCATGCCGCGCGCCACCGACGGGCCGCCCGCCGGGTACCCCGCCACCGGCGTCACCGGCGACCCCGCGGCACGGCCCCGCGCCCGGTTCCCGGTACGGCCCGCGCGCACCTCCGGCGAGTTCCCCGCCCAGCCGAGGCGGACCTCGGGCGAGTTCCCGGCCCAGCCGGTGGGCCCGATCCCCGGCGCCTACCCGGTACGGCCCGCACCGGACGACACCACCACGCAGCTTCCCGCGATCCGGGCGACCGGCGAGATCCCGGCGGTGCGTCCCACCGGCGAATACCCCGCGGTGCGGCGGCCGACCGGCGGCGAGTACCCCGCCGTGCGCCGCCCGGGCGAGACCGGCACCCAGCGGCCGGCGCAGCCGCGGATCCGGTTCCCCTCGGCGTCCCGGCGGCCGCAGCCGCCGCCCCCGGCGCTCCCGCCGAGCGAGCCGGCCGACGGCGACTACCTCACCGAGGCGCCCAAGGGCCCGTGGATCGCCGAGTTCTTCCAGCTCGACGGCACCCCGCTGGAGGAGGCCCAGTGGGCCGAGCGGGACCAGGCGTTACGCGGCATCGCGGGCCGCATCCGCTGGCTCGCCTTCGACGGCACGGAGGTGACCGTACGGCTGCGCGGCCCCGGCGGCATCGACATGGACCACGAGGCCGTGCTCGCCGCGATCGAACGCATGCGCCGCGGCTAGGGGTCACCCCCGCGGCGTCAGGGAGTGCACGAACACCACGTTGGGATAGGCGGGGTTGTCGGTGTAGCCGCGGACCCCGCCGAGGTACGCCCGCAGGTGGTTGACCACCCAGGGCACGGCGACCACCGCGAGCTCGTCCACCAGCCGGGTCTGCAGGTCGGCGTAGGCCCGCTGGGCGGCGGTCCGGTCGGTGGCGAACAGGGCCGGCAGCGCGTCGATCCGGTCGTCCGTCTTCCGGTCCTTCAGGTAGGCGAAGTTGAGCGACGACGGGTCGTCGCCGTGGAACAGGTTGCGGTACCAGGAGTAGGCGTCGGCGTAGTCCGGCCGCCAGTACATGACGAAGACGTCCTGGCGCCGCTCCGGCCGCTTGTCCCGGGCCCGGGCGAGCTGGGCCTCCCAGGACAGCGCCTGCGCGTCGAGCCATACGTTCAGCCGGCGCAGCGCCGCCGCGAGCCGGGTGACGAGCATGTGCTGGCCGGCGTCGTCCTCGGCGTAGGTGAGGGTGAGCCGCAGCGGCCTGCGGCCGGGGCCGTACCCGGCCAGGCCGAGCAGCCGCGTCGCCTGCGTCAGGTTCTGCCGCGGCTGCCGGTCCCGCACGTGGCCGACGAGACCGTCGGGCACGAGCCCGGTGGCGGGCTCGCCCGCCCCGTCGAGCGCCTGGACCAGGCCGCGGTAGTCGATCGCGTACTGCACGGCCCGGCGCACCCGCCGGTCGCGCAGCGGCCCCGACGCGGTGTTGAACAGCAGCAGCAGGTTCTGGAAGGACTGCGTCTTCACGCTGCGCACCCCGGGGGTGTTCTCCGCGCGCCGGTGGTACGCCGGGTCGAGCCGGGCCAGGAAGTTCGCCTCGCCCTGCAGCAGCCGCCGCCAGGCGGTCTCCTGGTCGGTCTCCACCCGGAACACCACGTTGCGGTAGCGCGGGCCGTCCCACCCGCCCCAGTGGCCGTCGAACGCCCGGAGCGTCAGCTCGGCGACCTTGCCCTTGTTCCACTCCGCGATCGTGTACGGCCCGGAGCCGGCGTCGCGGCCGGCGGCGAACCAGCGTTTCAGGTCGCCCGAGCCCGCCGCGGCGGTGTCGTAGATGTAGGCGCCGTAGCCGGAGGAGGCGATCAGGTCGAGCGGCGCCGCGTAGCGCAGGTGGAACACCACGGTCGTGGGGTCCTCGGCGGTGATGTTGCTCACCGGGTCCCAGATGTAGGCGGCGGGGCCGCCGAGCGACCGGGTGCGCTCGATCGACCTCCGCACCGCGTCCGCGTCGAGCGGCCTGCCGGTGTGGAAGCGTACGTCCGGGCGCAGCCGGAAGATCCAGGTGCGGCGGTCGGCGGAGGACCGCCAGGAGATCGCCAGGCGCGGTCCGGCCTTGCGCGTCACCGGGTTGTAGACGGTGAGCGTCTCGTAGATGTTCTGCAGCGCGACGATCTCGTTGCCGTACGCGGTGGCCGGGTCCCAGTCGTCGATCACCCCGGTGTCGCTGACGTAGACGAAGGTCGCCTCGCGCACCGAGAAGTCGGGGCTGGGCGGCGGCACCACGCGGGCGCCCTCGCCGGTGCACGCGGCAAGCAGCAACGCGATGAGGATCGCGCACGCTGCTACCAACCGCGAGGACCTGCGCACGAGGACCGAACTTACTCCACGTATCGCACAATGCGCAGCATGGCGGGCTATTTATCGCCTTCTGCCGCCTGAATGGCAAATTCCGCCGGCGCTGCTAGTCTCGTCAATTGTCTCCGACTTTCGCGATGGGTGTGATGGGAGTGCCCGGCCGTACCCGGCGCAGGACGATCCGCTTCAAGATCTTCGGCCTGCTGCTCGTGCCGGTCGTCTCCATGATGGCGCTGTGGGCGGTGATCGTCGGCGTCACCACCCGCGACAGCCTGGAGCTGCGCACCTACACCACGCTCTGGACCACGCTGCGCGTGCCCGCGGACCGGCTCGCCGTCGAGCTCCAGCACGAACGGCTCACCGCCGCGCGCTACCTCGGCGGTCAGGGCGGCCGCGACGAGATGATCGCGCAGCGGCAGCACACCGACCGGGCGCTGAAGAGCTTCCGCGAGCTCGCCCGGGACCAGGAGGCCGCCGGGACCATCACCTCGGTGATGCGCGAGGACCTCGAGCACCTGCTCGACCGCACCTCCCGGCTCGACGCGATCCGGGGCGACATCGACGCGGGGCTCACCTCGGTTATTCCGGCGATGGAGGCATATGACGCCATTTCCGATGCCGTCTTCCTCCTCCAGCGCAGCCTGTCGCGGATCGAGGAAATTCCCATTTACCAGCAGACCCGCATCGTGATCAACCTGGCGTACGCCAAGGAGCTGCTCGCCCGCGAGCAGGCGCTCGCCGCCGCGATGCTCCGGCCCGATGGCGAGATGCCCCAGGCCGAGCAGAAGCTGTTCACGCAGATCGCGGGCAACCGGCGGTTCATGATCGACCAGGCGCTCGCCGAGCTCGACCCCGAGCTGCGCGCCTACCACGTCAACCTCATCGCCTCGCCCGAGTACCAGCGGCTGCGCCTGCTCGAGGAGCGGATCTTCGCCAACCGCCCGCCGGGCTACACCGAGTGGCAGACCGTCTCCGGCCGGCTCGCCACCGCGTTCCAGCAGGCCCAGGACCAGGCGGGCGCCCGGCTCGCGCAGCGCGCCGAGCCGGTCGCCGACGACGTGCTCGCCCGCGCCTTCATGCTCGCCGGCGCCGGGCTCGCCATCGTGCTCGTCACCGTCCTGGTGACCCTGCGGCTGGGCTCGCGGCTGTCCGTCGAGCTCGCCGCGCTGCGCCGGGCCGCGCAGGAGGTGGCCCAGGTACGGCTGCCGAACGTGGTGGACAAGCTCCGCCGGGGCGAGCAGGTGGACACCGACGCCGAGGCGCCGCCGATCCACACCGAGAGCTCCACCGCGGAGATCCAGGACGTGGAGGAGGCGTTCTCCGCGGTGCAGCACACCGCGATCGACGCCGCGGTCGGCCAGGCCCGGCTGCGCGCCGGGGTGAACCAGGTGTTCCTCAACCTCGCCCGGCGCAGCCAGGTGCTGCTGCACCGGCAGCGCATCCAGCTCGACGACATGCAGCGCCGGGCGACCGAACCGGAGACGCTCGACGACCTGTTCCGCCTCGACCACCTCACCACCCGGATGCGGCGGCACGCCGAGAATCTGATCATCCTCGCCGGGGAGGTGCCCGGCCGGGGCTGGAGCAAGCCGGTGCCCGTCTTCGACGTGGCCCGCGGCGCCGCCGCCGAGGTCGAGGACTACGCGCGGGTGACCGTGCACAACATGTCCGACCACGCCCTCGTCGGCGAGGCCGTCGGCGACGTCATCCACCTCGTCGCCGAGCTGATCGAGAACGCCACGGTCTACTCCCCGGCGCACACCCAGGTGCACGTGCGCGGGGAGATGGCGGCGAACGGGTTCGTCATCGAGGTGGAGGACCGCGGGCTCGGCATACCCCGGGACGCACTCGAGGAATTCAATGATCGTCTTGCCAATCCGCCAGAATTTGATCTCGCGGACAGCGATAGGCTCGGTCTGTTCGTCGTCGGCCGTCTCGCGGCCCGGCACGACATCCGCGTCACGCTACGCCCCTCGCCGTACGGAGGAACCACCGCTATCGTGCTCATTCCGCTCGACCTGATCAGCACCCCGCAGCCCCCGGACACGCCACGCGGGCTGGTGCCGCTCACGCTGATCCCCGTCGACAACGACACGACCGCAGGAGAGGAGGGCGACCGATGACGCAGGAGCGCTGGCTCGACGAGGACGCCGGCCCGGTGGTGCCCGCCTATCTCCTCACCCGGGGGCGGACCCAGTCGTCCAGCAAGGAGATCGACCTCGTCGCCGTCATCGTCACCGAGGGCGGTATCACCCCGCCGGCGGGCCTCGGCCCGGAGCACCTCATCATCCTGCACCGGTGCACCCGCCCCACCGCCCTGGTGGACGTCGCCGCCGAGCTCGACCTGCCGATCGGTGTCGTCCGCGTGCTCGTCGGCGACCTGCACGAGCAGGGTCTCGTCCGGGTCCGCCGTCCGTCCCCCGCGGCCCGTACCCCCAACGAGGGTCTCCTCCGGGAAGTCATCAACGGCCTGCGCGCCCTCTGATCGCGCGTCCTCCGATCCCGCACGCCCGCGTGCGCGTTCGACCGCGTCCGTGAGTCCGTCTTCCCCGTGAGCCCGCGGTTCCGGGCGGGTGCCGCGTGTCCGCGGGCGGCTCGCCTCCGCGGTCGCTCCGTGACGTACGGTGGCGCCCTCTCGTCCCGGGCCGGGTCTCCAGGCGCTCCGGCCCGCGCCCTCCGTGCTCCGTGGCGATTCGCCCCGCGATGACCACATGGCCGCAACGGCCGTGGGTAGGGGCGTGACTCGTCAGGGTGTTGCGTGCGCGATGAGGGTGATTGCGATGCCGGACAACAAGGCCGTTGTCTATCAGGGACCGGGCAAGGTCTCCGTGGAGGAGACCCCGTACCCCGAGTTCGAGGTCAAGGACGGGCCGGGGGTGAACCCCGCGAACGTCGGCCGCAAGGTGCAGCACGGTGTGATCGTCAAGGCGATCGCCACCAACATCTGCGGCAGCGACCAGCACATGGTGCGTGGCCGTACCACCGCGCCGGTCGGGCTCACCCTCGGGCACGAGATCACCGGCGAGGTGGTCGAGACCGGGCGTGACGTGGAGTTCATCAAGGTCGGCGACCTGGTCTCGGTGCCGTTCAACATCGCCTGCGGCCGCTGCCGCAACTGCAAGGAGGGCAAGACCGACGTCTGCGAGAACGTCAACCCCGAGCACGCCGGGTCCGCGTACGGGTACGTGGACATGGGCGGCTGGGTGGGCGGCCAGGCCAAGTACGTGCTCGTGCCGTACGCGGACTGGAACCTGCTCAAGTTCCCCGACCGGGACCAGGCGATGGAGAAGATCCTCGACCTGGCGATGCTCTCCGACATCTTCCCCACCGGCTTCCACGGCTGCGTCAGCGCCAAGGTCGGGCCCGGCTCCACGGTCTACATCGCCGGCGCCGGACCCGTGGGGCTCGCCGCCGCGTGCTCGGCGTTCCTGCTCGGCGCCGCCGTCGTGATCGTCGGCGACCTCAACAAGGAACGCCTCGCCCAGGCGCGCAGCTTCGGCTGCGAGACCGTGGACGTGTCGGCCGGGGACCCCAAGGACCAGATCGAGCAGATCCTCGGCGTGCCCGAGGTGGACTGCGCGGTCGACGCGGTCGGCTTCGAGGCGCGCGGCCACGGCCGTGAGGCTCAGGAGGAGCGACCGGCGACCGTGCTCAACACGCTGATGGACGTCGCCCGGGCGGGCGGCGCGCTCGGCATCCCGGGCCTGTACGTCACCGGCGACCCGGGCGCGGCGGACGAGGCGGCCAGGCACGGCTCGCTGTCCATCCGCATCGGCCTCGGCTGGTCGAAGTCCCACTCCTTCGTCACCGGCCAGTGCCCGGTGATGCGCTACCACCGCCGCCTCATGATGGCGATCCTCCACGACCGCGTCCAGATCGCCAAGGCCGTCAACGCCACACCGATCCCGCTCGAGGACGCCCCCCGCGGCTACGCCGAGTTCGACCACGGCGCCGCCCGCAAGTACGTCCTCGACCCGCACGGCATGCTCGCCGCGGCGTGACAGCGCAGATGGTCGGACGTTGCCGACTAAAGGCGGCGAGATTTCCACAGCGGACGGATGCCTGCCGACATGTAGGGAGGGCGTCGAAAGACGCGTTGTGCGGCGCGGCGCATCAAGGTGGTGCTCCGGCCGCTTTCGTCGTCGGTCGTCTCGACAACCTGCCCGGTTCGTAGGACGACCGTCGGGCGTAGGCCTTCGACTCGTCGTTGTCGACGTGCCGAGACGATATATACCCGTCCGGGATGCAATACCCGGACGGGTATAACAATGCGCTCTAGGTGATTCTGTCAGAAGTTCTTCGGTATTGGACCTATGGTACCTCCATTCTGGATTGTCCTATTTTGTTTTGGTCGATGTAAAAACTTCTAGATCCAAAAGACGCGGCGAGTGCGCATGTTCATGGACATTGATGTCCCTGCCTCTCCTGAGATGCAAATATTTCCCGTCGTGCGGGTACCGATCTGCTTCGGGTGTTTGATCAGTGTAGTGCGCGCGTTCAGGTGGACATCCCTATGTCTGAATATTTTCGGATCCGGGTGATCATGGGCGAAACTGAGTCATATTAAGGACGGTATGGCCCGTTGGCTTAGTGCTTGCGTCTTAGATGCTTATCTGATCAATAAGTGAGGAAGCTGAAGGGAGAGCGCTGATTGTCGCACAACTGAGCATTTGTCCATATCAAGGTTGGGTCACAGCAAGTGAGGAGAGCCATCGTTGAAAGATCGAGAGAGAGGAGAGTACGGGTTCCGTGCGCCGCAGGTACGTAGCGAGGTGAGCGGTGTCACCTCCGGCCCCGTCGTGCAGGCCGGGGCAGTTCACGGAGATGTACGAATCACGCTGCCCGGGCAGACAGGTATACCGGCGCCAGCCCAGTTGGCACCCGCGCCCGCTGTTTTCGTCGACCGGATGGCAGAGCTGGAGAAGCTTGGCGGAGTGTTGGAGCGGGCCACCAGGAGATCCGAGGCACCGATCCTCATTGTGATCACAGGGTTGGGCGGGGTGGGAAAGAGCTCTCTGGCGCTGTACTGGCTCCATCACATCCGTGACCGCTTTCCCGATGGGCAGCTCTATGCCGATCTGGGCGGTTTTAGATCGGCGAAAGCGCGTCCGATAGGGCAGGTGCTCGGAGGATTCCTGCGTGCCCTCGGCATCGCCCCCGATCGGGTTCCACCAAGCCTGGAGGAGCAGGTCGCTCTGTTCCGTTCCGTAACGGTCGGGCGGAGGCTGATCGTCATGCTCGACAACGCGGTGTCGGCCGCTCAAGTGCGGGCGTTCCTTCCCTCCTCCGAGAAGAGCCTTGTGCTGGTAACCACGCGTTACCGGCTGTCCGGTCTCGTTGTCGACGGCGCCCATTTCATCGAGCTGCGCCCGCTCGGGCGCAAAGCCGCGGTTGAGCTGCTCACACGAATCCTCGGCCCGGAACGGGTGCGTGAAGAGGCCGAGGCAGCCGGCTCTTTAGTAGATCGGTGTGGCCGATTGCCGATCGCCGTCTGCGCTTCGGCCGCCCGGCTCGCGTTGCGTCCCCACTGGTCGATTCGGCGGCTGAACCGGCAGCTCGACGAGGCACAGGATCGGCTCGCGGTGCTCGGCGGCGATATCGACACCCCCATCCGCGCGGTGTTCGATGTCTCCTACGGCGCGCTGTCGGCCGGGGAGGCGCGCATGTACCGGATGCTGGGCCTGCATCCCGGCCCCACCTTCGGTACGGGCGTGGCCGCCGCGGCCGCGGACATCCGTACTCACGATCACATCGGCGATCTCCGGCCATGGCATCTCGTCACTCCCAGCGACGAGATGCTCGTCGACGACGGTCTCGACAGGTCGGTCCGGCCTTCGGACGAGGAGGACAACGTGCGTGAGGTTCATCGGACGTCCACCCCCACCTGGAGCGGGCACGGGTGCGGGACGGGCTCGATGGTTGGCGGGGTCTTGGGCTCGTTCAGGTCCAGCATTCGGTAAATCGTGCCGCGGATGATTTCGGCGGAGCGTCCGGGGACGGAGGTGAGGGTATCGCGCAGGGCGACACCGTCCACGTCGGACCAGGCGGCCTCGGCCGCCGCGAGCTGGGCCTCCGGCGACGCGTCCGGGTCGAACCGCGGGGCCATTTCGTTCAATAGGGCGTACTGGGTGCCGGGGATCAGCTGGTCGTCGTTTGGCGCGATCAGGACGGGCAGCCCCAGCGCGGCGCCGTACCGGGTGACCGAGCAGCGGTCGCCGATCAGTACGTCGGCCGCGACCAGCGCGGCGCGCCAGCCTTCCTCCGGCGGCAGGACGAGGACCCCGGACCGCATCGCGTCGGCGACCCAGGCCGTGACCTGGCGGCGGCCGTGCCACACCCATACGTGGGGGTGCAGGATCGCCACTATGCGGACGTCCTCGGAGGGCAGCCCGGCCGCGAGCTGGCCCAGGAGGTTGGGCCACCGTGCGAACAGCGAGCCCGCGCCCCAATGCGACGTCACCACGAGCAGTCTCTGTCCAGGGCCGACACCGAGCGCGTTGCGGTAGGCGGTGCGGTACGCCCGGCTCGCGAGCAGGCGGTCGTAACAGGGGTCGCCGCCGACCACTGTGATGGGGACGGCCTCCGGACACTCCTGGGCCAGCAGCCTCCGGTGGTCCTCGTGCGCCAGTATGATCGTCGAGGGGATGACGCGCCCGCGGACCACGAGACCGCGCAGGCCAAGCCCGTTCATCCGACAGGGCGCCGACGGGCCGTCTCCGGGTAGCCGCCGGGAGTAGGTGGTCGGCCCCGCGCCGTGGGGGAACATCATGATTGGGCCGTGGAGGTGCTCGAGCGACCCCTGGCCCGCCGCCAGGATGAGGTCGAAGCGCCGCTGTGTCGCCTGGCCCCAGGGGATCATCAGCGCCCCAATGTCGCGGAGAAACTCGTACGCGCCCCGGGAGAAGATCGAGGCCGGGGGAACGGTGTAGACGACTTGGATGCGGTGGTCGCTCTCGATCAGCGGGACGATGTCCATCAGGCGGGTGGCGGCGGTGAAGTAGTGGACCGCCACCAGCACGGTGCGCTCGATCGCGCGGGTGTTGCCGCGTGCCGCCTCCAGGGAGAACGGGCCCGCGGCGATCTGCTCACAGGTCACGACGGCCTCCATGCTCGTCCTTGCGAGTCCGGTGGGATCGGGCCGAGCATGCGAGCGCACACCGGATGGTTCGCCCCCGGAAAACCGGGAGGTTCACCGGATGGAGGGATTCGGTCGCAGATTGGCGAGGCGGTCTGCGGACATAAGCGAGTTCCCCGGAGTAGGGACCGGGGTGCGGCCGCTCTCAGGCGGTACGGTGAGCTGGATTCGAGACCCTGAGCTGCGGTAATCGCTGCATGTGCCTGACCGGTGACGCGTCCGGGTGGACCTTTGACTGACCTTCGAGTCATCCCCCGCTGCTCGTCGGGGACGGTGATGTACCTCTCTAGAGATGTTCGCACCGGGTGTGATCGCGTCCGCACACCCTGTTTTCCCTGATCCGCCCGCAGCGCAGCCGGATTTCTCTCATCCGAAATAAATTCCGGCGATGCAGAAAATGATTTGCGGGCTTATGTGGATAGTCATCCTCGAATTGATCAAAGTGCATCATATAACAAGGAGGTCTTGGATTTCTGTCGGCGAAGGCGAGAAACTTTCAGTAACAGGAAATCCGGACAGGGGGGTGTGTGTAACACCGGATGAGCGGGGTTCTTTTCCGGCTTCTCGCGCGGGGGCCGGGCCTCTGGCTCGAGGTCGGAGGCCACGGAATGAGAGCCGGCACACCGAAGGAGCAATGTCTGCTGGCAATCTTGCTGTTGTCGCCGAACCAGCCGGTAACCGTCGAAGAGATCAGCGATCGTGTATGGGATGCGCGACCGCCTTTCGGGAGCCGCAAAACCATCGAAAGGTACGTGACAAGCCTTCGCGGCCGACTGCGCCGCTTGTTCGGCGATCGGGTGCAGATCATCGGCAAACAAGGCACGTACCAGCTGAAGGTCGATCCCGAAACGATCGACGTGTGCCGATTCGAGCGGCTACGGCGTGACGCGAGCGACGCGGCGCACCAGGACAACCTGGAACGTGCCATCGAGCTGTATCGGGAGGCGGAGAGTCTCTTCGGCGGCGAACCGCTGTCCGGACTCCCAAGCGCCTGGGCACGCCGGAAGGGGCGCGACCTTACGGAAAAGCTCTCTTTGGTCCGCAGGGAGCGCATCGAGCTGGAGCTTCGCCTTGGCCGCTACTCCGAGGTGCTGGACGAGCTGGCCGGCCTGATGGAGCAGCCGCCGGACGACCAGACCCTCGTCAGGCACCTCATGACCGCCCTTGCCGCTACCGGCCGACGGACGGATGCACTCGCGGTATTCCGGCGGTTCCGCGTCCACCTCATCGAGACCTACGGCATGGAGCCGGATTGGGAGCTACAGGAGCTGCATCAGCGCCTCCTCAGCGCTGACGAGGACTTGGCAGGCCACCGCCGCCGGGAGAGGCACGGTCCGCGCTGGCTCCCCCCGGACATCCCCCACTTCGTGGGCCGCGAAGCGGAACTGGAGCAGATCGGCATCGTCCCCGCCGATCGACTTGGCGGTGGAGTCGTCGTCATCGAAGGCATGCCCGGGGTCGGCAAGACCGCGCTCGCGGTGCACGCCGCTCATCGGCTCGCCACGAGCTATCCGGATGCGCAGCTCTACCTCGATCTGAAGGCCCACGATCGCACGTCCCCGCCGCTCAATCCGCGGGTCGCGCTCGCCCAGCTCCTTGCGATGCTAGGGGACACCCAGGCTCGGCCGTCCCTCCCGTTCGACGAGCTGTTCGCGCGGTGGCGGGCGCAGATGGCGGGCCTCCGCGCACTGCTGGTGTTGGACGACGCGGCCGACCTCGAGCAGGTGCGCCCGCTGCTGCCCGCCAACCCCGAGCGCTGGGCCGGGCTTGTCATCGTCACCACACGCAACCGGGTTGAGCCTCACGGGGTGCGTCGCATTCCGCTCGGCACGTTGTCCGTCCACGAGGTGGCGGAGATGTGGGACCGACTCACCGGAAAGCAACTCGACCCCGTCGCATATCGGAGGCTGTGGTCGTTCTGCACCGGGCTGCCCCTCGCGATCCACGGCCTCGCCCGTAGCGGTGGCCTTTGCGCAAATGAGTCGCGCCAGCAGATTCCCGAGGTCCACGAGGCCGTGGAGCGCTCCTACCGGCGGCTCGCCCCCGAGCAGCAGCGGGCCTTCCGCCGTTTGGGGCTGTTTCCCGGCGACGACTTGACCGTGGACGTGGCAAGGCTGGTCATCGACGCGCCGCCGGAGGCGGCCCGGGCACAGATCGACGCGCTGGTACGCGGCTACCTGCTCGACTGGGCGGACGCGGGCGACACCACGCGGTTCCGCCTCCACCCCCTCGTCCGCGCGGTCGCCGCCGAACTCGCCCGGAAGAACGAGACCGAGCGGGACATCCGAGCGCTCGACAAGCGCGTGCTCCGCCATTACGTGCGGGCCACTGAGGCCGTCGATCACGCGCTCTTCCCGCACCGATGGCGGATGATCTCGCTGTCCAACAGCGAGAGACACGACCGGCCAAGCCCTGCGGCCGCCCTCGCCTGGCTTGACGCCGAGTGGCGAACCATTCTCAGCCTGGCGAAGCACGCGGCGGAGCACGAGTGGCAGGCCGAGTGCGCCGACCTCATGCACCTGGTGGCCGAGTATCTCGACCTCCGGGGGCACCACGCCGAGGCGGCGGAGGGGCATGCCCGAGCCGTACGCGCCTGCCGTGACATCGGCGATCAGCTCGGGCGGGCGCGGGCTCTGCTCGACCTGGCGTTCGCCCGGTTTCGTATCGCCGACTATCTGCGCTCAGCGGCATGCGTCGAAGAGGCGCGCCCCATATTCAGGGCGTACGACATGCCGCAGGCGATCGCCAAGTGTGTGGAGCTGTACGGGCTCGCGTGCTGGATGCGGGACAGACGTCAGGAGTCGCTGGCGTTGTGGGACGAGGCCGAGGATCTGTACCGGAAGGTCGGCGACCGGAAAGGGCTCGCGGACATCCTCCGGCACAAGGCGATGGCGAGGTGGAGCATCGGCCGCTACGTGGACGCGGACCGGCTCTCCGACGAGGCTCTGCGCGTCTACCGCGAGATCGGCGATCGCATCGGCGAGATGAAAACGCTCAACGACAAGGGGCACATGGCCCAGCGTGCGGCGCGTCATCGGCACGCCGACCGGCTGCTCCGGGACGCAGCGGTCATCTGGCGGGAACTCACCGGCGAGGAAAGCCACGCCATCCTCGACCACAACCAGGGTGACCTGCACCGGTACAAAGGACGGTACGAGACCGCGCTGGAGTACTACGAGCGGGCACTTGACGCATATCGGAGCACGGAGAATCGCCGGTACGAGGCGGACGTGCTGAACGGTATGGGCGAGTCCTACCTGGGGCTGGGGCGGATCGCGGACGCGCTCGACCACTTTCATCGAGCCCGGGACCTCGCGGCACGAATCGGCTGCCCCTCGGAAAAGGCGCGGGCGCTCGCCGGAATCGCCGACGTCGACCGTGAGCTGGGGAGGCCCGAGGAGGCCGTAGAGCGGTATGCGGAGGCGTTGGAGATCGTCCGGATCATCGGCGACCCTCTCCAGAAGGCCGCGCTCCTGGACCGGTACGCGCACGTACTGGTGGACTGCGACCGCCAGGAGGATGCGTGCGTGCGCTGGCGGCAGGCGCGCAACCTGTACGAGGACATCGGCATGCACGAGTTCGCCGCGGAGATCGAGCTCAAGCGCAGCATCCTGGGCGGCCGCGCGTTTGACGACGAGTAGCCGCATACGGGCGGCACCTAGCCCCGGGCGCTGCCTGTCGCAGTGACGCCGGTGGCCGGGCGGCGCCCGTCCGGCCACCGGCTGCGGTGACGGACACGGGTGTTGTTCTGGACCTTCCCGGGATTCACGTTTCGAATCCATGCGCTCGCAGGTGGTGAGGGGACCCGGTGTCGGTCGGCCACGGTCCGGTGGGGCCCAGGCCGGTGCAAGGATCACGAATGGCGCACGATTTGCTGAACCCCCTCGAATGGAGTGCGGGGCGGCATTCGCCGTAGCGGTGGGTGGGCCTGGGCGCGCGGTCGACCCAGGTCGCGCCGAATGCCGGCCGTACGGCTCGCGATTCGGCAAGATCGCTAAAAGGGTGCGATGACGGTGCCGTCGCACACCGTGGGCCCGTCCCTGTTAGCCATCCGTGTCGTATTCGGTCTCCGGGCCATCGGGGAACGTCCTACCCTGGTTGACATGCCAAATCGGGGAAAAGGTCCGGCTTGGGGTGGGTCAACGGTGGTGCTGCGCCTGTTGGGGGCGGGCGCGGTCGCGGGGCTGCTCGTCGCAGGCCTCGCATTCCCTGCCGTTGGTGGAGCCGGACTGGGGGTCCGGACCGCCGCTGACGAGCTCAACCTCAGACCGGAGGAGCTCAAGGAGCCGCCGCTCGCGGAGAAGACGACCGTCCTCGACTCCACGGGCAAGCCGATCGCGCAGTTCTACGAGCAGTACCGCGAGGTCATCCCGCTCAGCGAGGTCTCGGACATCATGAAGACCGCGATCATCGCGATCGAGGACGAGCGGTTCTACGAGCACGGCGCGATCGACGTCGAGGGCACGTTCCGCGCGTTGATCAGGAACATCACGTCCGGTGGCGTGAGCGAGGGTGGTTCCGGCATCACCCAGCAGCTCGTCAAGCAGATTCTGCTCAACCAGGCCGAGACCCTGGAGGAGAAGAACAAGGCGGTCGAGGCCAGCATTTCGCGCAAGCTCAACGAGCTGCGCTACGCGATGGCGATCGAGCAGAAGTACACCAAGGACCAGATCCTCGAGAAGTACCTCAACATCGCCTACTTCGGCGCGGGCGCCAACGGCATCGAGGCGGCGGCCAAGCGCTTCTTCGGCAAGCGGGCGAAGGACCTCAACCTGGTGGAGGCGGCCACGCTCGCGGGAGCCGTACAGGACCCGAACCGCACCGACCCGGCGCTGGGCAAGAAGAACCGGGACCGTCTGCTGGCGCGGCGTAACGTCGTGCTCGACAAGATGGCGCAGCTCGGCAAGATCACCCAGGAGGAGGCCGAGAAGGCGAAGAAGCAGAAGCTCGGGTACAAGGGCACTCCGCTGCCCGGCGGTTGCGGCGCGAGCAAGTACCCGTACTTCTGCCTCTACGTCCGGTACGAGATCCTCAACAACCCGATCTTCGGCAAGACCCGCAAGGCGCGGGAGCGCCTGCTCAACCGCGGCGGGCTCACGATCAAGACCACGATCGACCCGAAGATGCAGGCGGCCGCCGAGAAGGTGATCCGCAAGTACGTGTACCCCACGGACAAGCCGGTCGCCGCCCAGGCGCTCGTCGAGCCGGGCACGGGTGCGATCAAGGCGATGGCGGCGAGCCGTAAGTACGGCACGAACAAGCGGAAGAACGAGATCTCCTACAACCTCGTCGCCGACGCGGCGCACGGTGGGGGCATCGGCTTCCAGAACGGCTCCACGAACAAAGTCTTCGCGCTGATCACAGCCCTGAAGAAGGGCATGAAGATCAACGACGGGATCACCGTCGGCGCCTCCTACAGCGCGCCCGGCTACTACGCGTTCAAGAACTGCAAGGGCAACAACGTCGGCGAGCCGAGCCACGTGGTCACCAACGCCGACGGCGGCGGCGCCGGGTTCTACTCGCTGCAAACCGGAACCTGGGCGTCGTCGAACACCTTCTTCATGGCGCTCGAGCAGCGGGTCGGCCTCTGCGACACGATCAAGACCGCCAAGTCACTCGGCCTGAAGCGGGCCGACGGCCAGCCGCTCACCGAGTACTCGACGTTCGTCCTCGGCACGAACGAGACCGACCCGGTGACCGTGGCGAGCGCGTACGCGGCGATCGCCGCGCGCGGCAAGTACTGCCAGCCCATGGCGATCACCGAGATCATCGACCGGTACGGCAAGAGCACCAAGTACCGGCCCAAGTGCCGGCAGGCGCTCGACCCCGAGGTCGCCGACGCCGCCACCCACATCCTCGAAGGCGTGTTCACCAGGGGCACGATGCGGGGTGTGGGCGGCATCGGGCGGCCCGCGGCCGGGAAGACCGGCACCACCGACGCGTACGCCACCGCGTGGTTCGCCGGCTTCACCCCGAACCTCGCCGGTGCGGTGAGCATCGGGGACCCGCGCGGCGCGAACGTGCACCGGCTGAGCAACGTCACCATCGGCGGGAAGTACTACCCGGCGGTGTTCGGCGCCTCCATTCCGGGCCCGATCTGGAAGGAGACCTTCATCGAGGCGCTCAAGGGCGTGCCGGCCGAGGACTTCACCCCGATCAACTCGGCCCGCTTCGGCGGGTGCAGCACGAGCTGCAAACCGGTGAAGCGGGAGAAGGACGACGAAGCCGGCGACGGCGGCGACGAGGCGTTCCGTGACGACCGCGGGCCCGGCGGCGGTCCGTTCGGTCGCCCGGGAGGCGGCGGCTTCGGCCGAGGCCGCGGCGGCGGCTTCGGCGACGACTGACCTCGTCGCGGAGGCGGGCCACAGCGGCTGATGACGTTTTCACCGGCCTCCCGTCCGGGGAGGCCGGTGAACGCTTTCTAACGCGCCACGGCCCCGGTCTGTTCGCACAGCCGGGCTAGGCGGCGGAGCGACAACCGCAGGAAGGCGGTGAACACCGGCCCGGCCACCGGCAGGCCGAGGCGGCCCAGCGGGCCGAACGGCGGCTCCAGGTTCTCCTCCCACCGGACCGTCGCGCCGCCGCCGGGGCCGGGCCGTACCCGGAAGGCGCCGGTGCCGCGCACCACGCGCCCGGTGTGCCGCACCTCCACCGTGTGCGGCGGATCCCACCGGGTGATCTCCATCGTGTCGTGGAAGCCCACCGGCCCGATCCCGGTGAACGCGGCGATCCCGCTCCCCGCGCCGCGCCCGTCCCCGTGCGTCACCCGCGCCCGGGTCAGCACCATCCACTCGTGCTGCCGCTCCCAGTCGGCGAGCACGGCGAAGACCCGGTCCGGGCTCGCCGCGACCTCCATCGTCTCCGTCAGCTCGATCATGCCCTGGACACTTCCCCGCCGCGCCCGCGGCAGGCATCTCACAGCAGCCGAAGCTGCACCTGCCGGGGCTTGGCGCGGCGCGGTACGGCATCGCCGACGACGCGGTACGCGGACGCGTCGAGGTCGGCCAGGAACGGGGACGGCCCGGTCGCGCGGGTGACGCCCTGCCGGGTGCGCTCGGCGGCGTGGCTGACGTAGAGGTGGCGCTCGGCCCGGGTCATGCCGACGAACAGCAGGCGGCGCTCCTCCCGCACGTGCTCGGGGTCGAGCTCCTCCGGCCGGGTGCCGGGCGGGCGCAGCGGCAGCAGGCCGTCCTCGCAGCCGATGAGGAACACCACCGGGAACTCCAGGCCCTTGGAGGCGTGCAGGGTGAGCAGCGAGATCCGGTCGGCCCGCGGGTCCCAGGTGTCCACCTCGACGCCGAGCGCCAGCTCGGTGCGGAACCGCTCCAGGTCGTCGCCGCACCGCTCGGCGAGCGGCTTGAGCAGCTCCACCGCGGCGTGGATCTGCGCCGAGGTGAGCCGGTCGGGCGGCGCCTCCCCGTCCTCCGCCTCGTCGGCTGCGTCCGCGGGCAGCCGTTCCAGCAGGGCGTCGGCGGCGAGCCGTACCCGGCGCAGCACCGGCATGCGCTCGTCCGCGCCGGCCCCGGCGGGCGCGTACGCCAGCTCGGCGAGGATCTCCGCCACTCCGGGCCGGTCGGCGAGCCGGTCGTGGGAGCGCTTCTGGAACGGCAGGCCGGCGTTGGTGAGCGCGGCCATCACCGCCCGGGCCTGCCGCTCGGTCCGGTACAGCACGGCGAAGTCGGAGAACCCGAGGCCGCTCGCCCCGTCCGAGTCGACCCGGCCGCTGTCGAACGCGTGGAACGACGCCCCGCCGATGAGCTGCTCGATCGTGCGGGCCACGAACGACGCCTCGGCCTGCTCGGTGGCGGCCCGGTGCACGGTCACCGGGGCGTCGCCGCGGTCGCCCGCCGGGTGCAGCTCGCGGTCCGGCACGAGCGTGGTCGGCGCGATCACCTGCAGCGCGGCGGTGAGGATCGGCGCGGCCGACCGGTAGTTGCGGGTGAGCCGCACCTCGCGGGCGGCAGGGAAGTCCTGCCGGAACCGCAGGAAGAACCCGACGTCGGCGCCGCGGAACCGGTAGATCGCCTGGTCGGGGTCGCCGATCGCGGTGAGGTTGCCGTCCGGCGGGGCGAGCAGCCGCAGCAGCCGGTACTGCGTCTCGTCCACGTCCTGGTACTCGTCGACCGAGATCCACCGGAACCGGTCGCGGTAGGCGGCGACGAGCTTTTCGTCGGCCTCGAGCAGGGCGACCGGCAGCGCGATCAGGTCGTCGAAGTCCACCAGGTCGAGACGGCGAAGCGCCTTGGTGTACCGCTCGGCGAGGTCGGCGATCTCGGCGTCCGTGCCCTCGGCCGCCCCGCCGGTGCGCCGCCACGCCGAGATCGCGGGCAGCAGGCGGCGGGCCGACCGCTCGTCGCCGGTGAGCTCGGCCGCCACGGCGAGCCGGGCCGGCTCGTCCGCGATGCCGAACCGCGGCCCGAGGCCCGCGCGTTCGTGCTGCTCGCGCAGGATGCGCAGGCCGAGCGAGTGGAAGGTGGCGGTGGTGATCCGCGGCGCGTGCCCGGGCGCGAGCGCGGCGAGCCGCTCGGCCATCTCCTCGGCGGCCCGCCGGGTGAACGTGATCGCCAGGCACTGCTCGGCCGGTACGCCGCAGGCGGTGACGAGGTGGGCGATCCGGTGGGTGAGCGTGCGCGTCTTGCCGGTGTGCCCGGCCCGGCGATGATGAGCAGCGGCCCTTCGGTGATCTCGGCCGCGGCCCGCTGGTCCGGGTCGAGCCCGTCGAGCAGCGTCCCCGTGGCCGGTACGGCCGGCCGTACCGTGGGCGTCTCCGCGGCGGCCTGCGGTGCCTCCGCCGCCGGGGCCTCGCTCTCCGCCGGGGCGGTGGCCGCCTTGGCCGTACGGCGCCGCTTGGCGGCCGGGGCGGGCGCGGGCGCCGCGACCGGCAGGTCGTCGAACAACGACGGCGTGGCCACCGGGTTGGCGCGCTCCAGCTCGCCGGGCTCGAACAGCCGGATCACGCCGTACTCGCCGTCGTACCCGGCCTCGCGGATCACCTGGCCGCGGCGCAGCCGCCGCAGCGCCTCGGCGAGCAGCGCCGAGTGCGGCTCGACCTCGTCGACCGGCACCTCGCGCAGGATCGCCAGCTCCGGCCCGAGCGCCGCGGTGAGCCTGTCGATCTCGGTGGCGACCCGCTTGCTCTTCGGCCCCACCCCGAGGATCTCGCCCATGATCTCCGGCAGCGGCACGAGGCTCTCGAACCCGGCCGCGCCCTCCGGCCGGAAGCCCTCGGGCCGGTCGGCGAGGTCCTCCACCCGGCTGAGCACGCCGACCGTGAGCGGCTTGCCGCACTCCGGGCACCGCCCGCCGACGGCGCGGGTCTCCCGCGGCTCCATCCGCACCCCGCACTTGCGGTGCCCGTCGACGTGGTACTTGCCCTCCTCCGGGAAGAACTCGAGCGTGCCGACGTGCCCCTCGCCGGTGCGCAGCGCGTCCCGCACCGCGAAGTAGTCGAGGCCGGTGTCGAAGACGGTGGCCTCGCGGCCGAGGATCGGCGGCGAGTGCGCGTCCGAGTTGCTGACCAGCCGGTAGCGGTCGAGCGCGGACACCCGCCAGTTCATCGCCGGGTCGCTGGACAGGCCGGTCTCCAGCGCGAAGATGTGGTCGGCGAGGTCGACGTAGCACTCCTCGATCGCGTCGAACCCGGACTTCGAGCCGAACACCGCGAACCACGGCGTCCACACGTGCGCCGGGATCAGGTACGACCCCTCGCCGGACTCCAGGGTGATCTCCAGCAGGTCCCGCGAGTCGAGCCCGAGGATCGGCCGCCCGTCCGACCCCAGGTTGCCGATCCGGCCCAGCCGGGCGTTGAACCGCTCGGCCTCCGCGAACCCCGGCACGTAGATCAGGTGGTGGATCTTGCGCGTGCGGTCCCCGCGCTTGTAGATCGTCGAGATCTCGACCGAGAGCATGAACCGGACCGGCTCGTTCGCGAGCCGCGGCGGCAGTTTGCGTGCGATTTCGCGGTCGAGGTCGTCGCGCAGCCGGAACAGGCCCGGCTCGGCGGGGACGAGCGTCTCGCGCAGGTGGTCGAACCACGCCGGGTGCGTGAAGTCGCCGGTGCCGACGAGCGTTACGCCCTTGCGCCGCGCCCACCAGGTGAGATGTTCCAGATCGCAGTCCTTGCTGCAGGCCCTGGAGTATTTCGAATGAATATGCAGGTCGGCGATGAAACGCACCCGCGAGATTGTGCCACAGGCACATCAACCCGCGCGGCCGAATGATTACCCCGCGATATCCGCCGAGGCCGGGCCGTACGGCGGGCCGCGTCAGCCCCCGCCGTACGCGGTGCGGAGCCGTACGAACCAGGCCTGCGAGACGAGCCGGCGCTCCTCCAGCCGGTCGCCGACCCGCTCGAACAACGTCACCCGCTCGTGCCCGCCCGGCCCGATCGGCTGCACCAGCCGCCCGCCGTCCCGGAGCTGCCCGGCGAGCGGCCGCGGCACCACGGGATGGGCGGCCGACACGATGATCGCGTCGTACGGTGCGCGGTCCGGCACCCCGGCGCCGCCGTCGCCCACCCGCGTCTCGACGTTCCGCACCCCCAGCCGGTCGAGGCCCCGCCGCGCCCGCTCGGCGAACTCCGGCTCGATGTCGATCGTGACCACGTCGGCGGCGAGCGCGGCGAGCAGCGCGGTCTGGAACCCGTACCCGGTGCCGACCTCCAGCACGTGCTCGGCGCCGGTGAGCCCCAGGCTCTCGATCATCGCCGCGGACAGCGACGGCTGCGTGGTCACCTGGCCGTGCCCGATCGGGATCGGCTCGTCGACGTAGGCGATCGGCACGGACTCCCTTGGCACGAACACGGCCCGCGGCGTGACCCGGATCGCCCGCAGCACCCGCTCGTCGGCCACCCCGGCCCGCCGTACCTCCTCGGCCAGATCCTCCGGGGTGAGGAGCCGCCCGCGCACGGCCCGTCACCCGGCCCGCAGGGCGAGCACGTCATCGGGCTCGAGCGCGACCCGCCCGCCGAGCCGCCGCCCGATACGGTCGAGCACGTTGGCGAGCCAGGCCGCGTCCGCGTGGCCGGCCCGCTCCAGCCGCATCCGCCGGGCGCGCAGCGGCACCATGCGCAGCCGCGGCGGCCCGCCCGGCCGGACCGTGACGAGGTGCAGCAGCCGCAGCTCGTCCCGGTACTCCTCGAACCCCGTGATCCCCTCGTAGTCGTCGATGAAGTCGCCGCAGCCGTACAGGATCAGCCCGTTCCGGTACGGCTCGGCCGGCCGGGGATGGTGCGACGAGTGGCCGTGCACCACGTCCACCCCGGCGTCCACGAGCATGCGGGCGAACCGGATCTGCTCGCGGGAGACCTCGTACCCCCAGTTCGACCCCCAGTGCACCGAGGCCACCACGACGTCCCTCGGCCGCTTGGCCCGCCGTACCCGCTCGGCGATCAGCCGCGCCTGCTCTGCCGACGGCTTGGGCACGTACGCCACCCCGGGCCGCCCCGGCCCGGCCGCCCACGCGAGCGGAATCCCGCTCGACGGCATGCCGAACGCGAACACCAGCACGCTCCGCCCGCCGCCGGCGTCCACGATCGCGGGCCGCCAGGCCTCCTCCTCGTCCCGCCCGGCCCCGGCCGTACGCAGCCCCGCGCGTGCGAGCACCTCCAGCGTCTCCTCCAGCCCACGCCGCCCGAAGTCGAGCACGTGGTTGTTCGCCAGCACGCACACGTCGGGCCGCGCCACCGCCAAGGCGGGCAGATTCTCCGGGTTCATCCGGTAGTGCACCGACTTCCCCGGGGCGAAGTCGCCGCACCGCGTGACCGCGGTCTCCAGGTTCACCACCCACGCGTCGGGCCGCACCTCGCCCAGCACGTCCAGCGCCTCACCCCACGGCCACCCGTAGTCCACCGGCCGCGGAATCGGCCCGCTCGCCCGCTCGGCGAGCGCCACGTACTCCCGCGCGTCCCCCACGTACGGCTCGCACAGCCGCGGATCCCCCGGACGCGGCAGGATCTGATCAACCCCCCGACCGAGCATGACATCCCCGCACAGGGCCAATGTCAGCAGGTCAGCCCCCATGACCCCATGCTAGGCCGCCCGCCTCACCACCCTGCGGGCGTGCGAACCGGCACGGAAGCGGGCGGGGTGTCGCACACTGCCCCGGGACGGGCACTGTCGGCTATCCTGAGGTGTCGTACGCCCAACGCCGGACGAACCCCGGCACGCCCGGCCGCCCGTGCCAACGAGCGCCGCGGCCGGCCGTACGGGAACCGCGTCGCGGCCTGCGGGGTACCCTTTGTATCCTTGCCTTGGGGCGTTAGCTCAATGGTAGAGCTGCAGACTTTTAATCTGTAGGTTCAGGGTTCGAGCCCCTGGCGCCCCACGACGTTACCCGGGCGGACACTCCGATCATCACGATCGGGGGTCCGCCCGGTTCTGTTTTCGGGCTGCGTTCTCGCCCGCGCGGGCGCCTTTCCGCCGGGTACGGCCCCGCGCACCGTCAAACCCTTCAGGTCATTCCGCCCTTGGCCCCAGACGGATAAGTCGTGCGTTCACGAGATTGCCTCAGACGCGCACCGGGTGTGATTTCAGCCCGGACGAGGACGCGCTCGCGGCATAGGATCGCGTTACGTTCAGGTGGGGAGGGGGAAACGGAGCGGATGGGTGAGATCGCTGCGTTAGCGGGACGGGCGATGCCGTGCGTCACCGCCGCGCATGGTGCGTACGGCACGACGGCGTGGATCACGACGCGAAAGGCCGCCCGGATCGGCAGGGCCGGCGACGTCGCCATCCACCGTCTGGACTGATCAGCACCGCCGGAGGGAGAGACGATGGCGGTGCCCGATGTCACCCGCCCGGCCGACGGCCAGCACGTAAGCGATACCAAGGTCGGGCGTGATCTCACCCAGATCGGATCGGCTAGGGACGTATTCATCGGCGCCCATCTGTCGGCGCGCCCGCCCCTGCCGAATGCGGTCTCCACCCCTGCCCCGCCCGGGCTGAACCGGCTACCGCGTCGGCGGGCTCAGGTGTTCGTGGGCCGGGACGAGGCACTGGAACGCTTGGAGCGTGCCCTCGATGCGGGACCGGGCGTGATCACGCAAGGCCCGCAGGCGGCGGTGTACGGCTTGGGCGGCATCGGCAAGAGCGAACTCGCTCTCCAGTACGCCGTGCGCAACGCGGACCGCTACACCCTGGTCTGGTGGGTCGACGCCGACAGCCCCGAGCAGATCCGGAACGGGCTGGCCGACCTGACCCGGGCGATCACGACTGGGACGCATTCGGTCGCCGCCGCCCAGGCCACCGCCGAGGAGGCGGCCGACTGGGCGATCGCCTGGTTGGGGGCGCATCCCGGGTGGCTGCTCATCTTCGACAACGTCGAGAACGTCGGCGACATCGAGCCGGCGCTGGACCGGCTGACCGGCGGGCACGTGCTGATCACCACCCGGCGTGCCACCGGCTGGGGCGGGTTGTGCACGCCGCTCAACCTCGAGGTCTTGGACGCGGACGCGGCGGTACGCCTGCTTGCCGCGCTGATCGGCGACGCGCGTCCGGCTCCCACCACCGAACTGGCCGCGCTGGCCGAGGAACTGGGCTGGTTGCCGCTGGCGCTGACCCAGGCCGGTACCTACATCGCCCAGACCCCCGGCATGACGGTGGAACGCTACCGCCGCCTGCTGAAACAGGCCCCCAGCCGCCTGTACGCCGCCGCCGCGAGCGGCCACGACCAGCGGGTGATGGCCCGGGTATGGGAGGTGACCCGCGAGCGCATCGCCCGCCTGAATTCCTTGGCGCCGCGCCTGCTGGAGCTGCTGGCCTGCTACGCCCCCGACCACCTTCCCATCGACGTCCTGCACGGGCTGCCGGACACAGACGACCTCGACATCGGCGAGGCACTGGCGCTGCTGGCCTCCTACAGCCTGATCAGTCTCGGCCAGGACACCGTCAGCGTGCATCGGCTGGTCCAGTCCGTCACGCTGGCCAGGCTCACCGCAGACCAGCAGGACGAGCTTCGTCGGCTGGCCGCTGATCTGCTGGCCTCGGCCCTGCCTGAGGATCCGGACCGGTTCGAGAATTGGCCTGCCTATGCCCGGTTAGCGCCCCACGCGCGTGTTGCCTTGTCGCCCGGCTCGCCGGCCATGGCAAGGGTTATCGACTATCTCGGTGCCAGCGGCGACTACGCCTCGGCCAAAGAACTCCAGCATCAGCGCTACCTTGCCCTCAGCAGTGCCCTTGGTCCGGAGCATCCCGACACGCTGACCGCCCGGCATGAACTCGCCTATTGGATGGGGGAGGCGGGGGATGTGGCCGGTGCGCGTGATCTGTTGGCGCAGGTGCTTGCTATTGAGGAGCGGGTTCTTGGTCCGGAGCATCCCGACACGCTGACCACCCGGCATAACCTCGCGCGTTGGATGGGGAGGCGGGGGATGTGGCCGGGGCGCGTGATCTGTTGGCGCAGGTGCTTGCTATTGAGGAGCGGGTTCTTGGTCCGGAGCATCCGAGCACGCTGACCACCCGGCATAACCTCGCCTCTTGGATGGGGGAGGCGGGGGATGTGGCCGGGGCGCGTGCTCTGTTGGCGCAGGTGCTTGCCGTCCGGGAGCGGGTTCTTGGTCCGGAGCATCCGAGCACGTTGGCCACGCGAAAGAGCCTTCTCTACTGGACGAAGCGCACTAACGAGAGCGGATAGGCCGCGAACATCATGCCGGTCGAACCCGCGATCGTTACGAGGGTGACCCGACCACGTGCCAAACAGATCTTGCATTCAGCCCGTTGCGGATTGGGTAAGTCGTCGATCCTTGGTCCCGCACACTTACTCGACCTCGACGCTGCCCGTATCCACAAGCAGTAGTGTCCGCAGCGGAATTACGACGGAGATGGCTTTCAACGTCGCCCCCTAAGCCTCTCCCTCGTGCCGCGATCATTCGGGTTCAATGGGGAGACGGCCTAGGTGGGCTGGCGCACCGTTGCCTCCGCACTGACATGCGAGAACGATCGACCACACCGAGCCCGCTCGTCCACCGCCGTGACACGGCGGCCACGAACCTGCCAACAGCTGTGTGACCCGCCTAACTGTTGCTCTGAAGTGCGAAAACATCGCCGATCGGGACGCGCGCGGTCCTACCGGGCGACATAGGATTCCGTTTACCTTCGTTTTACCGTCTGCCGGGTGCGTTCTAGGGGGAATCTGTTCCTTCGGGGGAGGGGCGAGCGAGAGGGGAAGTTCCAATGGTCGACATCCCCGCCTTGGCGGGTCAGGTGATGCCATACATCACCGCAGCGATCGCCGCGTACGGGGCCGCGGTGTGGACCAAGGCGCAGGACACCATGGCCGACGAGACCGTCAGCCTGGGACGGCGGCTGCTGCAGCGGCTGGCGCGGCGTGAGGAGTCCCGGCCGCAGCTTGAGGCGGCGGTGGCCGACGTCGCGGAGTCCCCCCGCGACGAGGACTTCGTCGCCGCGCTGCGCGGGCAGATCAAGAAGGCCCTCGCCGCCGACGCGCAGCTCGCCGCCGACATCGAGGCGATGCTGAACGCCTCCCCGATCGTGGCCGGCCCCCGGAGCCAGATCGTCGCCAACAGTCACGTCGGCGGCGATGTCATCCAGATCGGCTCCGCCGGCGACGTCACCATCCACCGCCGGGACTGACCAGGGCTGTGGAGGAGGACGACGGTGGTGTGCTGTAAGCCCGATCGTCCAGGCGACCAGCAGGTCAACGACTCCGCGGTCGCCGGGAACGTCAGCCAGATCGGCTCGGCCCATGTGGTGAACATCGGCAGCGACCCGCAGCGGATGCCGCTGCCCGACCCGATGGCGACGCCCGCCCGGCCCGGTCTGAACAACCTCCCGCGCCGAAGGGCGCGGGTGTTCGTCGGCCGCGACGAGGCGCTGGCGCGGGTGGAGCAGGCCCTGCACGACGGAAAGGGGGTGATCACGCAGGGCCCGCAGGCGGCGGTGCACGGCCTGGGCGGCATCGGCAAGAGCGAGCTGGCCCTGCAGTACGCACTTCGCAACACCGAGCGCTACCGCCTGATCCGGTGGATCGACGCCGACAGCCCGGCCCAGATCCAGAACGGCCTGGTCGAGCTGACCAGGGCGATCGTCGGGTACAACTCGGCGGCGCACGCGCCCGCCGAGGAGGCGGTCGAGTGGGCGTTCGCCTGGCTGGCCGCCCACCCGGGGTGGCTGCTCATCTTCGACAACGTCGAGGACGCCAGGGACATCGAGCCGGTGCTGAACCGGCTCAACGACGGGGCCGTGCTGATCACCACCCGTCGCACCAGCGACTGGGAGGACCTGCTGTGCACGCCGATCAACCTTGACGTGCTCGCCGCGGACGCCGCCGTGCGCCTGCTGGCCGAGCTGATCGGCGACTCGCGCCCGGTACGGCCCGGCGAGCTGGCCGCGCTCGCCGAGGACCTGGGCTGGCTGCCGCTGGCCCTGACCCAGGCCGGTGCCTACATCGCCCAGACCCCGGGCATGACCGTGCAGCGGTACCGGCGGCTGCTCCGCCAGGCCCCGGGCCGCGCGCACGCCGCCGCGGCGGTCGGCCACGACCAGGACCGGGTCGTCGCCCGGGTGTGGGAGGTGACCCTCGACCGGATCGCCCGGACCAACCCGCTGGCGCCGCGCCTGCTGGAGCTGCTCGCCTGCTACGCGCCCGAGTTCCTGCCGGTCAAGGTGCTGTACGGCCTGCCGGACGCCGACGACCTCGACATCAACGAGGCGCTGGCGGTCCTGGCCTCCTACAGCATGATCACCCTCCTGGGCGAGGACACCGTCAGCGTCCACCGGGTGGTCCAGTCGGTGACCCTGGCCAGGCTCACCCCTGACCAGCGGGCCGAGGTACGCCGGCTCGCCGCCGACCTGCTGGACGCGGCCCTCCCCGAGGCGGCGGACGACAGCGCCAACTGGCCCACCTACGCCCAGCTGCTGCCCCACGTCCGGGTCGCCCTGCCGCCCGAGTCCCTGGCCATGGCGAAGGTGGTTCGCTACCTGGGTGCCAGCGGCGACTACTCCACCGCCATAGAGCTGCAGCGGCTGCACCACTCGGCCCTGTGCAAGACGTACGGCTCCGAGCACCCCTTCGCGCTGGCCGCCCTGGCCGGACTCACCTACTGGATCGGCGAGTCCGGGGAACTGGTCGCCGCCCGCGACCAGTTCGCCGCCTTGCTCCCGATCTGCGAGCGGGTGCTGGGACCGAAGCACCCGGACACGCTGTTCGTCCGGGCCGGCGTCGCACGCTGGACGGGCGAGGCGGGGGACCCCGCCGCGGCCCGGAGGCTTTACGCCGAGCTGCTGCCCCTGCGCGAGCAGGTCTCCAAGCCCGAAGACCCCGCCACCCTGGCCAACCGGGCCAGCTTCGCCTTCTGGACCGGCAGGCTTGGGGACGCGGCAACCGCCCGGGACCTGTACGCGCAGCTGCTGCCCCTGCGCGAGCGGGTCTCCGGGCCCGAACACCCGGAGACGCTGGCCGTACGGTCGAACCTCGCCCGCTGGACCGGGGAGGCGGGCGATCCGTTCTCCGCGCGCGACCAGTACGCCGAGCTCCTGTCCATCCGGCAGCGGGTGCTCGGCCCGGAACACCCCTACACGCTGGCGGTACGGGCGAACCTCGCCCGGTGGACGGGGGAGGCGGGCGACAAGGTCGCCGCGCGTGACCGGCTCGCCGAGCTGATCCCCGTCCATGAGCGGGTGTGGGGTCCGAAGCACCCTCGCACCCTGGGCGTCCGTGCCGACCTGGCCCGCTGGATCGGGGAGGCGGGCGACAAGGTCGCCGCGCGTGACCGGCTCGCGGAGTTGATCCCGATCTACGAGGAGGTGCTGGGCGCCACGCACAGCGACACCCTCGCCGTGCGGGTGGCCTTCGCGCGGTGGACTGGGGAGACGGGGGATGCGGCCGCGGCCCGCGACCAGCTCGCCGAGCTGATCCCCGTCCATGAGCGGGTGTGGGGTCCGAAGCACCCTCGCACCCTGGGCGTCCGTGCCGACCTTGCCCACTGGACCGGGGTGGCGGGGGATGCGGCCGCGGCCCGCGACCAGCTCACCGCGCTGATCCCGCTCTACGAGGAGGTGCTGGGCGCCACGCACAGCGACACCCTGGCCGTACTGGCCCGCCTCGAAGAGTGGGAGAAGCGCGCCGTCCGAGGGGTGCTGAAGATGGTCCGGACTCGTCGGCGAGCGAGGTCGTAGCCGATGCCCTGAGATCAGCAGGCGGAGCGGT
>Ga0207866_1001117_pt1 | contig 29064 bp, 20 predicted proteins | sample HigsolmetaAR203D_FD_184835 | JGI IMG/M metagenome (GOLD analysis project Ga0207866, IMG submission 184835) | Ionic liquid and high solid enriched microbial communities from the Joint BioEnergy Institute, USA - AR20-3-D (SPAdes) (version 2) ...
GATGTCGCCAAACAAGAGAGTAGAGTGATGAGGGAACGCTGGCAAGGTTTTTTTACTTTCTATGGCATGCTCATCAATTGGGCATTTTCACATTTCCGAATTCGGCACATTTAGTTTGCCAAATACAACCGGTATAGAGGAATATGCCATTTTCTGTCCAGCCATCTTTGTAGCCATATTCTTCTCCTCTGTCCCCTGTGAAGATCATGATAAAAGGGTGTTTCGAAGGTGTTGATATCCCACCGTATCGTTGGCCGCCATACATGTCATGCAAATCACGTCGACGATACTCTTTACCTGTCTTGAAAACGTCTACCATTTTACTTTGGGACTTATCTCGTAAATTCATCGCAGTCACTCCACAAAAAACGACATGATCTAGTAAAATTTTACACCAATAGTTTCAATAATAGTAGATCATTGGCCCCAACAATTCAATATCACTAGCATGTACGTACGTAAATCAGGGTGTTTCACATAAAAACTACTTGGGATAACCTCCTACTTTAGGATCACAAATCATCTCCCTCACCATTTCTGGCCGCCCGCAACTGTAAACAAAAAAACATCAGGGATTTCTCTGATTCCAAAGAGAATTACCCTGATGTTTCTGCTCTTGTCCGAATCGGTCAAATCGATGAGCTACTTTTCTTCGCCGACGTAGTTGGCAATCTCGATCAAATTCTGGTCGGGATCGCGCAGGTAGACAGAGAGGATCGGCCCTGTCGCTCCCGTCCGTCGCACCGGTCCTTCAACGATCTGCCCGCCGTGCGACACAATGTGGCGGATCACCTCGTCAAGCGGCGTCTCGGTGATAAAGCACACATCGGCTGACCCCGGGGTCGGGTGCAGCGCTTTCGGTTCAAACTCCTTGCCCGCCTCATGCAGATTGATTTTCTGCTGCCCGAACTGCAGCGCCTTCCTGCCGTTGCCAAACGTGACCTCTTCCATTCCCAATATTGTCGTGTAAAAACGGACCGTCGCATCGATATCCTTGACGGTCAAGACAAAATGGTCCAGCCGGTCAATCTTCATTTGTTCCGCCTCCTGTCAAACTCTCACGTTTTTCCAGGGTGAGAAAAGGATGATGGTGGAGTTCGCCTGCTTCTTGCCGACATAGCCACCGTCTATTAGCCAGCTTGGCTCGTCTGACTATTTTCGAAGGGGGTATATTTGAGTTTCTCATTCTAGTGAACCTAGATCAATTATTATCCTGCAGTTTCGTTATTCGACACAAAAATAGTGTAGACCTTGTGCCTTTGACACTTTGTCTACACCATGAACTCTTGAATATCTCAAGGGTAATTTGTTTCTTAATACCATTACACCAGATGTTGTAGTTATATCAGTTTACTGTGTTCTAGCACTATATTCACAGAATTTCGCTTGAAAGCGTTAATTAATGTAAATAATAAACGCTCTTTCCAATACAATATATAAGTGTAGCCCTGGTTAATGGCTCCAAGGTTATTTTATCAATAAAAGTCTCAGTTACATAAGGATTATAGTACGCCTTTTTCCACGGCAGGTCATTTCCTATTTCTTCCTTACAACAAACTGTACCTCGAATGAAAGCATGAACATTTTTTCTTCGTTCTTTGAGTACTCTTTCACGTCCTTTAGGATAGACAATAAACGTAGCAGAATTTAAAAATATATCATTAACATAGGCAATAACTCTTCTTGTGGTAGCATCCCGCACGGAAACACATTGTTTCGGGATATGATACGCGATAAGCACAGTTTTCCCACTCAATGAACAGCTATCAATTAAATATGGAACAGACATACTGATCAGCACTCCATACTTATTAATACTAATCAGTATGCTTTAACAGATGGTTTTTATACCTAATTTATATTTATTTTTAACTAACAAAATTTACACTGTGCATACGCATGGTACAGTATCTTCCTCTTGGCAAAGGTATTTATCTACTCCTTCACGTTCCAATAACTCACGGAATTGCCTTAATGTGAATGGTCCTCCATTTCGTTTGAGGATTGATACGTCCTTATTAAAAGTCTGTCGAAAACGTTCCTCCATCTCTTCCTGTTCATAAAATACATCAGGCCAAATCTTGTAAAGTTGAGCATAATGCCTAAATCCCCCTCGGACGCATCGCCCACCACAATTGGCATGCGCAAATCCTAATTTATACATTTCCGGTAAACGAATTCCCCACTCCTCCTCGATGATTTGCTTAACATTTACTTCTTCCTTAAAAGTTGTAATCAATGGGAAACGGGTTTCAACAGGTTCCAATGGGTAATGTTCATAAAATTGCTTTAAATTTTCCGCTCGATGTTGTTCATGGCGACCAATCCCAAAGTAAAGGATTGGTTCTAGTCCATGATCAGAACGCAGTTCTTCTATAAATATTACTGTTTGTCGCACTTTTAATTCTTCAGAGCACTTTGCCAATCGGGAATTACCCATATATCGGTAATCATAGAATACTTCCTCTGGAGTTCTACCATCCGTTCGGTACGTAATTTCTAATCCAATATAGTCTGCAACTTCGTGCATAAAACGATAATTATCTTCATGTTCCCATAAGGTATTCGTAAAGAACAGAATGCAGTTTTCTTTCCCAAACGTTTGAACCATATGGTATGCAACGAAGGCCGAAGAGGCACCCCCACTGAACATTGAGACGTGTACAGGTTTTCTCTTCATTAGTACTTACTCCTTTAGATTTCTTGTAATAGTTTCCATAAAAGATATTTTAATTCTTGCTCTGTTATATCGCGTCCAGCGTACTTTAACATATTTTTAATATTTGCATACAAAAGCTGTGACTTCTTGGATAGCTCTATAGGGTGCATAGTGCCTATGTACGCTGCCGCCTGTTCAAGCAAAAATTCGTTTTTAGCCCGTCCGGTCCGTATCGTTAAAAGCTCCCACTCATGCTTAAATTGTTTTAAAAACATTGATTGAGTAGTATCAGACCATTCGCTTCGATGAACACCTACTAAATGTTCCGCAATCTCATCAATCCCCCGATCCTTTGCTCTCTCAATCGACAAAGTAACAAGTTTGCTGTTCATCTCTACCGAATCAATCACTGTTTTCCCAATAGCATCTAATAGCATTTCAAAAGACTGATAGCCTGTCATCTCCAGTAGAGTTTGGGTTAACTCCAAGCGATTCGTTTCCATAAATGTTTCAATTTCGCTTTTTATTGCATCCAAACGATCTTGCAAATCCATTAATTGTTCAATAAGACGGAAAGGATCGATTTCTCCAGCTCGAATGATTGATTTAAATTGAATCGCATCTTCAGACATCTGGTTAGTCACTTGTGTAAATTTTGGTAAGGAACGTAACCATTTTACCATTATATCTGCTACAACAGTGAGGTGATTGGATTCCTTATCAATTTCAAATAAATGTCCAATGCTTTCTAGCACACTTCGATGTTCGGGTCTAATCTCAATAAAAATGTATTCGTAGTCTTCAGCGCGCTCGAACATTTCGAAGATAACTTCTCCTCTTAAATGAGGAACATGCATACCGTAAGAATAAAAGATTAGTTGATCCCAATAATCTCTTAACAATGCAACGCACAACAAAGGGATGATCGGTTTCCTAATACCGAACGGAGAATCAGAGAACAATTGTACAACTTTGTTTAAACGCCCCTTTGGATTTTGTTTTAAATACTGAATTAGACAGTTTCGAAGTTTCTCTAATGAAAGCGAAGTGAATTGAATGATGCCATCCGTACTTACCTTATAACCATGGTTTTTTAAAACACTAGTGTAAATCAAATAGTTAGGCCCGAATCCTTCAATAGCAAGGTTCGGCTCATAAGGGCAGGAAATCAACCTATTTACCACATCTATTGCCGCTCTCTTTTGAACATGCGTGATTTGGTTACGGTTAAACGACTCATTTCGTATTTCAGGTGTATCTGGGTAAAGTTCAAACATTAATTCTGAAACAAAATGTTCCAAATGTGCTTGCGAATGCACATAGATTTTTTCTTGGTTCTTCCACCACCTCAACGTTTCATCAAATTGTTGATAACGTCGAGAAAACTTGCGTATAAAATGAACAGTCTCCTGCATCAGATGAGTGAGTTCGAATCGAACTCGATTATCTTCTGCTGAGAGAGATGGGTCTTGTAGCATTTTCTCTAACGCTTCATAACGATAAAGAAATTGCTCAATGTCGCGTATTGTAAAGTTTGGAACACAAAATATTCCTTTCAAAGGCATAGTAGTACTATCTTTTAATTTTTCCTGTATGGCCTCTTTCTGTTCTAAATGATCTAACAAGATGTAATATATGTACCCATCAGCATTAGATTGACTATCTTGTTTGATACTACCGTTAAGCAATTCTGTAGCCCAAATCCAGCAAACCCGAGCGTAACGGGTCATACTTTTTTCATCATTATATTCTTGTGCCAATACATATCGATTTTCTAGAACATGTTCTAAAATTTCACCTTTTTTCTTACTACTCATGGCACAAGTTTGAATTCGTTGATTGATGAGTGATTCTAAATCAAGTGAACTACCTTCTACAAGTTCCCACTGGCCTAGTATTTTATTAAATCTAACGACTTTTAATCTAACCATTTCGTTCAAGACTTTTTCTATTTCGGAAAACTCGATTCCTAAAGCATAGGCCATAAATTCAGTTGTTAATGACTGCTTGGATCTCGCGTTTACGATATTCCAAAGTGTCATAAGCTTCAAAATACGATGCATTACTATATTCGTATCAGAAGTAACAGAAACGAGTTTATTGTACAGTGCAACTTCAGGTATTGGACCGCCACTTTCTCCTTGAAAAAAATACAAGAATAGCTTGTCAGCAAAGTAATAACCTTGATCGGTATTAATGTGATGAAGTAAAGAATAAGGGTCTCTACTTTCAAAGAATGAGAACATCGTCCGTTCATTCTGTCCCAAAACATGTGAAAGTAATGGAAGTAAAAAAACAGAAACCGGGTGCAATGGATACATGTTACAAATAACATGCTGTTCAACTTGATAAGGAGACATTTCTGGAAACAGCGAATACTGTAGCGTATTTCTTACGATTTCTTCAACGAGTGCTGTATCAACATCTTCTTTATTGATAGTTGCAATGGCCTGTTGTGCTAGTCGTAAAAAAGTAGCAGAATCTGTCTCTACCGGATATATTCGAAATCGTTTTTCAACCTTCTCAAACTCAGCTTGAATCCATTCACTATGCGCGAGAGAATAATATCGTATGTTTTTATGTCCAATAAACACAACATGAAAGTTATCTCGACTGTTGGCCAGTTCAGCCATCTCTTGTAAATCTTGCATTGTATCTAACACACGAGAATTAGAAATTGACTGTAGTAAACGTCCAAATTCGTCATAGACAATAAACAGCCCAAGTCCTCTATCTCGTAATTCATCTAATAAATGCTGTAGATGTTCAACCATAGGACCGTCAAAATCGCTAACAAAAACGGCCCCTGCGCTTAGTTCAGAGTAGATTACTTTAAAACCTTCGATCAATTTTTCGTCATATCGCTGTATAGCATAAAGCCAATCATTTACAGAGTAACCCAAACTAGATACATATTGACAAAAACGATTATAGGTTACAGGAAATTCTTTTTCCCACTTTTGAATGACACGTTGAATAGTCCTGACCTCGCTGAAAACATTGATTTCGATTTGGTGCTCTCGTAATGCTTTCATTATGGCCGATAGTATAGCTTGTTTAAAATTCCCTCTATTTCCACTAAGAATAACAGGTATGTAGCGAACCTTAGTCTTCGCTTTTAACCATTGACATAGTTCTGGATCAATTGATTGAGCTTGTTCTATTAATCGATTACTATTTTCGTGAGACAACCCTCCAATAAGCCAATTGATAAGCAGAACTGATAACAAGGATTTTCCGGTACCATAAGGGCCTATCACAAAATGAGAATGCATTCCGTTTTCAGTTTGCAAGCCTTCAATTATTCCCCGAAAAATTTGGGAATGGGAAGGTGTTAGGATATAGTAGTCAACTAAATTTGGATTTTGGAGATCTAATTGCAAATGAATGCTTGATTTGAAGGTCTTCACTTACAGCGTCACTCTCCTCTGGTACGCCATTTCCAAGAAGTTATATCTATCAATTGAAGGGATATGAAGCTCATAAATCTGATTTGTTCTTACAAACTTGATTTCATAGAAATCGTCCGCTTCCATTTGTTCGATAACTTGTAACATTTGATTAATCGACAAATTAAATATTTTTCCCCACAAACCACTTCTAAGTTGCAATTCATCCAGCGTGACACTGAATGAATTCGATTTAAAACACCAGTCTAGTAACAAAAAATACAATGCATCTAAACCGATCCGTTCTAATTTTGGTTGACTTTTCATCCACACACCACGATGTTCTTCTATAAGCCCCAAAGACGACAATGGACTTGCGATAACCTCTTCTGGATCGGCAAACTGGACTGTCCCAATAGTATAAACTTGTTTTATGCATTCAATATCGCGTCGAATGGAACTGTCTGAAACCGGGCGTCTAGAAATCATCGACGCCCAGTTTCTCAATTGTTCTTGAAGTTCTTGTGTTGTACTTGTTCCCATAGAGAATTCATTAAAAAACCAATACCAACTTGTAGCCAAATCCTTTCGAGAAATTAAAAAATAATGTAGCAAAGCCCGCGTTAGAGGTAATCGTATAAAACGGTCATACTTATAAAATAGCTGCCCAAATTCTGTTAATTCGTGTATAACATATTTGCTTGAAACCTTATTTTCTCTAATAATGTTTGTTGCTAATGCCCAAAATTTCAGTGACTTAAACATGTTGCGGCCTAAGCCTATTTTTTCGAAACCAAAATCATCAAAGAAAAAGCGTGGGTCTTGATTAACCATCTTCGCTGCTTTTGATAACCAGTTTACACGAAGGTGAAAACTTTGATGCTGACCAAATCCCATCGTCTCGACAGCCTTTCTCTTATGTTGTCAATGTCTTTGAACTAAAATGTTGCAATAACGCTCGTTTAACAGTAGTTGTTAGGAAGGGACTTTTACCACGCAACACTTGCCCTGATGTTATTTTTGCTAAAAAATCACCTTTACCACCTAATTTCTCCGCCCCTTCTTCATCCAAAATTACTCCCGATGCATTGTGATCTGCCATTTTTAGAGCTAATCGTGCGCCAAAGTTATTGCGAATGTTGGTTGGTATAATATCCGCCTTTGGATTCTGGGTACAAACAAGGAGATGAATACCAGCTGCACGCGCTTTATTGCCAAGACGTTCAATAGCATTTTCTACTCTCTTCTTTAAGGCAGCGTCTTGTAACATAAAATCAGCGAACTCATCAAAAATCACGATCATACGTGGTAAAGAACTATTTGTTGCTTCAATATATTGATCGATACTTGTAACATATTCGTTTTTAAACATTTCATAGCGCTGTTCCATCTCTTGAACTACTTGCTCCAACATATCTACTGCTTCCCTTAAGTCAGTTAAAACCGCTCTTGTATGAGCACATCTTTCAAATATGCTAAATTCTACTTTTTTGGGGTCAATAAATATAAATCTTACATTTTCTTGGGTATACAAACACATAATAGATAGAATTATAGAGTTGATCGTAACACTCTTTCCGCTACCTGTTTGGCCTCCAATTAATAGATGTGCCGTCTCAGAGTTCGCGAAGTCAAAATAAATTATGTCATTAAGAGGACCAACACCCAAAGGTGCAACCATGCGACCTGATAATCTAACTTTTTCTAAAGTAAACTGCTCTCGAACCAAGGCCATAAACTTTTCAAAATAGATAGTTTGTGGCTTTTCGCGATTAATATCAATGTTTAATCCTCTATTATTTATAAAAATATGTGGACTGGAGTTTAATTGCAGCCACAATTGGACATCGTCGGCCTTATGTTTGATTTTATTCACGGACAAATTACTCGGGATGTCCACAAGCATTCGAATAACACTCGAACCAATAATTGTCTCTCGTACACGAATCGGTATTCCATTCGCATCAAAATTGACTCGCAATTTTTTGGCGTAACGTTCAGCAAGTTCTGCTATATTATCCTCCTCATCATCGTATGTTAGCTGCAAGTTCTGTAACGCAGATTGTTCAGGATACAATGCTACTTCATTCATCTCTGTTAACTCAATCTCATCTTGTAAGGTCTCAACAGCTTCTTCTTTTGTTACAGCTACCAGATCGAATACTGACGTATTATCTTCTTTTAAAATCACATCTTGATCAACTTTATCTCTACCAAATTCATTATTTTGTTCTTGTAGCTCTAGATATTCAGGCACGACATTTTCTTGCTTAGCCCCCAAAGCTCTCAAAATGTATGAACGATTGTATATATTCGTTACTGTGTCTTCCGCTTGCTGTTCAGAAACCTTTCCATCAATCATACTGGTAGCAAACGGATAATCCACTAAATTTGAAGTATACACATAGATATCAATCGAACCTGAAACAGTAGTATGAATTCGTTCCAAAGGTAATTGTTGTAACGTCTTTAATAAATGTGCATCGGAAACAGAGTAGGTACTCAGCTCGACCAAATATCGAACCAATTCTTTGCGCCAATATTCAGCACTAATTCTTAGCTCAGACAAATTAACCAGGCGCTTGTATTGTTCATTACCGGCCTTAATTTGCTTAATTGCATCATAACGTTCCTTATCTAATAGCGTATGGTTAATAAATTTAATCTCAATTAGCTCAAATTGAATTGAAATACCATTTTCGGATGGGTAAATATTGATTCGAATAACATCTGGACGCCGTTGATTTTTTTGGAACCAGGGTAATTCATCGCAAAGTGCCCAAACCTGTAAACCATTGTCATTTTCTGCACGTGCCTCACAAGCCAGGTACAACCCTAAAAGTTCATGTGCGAATTTACCCGGACCGATAGCTTTCATGACAACGCCACCAGAAATGTCCTTTACCCGATCAATGGCTCGAATTATAATGTCCCGTTCAATATCCTGATTCTTTAATAACGCAACATATTTATGGTACAAACGATCATAGTAATCGTGATCGTTCGTTTGATTAGCTAGTTTTCGAATGTATTTGGAAGACGAGAGGATCGATTTATATCTTCTTTGTTTACCTGCTCCTGATTTGTATCTGATAATTTGCGCCTTAGATGAGACTTTCCTAAGCAACGACTTATCCATAAACCGATCAATTATCAAAGACCAATTAGCTTTTCCGTGAATATAATTAATCAGATACATATCTTCCTGACTAGATATAGAAACGATACTTTTCAGAAGATAATCCTCATTCGCAGGTAAAATTTGTTGTGTATGCAATGTATATTGCAACTTATAAAATTGTTGCATCACCTCAGGCAACTGCTCACTGACAATAGCTAATCGCTTAACAGCTTCCTCTTTTTTCAATGGTTCTTGACAGATAGTACCAAACCAATTATCAGTAGTCTGTACGGAAACCTTTTCAAATTTGTACTGTATGTTATTGCTTTGACCAAAATAGTTAAGCAAAATTGCAATGTCAACATCACTCATCGCACCATTAATAGCTTCGGTAATCTTGTTAACATTTTGTTCTCCTATCACTTGGATTTCCAGTAATGGAATTTTACTATCGGAAACAATAAATTCTTCACGCAGTGCCATCCATCCATTTAGGTATTGATGAAATTTTGCAGCTTCCCTATCACTATGAACAAGAATCTTCATTTTCCGAACATCTGTTTGCTTAAATATAAGCTCTACAGCATGCGTTACGTACTCGGGATGGGGACAATATAAGAATAATATGTCCAAACAATCTTTCGCATATGGATATACTTCTAAGTAGTTTTTTACACAAGCTACCAATTCATCTGCCATCGCATCCATTAAATATTCCGTATCTTCGCTATGTCCGTTTAAAATAAACGTCCCTTCTCCACACAATTCTTGTTGTTCAAGTAGAAAAGCATCATAACCTTCGGCGGTAAAATACTGAGGTGCGAGAGCAGAGTTCTTCTCAAATACATATTGTAAGTACTCATTTAATTCTTCCACGCTTATAGATTGAGCAAAATTTGGATCCTTCCACTTTAGTAACTCTTCTTGTATAAAGGTTAGCCGTTTTACAAAACTAAGAAGTCGTATTGGATTGAGTAATGTTAATACTCGTTTTATTGGTTTACCAACTTGTCCCTTTTTACAAGTAAATGTATCAATGCTTCCTAAACATCCGATGTATTGAAAAATATGTCGTGATAGCAATACAGAATGGTTCACGCGTAAAAGAAGATGATATAGTTCTCTCTCTAATTCGTTTATAGAAATCGAACCTAATCCATTTTCCAATGACTCCCGTATCCAGTTATTAAAACGATTAATAAAGTTAACAAAATCTTGGATATCGTCTTGCTTTATTTCGCCTGTTGTAACATATTCTTTTACTTGTTCTTGTACTGAAACCGCGAGATCAATGGTTTCGGCCTGTTCATCCGCATAAGTTTTTATGTACGGAACAAATCCGTTTTCTTGAAAGATTTGAATTAGGGAACGGAGTTCACTTCGCTTAGAATTTACCCATTTATACCTTCTTATGTTTCTTTCGTCCCCAATAATCAAAGAGAGTTCAAATTGGACACCATCATCTTTGGATCTTGCATCTCTTTCCTCGAGTTGGTTCAAATGTTCCGAGTTAAGTTTAATAAGAGGAATATATCGTGTAATATTTTTCAGATAAAACTTTAATAAATCTTTACTCCCCTTTGGTACATCACCAATAATGGTTAATTCAAAACACCAGTTATCAGATGTGCTTTCAGAAAGATTCTCTTCTAATAGTGAAAAACTTTCGCAAATCAATCCTTGTAACCAGTCTGTATAAACATGCGGATTTCGAACTTTCTCTATAAAACGGGTTAACTTTTTCTGCAAAGCTGGTGCTGTATTTAGCTCTTCAGAAAACTCCTCCATGAATGTCTGAATTGACTCTATTTGTTCTTCACTCTTGATGTCTTCAATGACTTCTTGAACCAATTGTTTCTGTGATTCATTTAGATTTAGCTGTTCGGTAAATTCAGCAACTTCAGCATCAAGCTTTTTCTTTCTTGCTTTGAATGTGAACAGCTTACTTACAAAATCATATTCATAAGACAATAATTCATTACTTTGTCGGTGTATAAAGCTTAATGCTTGATCACGAAGAGTTTCTGGAGTTGCCTTTTCCCAAATATCATCATTGAAATTATTACTTTGTTCCGCTTCCAAAAATTCGTAAACGCGGTCAATTAATTTGTCTGTATCTAACTCTCTCCCTTCTTGCTGTAACCGAGACAAATAGTAATTTTTTTTGAGTCGCCCTAAAGAAGATTTTTGGATTGTAAGTCTGGTATCAACAAATAATTGCAATTTGGGTAGATTGCTTTGAATACGATCAATAATCGATTTAGACTTCTCGTCCGAAATAATTGAATAAGTAAATGCCAGCACGTGTTGAAGCTGAGGATCAGCTACTTGTTTATATAACTCAAAAAAGTCAATGAGTTTCTCGGCTTCTTGAGGATAAATTTCATACTGTTGAACTAAAAGTTCCATCAGAACTTCTAATCCCTCTTTACTGAGTAAACGTGCTTCGTCGATGGAAAAGATGTTCTCGAGGCTTTGAGCTTCAGTAGACATATCATTTAGAATAAGTAACAGAGCTTGCTGATGTTTAGTGTTGTTTCTCAACCATGTGGTCGTTTCGTGTTGCTTACATGCAAAATGAGAGAATTGTTCAATTTGAGATATGGTGCGGATAATTGGTTGATAAAATTTCCTTAGATCATCCTCCCTTTTTTCCATCCAATACAATAAACCGTGAACTGCAGATGGATGTATTCCTGTTATTTTGATAAATAGTTTATCTGCATTATTTTGCTTTTGTTTTTGAAAGTATTTAATTATAAGCTCTGTGGTCCACTGTCCTAATAATTGGTACATGTCAAGCATATCCTACTTCCTCCATCCGTTTTACTGGAGAATATGGGTTTCGAATCATAGCAGTAGCATCGGAATATTCCACTAATAAGCCATTGCGACGCAGTTTCTCACGCAGGGCTTTCTCGTTTTCCTGAAAGTATCGGACATTTAGTCTTGACCTTTCGTATAATCCGCTTTGACGAGCTTGAACTTCCCCAATTACAACTCCAAATCGTTGGTAGATTTGATCCAAAAAAGCGTGAAATTCCATTTTGTTACCTGGCCCAACCATAGTAAAAACAAGTGATTGAATAAACGTATCTGAAATTGTATATCTATAATTCACTCCTGAGCCCCTGCGATATGTTGCAAGCCCACCATCTCTAGTTAAAACTCTTGTAATATTTAGCTGATCCTTTTTTAATCTGTTTGAAACAACATCTTTAACTACATCGTATAGGCGGCCGTACAGATCATTTTCCGAATCGCACGATTTTAGAACTGATTCAATCACTTTTTTTGCAGTCCTAAGCTTGTCCAAACCAAGGCGCTTGAAAAACGCATCAGTATCGTTTTTCCATTCAATTAATTTTTCGTTTACTGAATCTGTATTACCAATAGCTTCCCGATACTTTCTTTCAAATTCCTTTTCAAACCGCTTCTTAATAAGGTTTTCATGCTCTTTAAATGTCTGAGCAGATAACTGGGTCACATGTGTATTAAGTCCATCTAAACAATCAAAGAAATAAAGCAAATTATTATCTCCAACGTCTTGGGCTCTTACATGCATATATCTTGTCAACTGAAAACACACAAGGCTTACTAGCAACCGGAATAATTCATAAATTTCTACATCGTTCTGAAGCAATAGAGCTAATTCATCGGCGAAATCTTTAAATATTGGCATCCTCGTATCTGGAAGGTACGGAACATTCTCTTCGTTTTGAATACTTGACCTAAGTTTGGAGAATTTATCATCCACATGACCTTCTTTTTCTCCTAATGAACTTTGAATACTTTCCACTACACGATAGATCATTTTGTTTTTATTCAAAAGTTCTCGAAATCTTTCCTCAATGAACCGACGTTGTCCATCATTCTCTTCGGTTCCATATGCAAGCATTAAAAAATATAATTCTCCACCACGAGCAAAAAAGTTTCGTTCAATCATCATTTGTGAAGACTCTTTTTTTCGAAGCTCAAAAAACAATAATGACTCATGAAGCGGATACAATGTCCGAGCATACCATGATCGATCTGCTTCTTCACCGTTCAAATTATAAAGCTCTACTTCTAAACTTCTTAAGAACTTTCGGAGAACAGTTAAATTATTCTCATCAGGAAACGTCTCTTTTAACTTTTCAAGTTCCGCATCCTGTAGTGTGACAATGTCACGAACGCTGCCCTCCTTTACTCCTTGAAAGATAAATTTTCGCAAACTTACCGATTTACGTTGTTTATACTCAATGGCATCAAAATTATAGTCCGTTCCATAAAGTACATTTAAAAACTCGAGAACATATTCTGGTCCCCTTTGTCCCTCCTTAAACCGGTGCCCCCATATATGGGCGGAAAGTTGCGAAGTAAATTTATCAATAGAATGATTTGATTGGTTAAGCCCCATTGATTCCCCTCCCAAATAAAAATTCTAGTATTACGGTAAGTCGATTATATGGGGTACAAATTCACCTGTTTCGTTATTCAAAGCAAGAACTGTCAATTGATATTCATCTACGTCACTGTTCTTAATTAACTCGTTTTTAAACGTATTAATTAAGATTTCAACATCTTGTTTTAATGTGACAAATAGGCCACCGTTTGCTATTCGAAGCAAATACTCGAAAACCGGTAATTGAACTTCTAGATTGCAGCCGTTCACCTGTAAAATGAACTTAGATGGCAGAAAATCTATGTCGTCACGTCCCTTCATTTCTATTATTTTTAACGATGAAAGTGAAATAGCTTGATGAATCATTAGATGTTCATTGACCACTAGTAATTGGGTTTCCCTTTTGGAAACCAACCTTTTAGAAAATATTCGATTCAATCCGGTAATAAGATCTTTTCTAATATTGTATTGCGTTTGTTTATCATTCAAAGCTTTTAGATAACGATAGAAGTACCGATAAGGTATTAATAACTCACGCGTATCATTAACTTGCGGACCAATTTCAAAGAAATACTTCCTACGAAATCGAGGCATGTAATTAAATAAAAATTTTTGTTCATCCTCCCGATGATGAGTACGATACAAATTAATATGTTTTTTATAAAAACCAAATAGCATGTCTAAGTCATTATTAAATATTTGACTATGTAAACTTTCGATTTGTTCATCCCCACTCATATCTCCGTTTAAAATAAAATCATCAACAATGGAAACGGAGGTGTTACCGGGATCAAAATAACGAAAATGACGAATTGCACCCAATTCACCTGAGCTAACATCCGGCATATGTAACCCATAAAAGTTTTCGTAATAGACATAATTAGCGAGGACCTCTAAATTCTTATAAGATGCATTTAATATATCTTGGCAGGTCAGTCCTCCCGTCAAAACATAACTTATATGAATCAATATCTCTCGCATGGTCACGTGGATTCCCAGACAATCCAACAGTCGGTATTGCTCAACTAAGCGCTCTTTAATCTGATCAACTGAAGTCCGAACGTGATTTAGATAAATGATACATTGTGTTTGCTTTGGACATTTTTTACAAGCATTCCAATTCTCATTTTTATTCCATTCGTCTAATATTCTTTTTGCATAAATGGATGATGTTACATCTTGAAGATTAATTAAATGTAATTGGTCATCATTATGTTCATGTGATGAAAAACGATTAGATACCATTCGACTCAGCTGTTGCAGTTCTGGATGACTTATTAAAGATTTCGTTAACTTCCCCTCATTGGCAGCAATTAAGTAATACACTCGATTTGAGTGATCGCTTAATACTTGATCCTGAAGAGAGTGCAACTCTTTAAAAATGATGTCTTCCTTTAATTCCGATAAATCTTTAACGATGCGTATGCAACCATTTTCATAAGGAACATCAACTATTCCACACTCGGGCCATTCAGTCAGAGTTTGACCAGAAAACGTTTCGTAAACAGTACGACATAGACGTGTTTTTCCGTCACCGGCATTTCCAGTCAAAATTAGACTTCTTGGATTTTTATCAAACAACTTAATGATAAAATCTTCAATATTAGTTTTAATTTTAAATTGAAAAGAGGCCTTTGAATCTGTATATTCATCATAGATCTTAGCGTGATTGGGAGATAAGACATTATACTGATCTAAATAGGTTACAAATTCATTCATTTTCACTATACCCCCGTCAACTACTAACTTGCCCTAAACACCTCATGCCATTACACCCAAATGTACAGAAATCACCAATATAGTCTATTGCAATTTACTTTTTTATATAACGTAACAATTGAGACTTTTTTCCTACACCATAAATACCATATATTTCGATGAATATCCAGACTGTAAATCATCAAATTCAACAATATTCATTCTATTTATCTTGTGCATATTTCTCTGTGTAAGTAACTTATTTTTGTGGAATCGTTAAAAAAAGGATAATGATTTCAACCACTTCAAGTCCTAGTAAACATTCTCTAGGACTTGAATGATTAAAACCTATTTTTGAAAATCCTCTAGTGCTTGAAACAAAGTTAGGTCCAATGCTCCTACAGGTGTATCACCTATCTCAAAAAACTGTTTTTGCGAAAACTAGTATGCATATAGTCACGCTGTAACCACGAAAAAAGAAACCATATCGCATATATTTTCGGCTTTAAGCAGCTCAGTTGCTATAGAAGTTAGGTACCTTTTGTTCCCTCTTTACATTACACATGTGAACTCCCTCGTCTACATGGCAATTAGGAAGTTTGTTTACAATTTGAAACCCCATAAAATGAGGCACAACTTAGTACGTGGCCAAGACAGCTTCTACGGCTTTTTGTTTCATTTTGCGTTCCAACTTCTGCAGGAACATCCCCAAAACTCAGTTGCTGCATATGGCCCCTCCAATATGGTGGGGAGGGCCCTGGACTAGCGGAGGCGGTTGCTGTGATCAGAACGGCTGGTCATGTGCTGTTGGCAGCGTGTCACCGTTTACTGTGTTCTACAAGCCAACGGGATCGTTTTCGTAAATACTTTATCGATACTCAATTGTGACGGTCGTACGGTTAACTTCACGTTGCGGCTGGCGAATTTGCGCTTTTTCTTTGGAGTATGTCAAACTTCATAACGATTTTTTTGCGGTCACGCTGGATGTTCATAAAGGGGGTAACCATTTTCCCTCACAATTCCTTATGAACAGCATAAACTGGCTTGCGCTGATATGACGGATTACCATGATGCGGCAACCGCTCAACCGTCCCCTGGTTAATCCCGGGGTTTTTTGTTAAATGATCGACAACAGCAAAAAACCCTTGATTTCTCAAGGGTTTGACGAGCGACAAGTTTGCTATTGCCTTCTCCATTCGCGCCAGATCGCAGGGAATACGTTGGTCACATACCCTTTGAAGGTGATAAATGACTCCCCGGTCTGACGGACTTTATAGGGGATATCCACTTCACGCAAGCGGTATCCCTTACGCAAAATATTCATCGTCATCACTTGGGCGTAATTGTAATCGTGAATGATCTCCAGGTCCCTAAGGACTGATCGGGAAAAGGCGCGAAAGCCTGTCTGTCCGTCCGTGATCCATTGACGCAAAAGGATGACCTGCAATGCGGTGAAAAAATAGTTTCCCAGCCTCCTGTGCAGCTTCATGCCTTTGACCCGTCGCATGAAGCGGGAGGCCAATACATAGTCTGCCTGGCCGTCAAGAATCGGGGCAACCACACGCGGGATATGGTCCGCCGGGTACTCGTCGTCCGCATCGATCATCACTGCCAAATCCGCGCCCAATTCATAGGCTTTCTTCAGACCTGCTCGTACCGCTGCACCCAATCCCCGATTGGTGGAAAAGCGAAGGATGTGCTCTACTCCTGCTGCCTTGGCCACTTCCTCTGTCCGATCCGTCGAGCCATCGTTTACCACCAACACTTCCACCTGGACATCATGCTGAAAATGTCTGGGTACCTTGCCGATCACACGGGCAATCGATTCTTCCTCGTTAAATGCGGGGATGACGATGATCAGTTTTTTCATGCTGTGTTCCACCATCCTGTACAAACGCTTCGTGTAATACTGGTCCTCTCGCATGGTCTGGAATCGGGACACCCAAGAGCGCGCTGATCGTGGCAGCGACAGATACGATGCTGCGGAACTCGTTTACTCGTTGTCCCTGCTTGATCATGGGACCATGCATCATGAAAGGAACGAATCGCTCTCCTTCATCGAGATGCCCATGTCCGCCAATCCCGTTTCCTTGTCCGTGGTCAGCCATGACAATAAACGCCGTATCATCCAAAAGCCCGCGCTCTCCCAGCCAGGAGTGGAAGTCTGCGATTAACTTGTCCGCTTCGTGAATCTTTTGCAGATATTCGGGGTAATGCACCCCCCGGCTGTGCCCCGTTTGATCGACGGCAATCATCTGGACGATAAACAGATCCGGTTGTTCTCGTTCATAGATCACTTTTGCCTGATTCATAATCTTGTAGTCAACGATATCGTTGTGAGAAACAGCCGTGAAACTCTCCACGTCATCGCCGAAGGCATCAATCAGATGGGCGCAGCCGAACAGAATGCCTTTTTTCCCTTGCTTCTTCAACACATCGAAAATACTCTCCACCTTCACCCCAAGGCTCCACACCATGTTGGATCGGATACCGTGCTCCCGTGGATACGTACCTGTGAACATGGAGGAGAAGCATGTCACGGTCCGGGCTGGATAGATCGTCTCCATCGTCTCATAAACTGTACCTTCCCGCATGAGTTGATGAAGGAATGGCGCATCCGCCTGATACAGCTTGTCCTTTCGGCAACCGTCAATCACCACGATCACCACTCGCTTGGCCAGGGGTTTTTCAGGAAGCTCATTTGGCGTGACATAATGCGGATACTCCTTGGGCTTCCAGTTAAACAGGAAACGATGAACCAGGTACGCGTAAACGGCCAATATGATCGTGAAAACGAGTACCTTTCCTCCCGTTCCTCCCCCCGGTTCCGCCTGATAAAGCGCCGTAAACAGGATCAATTGCAGGGTGAATTTCGGTACCTGCTCCAGTACATTGCCGCTCGTCGAATCACTGTTGATCAAAAAGAGCCGCCATATCCGCAAAAAGTTCCACCAGGTGGTCCCGATCCGCAGGTGATAATAAAGCGTTCCCCAGAAAAAGACCGTAAAAAACACGTACATACCAAGCGCAAACCAGATGAGATTCCCATCCATTACACCAAACAGGATGCCGCCCGCAAGCAGGGGAACCAACAAAAACCAGCGCAGATGAAGCGGAAAATCAAACAAATAATACACCACAAAAACAGGCAGCATGTATACAAAAGCATGGAAAAAGGACGCTGCCTGCAGATCCGTCGCGTGGTACATCAAAAAAACGCCAAGCACAAACACGGGCGTGAATGTCTTGCCTTCGTTCAAGACATTCCAGCATCGTGCCATGACAACCTCGATTGCGGAAGCCTTCTTCATCTCTTCACTCCTTCCTCCCAAAACCAGTCAGCAAACAACCGGATTCCCTCTGAAAGCGATACCTGTGCCCGAAATTCCAGCTCCTGCTCGGCACGGGTCGTGTCAGCCCACGTGAGCGGCACATCGCCAGCAGGAAGGTCTCTCCACTCAATCACGGCACGTTTGCCTATTGCCTTCTCCAGTTCTGCCACCAGTTTCTCCAACGGAACCACGCACCCATTCCCCAGGTTATAGGTTCGATTCACAGCTTGGGGACGAAAGCAGGCGCGGACAATGCCGTCGGCAATATCTGACACATAGGTGTAGTCTCGTCCCATTGCGCCCCGGTACAAGGTAATCGGTTCTCCATTCATCATCTTCATGACAAATTTCCAGAGAGCCATGTCCGGTCGTTGCTCGGGGCCGTACACCGTAAACGGGCGAACGATCGTCACAGGCAGATGATACAGCCTCTGATAGGTGCGGCAGTACATCTCGGCCGCTGCCTTCGCTGCGGCATAAGGCGAGACAGGTCGCAGCTCATCATCCTCCCGGCAAGGACGATTGACAGCCGGTCCGTATACGGAGGAAGAGGAAGCAAAGACAAACCGGGATACTCCGAACTGAGCAGCCAGGGAAAGCACATGAACCGACCCCTTCACATCCACGTCCACGTACTTGGCAGGATGGACAAGCGACGGTTGAACCCCCGGCATGGCAGCGAGGTGAATCACGCGATCAGGCTGAAAAAAATGAAATACCTTTTCCAACTCCGAAAAGGTAAGGATATCGACATGGCGCCATTGCACATGCGGCAACTTCAACAGCTTGTTCAGGCGCTCCTTTTTCCATTTGGGATCATAGTAGGGGTCGAGTGAATCCACGATGAGAACCTGATGATCGTGAAGTTTTTCCACGACATGGGAGCCGATAAAACCGGCTCCCCCTGTAATTAATATCTTCATGCTTTTACTTCCTTTGTCTGTACAGTCTGTTCACGTGTCTTCCCTTGCGGCAGTTCAGGTTTGTGCTCTCCGCGACCGCGCAGCAGCAAATACAATACCAGGAAATATCCCCAATAAATCAAGAACTCTTCGAGCGAAGGTGAGGACGAGTACCCGAACAGCGCCTTCAGGAAAATACCGACCTGCCCGGAAATGAGCGGTTCTTGACCGTGATCCCGGATGTAATGTTCTTCATCGATGGGATGCTCCGGCATAAACCACGTCAGATCATACAATTGCGGCGCCACAGAGCCGATGACATGCATGTCCTGAAGGATGGAAAACCCCTGGACGAATAATCCTGCGGCGATCAAAACGATAAATACACCCGTAATCTTGAAGAACGTCTTGAGCTGAATCCGCATCGTACCTTTGAAAAAGAAGTAGGTCACGACAGCAGCCAGAAGGATACCGGCAAATGAACCCCATGTCTGCATGGCTTTGCCGATGTCTCCGCCCGTAATCGCGGCGAAGAAAAAGACGGTCTCCACACCTTCGCGAAGAACGACGAGAAAAGCGTGAACCACCATGCCGACGACATTACCGGTGGTAATAAACTGGCTGTATTTTCCCTGCAACTTGCCGGAGACTTCCTTGGATTGCTCCGCCATCCAGAACACCATTTGGGTCAGCAAAACTCCGGAAACGAGCATGATCCCTGCTTTCATATAGTTCTGGGAACCCATTGAGGCGAACCCGTCCAGCACGACCTGGAAGAGCAGTGCCATCCCCAAAGAGGCAACAATCGCGAGCGATGCGCCGAGCCAGACGTGCTTGACGTACTCCGGATGATGTACCCGCTTCAGATACGAGGTAATAATTCCGACGATTAACAATGCCTCCAGCGCTTCTCGAAAGGTAATCAAAAATGCTTGCAATTCCACCCCGTTCACCTCCGCATGCTGTCATGAACCTGCTGCTGCCCGGTCTTGATCAGTCTGATCCACTCTTGTCTTTTATCCTGACGAACTTCGTACAAGACGATGTCATGGTACGTGGGATAGAGCCACTCATTTCCCCGAAATCGGGCTGCTTCCTTCACATATTCCTTCAGCTGTTCATTGTGAAATCCGTCCAATACACGATCTGTCAAATAAACATGATCGGGCAGCACGGAATACGAAAGGATGGAGGCCTGAAAATCGGACCACTTCCTGAGCCGGACAGTTGTAACAGAAGGATAAAGGTAACGTATGACGCGTTCTTCTTCATACGTATAAATGATACTCGATTCACCACGATCAGCTTGTGCCACATAATGGGCGAGTTGTGCCATTGGCGAATCCGTCACCGGCTGCTCACGGACCTGGATGACACCCACGGCAGCCGTACTTGCGGCCAGTGCTGTCAACAAGATGGGGGAGAACCGCCTCCACTGCTGCAAGCCCCAGACAATGCCCCAGATCAATGGAATCATCAATGGCAGGATATGACGAGGCTTCTCGACATTCTGGGCAAAAAAGGCCCAGAGGAGATAGGGAACGATCCACAGGAAAAGCAACACGATGTGTTCCTTGTTCCCTGTTTGTAACCAGCGCGTCTTTCCTGCCGCTATTCCACCCCCCGTGATTCCCGCACAAACAAGAATCAGGATGAGACAGCTGAACCATGAGTTCTGCTCGTTCCACGGCGCACCCAGCCCGGCGGCAAACCACTGCCGCCCAATCCAATAGAGAAGTCGCTCTCCCGCATCGCTTCCTGTGTACGCTCCTCCCCAATCGGAAAAATGACCTTCTGTGAATGCTGCTGCCAACCTCCAGAAACCTGTGAGGCTTCCCACATTCAGCACCAATCCGTACAGCCACAAAAGATTGACCAATAATGAAGAAACGATTGCACTGACAACATCGCCGTACCGCCGGGTATCCCTGCCGTACACGTACAATGCCCAGGCAAACACGGCTCCCAATGGCAGGTACGAGATCCTCACGCCGTACAATAAGCCCAGCAGGATTCCCGAGAACACCAGTACCAGTGCCCGCTTTTTCTCCGCCAAACCAGGGTCAACCACGACCAATGAGGCAGCTACGAGCCAGACAGCCAGCAAATTGCCGAAGCTGTCCGAAAGCGGTTGGGTTCCCAAGACCATACCAAGCGGGTTTACTGCCCAAAGAACCGCCACCCAGACAGCTGTCCGCTGATGGCTGCACCGCTTGACAATCGAATACAGCGGGAACACTGTGCAAGCGTTCGCAAGAGCAGATAAAAGGGACAGCGCCAAAAACGGATTCGCGATCAAACGCGCGAAGCCAATGGCAACCAACATGTATACCGGATAGCCGGGAAAATGCGGCTGCATCAGCGACAGATCGTAATTGTCCACGCCAAGGGCGAAGTCAACATCATCCCAGCCAGCCGGTCCATGTGCCAGAAATGGCAGGCGGATCACAAAGGCCAAGCACGCGATTCCAAACGGAAGCAGGACATTCATCTCTTATGTGCGCCGTTTTTGCATCGTGCGAACAACGATAAACAAGATCACGAGCACGATCAGGACAAGCGGCAGCCAATTCTTTAGATTGTCTGTTATGGTGGAGGTATCGTTCCCCACTTCATTTCCCGGACCTTGCCCAGGTGTGAAATGCCCCACTTTCAATTCAGGCATGTTGAAAAATGTCTGAAGGCTTTGCAAGATCTCATCCTTGTGAGTGATGAACGCCTGCTGATCCGGTTCCTTCACGCCAACCCCGAACAGCCCGGGATTCCCCAACGCCTGCAGTGTCAGATCAAAACTTTCCCGTACTTTCTGATCCAATGCCGCATCTTTTCCCTTGATGACAGGGGAAAGGGCATCATAGGTAGCCAACGCTTTGGCAAGCAGCAGTTTGCTCTGCTGATAGTTGGCGAATTCCTTCTCCGCGCTTTCCAGGCGCCTTGCAACGTTTAACACAAGCGTCTTCTGGTACGCACTGATTGCAGCCTGTTTATCCTGCGCCAGCAACGCTTGCGTGATCGCCTGACTCGGCTCCGGCCCCATGTGCATGTCCAGTTCCTGTTTGATGCTCTCAAAGGTCTTGGAAGCTCCTGCGTAGTCAGCCGGCGTTTGATTCAGTTTTGCCACGACTTGTTTGTAGTTCTCCGCCACAGCCTCTTCGTTTGGATTGCCGTATGAATACGCGAACGCCGCATGCGGCACAAGCGTAAACACCGCCAATAACAAAGCAAAGAGGGAGGACATGAACTTACGTGCATAAGACATTACCCAGCCCCCCTGCAAATCCACTTTTCTTATTCTGTTACATTATTTCCCGTATTTTTCAAGCAAGTCGAGCACAGGCTTGATCTGTTTGAAACTCTCATCTGCTTTTGCCTTGTCCTGAGCTTTTACGGCGTCAAGATACTGCTGCGCAAGTTTCTGGAGGGCATCCGCTTTCTCCGCACTGCCGAGAGCCTTCGGCAGATCCGTCTTGATCATATCGATGAACAGAGCTCCTTCGAGCGCGGTGATTGCTGCCTTGTCGTTGCCCCAGTTTTCAACAGACGCTTCATATTCACTCTTGGCTGTCTTCGCAATCGCGCGCACATACGCTTGATTGATTGTGTCGCCTTTGACGTTTTTCACGTCGTTGGAGAGATCGAACTGGCTGTTAATGAAATCCGCATCTTCTTTGTCGTGTTTCTCCAGGTAAGATTGCAGAGATTGGAAGAACGCCCAGCCTTCTGCCTGACCTACTCTCGCGTCATCCGCCTTGCCTTCTTTCACCAGTTTCTCAATCTTGTAGGCGTATCCTTTTTCAGCGCCCGATGCCAGGTAGAATGCTTTCATGATGGATTTGTCGACGACTTGCTTGCCAAGGTTAAACGCGAGATTGTCGCCTTTTTCAATGGCGCCTTCCATCTCGGCAAAACCAGCGTCAATTGCGCTGACGAGTTGTGTTTCATACGCATTGTCGCGCTTCTCGATCATCGCTTTCAGCACGCCGTTATAATATTCTTTTGCTTCGCCCAATTCTTTTTTCGCTTCGTCTTTGTTGGCGAATTGATCATTTGCTCCCTTGAACTCGTTGCGAATGGAAAGGAACGCTACTTTTTGCAGCAATTTATCGCCGATCTGGGCAACAACTTTTGCCGGCAGCTGACCGTCCTTGCCTGCGTTCAAAGCAGCAGTGATTTGTTCATTTACTTGTGCACTGTTCGCTTCATCCATGGATTGAACATGAGATTTTAATTTTTCGTCGTACAGTTTGATCGCTTTGTCCCAATCCACTTGTTCTGCTTTCAAGACTCCTACCAGTTCTTTGGTTGCACCGACAAGATCAGCAACCGCAGATTTCCTGGCCTCCTCTTGCGCAGCCGGTTGTTGTGTCGTTTGGGTCTGCGCATTGTCTTGAGGCTGCGCCGCAGGCTTGTCACCGCATCCAGCAAGCAGCAGGCTCATGACCAAAGCAGTCGTGGAAAGAACTTTTACCGGTTTCATGTTACGAGGTCCCCCTAAGGTGCGTTTTATTGATAATCATTATCACTCTCAGCAAAACTCATTGTAAAGATAATGAGACTCGTTGTCAATTAGCAAAGAAAAAATTATCGGCCAATCGCTATATAATCGAACCCCATCTGCTCCAGTTTCGCTCGTTGATAAAGAGAGCGAAAATCAAACATAACCTTGCGCGACAAGGCCTGAGCTACTCTGTCCAAATCAAGTTGGCGAAACGATGGCCAATCTGTGACGATTACGATTCCGTCCTGGCCGGCCGCTGCTTCGTACTCGTCTTCGGCGTAGAGACACGCATCTCCCCACAGCTGCCTGGCCTCATCCAGCGCCTGCGGATCATACAGCGTCAGTTCTGTCCCCAACTGCAGCAGTTGGTTGATGATGGGAATTGCCGGGGATTGACGCATGTCGCTGGTTCCCCCTTTGAAGGCTGTTCCCAGCACGCCAAGTTTGATGCCGTCCAGGGTGTTGTAATAATCGCTGATCTTCTGGACAGCGTAGCGATGCTGCATGCGGTTGCTCTCCATCACTGCTTCGATGATCGGCAGGGGCATCCCCCTCTCGCGGAAAAAGTGCGCAAAGGCTGCCGTGTCCTTTGGCAGGCAGGAGCCCCCGTAACCAGGACCCGGTTGAAGATAAGCCGGACCAATACGAGGGTCCTGGCCAATCGCCCGAGCGATTGTCAAGACATCTGCACCGACCAGATCACACACTCTGGAAATCTCATTGATAAACGCTACCTTCATCGCCAGAAAGCTGTTTGCGCTGTATTTGATCATCTCTGCTGTCTGAAAGTTGGTATAGATAAACGGTACCTCGCGTTCAATCAACGGCTGATAGATCCGCTGCAACCGCTCGATTGGAGCAGAGCGATCCGTCCCGATCACAACGCGATCAGGCCGCATAAAGTCGGCGATGGCCGATCCCTCCCGCAAAAATTCAGGGTTGGTCGCCACCTCAAAAGAACAAATGCCCGCCAGCCGTTCCCCGAGAAATTCCTTCACTCGCTGGGTCGTGCCCGGCGGGACTGTGCTCTTGATCACGATCAGTTTGTCTTCCGTCATGTGTTCGCTGATGGTGGACACGGCTGCGAACAGGTCGGACAGTTCGACGCTGCCATCAGGGAGACTGGGGGTTCCCACCGCGACAAAAATGACATCAGCGGATCGAATTGCAATGGAAGCATCGGGTGTAAACGTCAACAGTCCCTTCTGCATACTCTGGGCCATCCATTCTTCCAGTCCCGGTTCGAAGAAAGGAACCTGCCCTTTGTTCAGCGATTCGATCTTCTCCTTGTCCACATCGGTACAAACGACAGGCCATCCAAAAGCAGAAAGGCCGACCGCTGTTGTCAATCCGACATAACCCGCTCCCAACACGGCAACCTTATCCATTGCTCTCACCTCTGTTCCGATTCTTGCTGATCCAACTTCTCAATTCGCTCCATGGTATGGGGAGAGCGATCCACGCCCACAGCCCTGCCAGATAGGAAAAGGCAAACTTCCATCCGTGCGTCAGCAATGCCACCTCGTATGCTTGCTGCCAGCCCACACCAGCAGTCACCAGCGAAAACGTCATGACACTCTCATACGTACCCAACCCGCCAGGCGTAAAATGAAACAGCTGCCCTGCGATCGTCATGCTGTTTACCCAGAGACCTTTCAGTACGGAAAGATCGATGGACAAGGCATTCGTCACTCCCAGCACAACAAACGCTTCCAGCCCCCAGCTGGCAGCAATCGCCGCACAGATGAACCATCCTTTGGGGCCCGTAAAGGCTGTTTTGACGATCTGCACATGTTTTTTTCAGCAAGGGCTTTTTCATCCCCCAGCGGAGCAAAACAACCAGACCTGCTGCCCCGATACCAGCGACCAGAAACAGAGTCGTCCACGCGTATGCGAGCCCCATCCAGAAGACGCCGATCCCCGCATATGCCGCCAGTACCAACAGATCAAGCGATCGCATCACCACGACAGAATGCAGGGATTCATCCCACTGCACATCCTTTTCTTTCGCCAGCAATCCAATTCGCACGGCGTCCCCTGCCTTGACGGGCAAAACGTGATTGATGAACAAACTGTAGAATTGCGCATACAAAAAGACAGAAAACGCGACATCCTTATTCACATACCATTTCCAGGCAAACGCTCTGAGACAAAAGGCCATCCCGTAGAGGAGCGCCATCCCCGCAAGCGTAAACGGATGGTGAAGCAATGTGAGGAGCTGTCTGTTTATCGCCTTCAGATCCAAGAAGAACACGCACAATCCCACAAATGCGGCAAACAACATCAGTTTACACACAAAAAAAAGCAGACGCTTCCCCATACTCATCATGTCCCTCTTCCCGCCTGGAGGTTTACGCACTTCCGTATTTCCAACAGAAAGATTATAAAGATCATAAAGGCAGTTCGCAATGATTGTCAGCTTCTCCCTGATTTTTCCGCCGGGCCAGAAAAAAACCCCCTGCGTTCCCAGGGGTTACAGTCTGTAGACAAAGTCCGCGGTGTTATGTGTGATGGTTTCCGCTCGCTCTCTTGATGACCAGCGAAGGAGTGGGTAGCGTCCGCTCCAAAACGCGGAACGGGCAGGAGGGCCAACATGTGGGTATTTCGAAGAAGTCAGACTTGTGCCCCCTGTCTTCCTCACGTCCTGCGCTTCTCCGCTGAGGAAGTCGTTAGAGGAGCTCGTCTCGGCCCCCATCACTCCATTTATTCCCCGACTTCGCGTAGCACGATAAGGGGAAGGACAGTGCCTTTCCTAATGTCCTATCGATGTAATACACACCATCAACCAATTTGAGTGAGAAAAGGGAATCTACCTTTGAAGCTGAATGGTTACGTTATAACCAAATTCTTGGAACATGTAAACTAAGTTTGAACCGTCTATCAAGGTAATCGGCTTATCTTTTGCAAACTCTCTAGAGTCATTCCCAAAGTAACTGGTTGTAACTAATATACCTTTTGTAGCCCCTTCCGCCATTAAAGTCCCATAAAGATCCCTGACGGCTGAAACAGGAACCACGTTATTATACCGTTTCGCCTGGATTACAAATTTTCCACCTCTTATCGGATCCGGATCAAAAGCTATTGCGTCGACTCCCCCATCACGACTCGCTTGTGTCACCTTTACTTCTGCACCGTCTTTGGAAAACACCCTGGCAAATAATTCTCTAACTAGGTGTTCAAAATCCTCCCAGTCCATGGTCGCAAGATTCGTTTCAGCGTTTAGACCAGCTAGAACATCTCTGGATTCAACGAACCTTGAATCCTCTTTCTTTATATCAAGAATGGGTCTTACCGGGGCTAGGTGTGCTAATGGGCCAGCGGAAATTCCTTTTAAGTTTCGGAAACATTCTTTGGGATCGACCCTTTCAAGATTTAATGCTTCGAACTCTTCTCGAGATGCCTGACAGGACATTATACAAGAACGAAAGTCATTGCCTGTTTTCGGATCAACACCACTTATCCACCCGTTAAAAACAACCGATTTTACGGCATTGATGTAAACAGATTCAAAGACCTCATGAATGGTTCGAAGGCAAATTTGATATAGAACATTTTCGTAGTAAATCTCAAATTCTTTCTTTTTCATTTCGACACGATCGATAGCTTTGCGAGAAGCAACATACTTGTATTGAATAACTTTGGGTACGGATTCTTGTGATGGTAATTCAAAGGAAATAATGATGGTACCACTTATCGGTTCATACTGAACTTCATAATCTCTTTCTAATCCTTCAGGATATGTAGAGCGTTCGAGTACCATATAAACATACTTTTCGATTGCATCTCCATGTCCTAATTCGAAATCGGTTTTAAACTGATCAATCAATTCGTTTTGTTCTTTCTGTTTAGCTAAAAACTCTTCTTTTCTTTTTTCATATTCTTTCAATCTGGTCTCGAACAAAGTTTTTGCCTCATCTACTTTTTTAAGTCGGGCTTCTTTCTTTGATTTGAAAAAGAATTCAAGGATCCGATTTTCCTTGGGCACATTTAATTCATTCAATATATTATCAAATTTCGGACTTTTTTCGATATCTTCATACTCGTTCTTCTCTTTTAATGCCTCCCAGTTTAGCTTATCATCTACTCTCAAAGTAGATTTGAGAATATTTTTGTAATCCTCAATCAACTTTTGTGCCTGTAAGGTATCAAATTCCGCCTGGCTTTTAAGGTCAGCTATTGCAGCTCGTTCTCTCTCTTTTAATTCCCTTTCTTTCCATTTTCGTAATTGTTCTTCCGCCTTAAATTGAACCTCTGCCTTGGTGGCCCCTTTTATTTCCTTATATACGCCTAAGTAACTATTCGTCACAATAGTACTATAATAATATTTTCGTGCCATACAGATACCCCCTAGCTATGACCGAGTGTCACTATAAATTTTCTCCAATTAGTTCCTTATTCCTACATGTATTATCGAACAAAATCGACAATATTAAAGAACCTCCTCTTAAGGAGGTTCCATTGAGTTCTTAACAAGAAATGAAATAGATACATGTTTTCAGTAATCTCACTTGTCTACATGCAACGCCTTTAGTCAATATGGCTGTATGAGGATAAACAAAAAATTAATGCAGCAACTCTTTATACCTATATCTAACGAAATACAATATCATCCCTACCTTAAGCAAGGTAGAATGTATAATCTGACCCCGATGATGCTTCAGCAATATAATCATCTCATAAAAATTAAAGTATATAGGGCCTTGTGACCAAGAACGTGGCATTGATCAGCCCAACGTATAAAAAAGAAGTTCTCTTTAAAATACCAATCAGTTCCGAAAGTTTTTTGGAGATTGCGAAGGAAAGCTCGTACTACATGATTTTTTCTCATCATAACATCGGGCAATTGAAAGAGGGAAATTCTTGGACTAGCTTGGGGTATGTTAATCTTGAGAAAGGATATCTGGTAAGATGTTTTGATCACTGTCCTAAGGACGGGGATCAGTAGCTCTTTTGGACCACAAAACGAAAAAAATCAAAAAACCCTTGATTTCTCAAGGGTTTCATCTACTTATGTATGGTGATCCGGACTGGGTTCGAACCAGCGACCCCCACCCTGTCAAGATGGTGCTCTCCCAACTGAG
>Ga0207866_1001125_pt1 | contig 28939 bp, 27 predicted proteins | sample HigsolmetaAR203D_FD_184835 | JGI IMG/M metagenome (GOLD analysis project Ga0207866, IMG submission 184835) | Ionic liquid and high solid enriched microbial communities from the Joint BioEnergy Institute, USA - AR20-3-D (SPAdes) (version 2) ...
AAGGCCGGAATGCGGCTTGCTTCAGCGTGGGACGGCCATGCGGCCGAGCGCCATCGCGGCAGTCGCCTTTCGGCGGCGACTTTTATAATATATCACAGGTGCCACGAACAATGCAAGATGTTTTTTTGCAGGTTGTTTTTTTGCAGGTACGTTCCGGTGTTTTTTAGACGGTTTTGCGGATGGTTTACAGCACGGCCCATTTCATCGCCGCCAGCGCGGCGAAACCCGGCAGCCCGAGAATGCCGACGACCGCGACCGTCGCGCCGTTGATCGGCACACTGTACGTTCCCAATAAACCGGTGGCGTCTACAAAATACAGCACGATGGCGGCCACGATCACCCGCGCGACGGCATAGCCGAACCATCGCAGTTTGATTTTCCCGCGCAAGAACAGCGCGGCGAGCATGATCAGCGATCCAATCAGCACGGAAGCCCAAACCGTCGTTTTCACGGTTACACCTCCATCGCGCGGCCGGTCCGCCGATCCAATCTGCTGACGCCGGCTCGTTTGGCCGTACGAAGCAGCATCTCATATCGTTTTTCCGCCGCTTCCCAGGCGTACACCGCGTAGTCGATCTGGTCCGGATCCGTGACGTGGTGAAACCGATGCTGCGCAATCCACCAAGCTTTTTTGGCTTCCTCGATCTCACGGATCAACTCCGCGTCCCGATCGAAACGATCGAAACTTTCCGTTGTCCCCCGCCGCGTCCAATTCCGCAGCCATCTGCGCGTAAAGGAACGGACGCGACGCGCTCCGGCCTTCCAGGCACCCCAATCCATCTTCATGGTTGAAGCCGCTCCTTCTCCTTTTTTCTTCTATTTATATTCATAGAAAGGAAAAAGGAGATTTAGAACCGGAACTTGGGACAAACTTCAAATCATTTCGCGCCGGCCTTCCAACGCTTTGGACAGCGTCACTTCATCCGCATATTCCAGATCGCCGCCTACGGGCAGTCCGTGCGCGATGCGCGTCACTTTCAAGCCGAACGGCTTGACCAGCTTGGACAAATACATCGCGGTCGCTTCGCCCTCCACGTTCGGGTTGGTCGCCAAAATCAGCTCCTTTACCCGCTCGTCGCTCAACCGCTTCAGCAGCTCCGCCACTTTGATGTCGTCCGGGCCGATCCCTTCGATGGGAGAAATGGCGCCTTGGAGCACATGGTAATAGCCGTTGAACTCGCGCGTCCTTTCCATGGCCGCCAAATCTTTGGGTTCCTGCACGACGCAGATGACCGAAGCGTCTCTGGACTTGTCCGAACAGATGCGGCACGGGTCCACATCGGTGATGTTGCAGCAGACGGAACAGTATTGCAAATTCCGTTTGACGTTGACCAACGCTTTGGCGAATTCCAGCACGTCTTCCTCTTTCATGCGCAGCACATGAAAGGCGAGCCTTCCCGCCGTTTTCACGCCGATGCCCGGCAGGTGCGTGAACGCATCAATCAGTTTGGCAATCGGTTCCGGATAGTACAATGATCATTACCCTTTCCGCGGGAGCAATGTTGAAATCGTGTCGCGAGAAATCAGAACAAGCCCGGCAGGTTCAATCCGCCCGTCAGTCGGCCGAGATCCTGGCTCGCCATTTCTTCCGCCTTGGTCAGCGCGTCGTTTACCGCCGTCAGCACGAGATCCTGCAGCATTTCGATATCGTCCGGATCCACCGCTTCCGGTCGAATGGTCACGCTCAGCACTTTCTTGTGTCCGTTCGCCGTAACCGTCACGGCGCCTCCACCCGCCGTGCCTTCCACGGTTTTGTTGGCGAGTTCCTCTTGCGCTTTCAGCATTTGTTCCTGCATCTTTTTCACTTGTTTCATCATCTGGTTCATGTTTTTCATCGGTATCGCTTCCCTTCGCATCGGTTTTCTTTCCGCCTGACGGCGTCCCCATGGCAACCGCAAGCCGGATCGGTTTCCGGTCCGGCCGCTTTTCCATCCATCATTTTTTCTTGTCGTTCGAATCGTCTTCTTCCTTGATGGTGACCAAATCCTCGCCGAAAAGTCCGATCGCTTCCCGAATCCACGGTTCTTCCTCGTGCGGCTCCGTATCCCGCGCGTCATCCGGCACCAGTTTCAGCGGTTCCGCCGCGCGCTCCGCGCCGCTCTCCGCCGCCCCGCCGGTTTCAATCGCCTCCCGCCAGTCCTTCAGCATCACGGTCACCAGCGTTTTCGGCCGTCCGTACACCTGCTCCATCATCTGCTCAATCAGCTGGCGGTGAGCCGGCTTTTCCGTCGTTTCCCTGTGGATCGTGTTCTTGAAAGCGACCAATACTTCATCGTCGACGGCCGCTACCGGTTCCCCGTCCACGAGCCACGCGTGCACGGTGATTTTCGCCTCTTTCACGAGCTGCAGCACGCGGTTCCACCGGGCGACGACTTCCCCGGTTTCCGGACTGTCGCGGCCGCTCAAAAATCGGTCCAGCTTCGGCTTTTTGAGCATGCCGCGGGTCGCGCCGGCCCGTGCGCGCTGTGCGGTGTCCTTCGCCGCCCCTCTGCCCGCGGCCGCCGCCCGAATCACCGTCTCCACGGACTGCGAATCCTGCCTGCCCGCCGGCGGCGGAGGACCGCCCCCCGCTTCCCACTGGGCAAGCCGACGTTCCAGCTGCTCGATCCGACGCGTCAACCGCTGCAATTCCTCCGACGCAAGCGCAGCCGTCCCCCCGAAAGATGCGCCGGGCGAATCATCCGCCTGATTCGGCGAGGCCTGCGCCCGTCTGTCCGTGCCGGAGCCGAAACCGTCCGCATCCGGTTCCGACGGCATGGCGCAAATATTCATCAGCGCCACTTCGAACAAGATTTGCGGCTGCGGGGAATACCGCATCTCCCCGTAATAGCGGTTCAAAGTGTCGATAATGCGAAACAGGTCGCGGACCTCGTAAGCGTCCGCCACCCCGGCGAATCTGCCCGCATCGACGATCCGGTCCGTCATCGACCCGGCGTCCGGCACCAGCTTGATGACGAGCAAGTCGCGGTAATACTGAATCAGGCTTTCCATGCACTTGTCGGCGCTGCCGCCTTCCTGCAGCATCTCTTCGACAAGCCGGAGCGATTGGCCGAGATCGCGCTTTCGCAGCGCCTCCGCCACGTCCAAAAACCGGTCGCCGGCAATTCCGCCGACCGCGTGCAGCACGTCGCCGTAACTTACCCGGCTGCCGCTGTAGGAGATGACCTGATCCAACAGGCTGAGCGCGTCCCGCATGCCGCCGTCCGACAGCCGCGCCAAAAAATCGAGCGCCGCCGGCTCCGCCTCGATGCCTTCCCGCTCGCAAATGTGGCGGAGTCTCGCGACCTGTTCCTCCAACGGAATGCGCCGAAACTCAAACCGCTGGCAGCGCGACACGATGGTCGGCGGAATGCGGCCCGGTTCCGTTGTGGCCAGAATGAACACGACGTGCGGCGGCGGTTCTTCCAACGTCTTGAGCAGCGCGTTGAACGCCTCGGTCGTCAGCATGTGCACCTCATCGATGATGTACACCTTGTGGCGCACCGACGTCGGCGCGTACTTGGCCTTGTCCCGGATGTCGCGGATTTCTTCGACGCCGCGATTGGACGCCGCGTCGATTTCCACCACATCCATCACCGATCCCTCGCTGATGCCCGTGCATGCGGCACATCGGTTGCAAGGTTCCGGCGCGGGACCGCGCTCGCAGTTCAACGCTTTGGCCAAAATTTTGGCCGCGCTCGTCTTCCCGGTTCCCCGCGGACCGCTGAAAAGATAGGCGTGGGTATAGCGGGATTCCCGCAAGGCGTTTTGCAGCGTTTGGACGATAGCGCGCTGGCCGACCACATCCGCGAACGTTTGCGGTCTCCAGGCGCGATACAAAGCAATATGACCCATCCCGTTCTCCCCCATACCCGAAAGTGCGTTCTGAACGACATCGTCGGTCGAGGCGCCTAGCGATCGGCAATACATGTCATCCGTGTCCGTTCTGACGGTATTCGCACCGCCGCATGCAATCACTTTATTATACTATATTGCCATTCCAAGAGAAACGGATGACGCAATCCGGATGAAAAAAGTTCCCTTCTCGCCGCATTCATCCCAAAGGACAAGGGGAAGCGATCAGGGAACCGCTTTCGTAATTCGCCGCGCGCATTGATCGTCCGTTCCATTCGCACTATTTCGCCACCGGGATGCTGATCGTGAACGTGGTGCCGTACCCTTTGGAAGAGACGCGTATCGTGCCGTGAATATCGTGGATAATGCGCTGGCAAACCGACAGGCCGAGCCCGGTGCCTTTTTCTTTCGTGGTAAAGAAGGGGTCGAAAATTTTGTCAATCAAAAACGTCGGAATGCCAGGTCCCGTATCGCGAATGTCGATGTTCACCCGCATCTCCCGCGTATCCAGACTTTCCGATATCGTCAATATCCCGCCTTCCGTCATCGCTTCAATTCCGTTTTTGGAAATATTCAGAAAAACTTGTTTGAGCAGCTCCGGATCCGCAATGACCGGCGGAAGCGATTTTTCCGTTATGTATTGAACGACCACGTCGTTCAAGATCGCCTCGTTGTTGATAATCGGCAAAATTTCCCCGATGACCGCGGAAACGTCGACTTTGCGGAACATGTATTCCTTCGGCTTGCTCAACATCAAAAGTTCGCTGACCAGTTCGTTGATGCGGTTGATTTCCGCCAGCATGATTTCCGTATATTCGTGCTCGCGCTGGAAACCGTTGTCCAGCAGCGTTTTTTTCAGCACCTGCAAGAAGCCTTTGATGGACGTCAGCGGATTGCGAATCTCGTGCGCCGTTCCCGCGGCGACCTGCCCGATCATCGCCAGACGATCGCTTCGCTGCACTTGTTCTTCGAGCGACCGCAAGTTCGTCACATCCTTGAAAATGACGTATGCGCCCACGGTTCGCCCGAATTCGTCGAGCAGCAAATTCGAATCCATCAACAGTTCATACCGTTCACGGTCGTTGGTCCACGAAATTGCATGGTTGCGCACCGTTAGCCCGTCGAGCAGCGTTCGCTGCACGAGCTGGTATTCTTTCGGCACGGATGCGAACACTTCATCCAAAGGTTTGTTGAGAATGTCGTCGCGTTTCACGCCGAGCACCTTGCAGGCCATGTCGCTCAGATCGACCAGCCGGAAATCAGGGTTGATCAAAATGACACCCAGATTGACGTCCCGCAGAAAAGTGCCGGAAAAACGCTGCAGCAAATTGTCCGATGACGTCGCGACCAAGTCCGGAAACATGCTGATGACATAGTCGCCGTCGATTTTGTCCGATTTCAACCGGAAAATGTTCACGCGGCTTTTCATCTGCCGGCCGGATTTGCTTCTCAGATTGTAGACCGGCATCAGCTGGCCCGGAACTTGTGCGTTCAAAAGGTCTTTCAGCCCGCATTGCAGATTCGGCACAAGATCTTCCAGCCGCAGCTGCTCGAGCTCGTGCGCGGAATATTCCAAGCAGGCGGCGAATTCCCGGTTGCCTAACGTTACCCTCCCTTGGGCATCAAACACCGCAATGGAAAACGGAAATTGTTCGATATATTGATGCAGTTCTTCTTGCGAGACGGGCATCTGCAAAGTGTACGGACCGGTCACAGAGCATCATCTCTCTTCTTAATGAAAAATATGGAAGTTAGTTATTCATAAAAATTCTCCTCGTACTCTCCGATTCCTTCCACATTTTGCGGAAAACCTTGCAAATCTTACTAAACCGATGCATGAGTTTCCTGAAATGGCGTGAAGTCACTAAAAAAACGCCTGCATAAACAACAGGCGTTCATACAGGCGTTTCGCAATGCGTTATCAAGTTGGAGACCGTGCACCCGTCATCGATCCATGAGATCCACGCGGCATTCCTACCGCCAGCTCAAGCCAGGCTGCCCTCCGGCACATGAAGTGTCCCGCTTACGGCTGCTTTCTTCCGAACCTGACCGGGTTCACGAGTCTTCATTGCGGAGGACCCGGCTCTCAACACCGCGTATAGGCGCCGGCCGCACATCCCACGACCTCTGGACGGGAATTCAACCCCGCTCTAGCGGATTGCGGGTTACAGGGCACCGCTACCTCCCCGTCTAGCACGGTATTGATAAGTATATCGGATGCGAAACGAAAGATCAAGCGAACACGCCGGCGATTCGCGTTGAAAGTAATGCCAGCGATACGGCGCCGCATGCCCTTGTTCAGCGGGTCGATCGTTCCGCCGTTCGTCGGGCTCGGTCATTTCGGCGTGTTCCGGCAGCGCAATTCAAAATCGTAACGGGGCACCATATCCTTCAGCGCCTCAACGACCCGCTCTTCCAGCTGTTCGGCCTGTTTGCGGCCGTATGTTTCCGGCACCCGGTAATAAATGACCGCCTTCGGTCCGCTCAGCACAACCCGGGCATCCTGCACATCCGGAAATTTGTCCAGCGTATGCCGGATCACCTGATGATCTTCGCGATAATTATGGTACGTCGGGCTCGTTTGCAAATTCGGATTCGTTTCCGTCGCGCCCAGCATACCGTCGTCGTCGTAAGACTTTTCCGGGCTTTCCTTGTATCCCCCGATCTGTCCGCAAGCGGTCAGCAAGACGGCGGCTGCCGCCAGCGCGGCAAAGCGCGTTTGGATCCGCATGGCCATCACCTCCCCGGCCGCGGCGCTGCCGGTGAATTTCCGAGGTCTTTCGGGCGACAAAAAACCTCTCTCGGCCATATTGTGAGGCCGGGAGAGGTTCCGGTATACGCGGAAACTTCTTACAGTCCGTATTTTTTTCTGAATTTATCCACACGTCCGCCGGTGTCGACAAATTTCTGTTTGCCCGTGAAGAACGGATGACATACGGAGCAAATTTCAACCCTCAGGTTTTCCTTGACGGAACCGGCTTCAAACGTGTTGCCGCATGCACAGGTTACCGTGGTCACTTGATACTTCGGATGGATGCCCTGTTTCATGGCTTCGTTCACCTCTTTCCGCCCTGGAACAACATTCGGTTCCAGAGTAAATTGGACGCACTAAATGATTATACCAAACTCCCCGTTCCTCCGCAATATAAAAAATCCATTCGACAGATCTCTCAACAAATCGATGTCCTTGTTTGAATCGTTCGCGGTAAACCGGACGGCGGGTACAACGTTCCGCGGGTGCAATCATCGTGCAGACGGTAGCCCTTGACAACCGAATGCATCACAGTTATAGTTTATTACATAACTAATAAACCAATTAAGTAATGTGGTAATGGGGAAAGGAGGTTTCCGATTGGCGACACTGGACGAAAACAAACCGATTTTTCAGCAAATCGCCGAAAAAATTGAAAACGACATCGTGGAAGGAACGCTCAAGGAAGACGAGCAGGTGCCTTCCGTCAATCAGTTTGCCCTGCATTACCGCATCAATCCGGCCACGGCGGCCAAGGGCGTCAATGTGCTGGTGGACAGGGGCGTTTTATACAAAAGGAGGGGAATCGGCATGTTCGTGGCGCAGGGCGCGCGGAAACGCCTGATCGAGGAAAGGAAAGAGCGTTTTTACGAAGATTTCGTCGTCAAACTCGTTTCGGAAGCGCGCAAATTGGGGATTACCAAGCAGGAGATTATCGATATGTTGAGAAAGGAAGTGGACGAATGACTGCGGTGAAAGATCCCGTACCGGCGGTCGGCGTCGCGCTCGCGGAATGCCGGTCATTGTCCAAACATTACGCTTCCCTGGCCGCCCTGGACAACGTCAATCTCCGCATCGAATCCGGCAAAATGTACGGACTGCTCGGGCGCAACGGCGCCGGTAAAACGACTTTGCTGCATTTGCTGACCGGCCAAATATTGCCGAGCGCGGGAGACGTGCGCGTGTTCGGCCAGCCGGTGTTTGAAAATTCGTCGGTGCTGCAAAGAATTTGCTTCATCAAGGAAAGCCAGGAATATCCGAAGGCGATGCGCATTGCCGATGTGCTCCGGTTCGCTTCCGCCCTGTACCCGAACTGGGACGAGGAGCTGGCCGAGACGATGATCCGCCGGTTCCGCCTGGATGTGCGCAAAAAAACCGGCCAGCTGTCGAGGGGGATGGAATCGATGCTCGGCATCGTCATCGGACTCGCTTCGCGCGCCGATTTGACGATCTTCGACGAACCGTACCTCGGGCTGGACGCCGCCAACCGCACCTTGTTCTACGACTGTCTGCTGCGCGATTTCACGGAACAGCCGCGCACGATCATCCTCTCCACTCACCTGATTGAGGAAGTGAACCGGTTGTTTGACGAAGTCATTATTCTGAAAAACGGACGCGTTGCGCTCCACGACGACGTGGAGACGCTGCGGGCGCAAACGCTGGCGGTCAGCGGCAGCAGGGCGAAAGTGGAACGTTGGATTCGCGACAAGCGCGTGCTGCATCGCGATGTGTTCGGGGACACGATGACGGCGGCTATATACGGACAAATCGGCGACAACGAACGAAAAGCGCTGGAATTGGAAGGTCTGCGCGTTGAACCGCTTCCCCTGCAGCAATTCATGGTGCGTTTTACGGCGGACGAGGAAGGAGTGGCGAACGAATGAACCGCATTCAGGCCAACGTGCGCATGCTTTGGAACGATTTTCGCACGTCTTACTTGATCTTTTGGTCGGTGCTGTTGGCCATCTTCGCGCTGATGATTATCCTGTTCCTGGTCAAGTTTGGCGAGGACGGCACTGTACAAATCGGCGGGGGCATGACGGCCGTCTGGGTGTATTTCTTTGTCGCCGGCGCCTTGCAGCCGAACAGCACGTTCCGTTTCGCGCTCGGCATGAGTGTGACGAGGCGGGAATATTTCGCCGCGACGGTCGTGTTCTGGCTGCTGATGGCCGCATTGACGGGCGTGATTGTGCTGATCGGGCATGTTCTGGAGAGAGCTTTTTTTCAAAACATCGCAGGAATGAACATCACCTTTTTCACCATGTTAGAAGATACGGCGATGTGGGACGTGCTGCTGATCGGCTTTGCGGTGCCGCTGTTCTGCGCGGCGGCGGGGTTTCTTGCCGCGTCCGGCACGTATCGGATCGGCCACATCGCCTGGATCGGCTCCATCGGCCTCGGACTGTTGGCGGTCATGACGATACATTTGCTGGAACTTTGGGACGAAATCGCGAGACTGTTTTCGCAAATCGAAACGGCGGGAGAAGCGGCCATATGGCTGGTGATCTTGTCCGCCATCCTCTTCTTGTTCAGCTGGCTGATCCTGTGCCGTGCGCCGGTCAAAACGGGCCGTTAAACAACGAACGCCGTCCCAAGGGACGGCGTTCCCGCTTCTTTTCGGCGAACAACGGCCTGCCGGCGGCCGCTTATTTTTTTGCGGAGACTTTCCTGGGCGGCGTCGGCGGCACATGGGTGTAGGAGCCGATGGCGACGTCCGGCAGCTCCTCGCGGAAAATGTCGATCATCCGCGCCATTCCGAGCGCTTCGCCCCGAGCTTTCGGAATGAGCTCCAGATAACTTTCCGGGTCGATGTTCAAGTTGCGCAGCTGGATAAGCTTGAGTCCCGTGCGCCGAGCAAACCCGATCATCGCCTCGATTTCCTCCTCGCGGTCGGACACTCCCGGAAACACCAGGTAATTGATCGACGTGTACACCCCTTGATCCGCCGCATAGCGCAGCGACTTCTCCACATTGCGCAGCGTGTAGCCCCTGGGCATGTAGTACGCGTTGTAGTGCTCGTCGATGGCGCTGATCGTGCTGACGCGCATCAGATCCAATCCGGCATCGACGATCCAGCGAATCTGATCGGTCAGCCCGGCGTTGGTGTTGATATTGATATATCCCTGGCTTGTGCTCGCGCGAACGCGCCGGATCGCCTCGACAATGAGCCGCGCCTGCGTGGCCGGTTCTCCCTCGCATCCTTGGCCGAAACTGATGATGCGGTCCGGAGCCGTCAAATGCTCCAGCATAACCTCGACGATTTCATCCACGGTCGGCCGGAAATCGAGACGCGTCTGCGGCGATACGAAGCCGCGGTCCGCCGGCTGTTCGGAAATGCAGCCGAAACAGCCCGCGTTGCAAAACGAGGAAACCGGCACCGCCCCTTCCCACCGCTGCAAAAACGTGTTGGACGCCGTAAGGCATTCGTACCCGAGCGCGCAGTGGGACAAGTGGCGGTACAGCCGGTTATGCGGATATTTTTCCGTCAGCCGGGCCACCTCGCGTTCCAGCTCATCCAGAGGACACTGCGCGGGATTCCACGGAGCGGGGTCGTCGGACTGCCGCGCCGCCACATAAAAGCGGCCCTCGTTCCATACGACGGCCGTATATCCGAACAGCGGCAACTTCCGCGATTTGTCCGTCTTGACATACGAAGGCAAATACAGGCGCGTGAAGCCTTGGGGCAAGAGCGCGCCGACGGCGGAAAATCCGCCTTCCACCCGACGCATTTCGCCCGTATCGGCGTCCATGCCCACGGGCACAGTGCCGGGAAGGCTGACCAGCGTGGCGCCTTCGGGAAGCGGGATCAGATCCTCCTCCAGCAGTTCCACGATCATGTCTCCGCTTCGCCCCAGGCCGATCCAATTCGGATCGTCGTAGATTCGTCCCTCCCGGTCGGCGTATACGAGATTCATCGTTGGCGTGTTCGCACTTCCTTCTTATCGGACCGGCCGCGCCCGTTACGCTTGCGGCGCGTAAGCCGGTCTCGTTTTTTTCACGGAGGGTTCTTTGATGTCCAGTCCTGCCAAAAACTCCGCGTTCGTCTTCGTTTCCGCGAGCCTTTTCAGGAACGCCTCCGTGTATTCGTGGGAATCGTTCATGCTTTTGCGGAGCGCCCACACTTTTTCCAGTTCTTCCTTGGACAAGAGCAGTTCTTCCCTGCGCGTACCCGACCGGCGAATGTCGATCGCCGGAAAAATGCGCTTTTCCGCCAGCCGGCGGTCGAGATGCAGCTCCATGTTGCCGGTTCCTTTGAACTCTTCGTAAATGATGTCGTCCATGCGCGAACCCGTTTCAACCAAGGCGGTGGCGAGAATGGTCAGGCTGCCGCCCTCTTCCACGTTGCGCGCCGATCCGAAAAACCGTTTCGGACGGTGGAACGCGGCCGGATCGATGCCGCCGGACAGCGTACGTCCGGAAGGCGGAATGACGAGGTTGTACGCCCGCGCCAAACGGGTGATGCTGTCCAGCAAAATGACGACGTCGCGCTTGTGTTCCACGAGCCGCAATGCGCGTTCCAGCACCAGTTCGGCCACTTTGATATGGTTTTCCGGCAGTTCGTCAAAGGTCGAGTAGACGACTTCGCCTTTGACCGAGCGCTGCATGTCGGTGACTTCTTCCGGCCGTTCGTCAATCAGGAGCACGAACAAATGAATGTCCGGTTCGTTGGTGGAGATGCTGTTGGCGATTTGCTTGAGCAGCAGCGTTTTACCCGCTTTGGGTGGGGCGACGATCAATCCGCGCTGGCCGAGACCGACCGGGGCGAGCAAATCCATGACCCGGGTCGCCAACTGATCCGGAGTAGTTTCGAGCACCAGTTTGCGCTGCGGATACAGCGGCGTCAGCGCCGGGAAATGCAGCCTTTCCGCCGCCTTCTCGGGATCTTCGCCGTTGACGGCTTCCACGTGCAAAAGACCGAAGTACCGTTCGTTTTCCTTGGGCGGGCGGCATTTGCCGGATACGAGATCGCCGTTGCGCAAATCGAATCTGCGAATTTGGGAAGCGGAAATATATATGTCTTCCGGACTGGGCAAATAATTGATCGGACGCAGGAAACCGAACCCTTCGGGCAAGATTTCCAGCACGCCCTGCATGAACATGAGCCCGTTTTTTTCCGCCTGCGCCCGCAAAATGGCAAAGATCAGTTCTTTTTTCTTCAGTTGACCGTAATACGGAATCTGGTATTGTTTGGCCAATGCGTACAGTTCGGTCAGCTTTAAGCCTTCCAGTTCCGAAATATTCATTTCCATCAGGAGACCACCACTTTATGAAATATAAAAACACGTCGTTCCATTTTATCCATTTTTGCCAATTGCGCCGGGCGTTAGTCCGAAGCGGAACCCATTTCCCGCCACACATCCGCGCCGAGCATACGCAAGTTGGACACGAGCCGGTCGTATCCGCGGTCGATGTAGTCGACGCCGTCGATTTCCGTAATGCCGGATTCGGCGGCAAGTCCCGCGACGACAAGCGCCGCGCCAGCGCGCAAATCGGTCGCGCGCACTTTGGCGGCGTTCAGTTTGGAATGCTCGATGATGGCGGTGCGTCCTTCCAGTTTGATGCGGGCACCCATGCGAATCAGTTCCGGCACATGCTTGAAACGGTTGCTGTATACGTGGTCCGTCAGCATGCTGACTCCTTGCGCCTGGGTCAAGAGCGCGGTCATCGGCGACTGCAAATCGGTGGCGAATCCGGGATACACGAGCGCTTTCACGTCGACGCTTTCGTAACGTTCCCTTCCGACGACCCGGATCGATTCGTCCATGACCTGCACGTGCACGCCCATTTCCAGCAGTTTGGCCGTCAGTGCTTCCACATGCTTCGGAATGATATTGTCGATGACGACGTCGCCCCGCGTCGCCGCCGCCGCGATCATATAAGTGCCGGCCTGGATGCGGTCCGGGATGATGGAGTGCCGGCAGCCGTGCAGTTCGCTCACTCCCGTAATGCGCACCGTCTCCGTTCCCGCGCCTTTGATCCGTGCCCCCATCGAGTTCAAGAGGGTGGCCACGTCGACGATTTCCGGTTCCTTCGCGGCGTTTTCGATAATCGTCGTTCCCTTCGCGCGGGACGCGGCCAGCATGATGTTGATCGTCGCGCCGACGCTGACGACATCGAGGTAAATTTTGGCTCCGCGAAGCTCTTTGGCGCGCAATCGAATCGCTCCGTGCTCGTTCGTAACGGTGGCGCCCAATGCTTCAAACCCTTTGATGTGCTGATCGATGGGACGGGGTTCGAAGTTGCATCCCCCGGGCAGACCGATCACCGCCTCGCCGAAACGACCGAGAAGCGCCCCCATCAAATAATAGGATGCGCGAAGTTTTTTTACGTTTCCGTTGGGCATGGGCTTGGATTTCAAAGAGGAGGGATCAATCACCATCTGATCCTTGGTACGCCGAACGACGGCGCCCAATTCTTCGAGAATTTCCACATAAATTGAAACGTCGCTTAAAGTGGGGAGGTTATCCAGGGTCACCGGTGATTCCGCCAGCAAGCTCGCCGGGATGAGAGCGATGGCGCTGTTCTTGGCGCCGCTGATCGAAACGGTTCCGTTCAGCGGTTTGCCTCCGGCGATCATCAACTTTTCCATAATATGCAAGATCCTCCTAGTCCGCTGCGGAAGAAAATGCAGGGAACGCCCGCGCGGGCTTCGCACGCGGGCGCGGTTCCCCGCGTGGCGATCAGGCTTTGTTGTCGCTGCCGAAAAGCCTGATCTTCGCTTTCACCACTTCCACCATCGCGGTGCGGGCGGGTCCGAGATATTTGCGCGGATCGTACACTTTGGCGTCTTTGTTCAAAATCTCGCGGATGGTGTCCGTGCAGGCGATCTGATTTTCGGTGTTCACATTGATTTTGCCGACTCCCGCGGCAATCGCCTGCCGGATCATGTCGTCCGGTACGCCGGAACCTCCGTGCAGCACGATCGGAACGGGAATGCGGCTCGCCACCGCCTCAATGATGTCGTACCGGATGCGCGGCTCGCCTTTGTACATCCCGTGCGCGGTGCCTACCGCAATGGCCAGCGCATCGACTCCGGTCTCCTCATAGAAGCGGATCGCCTCTTCGGGTTTGGCGAGGCTCGCATCTTCCTCGTCCACGCTGATGTCGTCTTCCACGCCGCCGATGGTGCCAAGTTCGCCTTCGACGGATACGCCCATCGCGTGGGCGGCTTTGACGATTTCCTTGGTCAGGCGGATGTTTTCTTCCAGAGGATAATGAGATCCGTCAAACATGATCGAGGAAAAACCGGCGCGAATGCATTTCATCGCCACGTCAAAGCTGCTGCCGTGATCGAGATGCAGCGCGATCGGCACATTGTATTTTTCCGCCGCCGCGCGGGCGATCGCGACGGTGAACTCGACGCCCATATATTTCAGCGCGCCTTCACTGACGCCGTAAATAAACGGGGATCTCAGTTCGGCGGCCGCTTCGGCAATCGCTTGGGCGAACTCCAAGTTATTCATGTTGAATTGGCCGACGGCGAATTTTTCCGCCTTGGCTTTGGGCAAAAACTCATTCATCGATACGAGTGGCATGTTCCGCGTCCTCCTGTTCTGATTTCGCTCTCGTTCTGGCGCGAAATACTTGCAACATTATACCATAAGCTTTCGTCATCGCACATCCTGATCTCGGACGGCGGTTGTTGCGGCACCGGCAGCGAGTCCCGCTTCGGGACAAGCGGTCAAAAATTCGCCACGGACGTTTCCTTGATTTTGCGGTTCACCGCCACCCGCAGTTCGTCGATGTCGAAAGGTTTTGTAAAATGCATCAGCGCGCCGTTTTGCGTCGCCTCGTTGATCATGTCCAGCTCGCCGTATGCCGTCATCATGATCACCTTGACGTCTTCGTTGATCTCCTTGATGCGTTTGAGAATTTCCAGCCCGTCCATGCCGGGAATTTTCATGTCCAGCAGAACGAGATCCGGATTTTCATTCTTGACGATGTCCAGCGCCGCCTTCCCGTTGGAAGCCTGAAACGTTTCATAGCCTTCGCTGCTGAACACCTCCATGAGCAGCACCCGGATTCCCGCCTGATCGTCCACAATCAAAATTTTGGGCTTGGCCATAATTTCCCTCCCCAGCAAAAATTGAGCCTGCCGCAGTAAAACTGATAAAGACTTCGATGTGCGGCAGCGAATTCCTGCGTAGGGAAAATGATTTATTTTGTCGAAGCGGAAATTCCGGCCGAACGGCTTGCGCTGCCGTATGCCAACGCCGCCGCCACGAACTCCCGGAACAGCGGTTGCGGGCGATTCGGACGCGACGTGAATTCCGGATGGAACTGCACCGCGAGAAACCACGGGTGATCGGGGATTTCCACGATTTCCACCAGACGCCCGTCCGGGGAAGTGCCGGTAAAACGCATACCCGCTTTCTCCAGCTGTTCCCGGTATTCGTTGTTGAATTCGTAACGATGCCGATGGCGCTCATATATAAGCTCGTCGCCGTAACATTTCATGGCGAGCGAACCCGGCGCCAGTTTGCACGGATACAGTCCGAGCCTCATCGTCCCGCCGAGGTCTTCAATTTCCTTTTGCTCCGGCAAAAGATCGATGATCGGGTGAGGCGTCGCGGGGTTGATCTCCGAACTGTTGGCGCCGGCCAACCCGACGACCGAACGCGCGAATTCCACGCATGCGACCTGCATGCCGAGACAAATGCCGAAAAACGGAATGCGCTGCTCGCGCGCATAACGGATGGCGCTGATTTTGCCTTCGATCCCGCGGTCGCCGAAACCGCCCGGCACGAGCACGCCGCTGACTCCCGCCAGCAGTTGGCCGACATTGGCATCGGTCACCTCTTCGGCGTTGATCCACCGGATGTTCACTTCCGCATTGTTGGCGATGCCCGCATGGGAAAACGACTCCGCAATGCTGAGATAGGCGTCGCGCAGCGCCACATATTTGCCGACGATGGCGATCTCGGTTTTGTGCTGCAGTTGTTTGGCGCGGCGCACCAAGTTTTCCCATTCGCTCAAATCCGGCTCTCCCGCCGGCAGCTGCAAGTATTGGACGACGATATCGTCCAGCCCCTGTTCGCGCAGCATCAGCGGCACTTCGTACAAGTTGTCGGCATCGCGCGCCTCGATGACCGCATGCGGATCGATGTCGCAAAACAGCGCGATTTTCCGTTTCATGTCCTCCGACAGCGGATGCTCCGTGCGGCAGATGATGACTTGCGGTTGAATGCCGATGCTGCGCAATTCTTTGACGCTGTGCTGCGTCGGCTTCGTTTTCACTTCACCGGCCGCTTTCAGATAAGGAATGAGCGTCACATGAATGTACATGACGTTTTCCCTGCCGACGTCGCTCTTGATTTGCCGGATCGCTTCCAGAAACGGCAGACTTTCGATGTCGCCGACGGTGCCGCCGATTTCGGTAATGACGACGTCCGCTTCCCGCCCGGACCGGAATACGCGGTCCTTGATCTCGTTCGTGATGTGCGGAATGACCTGCACCGTACCGCCCAGATATTCGCCGCGGCGTTCCTTGGAAATGACGGAGGAATACACTTTGCCGGTCGTCACATTGCTGTTTTTCGTCAAATTGATATCGATAAACCGTTCGTAATGGCCGAGATCGAGATCGGTTTCCGCTCCGTCGTCGGTCACGAACACTTCCCCGTGCTGATACGGACTCATCGTTCCCGGGTCGACATTGAGATACGGATCGAACTTCTGAATCGTCACTTTGAGTCCCCGGCTTTTGAGCAGCCGGCCGAGCGAAGCCGCAGTAATCCCTTTGCCCAAGGAGGACACGACACCGCCGGTTACAAAAATGTACTTCGTCACTTGATATTCCCTCCTAACGATCTGACAAGCCAGCGACTGCAAACAACGCCCGCACGACGGGAAACCGAGTGTCACAAAAAAAAATAAAGCACACCCGCGTTGACGGGGCACTTTAACTTCGTTTCAGCCATTATGGAACGTTTCTTTGGTCAGCCCATGGATTAGTTTACCGTGTCGAAAGGGGCGTGTCAAGAAGGGGCATTTCCGGTGCATTTCCGCCGGGGAAACCCCGTCCTCCTTTTCAAGTCAAGGCCCCGTGTCCGCCGCGGATTTGGGCGCCCGATGGCCGCTGCCGCGCAAAAAAAAAAAGCCAGGGACCGGTAAATGTTTCCCGCCCTGGCGTACGCAAACCGTTCGTCATAGACTTACAGGTCCTCGTCTTCTTCCGAATCGTCCGTTTCGTCTTCCTCAAACTCGGAATCGTCCATGTCCACGTCTTCGTCCACACTGTCATCCAGCTCTTCGTCGATGTCCGCGGGAAATTCATCGTCGAGATCGTCCGGCAGATCGTCGAGATCCGCATCGTCCTCATCGTCCAGCGCCGCATCGACGTCGACGTAGTCCTCGTCCTCGAGAATCCCGTCATAGTTTTCGTCATCGTATTCCGCGTCCGCATCTTCGAACAATTCTTCGTCCTCGTCGTCATCGTCGTCGTTGATAATGCGCGGACGCTGGGCGTTGGCCACGCCGTCGTCTCCTTTTTCCACCGGATACCAGCGTTTCAGCCCCCACAAATTGTTGCCGACGCAGGCAAACCGGCCGTCGATGTTGATCTCGGTGTACAGCTGCGCGATCACGTCCATGACCTCATCGTCGGAAATGCCTTTGATTTTGGCGATTTCCTGCATGAGATCGCGGTAATAGTACGGGGTGTTCGCCGCCTTCAAAATCAAAAACGCCAAATCGACCATGGGCATCTCTTTGGCCTGTTCCGGTGTAATCTTCAAAGATTCGATCGTGTTCATTCGCGGGCACATCCTTTCACACTGCAACATGGGTATGGGATAGGTTCCCGCTCCTAAGACGCGACGGAATGTCGGTCTAACGGGTCATGCAAAAATTAAACCTTATTTCATGGAAAAATGCAACCGGCCCCATGATGTCCGCCCATGATGACCTTACGGCTGACGGCGCGAACCGGTGATCCTTGTTCCATGTTTCCGCCACGGACGGGCTACATATCGAATGAATCCTACCCCGGACGGGTTCCCCACCGGATGGGCTTGTCCGCCGCCACAAGAGCAAAGGGACGGAAAGGTCCGCTTTGCCCGACTGTATCCGCTTCGTGATGACCCGCATTTCACCGCCGCGAGTAATGAAGCAAGAGCCTCCAATCAACTCTCCCTTCATCCTATGTGACCGCGGGTGAATTGACACCTTCAGCCGCCCAATTCGCCGAAAAAAGGCCTTCTCCCACAACCAACGGATTGTGCCGCTCATAAACTATGTCCATATCCGATTGCTTATCGGAGGTAATTCCAAAGGAGAGAAGGTCCAGATGAACTATAACGAAGTCCTGCGGCTGTTGAAACGTCACGGCTGTGCCCATCTTCCAACCGCCAGGCGTCACTTGATCCGTTTTCGCAGCAGGAAGGAATTCCGGCGTTTCATCACGCAGCTGAAGGCTTTCGGAACAGGATTGGCCGAAAAAGCCGGCGTCCTTCCGATCTCCATCATGGATTCCGTCATCTGTACACTCTCCCATTGGCCGAAACATTTTCACCATCGGGGCATCCGGTATGTGGAAGAGGACGCTCTGATGAAAGTGCACTTTGAAATTCCGAACCCGACGGCGCAGTCCCATCCGGTGATTCCTTGGGGCATCCGGCAAATTCGCGCGCATCGCGTATGGCACCACACGATCGGCAGCGCGGTGCGGATCGGCGTCATCGACACCGGTGCGGATTTCCGCCACCCCGATCTGAAACACGCGCTGGCGCACGGGGTCAACTTGCTGCGCCGCGGGGAACTTCCGATCGACGACAACGGTCACGGCACGCACATTTCCGGCACGATCGCCGCTTACTCCTCCAGCGGCATCGTCGGCACCGCGCCCGGCGCCATCTTGTATCCGGTCAAGGCGTTTGACCGCAACGGATCGGCCTATGTGTCGGATATTGTCCAGGGCATCGACTGGTGTGTCCGGCACGGCATCCGGTTGATCAACATGAGCTTCGGCATGAAGCAGCAGAGCCGCGCGCTGCGGGACGCGGTGAAGAGCGCCTGCCGGGCGGGGGCCATCCTGGTCTGTTCCGCGGGCAACGACGGATCGAAGAAAAAGGTCGATTACCCCGCGCGATATCCGGACACGATCTCCGTCGGCGCCACCGACAGACAGCGCACGCTGGCGCGGTTCACCAACCGCGGCAAACATGTCGACATTTATGCGCCCGGCAGCCGCATCCACTCCACGTGGCCCGGTCACCGCTACATGAAACTCAGCGGCACCTCCATGTCCACTTCGCATGTGACCGGCGCCCTCGCCCTCGCGCTGGCCATTCACCCGGACTGGGATTTGCACGACATTCGACGGCTGCTGGCGAAGGCTTCCGTGGCGGTGAAAAAAGGCGGAAAAATCGGCGCGAGGGAAATCCATGTGCCGCTGTTGATCAAGTACGCCCGCAAGCGTGCCGCCACCTCTTCCCGGCATCAGCAAAAAAAGGCCAAGCGCTGACACTTCGGCGGCTGATGGCGTCCAAGGGGATGCCTTTATCTTGGTCCGTCGAACCTCGCTCGAGCATCGATGCCCGCGGCACTTGACCGTCGAACTCCGCGTCACTCGACCATCAAAGCCTTGCACCGACAAAAAACGACCTGCTTCCGGGCAGGTCGTTTTTTGTCGGAGGCGAATATCGCGGGCGGCCTGCGGAGCGCTACATGCGCTCCGGCGCGGACACGCCGATGAGGCGCAGCACATTGCGCACCACCGTGCTCACCGCCTGCAGAAGCCAAAGCCTCGCCTGGGTCACCTCGTCGTTCTCCGTGATGACCCGCTCCGCCTTGTAATAGCTGTGAAACATGGTCGCCAGTTCGTACACGTAGCGGATCAGCCGGTGCGGCGCAAAGTTTTGCGCGGCGATCTCCACTTCCTCGGAAAACGAGGCGATCTTGGCGAGCAAATCGTACTCCGCCTCCTTGTCGAGAACGGACAGTCGAACCTCCTCCAGCGGTTTCAGACGAATGCCCTGTTCTTCCGCCTGTCTGAAAATGCTGCAAATGCGCGCATGGGCATACTGCACGTAATAAACGGGATTGTCGTTGGACTGGGACACCGCCAAATCCATGTCGAAGTCGAGATGCGAATCGACGCCGCGCATCGTGAAGAAGTAGCGGGTCGCGTCCACGCCGACTTCCTCCATCAAATCCTCCATGGTGACGGCCTTGCCGGTACGCTTGGACATCTTGACCTTCTCGCCGTTCTGATACAGGCTCACCATCTGCGTAATGAGCACAATCAAGCGGTCCGGATCGTAACCGAGGCACTGCATCGCCGCCTTCATGCGCGGCACGTACCCGTGATGGTCCGCTCCCCAAATGTTGATCAGCAAATCGAATCCCCGGTTGAATTTGTCCTTGTGATAGGCGATATCCGGCGTCAAATACGTGTAGCTTCCGTCGTTCTTGACCAGCACCCGGTCCTTGTCGTCGCCGTAATCGGTCGTGCGCAGCCAGACGGCGCCTTCGCTCTCGTACACCATGCCGCGCTCTCTCAATTCCTTGAGCACCGCTTCCGTTTTGCCCGTTTCGTACAGCGACGTCTCGCTGTACCAGACGTCAAACCGCACGCCGAAGCGGTCGAGGTCGCGCCGGATTTTGTCCAGCTCGCGCGAAAGTCCGTACTGCCGGAAAAAACGGAACCGCTCCTCGTCGGGCAGAGACAGCAGGCGGTCGCCTTCCTTTTCCGCCAGTTCCTTCGCAAACTGCTTGATGTCGTCCCCGTAATAGCCGTCTTCCGGCATTTCCGCATCCAGACCGAGCGCCTGGCGGTACCGCGCTTCGATGGACGCCGCCAAATTGGCGATCTGATTGCCGGCGTCGTTGATGTAATATTCGCGAGTGACGTCGTAACCGGCGAATTCCAGCAGATTGCACAGCGCGTCGCCCACCGCCGCTCCGCGCGCGTGGCCGAGGTGCAGGCTGCCCGTCGGATTGGCGCTGACATATTCCACCTGCACTTTCTTGCCCGCTCCCAAGTTTACGCTTCCGTATCGGTCGCCTTTTTTCCGTATCTCATCGATCACCTGGTACAAATAGCTTTTGTCCATGAAAAAATTGAGAAAACCGGGTCCCGCCGTTTCCGCCCGCGCGACGCGCGCGCGCGCCATATCCATTTGCTGAATGATTTGCTCCGCGATCAGGCGCGGGTTTTGCTTGGCGATCCGCGTCAGCTGCATGGCCAAATTGGTGGAAAAGTCGCCGTGGCTTTTTTCCTTCGGCACTTCCAGGTGCACGTCGGGCAGCCGTTCTTTATCCACCAGTCCCGTGCGCAGCGCCGCGGCCGCGATTTCTTCTTTCAACGTTTGTTTGACCTGATCCAGCACGTTCATATAGGCTCCTCCCGAAACTGCTGTCGTATTCGTCTCAACGGTCCGTTCCTCTCTCCCGGATGGCTACAAGTTTATCTTATATGAGAGGCATAAATCAACGGCGCCCGCTTTCTCGTGCCGGTTTCCGCCAACTTCATCCGGCAGCCCCTCTCCGCCGCGGGCTCCGACGACGAGGCCGGCCCGCCGACATGTTCTCGGACCGGCGCGTACTCGAAGGCGGCTCCGGACTACGAAGCCGACACCTCATGACGCCCCAAAATTCTAACGGTCATGCGCGACCGTTAGCGGCCGATTTCGGCCATGTCGCCATTCTAACGGTCACCGGTGTCCGTTACCGCCGCAATCAAGGTACTCTTTCGGGTTTTTGGGTTTTTTGTGGACATGGATGACCGTTACACAAAACAAACTGGCAAAATCCCGCTCTCATGGACATCGGTGTCCGTTACACGCCCGCCCCCTCCAAACAAAATGCCGACCTCAGGAGGTCGGCGGCATTTCGGATTCGATCCGCTTGATGAACTCTTCCGCAGCGCTGTAACCGAGCTGCCGCAAATACCAGTTGTTCGCCGCGGCTTCGATTAATCCGGCCACGTCGCGGCCGGGCTGCAGCTGGATTTCAAAGTGCGGCACGGCCACGTCCATATACTCGACAAACCGCGGCTCCTGCTCCAGCTCATTGTACAGCTCGTTGGCCTTCCAATGGGTGAGTTCGATATCCATCGCGATTCTCGTTTCATCCTGAAACGCCCTGCGGCCGTACAGCCGCACCACGTTGATCAGCCCGACGCTGCGCAGCGCCAGGAATTCGCGCGTCTTGCCGTCATGGGTGCCGATCAGCGTTTGCGGACTCAGCTTCTTCAACACCACCGCGTCATCGGCGATCAGCCTATGTCCGCGGCGAATGAGCGTGTGGGCGGTTTCGCTCTTGCCGATGCCGGATTTGCCCCGCAGCAAAATGCCGATCCCCGACACGTTGAGGCATACTCCGTGGATGGTCATTTCAGGGGCGAGCGCCTTGACCAGATACGCGTCGAGCTTGACGAGAAACTCCGTCGTCGAGTCGCCGGTGCGCAAAAGCGGGATGCCTTCGTGGTCGCAAAAATGCATCAAATATTTCAAGCCTTCCTGTCCCGCCGTCACAATGAAGCAGGGCGGCCGGTACCGCACGACATTGCCGATGCGAAGCTGCCGCTCTTCCTCGCTCAGCGTGTGAAGGTAATTGATCTCCTTGCGGCCGAGAACCTGCACTTTATCCATCGGAAAAAAGTCGAAATATCCGACAAATTCGAGTCCCGGGCGGTGCGCCCGCGACTTCGTGATCATGCGTCCGAGTTGTCCGCTGCCGGCCAACACTTCCAGACCGAAGCGCTCCACCAATTCCCGGACCGGTATCGACTTCGCCATCTTCGGCTCACCTTCTTTCCACCCTAATGGTAGCATGAAACGATGCCGTTGGGTATGGCCGTTTTCGAACATTTCACGGATGACGGCGAACCGGATGCGCGCTGAAATATGGCCGCGCATGTCAAGGAAGGGAATGTCGGACAAGAGAGGGAATGCCGAACAAGAAAGGAAAGCCGGACGGGAATCGGGGCGACCGCGCGTCACGGCTTCAGCAAATCCTCCACAAATCTCGGCAGGACAAACGCCGCTTTGTGCAATTTCGGCGTGTAGTACTTCGTGTCCATTTCCGGAATGTCGCTTTCGTCGACCAGCAGCGGATCGTATTTTTTGCTTCCCAGCGTAAAAGTCCACCATCCGCTCGGGTATGTCGGGATATTGGCGCCATAGACGCGCACGATCGGAAATATTTCCTTTACTTCGCGATACACTCGGCGGATCAAATCCGCTTTGAACCAGGGGTTGTCCGTCTGCGCCACAAACATGCCGTCTTCCCTGAGCGCGTCGTGGATCCCCTGATAAAATCCGCGCGTAAACAGTTCCACCGCCGGGCCGACCGGTTCCGTCGAATCGACGACGATGACGTCATAGGCGTTTTTCTGTTCATGAATATGCAGGTAGCCGTCTCCCACGATAACTTCCACTTTCGGATGGTCCAGCATGCCGGCGATTTCCGGCAAATGCCGCTTCGATTGCTCGATCACTCGGCCGTCGATTTCCACGAGCACCACCTGTTCCACTTTCGGATGCCGCAGCGCCTCGCGGATCGCCCCGCCGTCCCCGCCGCCGACGATCAGCACGCGGCGAGGATCCGGATGCGTGTTCAGCGCGGGATGGATCACCATTTCGTGATACACAAACTCGTCGCGGACCGAAGTCATGACCATGCCGTCCAGCACGAGCATGCGTCCCCACTCCACGGTATCGATGACGGCCAAATGCTGATAAGGCGTCCGTTCGGCCGCCAGCGTTTCCCGAATTTTGGCGGTAATGCCGAAATTTTCGGTCTGCTTCTCCGTATACCACAATTCCATGCCGAAACACCTTTCCTATCGGGAAAACTTCTCGACTGCATCTTATCGCTCCCGCCGCCCGTTTGCAATGTACCCCGCGAGTCCGCGCGCCGGTTCCAAGTATACCCGGTGGCAGGGATTACCATACTGGTATCAGGAAGAAGTTATCCGACCGCGCATGACGTCGAAAGTCGAAAGGAGGTGTTCCTGCATGCGAAAAATCAAAATGCTTTTTTCCCTGCTGCTGACCTTAACCGTCACGGGCGTCATCGCCGCCGCCGCGTTTTATTTGTATTTGCGCACCCAGGCGCTGCCGGCGACCCATATGCCGCAAACGACGAACATCTACGATGTAAACGGCCATTTGCTGGAAGCTCCCCGTACGGGGCAAAACCGCAGCTTCGTGCCGCTCGACCGCATCTCGCCCTACGTCATGCAAGCGACGATCGCGATTGAAGACCGGCGGTTTTACCGCCACTTCGGCATCGACCCGCGCGGTCTCGCCCGCGCGGTGGTCGTCAATTTGTCGGAAATGGACAAGGTGCAAGGCGCCAGCACCATCACGCAGCAGCTCGCCCGCAATCTGTATTTGAGCCTGGAAAAAACGTACGAACGCAAAATCCGCGAAGCGATCTACAGCCTGCAGTTGGAGATGAAGTACAGCAAAGACGAAATTTTGGAGATGTATTTGAACCAAATTTATTTCGGACACTCCACTTACGGCATCCAAGCCGCGGCGCAGCTGTTTTTCGGCAAAGACGCGGCCGACCTGACGCTGGCGGAAAGCGCCCTGCTGGCCGGCGTGCCGAAAGGGCCGAGATTTTACTCCCCTTACTATAATGAAAACAATGCCAAAGCGCGGCAGCGGGACGTGCTCAACGCGATGGTGGAGCTCGGCTATATCACGCAGGAGCAAGCGGACGAAGCGTATCGCGAGCCGCTGAATTACATGCCGCTCGAGAAGCAGCGAAACAGCGCCGACGCGCCGTATTTTCGCGACTATGTGCGTTCCGTCGTCACGGGCAAACTCGGCATCGACGAGTCGACGTATGAAGAGGGCGGCATCCGCATCCACACCACGCTCGATTTGCGCATGCAGGACATCGCCGAAGAAGCGGTGCGAAACGGTCTCAAAAACGCCGATCCCGATTTGCAGGTCGCGCTGGTCGCGATCGACCCGCGAAACGGCCACATCAAGGCGCTCGTGGGAGGAAGGGATTATGGCGCATCCCAATTCAACCGGGTGTTTACGACGAGCCGCCAGCCCGGATCGTCCTTTAAACCGCTGGTGTATTTGACGGCGCTGCAGGAAGGCTCGTTTACGCCGGTGACCCGCATCGAAAGCAAGCCGACGTCGTTTGTGTACGATCAAGGGCGAAAAACCTACGCTCCGAAAAATTTCGGCAATCAATACTACGGCGAAATCACTCTGCGCGAAGCGATCGCGCGGTCGGACAACATTTACGCGGTCAGCACGATCATGGAAATCGGCGCGGACAAAGTGATCGACACCGCGCGCAAACTCGGGATCACGAGCCCGCTCAGCCCGCTGCCGTCGCTGGCGCTCGGGTCCTTTCCGGTCAGCCCGTTCGAAATGGTGTACGCCTTCGGCGCCATCGCGAACCAGGGGGTCAAAACCGAGCCGGTCGCCGTTCTTCGCATCGAAGATGCGCAGGGACGCGTCCTGTACGAAGCGTCGCCCGCTTCCGAGCGCGTGATCGAACCGGAGTACGCCTACGTGCTGACCAAATTGATGGAGAGCGTATTTGAACCCGGCGGCACCGGGCACCGGGTTGCGCATTTATTGAAACGGCCGGTTGCGGCCAAAACCGGAACGACCGATACCGACGCCTGGATGATCGGTTTTACGCCCGAACTCGCCGTCGCCGTTTGGGTCGGGTACGATCAGGGCCGACCGATCCGCGCGACCGAATCGCATTTGGCTACGCCGATTTTTGCCGAATTTGTCGAAAGGGCGCTGGCCGCCGTACCGCCGAAAATTTTCGAGATTCCGGACGGCGTCGTCCATATGTATGTCGATCCCGCCACCGGTCTGTTGGCCGGGCCGGATTGTCCGGAAGCGTATTTGGAAGCTTTTGTGCGGGGGACGGAGCCGACCGAACCGTGCCTTGAGCACGGAGGGGCTGACGAATTTGTGCCGGAGACGCCCGCCGAGGAAGTGGAAAAGTCTTCCTGGTGGGAGAATCTGAAGCGATGGTGGGGAGGATGACGGTCCGCGTCGCCGTCGGAAAATGGCGGTGCGGACGAGCACATCGAAAAAGGATGCCGTCCGGCTCTGAATCGCGGACGGGCATCCTTCTTCCCACCGTTTAATATCCGAAAAAGACGGTGCGGCTGACGATGACCAGCAGAATGAACAGTACGAGAATCGTTCCCGTGCTGGTCCAGAAGCCGCCGTATCCTGCTCCACCGACTGCGCCCATGTCCACCTCTCCTTTCCGCTTCGGATTAACATGTCATCCGCCGGTCACACCCAGACCGTACGCAAGACAATGACCAACAGGATAAAGAGAACGAGGATTGTGCCTGTGCTTGTGAATTTGGCACCATAGCCTGCCGCATAAGACATGGCCGAAGTTTCCTCCTTTCCTTGTTGATGCACTATCATACTATGGGGACCGATTGCGGAGGGAGTGGACGAATGCCTTCATCGGCAAAAAAACTTATGCAGGCTGCGGTCCGAATCATGCCTAATGTTCGGCTTTTTTTATGGAGAATCGGGAGAAAGCTCCCGCTTCAATTGTTCATCGGAGTTGTTCCACCAGCTTTCATTGTGCTCGATCAGCACCTTTCTCAACAAGGCGCGTTCGCGCGCGCCCAAGCCGTCCAAGGCGATGCGGCGCTTCAAGGCGCGGTCCATCTGGTTCACGTGGTCGGCAAGAATTTTCCACCCTTTCCTCGCCTCGCTGTCGATCAGCATCTCGCACGCCGCGACTCCGGCATAGTACGAACCGTTCTCGTTGCGGTCGACCGCCACCCAGACGACCCAGCATTGACGGCCGTTCGGCACGTCCTCCTTGTTGGTGGAAAACCGGATGCCCCGCTCCACCTTGCTTTTCGCATGGATGGCGCCGATGTCGATGTACGCCTCGTCCCCGTCGATGATGATGCTGGACAAGTTGCTCAAATCGATCATGCCCGCGCCGAATCCTTTATGCTTGCTGCCGGAAGACACGATGTTGAGCGACAGCTTCTTTTCCTTTTCATTCAACCCCATATCGAACGCTCCTTTCCGGACTCGTTGCCGCCGGCCGCACGGTGCCCGCGGCATGGTCTCCATATTATAGCATATCCGGTCTCGCGGACGAACCGTTCCGGCGGCGAAAACCCGGCCTTCGGCATGCCGGCTTCGCGCGACTTGAAAAGGGGGAGGACGAACCGCCGGCGCGGTTTCCGGTCTTTTTGACCGGGACGACTATTCCCGGCATGACAGGCATATACATGCTCTAGATGCTTGTCAATGTGGGGTGAAAACGATGCCGGATTCCGCCAGACAACGATGGATTTCCGCCGCCTTGCTGCTCATGCTCTTCACCGTCTCGCTGCTTCTGTCCGAATATGTCCCGGCCGCTCCGGCCGACGCCGAAACCGGGGAAGCGAATCCGCCTGCGGCGCCGGGCGACGCCGGCCAGCCCAAGCAGCAAAGCCGGCACATTACGGAGTATCACATCCGGGTCGCGCTGGACGCGGAAAACAAAACGCTGCAGGGCAAGGAGGTGGTCACCTGGACGCATCCGGGAAACAAGCCCGTCCGCGATCTGGTATTCCACTTGTACCCGAACGCGTTCGCTTCGATGAATACGACGTTCAACAAAGAATCCGGCGGCAAGCTGCGCGGCGACAAAATTCGAGATCAACGTTTCGGCCGCATGGATATTCGCTCCATCGCCACCTCGGACGGGCAGGATTTGACCGGCAGACTGCAGTACATTCAGCCGGACGACGGCAATGCGCAAGACCGCACCCTCGCCGTGCTGCGGCTGTACGAACCGGTGGAACCGGGACAAAAAATATCGCTGCAGATCGAGTTCCGGGTGCAGCTGCCGTTCGCCTACGCCCGCATGGGCTATGTCGGCGACTTTGTCATGGCCGGGCAATGGTTTCCCAAACTGGCCGCCTACGAGACGGCCGGCATGCGCGGACGCACCGAAGAAGGCTGGAACATGCACCAATACCACGGAAACTCGGAGTTTTACGCCGACTTCGGCATGTACAACGTGCAGATCGCCGTCCCCGAACCGTACACGGTGGCTGCCACCGGGTTTCCCACCGGGCCCGCCTCGATCCGGAACGGCATGAAGGTGTACCGTTTTTACGCCGACGATGTGCATGATTTTGCGTGGGCCGCTTCTCCCCATTTCGTCGTGGCGGAAGAGCCGTTTTCCTCGAAACACGTGCCCGGCGTCAAAATCCGGCTGTATCTCGATCCCGCCCACGCCCATTTGAAAGACCGCTATTTGTACGTGGCGAAAAAAGCGCTGGCGCGGTATTCGGAATGGTACGGCAGCTATCCGTATTCCACGCTGTCGATCGTCGTCCCCCCACCGGGTGGCAACGGCGCGGGCGGCATGGAATATCCGAATCTGATCACCGCTTGGGCGGCGGACGACGACAACCCCGATCTGGAACTCGAGCGGGTCGTCGCGCATGAAATCGCGCACCAATTCTGGTACGGCATGGTCGCCAACAACGAATTCGAGGAGGCGTGGCTGGACGAGGGGCTCACGTCGTATGCGGAGGACAAATTCATGCAGGCGGAGTTCGGCGTGAGGTCGGCCAGAATGCTCGAAGCGAGCTACATCACCGATCCCGCCCCGTTGAAGCTGCACGCGTGGGAATACGGAAACCACAACGTGTATGCGGAGAATGTGTACATGCGCGCCAAACTGGTGCTGCTGGACATCGAACGCAAAATCGGCGAAAAGCGGATGAATGACGTCCTGCGCCGCTATTTTCAGGAATGGCGGTTCCGGCATCCTTCCACCGGCGATTTTCAGCAGGTGCTGGAACGGGTCACCGGCAAGGACTGGGACGATTACTTTAACCAGTACGTATACGGCGGCCGCATGGCCGACGTCGCCGTACAGTCCGTGCGCAGCGCTCCCGTCGAGATTCGCGGCGAGACCGTCTACGACAACCGCGTGATCGTCGACTCCCGGGACGGCGCCGTCGACAACGTGACCGTACGCATTCAGTTCGCGGACGGCAGCCGCACGGACGTGAACTGGGACGGCGCCGGGGGCAAAACGGAAATCCGCCTGCTCTCCCGGAGCCCGGTCAAGTGGGTGCTGGTCGACCCGCAGTTTGACCTCGTGCTGGAAAATCGGCGCACGAACAATTTTTATCAAACCGACGTCGACGAAAAACAAAAAGTGCGCCTGAACGTCGGCATTTCCAAATTGATCGAAGCCGCAGTCGGCTGGATCGCATGGTAGGGAGTGACCGCGATGGGGAAACATATGCGCGCCGGGTGGAAAATGACGCTGTGGAATCCGTTTCTGATCACCATTCTGTTCATTTATCAGTTTGCTTGGGGATTCTTTTTGTACCGTTTCGTGCAGCAAATCGTCGTCCCGCTGATG
>Ga0207866_1001129_pt1 | contig 28869 bp, 19 predicted proteins | sample HigsolmetaAR203D_FD_184835 | JGI IMG/M metagenome (GOLD analysis project Ga0207866, IMG submission 184835) | Ionic liquid and high solid enriched microbial communities from the Joint BioEnergy Institute, USA - AR20-3-D (SPAdes) (version 2) ...
CATCGGTATTGCCTTCCTCGGGCCGGAGGAGGGTGACGCCGCCGACGTGCTGCGCCGCGCCGACATCGCCATGTACGAGGCCAAGAAGATCCGGGGCGGCCACTGCTTCTACTCGGACGAGCTGGAGGAGCTGAGCCGCCGCCGCCGCGACCAGATGGCGGCGTTCCGCGCGGACGTGGAGAACAAGGCGCTCAGCCTGGTCTATCAGCCGCAGGTGTCGCTGCGGGATGGCCACATGATCGCGGTCGAGGCGCAGGTTTTCTGGGATCAGCCCGGCCATTTGCGCCTTTCCTCCGACGAGTTGATGGCGCTGGCGGAGGAAAGCGGCTGCCTTGGCCAGCTCACGGAATGGATGCTGGAGGAAGCCTGCCGCCAGGCGAAGGACTGGGCCGAGGTGCCGGTGGGCGTGAACGTGTCGCTTTCCGAGATTCGCAAGCCCGGCTTCGTCGCGCTGGTGGAAGGGGTGCTGAACCGCACCGGCCTGCCCGCCCGGCGGCTGGAGCTGGAGCTGCCCGAGGCGGTGTTCAGCGGCCAGTGCGGCCAGGCCGGGGGCGCGCTGGCCGTGCTCTCGGGGCTGGGCGTGCGGCTGGTGCTGGACGGCTTCGGGGGCGAGCGCGACGGCATCTCCTCCCTCAAGAATCAGCATTTCGTGAAGATCAAGCTGGACCCCGACCTGCTGCAACACGCCGGCTGGAACGACAACGCCCGCGCCGTGCTCTCGGCACTCGGCACCCTCGGGCGCAGCCTCGGCGTCCCCGTGGTCGCCGAAGGGGTGGAGACCGAAAGCAACGCCCTGATGGTGACGGTGTGCGGCTGCACCGCCGGTCAGGGCTATTTCTTCAGCGGGCCGCTCGCCGCCGAGGAGGTGGTGCGGCTGAGTCAGGACCGCGAGCGTCTGCCGCTGCCCGCGCCCCGCTGGGTGGTCGCCTGAGCGGTTCCTTGCCGCCTCCCTGACAAACCAGACATTGCCATTTCGGGGGACCGGCGCCACTAAGGCGCAGGGGGGAATGTTCTGCGACTCCGAATCATGCGTTTCCCCCGGAGCGGCGGCCCGATCCTCTGCCGCGCCAAGGTTCTCCTCGTACCCGGTGCGTGTTCATGTCTGATTCTTCCTCCCGCCTTGCCGCCGACAACCGGTCGGACGCAAACGGCCTGCCCGCCATGACCATCGTGCTGCTCGGCGTGCTGACGGCCGTCACGCCCATGGCGATCGACATGTATCTGCCGAGCCTGCCCGCCATGAGCCGCGACATGGGCGCGCCCGCCTCGGCCGGCCAGCTCACGCTCGCCAGCTTCTTTGCCGGGCTCGCCATCGGCCAGCTCATCTATGGTCCGGTGTCGGACCGGCTCGGCCGGCGGCCGCCGCTGCTGGCGGGTGCCGTCCTTTATGTGCTCGCCTCGGTGGGCTGCGCCTTTGCCGCCAGCATGGAGATCCTGATCGTGCTGCGGTTCGTGCAGGCGCTGGGGGCAGCGGCCGCGCCGCTCATCTCCCGCGCGGTGGTGGCGGACCGCTGCAAGGGAATCGAGGCGGCGCGCACCTTCTCGTTCCTCATGCTGGTCATGGGCCTCGCCCCCATCCTCGCGCCGACGCTCGGGGGCTTCGTGCTGCTGGCGGGCGGCTGGCGGGCGGTCTTCTGGGTTCTGGCCGGGTTCGGCGCGCTGGCGCTGGTGTGGGCCGTGTTTGCCCTGCCCGAAAGCCTGCCCGCCAGCGTCCGCAAGAGCCGCCCGCACGAGCCGGCGCTCGCTGCCTACCGGCAGGTCATCACAAACCGGGCGGTCATCGCCTATGCCCTGGTCGCCGCCTTCGGCAGCGCGGCGCTGTTCTCCTACATCAGCAACGCCGCCGGGCTCATCATCGAGACCTACGGCATTTCGCCCGCCCATTTCGGCTGGGTGTTCGGCCTCAACGCCGCCGCGCTCATCGGCGCCACCCAGGTCAACCGGGTGCTGCTGGGGCGATTCGGCCCGCTCGCCCTCGTGCGCCGGGCCAATGCGGCCATGCTGGTGCTAGGCGTTCTCATGGCGATCTCCGCCGTCACCGGCTGGGGCGGCATGTGGGGCGTGCTGGTGCCCATGTTCTTCGTAATGGCCACCCTTGGCTTCACCACGCCCAACGCTTCCGCCCTGGCGATGGAGGTGGACCGCACCCGCGCGGGCACGGTCTCGTCGGTGGTGGGGTGCCTCCAGTTCACCGTGGGCGCGCTGTTCGCCGCCGCCACCGGCGCGGCCTACAACGGCACGGCGCTGCCGATGGCGCTGGGCATTCTGGTGGCGGCGGCCGCCGCCGCCTGGCTGCTGCGCCGGGTGGTCCCGCGGTTGCGCGCCGTGGCGCACTAGGCAAGGATGCGGCCATGGCGGAGGATCGTTTCACCGACGTTGCCGGGCTGAAGGTGGGCCACGCCCACGACGACCGGGTGCGCACGGGCGTCACCGTCATCCTGCCGGACGCGCCGGTGGTGATTGGCGTTGACGTGCGCGGCGGCGGCCCCGGCACGCGGGAGACCGACGCGCTTGCCCCGCACACGCTGGTGGAGCGCTTCCACGGCCTTGTGCTCTCGGGCGGGTCGGCCTTCGGCCTCGGCGCGGCGGACATGGTGGCGGCGTGGCTGTCCGAGAAGGGAATCGGCCTGCCGGTCGGCGGCCGGCCGGTGCCGGTGGTGCCCGCGGCGATTCTGTTCGACCTCTCCAACGGCGGCGACAAGAACTGGGGCCTGGAGCCGCCCTATCGGCGGCTGGCGCTGGCGGCGTGCGAATCGGCGGGCGCCGGGTGTCCGCACGGACCGGTCGGGGCCGGGTTCGGCGCCCGGGCGGGCTCGCGCCCCGGCGGCATCGGCTCGGCGAGCGTCGTCTGCCCCCGCACCGGCTGGCGCGTCGCGGCGCTCATCGCGGTGAACAGTTTCGGCGAGGTCTACGCGGGCGAGCCGCCGGTGGAGGCGGCCGTCGCCCTGCCCAAGGTGCCCATTCCGGGCACCAACACCACCATCGGCGCGGTGGCGACGGATGCACCCCTCACCAAGGCGCAGGCGCAGAAGCTGGCACAGATGGCGCAGGACGGCCTCGCCCGCGCCATTCGCCCGATTCACACGCCGTTCGACGGGGACACCCTGTTCGCCCTTTCCACCGCCGGGCCGGAGCAGGCGGCGGTTGCGCCGCTCGATCTGGCGGTGCTGGGCACGCTGGCGGCGGACTGCGTGGTGCGCGCCGTGCGCCGTGCGGCGGGACTGGCGGCGTGAGCCTGGCGCGCGGGGCGCGTTTCCACCCCCCGCACGCCTTCAGCACATCACCCCGTCAGCGCGGCATGCTGGCCTGAAGCGGCGTCACCGTGGCCTGATGCGTGGCGGCCGATTCGTCGATCCGGGCGAGCAGGCGGCCCGCTTCCGCCAGCGGCGCCGAGACGTCCGCGCCGTCTGCGGCGAGGCGGGCCAGATCCCCGGTCAGGAGGGCGACCCGCTCGCGAATCTGGTCGAACCGGGCGGCGGCCTGGTTGAGGCGGGTCAGCTCCAGCTGCGCCGTTGCCCACGCTTCGGAGGCGGGCGCGGCGGTGCGCGCGGCGTTCACCGCCGCCTCGGTGGCGGTGCGCTGGCTGGACCAGGTGGTCTGCGCGGCCTGGAAATCCCGGATTTCCTCGGCCAGCCGGGCAGCGACGGCGGCGGCGTCCACGGCGGGCGCGGCCGCGCCCTGCGGCGCCTGGGGCGGCTGCGCCCCGCCTGCCTGTTGCAGGGCAGCGACGCTGCGGGGGTCGGCCATGGCCACCTGAAGGTTGTCACAGGTGCCGGCGCGTTGCTCGGCGGGCGTTTTCAGGCTGGGCCAGTCCCCATCCATGTTGGCGCAGGCGGAGAGCGGCATGAAGCACGCCACGGCGGCAAGAAGCGAAGGGAAGCGGTTCATCATGGCGCGCACCCTAATGCATTTGGCCACCGCGTGAAAACGGGCTTTGAGCAGGAAAGCGCCGGAAGGGCGGCACGCATCGGAAAAAAGGGCGGGCGGAAAAAAGTGCAGGAAGGCTGAACAAAAGTCCTTGCATGGCGGGGGCGATCTGGATAGTTTCCGCCCCCGTCAGCCGATGAGGCTTGCGCGCCCGTAGCTCAGCTGGATAGAGCATCAGACTACGAATCTGAGGGTCGGACGTTCGAATCGTTCCGGGCGCGCCATTTCTTCCCCGCATTTCCGAACAGTCCCGCAGGCCCCGAAAATCCGGGCAAGCCTGGGCAATTCCCGCATGCAGAGACCGTTTGCGCCTTGTGCGCCGGGTCATGCCCCTGTCTGCGATGCTGCCGCGTGCCGCGTGCCGCGTGCCGCGCGGCGGCGCGGATCAGGCGGCGGCGGGGGTTCCGATTTCCTTGGGGATGTAGCCGAGGCGGCGGATGTGCTGCACCAGCACCTCGCGCTGTCTGCGGGCGGGCCAGGCTTCCCGGTCCTGCGCCACCAGCGTGGCAATGCCGTTGACGGCGATTTGCAGGTGCAGGGCCGTCTCCTCCGGGTCGCAGGCGGGGTCGAACTCGCCCTCCTCCTGCGCCTTGCGCACCAGCATCGCCAGGATGCCGTGGCTCACGTCCTTGCCCTCGCGCCAGGCGGCCTTCACGGCCTTTTCCTTGTGCGACAGGCCCCAGAACGCCAGCCAGCAGTGCCAGTCCTCCCACCGCTTGGGCGTATTGGGCAGGCACATTTCCAGGCACCCGAGCAGGTCCTTGCCCGCCGTGCTGGCCTTCACCACGTTGTTCAGCCCGTTCTGCCAGGCGAGACGCTGGGTATAGGTCAGCATCTCCACCTTGGAGGCGAAGTAGTGGCAGATCACGGTGGTGCTGTAGCCGCACAGTTCCGCCACCCGCCGCAGGGTGACAGCTTCCGTCCCGCCTTCCAGGACCAGCTTCGAGACAACCTTTGCGATGTCCTGGCGCCGACGTTCGTGATCAACAATTCTGGGCACAGTCGCCTCTCAGTAACGGGGAGCCCCTACCTATACTTTCGTTGCTTCTAGGTAAATTTGCTGATTCATCTAGAAGCAATTCCATAGGTGCCGTTCCCGGGGCGGGCTCCAGCGAAAAGCGGGGAAAAGCCGGGCATAAAATAAAAAAGGGGAGCGCCGCAGTGGCCCTCCCCTTCAGGTGCTCTCTGGAGAAGTCCTGACGTCAGCAACCGGCGCTGAGAGAGGTGCCGGTTACCGGAGGCAGGGAGACATTGATCCTTTCCAAAGGCCCGGGGTTCAGCGGGCGGTTCAGACGCTTGCGCAAGACCAGCGTTTTGTTCACGCTCCTCACTCCTTCAGGCCCTTCTCTGTCGAGCAAAGCCGTGGATGTCGCGGCGGTCAGCGTTCATCGCTTAATTTATACGATATTCAAAAAAAACGATTCGGCAAGAGCCCGCACGGGGAGGCGGTGTTTTTGGTTTTTGTCTCGCAAAATCATCCCGTTGTGCGGCTGATCGCGGCAGGAACGCACGGGCCGGACCCCTGTCAGAAAGATCAGGTCATTTGTAACAGTGTTCGACATTAGCCTTCTGCCTGCCCCGATGCGAAAACCGGCCGAAAAACAGAAATCCCGGAGAAGCCAAAAAAGGCACGCGGGCCGCACGGGGGCGGGGGAGGAAGAAACATGCCGGACCAGAAGGTGCCGTCCGCCTATCGCCATGTGATGAGTCCGTTGCAGGTGGGGCCTGTGGAGCTGCCCAACCGCGTCGTGCGCACGGGCCACGGCACAGGGCTTGGCGGCGGCACCATGAGCGACGCGCTCATCGCCTACCATGTGGAGCGGGCCAGGGGCGGTGTCGGCCTGACGATCCTGGAGGCGCTGGGCGTCGGCACCTCGGCCTATCCGTTTTTCGTCGCGGGCGCGCCGGGGCTGAAGGAGGGCTACCGCCGCCTGGTCGAGGCGGTCCGGCCCTATGGCATGAAGGTATTCCAGCAGATCGGCCACCTGGGCAACGAGATTCCCGAGCTGGATGGCTCGCCGCCGTGGTCGTCCTCGGACACGGTGGGCGCGCTTCTCGGGATTCAGGCGCGGCCGATGACGCTGGCCCAGATCGATGCGCTGGTCGATGCCTATGTGGCGGCCGCCCGCGATTGCGCGGAGGCCGGGCTGCACGGAATCGAGCTGCACATGGCCCACGGCTATCTGGTGCAGCAGTTCCTCTCGCCCCTCCACAACCACCGGACGGACGACTACGGCGGCTCTTTCGAGAACCGGGCGCGCCTTGCCTTCCGGCTGCTGGAGGCGGTGCGGGCGGTGCTGCCCGACACCATGGCGCTGGGCGTCCGCCTCGGCACCGAGCTGCTCCCGGGCGGATTCGGTCCCGCCGATGTGGCGCGGCTGGTCGCCGCCTTCGAGGAACGCGGGCTGATCGACTTCGTCAACCTCACCACCGGCACCGACTACAACCCGCACAAGATCATCGGCCCCATGTCCGAGCCCATGGGCTACGAGCTGCCCTATGCCCGGGAGACGCGGCGCATCACCCGCCTGCCCCTCCTGGTGACGGGCCGCATCCGCACGCTGGCGGAGGCCGAGCAGATCATCCGCAGCGGGGAGGCCGATCTGGTGGGCATGACCCGCGCCCACATCGCCGACCCCCATATCGTGCGCAAGACCCTGGAGGGCGACCCGGATGATGTGCGGCCCTGCATCGGCTGCAACCATGGCTGCATCGGCGGCCTGCTGACGCTGGGCCGGATCGGCTGCACCGTCAATCCGGCGGTCGGCCTGGAGGCCTCCCTGTCGGAGGATCTGATCGAACCGGCGGCCGCTCCCAAATCCGTGCTGGTGGTGGGTGGCGGTCCGGCCGGGCTGGAGGCCGCCCGTATCGCCGCCAGGCGGGGGCACAGGGTCACCCTTGCCGAGGCCATGCCCCATGTGGGCGGCGCCGCCGTCGTGGCCGCCCTGGCGCCGCGCCGGACGGGCATCGGCGACATCATCCACTGGCTGGAGCGGGAGGTGCGCCGTCTCGGCGTCGATGTCCGGCTGAACACCTACATCGAGGCGGAGGACGTGCACAGCCTGAACCCGGATGTGGTGATCGTTGCCACCGGGTCCCTGCCGCGCGTGGATGGCCGGCAGCACCTGCGGCCGGGCTTGCAGCCCACGGGCATGGACCTGCCCCATGTGGTCTCCAGCATCGACGTGCTGACGCAGGGGCGGGGCCGGAACTGGGGGCAGACCGCCCTCGTCTTCGACGACGCCGGCCATTACGAGGCGATCGCGGCGGCGGAATACCTGGTGGAGCTGGGCGTTCATGTGCACTTCGCCACCTCCCTTGCCAGCTTTGCGCCGAAGCTCGACCCCAGCCTCTCGGCCGAGCCCGCGCTGGAGCGGCTGGCGGCGAGCGGCCGGTTTGCCTTCTCTCCCTATGCCAGCCTGCTGGCGGTGGAGCCGGGCGAGGCCCGTCTTGCCTACCGCTACGGCGGAGAGTTCGCGGTGAAGGCCGATACGGTTGTCTGGGTGTCGCACAACAGGACCAACGACGCGCTGGCCGCCGCCCTGTCGGATTGGGCGGGCCAGGTGGTGGTGGTGGGCGATGCCCTCAGCCCCCGCTACCTGCAAACCGCCATCCGCGAGGGGCACATGGCCGCGCGGGCGCTGGCGTGAGGAAGCGGGCCTGAGGAAGCGGGCGTGAGGAAGGGAAGCGGCAAGTTTTCTGTTTACAGCGGCGGGGAGTCCGTATAGGGCCACACGCAGGTTGCGCCCGTAGCTCAGCTGGATAGAGCATCAGACTACGAATCTGAGGGTCGGACGTTCGAATCGTTCCGGGCGCGCCACCCTTCTTCCCCCTTCAACAGACGGAAATCCTTCGCAAACTCCCGCCTCGGGAGCAGGGCTTCGGCTGCCTGCCGCCCGTCTTTCGGGCTGTGGCGGCGCGAGAAAAAAAGCAGCCTGCCGACGGGCCGGCAGGCTGCAAGGGACGGGAAGATGGAGGATCGGCTGGCAACCGTGCCTAGATCAGCCCGGCGGCCCGCATCTGGGAGATCAGGCGGAAGGCGGCCGGATCGGCGAGCAGATTTGCCAGCGGGATCTGCGGTATGCCGCCGACGCCATAGGGCAGCTGCGGCAGCGGCATGTAGCCAACCGGCGGAATGCCGCTGAACTGCGCGCCCGGATAGGCGCCTGCGCCGTAGCTGCCCCGGTTGGCGAGCTGGCCCGGCATGTTGTCCAGGACGCCCGGAGCCCGGCGCGCGTCGCCCGTCTCATCCAGGCGGGCCTGCGGCGGTTGCAGGATCGGGGACGAGGCGGCCGTCGAGAGGCTGAGCAGCGGTTGCAGGGTCGGCAATCCCGCGCCGCCGCGCTGGATATCGGCCACCAGCGGCACCGCACTTGCCTTGATGAGCTGGTAGAGCGCCGCCACCCGTTCCGCCGAGCGGGCTTTGAGCGGTCCCTGGAACAGCGGGTGATGTGCCAGCAGGAGCGCGGCGAGGCCCGTGACGTGGGGCGTTGCCATGGAGGTGCCATCCCAGGCGGCATAGCCGCCTCCCGCCACGCAGGAGAGGATCGCCACCCCCGGCGCGGACACGTCGAGGGCCGGGCCGTAGCAGCTGAACTTGGCCGGGAAGATGCCGTTGTTCACCGGCAGGCCGGGGTCCAGCGTCTGGGCATGGTAGGAGTCCTCCGGGAATTCGCCGGTCTTGCCGATGGCTCCCACCGTCAGCACGCCCGGCAGGTTGCCGGGGAACTGCACCGGCCCGCCCGAGTTGCCCGCGGCCACGATGCAGGCGACGCCCTTGCTCTGGGCTTCCAGAATCTTCTGCGTGACCAGCTCCGACACCTCGTCGCTGCCGAGGCTGAGGTTGACCACGTCGATTCCGTGCTCGATGCACAGGTCCAGCGCCTCGATCAGCGCGCTGAAGCGCCCGCCGGGGAACACCTTGAGGGCATGGATCTCCGCCTCGGGCGCAAAGCCGCGGATGCCCGCCCAGTCGGGCCCGGGCGCCGCGCCGATGATGCCCGCGCAGTGGGTGCCGTGGGAAATCTGGTCCCGGGTCCAGCCGTTGGTGTCGCCGTCCTCGGTGGTCAGGTCCATGCCCTGCCGCACGTGGCCGAGCTGCGGGTGGCTGTTGTCGCAACCGGAATCGATGATCGCCACCTTCACGCCGCGCCCGGTCATGCCCTTGGCCAGCTGGTCGAGGCCCATGAGCCGCTGCCCCCAGCCGACCATGCCGGTGGTCTCCAGATCCGGGTAGGTCTCGTCGAGCCGGCGCAGCGCGATGGTGTTGACGCCCTGCTCGCTGAGCGAGGGCCGGAGGATGAACTTCTCCCAGTAGTTCGCCTCCGGCTTCACGTAGATCGCCTGCACCGACTCCGGCCCGCCGCCCATGAGCGTGAGCGTGGCGACGCCTTTGTCATCGCTGGTGCATTGCGCCGGGAAGCCGCGCCCGTAGGCGCAGAGGCTGGCCTTGCCCACCGGCTCCCCGTCCGGCCCGACCACCCGCACCGACAGGCTGACCGAGGCGGTGGGGGAAAGGGGCGAGACCGCCGCCTCGACCGCCGAGCGGGCCAGCTCCAGGCTGGCGCCGTAGCCGAAGTGCTTCAGCAGCGCGTCGTGCTCGACGATCATGTGGGACGCGGCGGAGAGGCGCAGCTGCTCGCCCTTCTCCGGCTCCAGTTCGGCGACCACGATGCCGGGCGTGGTCACGGGTGCCCGCCCGGCCTCCGTGGCGAACATGCCAAGGTTCGGGGCGCGGGAGTGGATTTCCTTGACGATGTCCGCGCCGAGACTGCGCAGTTCGTCCTGGATCTGCTGGGTGCTCATCGGCTGGAAGCCGGCGGCCATGGGCTGCATCCCCGGAGGAAGGGGACGCTGGGCGATCAGATAGCGCCGCTTGCGCGGGCCGACGGGGCCGCGCTCGCCGCGCTCGCCGCGTTCGCCGTTGCTGAACTGGGATTGTTGCGCGGAGGCGCCGCGCGGGGAAGGCCCGGCGGATTGCTGGGGCGCGGCGGACTGCTCCTGCTGGGCGTTGCCCTGCCCGCTGCGGGGCTGGTCTTCCCGCCCGGCCTTTTTCTTGTGGCCTTCGGGATCTGGATTCTTCTGTTCCGGCATCATGACCTCCATGAAAAACGGGGAAAAAAGAAAGGCGTGAATGTCCGGCCCCGGGGACCGGCGGATGACGCGAAGGACGACGACAGGAAGGATCAGAACTTGAGGTCCGGCTTGACCCTCGGGTCCGGCAGGGGACTGTCCTTCTCGATGACGAGACGGTCCGCGAACTCCCGCCGGAGCTGTTGGGCAAGGGGCGAGGGAAGCCGGGCTTTCAGAAGCCCGCGGGCCTCCGAGACCTGCGCCGAGGGCGACCGCTCGATGGCCTCCCGGCACCGCTGGAGGTCCTGCCGCTGGGCCTCGTCGCGGGCGTCGCGCGGGGCGATGATGTAGGGCTCCGCGTTTTCGTCCCGCAGTCCGCCGCCGGGGGCGGCGGCTCCGGTGTCGCTGCGGCGATCGTCAGACATATCCCTGCTCCTTGTACGGACGGGCTCCCTGTGCGGAAGGGAACAGCCGGGACCCGGCTCGAACCGGGTCCCGGCCCCTCGGGTCAAAGCGCTGGCGGCCGCCCGTCAGCAGATGCCCGGCTGTTGGGCAAACTGGATGGGGTAGTAGCCGGCCGGGGTCGGCTGCTGGAACGGCTGCTGCATCTGCGGCGCGGCTTGGAACGGCAGGAAGCTGCCGAGCTGCCCGGCAAGTCCGCCGAGGGTCTGGCCCAGCCCCTGATTGCCGAAGGCGCCGCCGATCGCCCCGCCCACCGGCGCGCCGTACTGCTTGAGCAGGTCACCGAAGAAGCCCTGCGGCGCGAACTGCTGGCCCGCGAATGGCTGCTGATACGGCTGCTGGAACTGTTGCTGGAACGGCTGCTGGAAGGGCTGCTGCATCTGGGGCGCAGCCTGGAACGGCAGGAAGCTGCCGAGCTGCCCGGCAAGCCCGCCGAGGGTCTGGCCCAACCCCTGATTGCCGAAGGCGCTGCCGATCGTGCTGCCCACCGGCGCGCCGTACTGCTTGAGCAGGTCACCGAAGAATCCCTGCGGTGCGAACTGCTGCTGATACGGCTGCTGGAACTGTTGCTGGAAGGGCTGTTGGAACGGCTGCTGCATCTGGGGTGCGGACTGGAAGGGCAGGAGGTTGCCAAGCTGCCCGGCAAGGCCGCCGATGGTCTGGCCCAGCCCCTGATTGCCGAAGGCCCCGCCGATCGCCCCGCCGATGGGCGCGCCGACCTGCCGCAGCACATTGCCGAAGAAGCCCTGCGGCGCGAACTGCTGCTGATACGGTTGTTGATACGGCTGCTGGAACTGTTGCTGGAAGGGCTGCTGGAACGGCTGCTGCATCTGGGGTGCGGACTGGAAGGGCAGGAGGTTGCCCAGCTGTCCGGCAAGGCCGCCGATGGTCTGGCCCAGCCCCTGATTGCCGAAGGCCCCACCGATCGCCCCGCCGATGGGCGCGCCGACCTGCCGCAGAAGATTGCCGAAGAAGCCCTGCGGCGCGAACTGCTGCTCATACGGCGTGGCGAATTGCGGCTGGTAGGGCTGCTGGAACTGTTGCGGGAAGGGTTGCTGGAACTGTTGCTGGAACGGCTGCTGCATCTGGGGCGCGGCCTGGAACGGCAGAAGGCCGCCGAGCACGCCGCCCAGGGTGCTGCCGACGGTCTGGCCCGTGCCCTGATTGCCGAAGATCCCGCCGATGGCGCGGCCGGCGAGGCCGCCGAGGGTGCCGCCGAGGAAGCCGCCGCCCAGACCCTGCGGCGCGAATTGTCCCGCGCCGTCCAGAATGCCGTAGGGGTACTGGCCATAATAGGGGGCAGAACTTGCTGTCACGTCGATCATATTGACCTCTTTGTTGGTAAAATAAATTGAATGAATAAGGGTGTGAAAAGCGGGAAAAGGAACGCGACGGACGAAAGAAAAGTTCAGGATGGAGGAAGTGTACAGGTTGCGAACGCGACGAACAGGGCGGCTCTGTAATCTATATTAATTTATTATATTTATCTCGTGGGGCCGGTGATGGCCTCATTTATTTGAATCGGAACGTGTGGAGGTGATTTTATACTTGGGCAAAGGGACTTCTATCAATAATACGCTTCCGTCCCAAAGTGCCACAGGAACTCTCGGGAGACCCGTGGGAAACCCGCGGCCCTGCCTCCATCCGCCTCAACACCGGAGGGGAGATTTTGGTCCGGTTGTCCGGATATATTTCTACCATTTCGTTTGTATGACGCCGCTGGATGACGCGGCGCGGCCCGGGCGGCCGCCGCAAGCCGGGGCCTGCGCCCCGGGGCGTTTCTGGTCTGTCTCTGAAAGAGAGAGGGGGGTGGCGCGTGGCTACCGGACCCTGTGGGAGGAGGCGGAACCGGCAGCACTTCGGGGGGGAGACGCGCCGGGGCCTGTAATACGCCTCCAGATCGTTTCGAATACCCCTTAATTTGGCAACTCACAATTGGCGTAATGCGAACAAACGAGCCGGAGTTGCGGAAAACTGCGGGTTTTCGCGCAGATCAGCGGGCGGTGGCGGCCACGGCGGTGTTGCTGATGAACGGCACGAGGGCGTCGGGCGGCAGCGGCCGGCCGATGAGATAGCCCTGCACGGTCTCGCACTGGTGATGGCGCAGGATTTCCAGCTGGTCGCTGGTCTCCACCCCTTCGGCGGTGACGGCCAGCCCCAGGGACTGGGCCAGCTCCAGAATGGCCGCGATGATGGCGTCGCCGCCCTGGTCGTTGCCCAGATCCTGCACGAAGGAGCGGTCGATCTTCAGTTTGCTGACCGGCAGGTGCCGCAGCACCGCCAGCGAGGAATAGCCGGTGCCGAAGTCGTCGATCGCCACATGCACCCCGAGCGCGCGCAGGCGGCGCAGCCGGTCGCTGATCGCCTGGGGGTTCTGCATGATGAGGGACTCGGTGACCTCCAGCTCCAGGCAGTCCGCCGCGAGGCCGGTCTCGGTCAGCACCCGGTCCACCTCATCGACGAAGCTGTCGCTTTCCATCTGCCGGGGCGACACGTTGACGGCCATGCGCAGCTGCCGGCGCAGGGTGCTGTTCCAGGCGGCCGCCTGCGCGCAGGCCGTATGCAGGACGAAGCGGCCCAGTTCGCCGATCAGGTCCGTCGCCTCCGCCAGCGGGATGAAGACGGAGGGCGGCACCACGCCCAGCTTGGGGTGCGACCACCGCGCCAGTGCCTCGAAGCCCACCAGGCTGTGGTCGCTGGCCTTCACGATGGGCTGGTAGACGAGGGAAAGGCCGCCGTCCCGCAGCGCCGCGCGCAGCTCCTGCTCCATGAACGCCCGTTCGCGGAACGCCTCGTTCATGCCCGTCTCGTAGAAGCCGAGCGGCGCGCCGTCGCGGCGGGCGCGCACCATGGCCAGCTCGGCGTTGGAGATCAGCGTCTCGGCGTCGTCGCCGTCGTTCGGGGCGACGCTTGCCCCGAGGGCGATGCTGAGGGACAGGGTCTCGCCCCGCAGCTCGATCGGCACGTTCAGCGTCTGGACCAGCTCCTCCGCCAGCTCCTGCGCCGCCTCCAGACTCTCGATGCTGGAGATGGCGACGGCGAAGTCATCCCCGGCGAAGCGCGCCACCAGGCTGGACGGCGGGCAGGCATCCTCCAGCCGGTGGCCCAGAATGGCCAGCACCTCGTCGCCCGCCTGCGTGCCGAGCATGCTGTTGATGTCCTGGAAGCGGTTGATGTCGAGCCGCGCCACCAGCAGCACGCTGTTCGAGGCCCGCCGCTGCTCGATCCGGCCCTCCAGCAGCCGCATGAACTGCGCCCGGTTGGGAAGGCCGGTGAGGGTGTCGTAATAGGTCAGCCGCTCGATGTGGCGGTCCATTTCCTTGGTGCGGGTGATGTCCGTGAGGACGCCGACCACCCGCATCGGCTGGCCCTGGTCGTCGGCCAGCAGGCGCCCGCGCGCCTCGAACCAGGCAGCCGAGCCGTCGTCCCGCACGATGCGGTACTGGCTGGAGTGCTCCACGTCCGGCTGCTGCATGCAGTTCTTCACCACATTGCCGAAGATGCTCCGGTCATCGGGGTGGATGCGCGCCGCCAGATCGGCCCAGGTGCCGATCGAGTCGGCCCGCGCGCCGATCAGGTCCGTCATGTCCGCGGACATGTGGAAGGTCCGGGTGGGGATGTGCCATTCCCACACGCCGCTGCGGGTCGCGGCGAGCGCAATGCTCAGGCGCTCCGAATTCTGCTGGGCGCGGGCCTGCTGGCTGAGCGTGCGCCGGGTGACCTGCCGCAGCAGCACATAAAGCAGCAGCGCGCTGACGATGATGAAGGCAAAGCCCTTGAGGGTCTGGATCTTGGCGAGCTGCATCGGATCGTCGGCCAACAGCTCGACAACCACGTCCGAGCCCAGAATCCACAAGGCGCTGCACACGCCGAAGGTGAGGCTCGCGATTCGGGGCATGCGGGTCAGGAATCCGGTGCCGCTGTCCTGGTCGTGGCGCAGAATGACGAGGGTTTCGGGGGTGGGGAGGAGCAACTGCGTGTCCACCAGCCCTGCCCGGGACCGCTCGCCATCACCAGGGCGCAAGTCGTGTTGGCTACCAGATGCAACCGACATGCTGGATACTGAACTCCCGAATTTGCCGCGGAACCCCAGGGAACGCGCTATGAGGCCGTGCTCTTGTGCGGAACAACTTGCTACAATGCTGAATGCTAAGGTTACCTTAACATCTTCAGCAACAACAACCTTGCCAATCGGACAATCCAGCCCCGAAATTCCGGCTCCTCAACGAGCGGAACGGGTACTCAACTTTCTGAATATTAGGTATTTTCCCCGGCGTATCAATTTCAAATCGAAGGAATTAGCGCCGCAGCCGGGCGGCGGGCGGCGTCAGGCGGGGCCGTCCAGCGCCGCCACCGCCTCCCGATAGGCCGCCGCCGAGGGCGCGCTGAAGCAGACGAAGATCACCCGGTCGAGGGCGCCGGGGTGGGCGGCGAGCCAGTCGCGCGTCGCGCGGGCGGCGACGCGGGCCGCCGCGTCCGCCGGATAGCCGTAGACGCCGGTGGAGATGGCGGGAAAGGCGATGGTGCGCAGGCCGTGTTGCAAGGCGAGGTCCAGGCTGTTGCGGTAGCAGTTGGCCAGCAGCGCGGGCTCGCCCCGGTCGCCGCCGCGCCAGACCGGGCCGACGGTGTGGATCACATGGCGGGCGGGCAGGCGATAGCCTCCGGTGATGCGCGCCTCGCCCGTCGGGCAGCCGCCCAGCGTGCGGCATTCCGCCAGCAGCTCGGGTCCGGCGGCGCGGTGGATCGCCCCGTCCACCCCGCCGCCGCCCAGGAGGGATTCGTTGGCGGCGTTGACGATGGCATCGACCGCAAGGGTCGTGATGTCGCCGATGATGACCTCCAGACGATCTGACATGTTTCCTCCCTGTGCGGTTGCGGCTAATCTCATCGCTGCTTTTAACGGTCTGAAACGTTTCGATTAAACGTTTCAATTGCCGCCGAAGCGATGCTGAAGGACAGGCCAAGAGGCAGAAAGATCCGATCATGACTCGCCGATTGCCCGAGGATCAAAACTGGATTTCCACCACCCAATGGTCCCGCCGTCAGGCCCTTGGCGCGGCGGCTGCCGCCGGGTTCGCCGTGGCGGCCGGGCCGGTTGCGGCCACCGCCATCACCACCGACAGCGAGGGGCTGGACGCCGGCTGGGTGAAGGTGCCGGTGCACGACCGCGCCCTTCCTGCCTACCGGGCAAAGCCGGCGGGCGGCGGGCCGCGCCCGGTGATCCTCGTGGTGCAGGAGGTGTTCGGCCTCCACGCCTGGCTTCAGGACATCGTGCGCCGCTTCGCCAAGGCGGGCTACTACGCCATCGCGCCCGATCTCTACGTGCGGCAGGGTGACCCCACCAAGGTGACGGACATCCCGACGCTCATCCGCACCATCGTCTCGAAGGTGCCGGACGCGCAGGTGATGAGCGACCTCGACGCCACCCTCGCCTTCGCGGGCCGGGATGGCGGCAACGCGGACCTGCCCGGCGTCACCGGCTTCTGCTGGGGCGGGCGCATCGTCTGGCTCTACGCGGCGCACAACCCGAAGCTGAAGGCGGGCGTCGCCTGGTACGGCCGCCTGCTCGGCGATGCCAACAGCCTGCAACCCACCCATCCGGTGGATCTGGCGGGCCAGCTCAAGGCGCCGGTGCTCGGCCTCTACGGCGGGCAGGACCGGGGCATTCCGCTGGAGGATGTGGAGGCGATGCGCGTGGCGCTGGCCCAGGCCCATTCGCCCTCGCAGATCATCGTCTACCCGGAGGCGGACCACGGCTTCCTGGCGGACTACCGGCCCAGCTACCACCGCGAGGCGGCGGTCGAGGCATGGAAGGAAACCCTCAGCTGGTTCGGCAGGCATCTGCGATAGGGGCGATCCTTTCATCCATACCGGCCAGGGGCAGGGCTCGCTGGACGGCAAGGCGTTCGAGACCATCGGTTTTACCATCGACGGCCCCGGTCTTGCCGGTGTGGGCATGGCCCGGCGGCGCCGGCCCGCGCAGGGGCCGCTTCCGAAAGACGCTAGAACGCCCGCCCTTGCGCTTCGGCGTAGAGGCGGGCGTAGGCGCTGACCATCTTCTCCTGCGTGAACTCGGCCTCGACGCGCGCCCGGTTGGCGGCGCCGATGCGGGCGCGCAAGGTGCTGTCGTCCAGCAGGGTGGCGAGGGCGGCGGCGAAGGCGGCCTCATCCGGGGCGGGCACCACGAAGGGCGCGTTCTCTGGCGCGATGATCCGGGCGATGTCGCCCACGTCCGTGCAGACGGCGGGCAGGCGCGCGGCCATGGCCTCGACGAGGCTGATGGGGAACTGCTCGGTGTCCGACGAGATGGCGTACACATCGAACAGGCCTACGTAGCGGGCGGGGTCCTTGAGATAGCCGGGCATGACGAGCCGGTCGGCGATGCCGCAGGCGGCGGCCTCGGCCCGGATGGCCGCTTCCTCCGGCCCCTGCCCGCCGATGACGAGCCAGCAGTTCTCGCGGCCCCGCGCGGCGGCGGCGAAGGCGCGCACCAGCCGCGGCAGGTTCTTCACGTCGCGCAGGCCCGCCAGCGTGCCGACCACCCGGTCGCCCGGTTTTTTCACGAAGCCCGGAATGGCGTCGGGCGCGGGCGGGGTGTCGAAGGGGGCGATCTCGACGCCATTGGGGATGAAGCGCACGCGGGCGCGCGGCTGCCCCCACTGGTTCAGCGCCAGGCTTTCGATGCGGCGGGAGCAGGCGACCACCGCGTGCGCCCCCGGCAGGGCGAGGCGGCGGAAATGGTCGCGGCGGGGGAGGGTGGTGTGCGCCTCCTCCGGCCCGAAGCCGTCCTCATGGTGTACGAGGGGGCGGCGGGCGAACAGCCGGTTGGCCATGGCCACCTCGATCGCGCCCCAGTTGTAGGTGAGCACCAGATCGAACGGCCCCGACCGCAGGAAGCGGCCGATCTCCCACAGGCGCACCGGCAGCGGCGGCCCCTTGAAGCGGCAGGGGGCGTCCGGGAAGGTCACCGGCACCCCCGGCTCCAGCAGTTTTTGCGCGGTGGTCTGGCCCGGCAGGGTCGGCACCACCACATGCTCCACCCGGTCCCCGAAGGCGTTCATCAACCGGGCGGTGCGGGTTTCCGCCCCGCCCAGGTTGAAGGTGGGCATGATGTGGAGCCAGTGGGGCCGCGTCCGCATTCCGCCGTCAGTCCAGTGCGTAGACGAGGAACTTGAGGTACGCGGTCTGCGGCAGCAGCGGGTGGACCGGATGGTCCGGCCCGGCGGCGGCCGAATGGATCAGCCGCGCCGCGCGCCCGCCGGTGCGGATGCCCGCGCTGGTCGCCTCCTGGAACGCCTCCGCCGAGACGTGATGGCTGCACGAGGCGATGCACAGCAGGCCATCGGGCGCGACCCGCTGCACCGCCAGCCGCGCCAGCTTCTCGTACCCCTTCAGGGCGGAGGGGATGTCCTTGCGGCTCTTGGCGAAGGCGGGCGGGTCGGCCACCACCACGCCGTAGTGGCGGGTGTCGTTCTGGAGATGCTCGAACACGTCCGCCGCCACGGTGGTCACGCGGTCCGCAAGGCCGTTGGCCTCGGCGGCCCGGGCGGCGAGCTGGAGCGCGCCTTCCGAGCGGTCAACCGCCGTCACGCTGGCCGCGCCGCCCGAGGCCGCCGCCAGCGCGAACGCCCCGGCGTAGGTGTAGAGGTCGAGCACGTCCTGCCCCTTGGCGAGGCGGGAGACAAAGGCGCGGTTGAGGCGGTGGTCGAAGAACCAGCCGGTCTTCTGGCCGCCGGTCAGGTCGGCGAAGTAGGTGAGGCCGTTTTCCTCCAGCGGCACCGCGCCGTCGAGGGTGCCCACCGGCACCTCGTTCAGCGGCGGCAGGCCCTCCAGCACCCGGGCCGCGCCGCTGGAGACGAGCGCGATGGTGCGGGGCTTCAGCACCGCCTGCACGGCTTCGAGGATAAGGTCCCTGTGCGCGTCCATGCCCGCCGTGTTGGGCTGCACGACCACCGCGTCGCCGTAGCGGTCGATGACAAGGCCGGGCAGGAAGTCGCCCTCGCCGTGGACCAGCCGGTAGAACGGCCGCTCGAACAGCCGCTCGCGCAGCAGGAGCGCCTTCTCGATCCGCTCGCGGAAGAAGCGGGCGTCGATGGCGCGGCTGTGGTTGCGGGTGAGCAGGCGCGCCGCGATCAGCGAGTGCGGGTTGAAGTGGTAGAGGCCGAGCAGGCGGCCGTCCGGTTCGGCAAGGCGCACCACCGTGCCGGGCGCGATGGCGCGCACGTCCGCCGAGAACTGGATCTGGTTGGAGAACACCCAGGGCCGCCCGCGAACGCTTGCAGGCTTGATGTTGCGGGCGAGGAAGATTTTTGGTTCGTTTTCATCGGAAGTCATGGGGAGGACGTAGCCCTACCGGACAGGAGTTGCAATCCATCCTGCAACATTGCCTCCTGCGGCGGATTGGCAACGCCTGGCGGATCGCGCAGCCGAGGTAGGCAGGACGGCCCCCGCCCTCTATATGAGGATGGCAGAAACGCCGGGGGGCGAGGGGGGTTATGGGCGGCTGGTACGTTTGCCGGAAGAATGACGCGGCCGAAGCGCGGCTGACAGCGGCGGAGTCACAACTCGCGGCCCACGGCTTCAGGGACGTGCGCCGGTTCGAGACCGCCACCCATGCCGGGCTGCTGGCGGGGCACATCCACCCCGGCCCGGCGGCGACCTTCGCGGCGCAAGGCGAGGACTTCATCGCCGTGGCGGGCACCCTGTTCTACGACGGGGAGGCAAGCGCGGCGGCGCTCCTGCGCCTGCTGGCGGACCTTGCCCTGCCGTTCGACGGGTGGGACCGCGTCACCGGCCACTTCGCCCTGCTGGCGTGCAAGGGCGGCCGGCTGTTCGTCCTCAACGATTATTTCGGCGCGTTTCACGTCTATGCGACGCCAGGGCAGGAGGTGGTCACCACCTCGTTCCTCGCCGCCGCCCGGTCCCTGCCGCGGGTGACGTTCGACCCGCAGGGGCTCTACGAGTTCGTGTTCAACGCAACGCCGCTTGGCGAGTCCACCGTGCTCGGCGAGATCCGCAAGCTCTCTGCCTTCGAGCAGTGGACGCTGGGCGAGGGTGTGACGGTGCATCCCGTCCGCAAGGGGCTGGACGCCCGCTTCGACCCCGAAGCCGCCGACGCGAAGCAGATGGCGGACCGGCTGCGCGCGCTCGCCGCCGGGCCGGTCCGCACCTTCGGCGACGCCATCCAGTGCCCGCTCTCGGGCGGGTTCGACAGCCGCCTGGTCCTGGCGCTGCTGCTGGACGCGGGGGTGAAGCCCCATGTCTATGTTTACGGCGCGCCGGGGGACGAGGACGTGGCGGTCGCCACCGCCATCGGCAAGGCCGAGGGCTTTGCGGTCGAGGTGTTCGACAAGGCCGCCTACGCCCGGGTGGACCCGGACCAGTTCGCCGAGATCGTCGCCCACAACTTCCACGAGATGGACGGCGTGCCCATCGATGGCGGCCTGTTCGACAACGGCGGCAACTCGGCCGCCCGCCACAACCGGGCGAGGGGCGGAGCGCTCGCCGTCTCCGGCGCGGCGGGGGAGATCTTCCGCAACTACTTCTACCTGCGCGACCGGCCCTTCCGGAGCCGGGACATCCTCTACGCCTTCTATTCCGGCTTCGATCCCCGCGACTGCACGGACGCATTCGACGAGGCCGCCTACTTCGACGCCATGGACGCCAAGCTGCGCCGGGCGCTGGGCAACGCCTCCGGCACCCTTACCCGCGCCGAGGTGGAAAGCGCCTACCCCCTGTTCCGCTGCCCGGCCTTCTTCGGGCGGGAGATCAGCATGGTCGGCCGCTTCGGGGCCTACTTCATGCCCTTCTTCGAATACCGGATGGTGCGGGAGAGCATCCGCCTGCCGGTCTCGGCCCGCAACCACGGCGCGTTCCAGAGCCAGCTTCTCGCCACCATCCATCCGCGCCTGGCAGGCTACATGTCCGCCTACGGCCACAGCTTCCTGGAGCCCGCCAGCCTGTCCCACCGCCTGTCGGAGGCGGTCAGCCTCTACCGCCCGCCGTGGCTGCGCCGCTACGGCTGGCGCATGAAGCAGGCCGTCAGGGGCCGGCCCGCGCTCACCCCCACCGGATTCATGGCCCCCGAATACCTCGGGCGGGTGATCGACCTCACCTTCCCGGTGATGCGCCGCTACTTCCGCATGGACCGGCTGGCCGATCTCACCCACTACCGCCGCATCGCGACGCTGGAGCACCTCGCCGCCCGGCTGGGGATTTCGTGAACGTCGCAAAACACCCTGTCGCTAATCTCCCCAGCTTGACAGTTTCCCTCATGTCCGGTCTGTTTCGGCAACAATCTTGCGCTCCGTAGGCGGGCCGGGCGACGGTGCGGTGTTGTGGTGTGTGTTCATCCCGGCCAGGGGGGAGATGCCTCAAATGTCCATGTTCCGCATGGCGGCCCTGTCGGTTGCGGCTGCCTTTGCCTTGAGCGCCGCGCCGGTTTCGGCCGCGCCGCTTGCTGTGGAGTTCGCCGGTCCCGATCTGCCGCGCGATGAGACGGTTGCCCTGCCGGTGGCCGAGGGCGGCCTCACCGGCCCCGTCGCCGCCATCAACGCCGATGCGCAAGGGGCGGTTGAGCAGGCCATGCAGGCGGCCGGTTTCAAGGGCAAGGCGGGCGAGGTTCTGCCGCTTTATGGCGTCGCCGGGTATCGGGCGCTGCTGCTGGTGGGCGTTGGCCGCGACGCGCTGACCCGCGTGGCGCTGGAGGACTACGGCGCGCGGGCCGCGACCCGGGCGACCGGCGAGCGGGTGCACGTGGTGGTGCCCGAGAGCGCGGAGCCCGATGCACCGTCCCATGTGGCCAACGGCGCGCTGCTGGGCAGCTACAGCTTCGACAAGTACCGCACGAAGGAACCCGCGGCGGCCCGCACGCTGGTGGTGCACACCGCCGCGCCGGATGCGGCCGCGCAGCGCTATCGCCAGTCGTGGCAGCCGGTGGCAGAGGGCGTGGCTTTCGCCCGCACGCTGGTCAACGAACCGGCCAACGCCCTGTGGCCCGAGGAGTTCGTGGAGCGCACCCGCGCCGCGTTCAAGGGCGTGAAGGGCGTCACCATCGAGGCGCTGGACGTGCCGGCGATGGAGAAGCTGGGCATGGGGGCGCTGCTGGGCGTCGGCCAGGGCAGCAAGCGCCCGCCGCGCCTTCTGGTGGTGCGCTATCAGGGCGCGGGCGCGGACGACGCGCCGGTGGTGTTCGCGGGCAAGGGCATCACCTTTGATTCCGGCGGCATTTCGCTGAAGCCGGGCGCGGGCATGGGCCAGATGAAGTACGACATGACCGGCGCGGCCTCCGCCACCGGCGCCGTGCTGGCGCTGGCCAAGCGCGAGGCGAAGGTGAACGCCGTCGCCATCGCCGCGCTGGCGGAGAACATGCCGGACGGCAACGCCATTCGCCCGGGCGACGTGCTCAAGACCATGTCCGGCAAGACCATCGAGGTCATCAGCACGGACGCGGAGGGCCGCCTGGTGCTGGCGGACGCCGTCACCTACGCGCAGGCCCGCTTCCGGCCGCGCCTGCTGGTGGATCTGGCCACGCTGACCGGCGCGGTGCGGAGCGCGCTGGGCGACGACTATGCGGGTCTGTTCACCCGTCACGACGCGCTGGCCGAGCAAGTCTCGAGCGCGGGCAAGAAGGCGGGCGAGGACGTGTGGCGTCTGCCGCTGCACCCGGACTACGCCAAGGGCATCGCCTCCACCATCGCCGACCTCAAGGGCGGCGCGGACGGCCGCGCCTATCCGGGCGCGGGCATTGGCGCGCAGGTGATCGGCACCTTCGTCGCCGAGGAAACGCCCTGGGTGCATCTGGACATCGCCAGCGTCGCCTGGCTGGACATCGCCCAGCCCACCAAGCCGGCCGGCGCCACCGCCTTCGGCGTGCGCCTGCTCGACCAGCTGGTGCGCGACCACTACGAGGCCCGCTGACGGGCGCTCGCCGGCCCTCGCCGGCAAGACGCGAAAAACCCCGGTTCGGCCCGCCCGAGCCGGGGTTTTTTCATGGTCCGGGGCAAGCGAGTCTGTGGCCGCGCGGCCGCGCCCTGCGCCTTTCCCGCCATTTTGTGCCGCATCCGGGCCGCCCGCGTGCGGCAACTGGCCGGGACAAGCGTTGAGGGGAAGGAAGCGATTGATTGTTCCGTCAGGAAAGCGCCCGGGCATGACCCTGTTCACGCTGAGCCCCGTCTTCCTGCGCGGCCTTGCCTGCGCCGTCTGGCTGGCCGTGCTCATCACGCTGGCGATCCGCCGCCCGGTCTGGCGCGCCTCGCCCCGGGGGATGCGGCTGATGCTGGCCGGCGTTGCGGTCCTCGGCGCGGGCTTTCTCATCGGCGCGGCGCTCACCGCCCTGCACCGGGTCGCGTTCTCGCCCGACCGCATCGCCATCGAGACGGTGGGCCTCATCGCCGGCGGCTTCGTGCTGGCCGGGGTGCTGCGCTACCGCCCCGCCCTGCCGGTGCCGGAGGCGCCGCCTGCGGTCGAGGCGGCGTTCGCAGCCTCTGTCGAGGCGGAGGAGGCCGCGCTCGAGCCGTTGCAGCCCGGCAGCGAGGCGGCCGCCACCCGGCTGGCGGCGGGGCTCGCCCACGATTTCAGCAATGTGCTGACCGTCATTCTCACCGCCAGCGAGGTGCTGCTGATGGATGAGACCCTGCCGCCGCCCTTGCGCCGCCGCATCGAGCGCATGCACGGCGCGGCCGAGCGCGGCGCCGATCTCACCGAGCAGCTGCGCGCCTTCGCCGGTCGGCTCGACCTGGTGGAGGAGGTGGTGGACCTCCACAACCTGCTGCGGGACAGCGCCGTTGCGTTCAAGACCATCCTCGGGCCCGCGGTGGAGCTGCACTACGATCTGGCGGACGGCGATTGCCCGGTCATGCTCGACGCGGAGCGGATGCAGGCGGCGCTGCGGACCGTGCTCACCTATTACCGGGGCGTGCTGCCCGACGGGGGACGGGTGGAGCTGGGCACCCGCTTCCTGCGCCTCTCCCGCGCCGAAGGCGCGCCGCCCGATACGGTGGTGCTCGCCATGACCCGGTCCGGCGTGCCGCTGCCGCTGGAGGACGCCCGGCGGCTGCTGGAGCAGCCCTACAGCGCGGGCACCTCCTCGGTTGCTGGCGGCGGGTTCGGCCTCAGCCTCGTGGCCAGTTTCGTCCGCCAGTCCGGGGGGCAGGCCCGCTTCGTCGGCGCGCCCGGCGGGGCCCGCCCCGTGCTCGAAATCGAGCTGCCGCTGGTCGCGCCCGGCCCGCTTGCCGCCGGGCCCGACCAGCCGCCGCCCGCGCCCTGAGGCACCGCGTCTCGTCCTTTTCCGTCCCGCCGGTAACCGGTTTCTGTTGTCGCCCGGGAAAGCGGTTTCTATGCTGCCCGCCGCTTTCAGGACGTTCGGTTTGTTCCGTGGAGATGTTGAATGGCGCACCCGGCGCACAGAAGTCCGGCGCAGATGCTGGTGAATTTCTTCCGTCTCGAGTTCGCTGGCGGGTTGCTGCTGCTGGTGGCGGCAGCCATCGCCATTCTCATGCGGAATTCGGATTTCGCCCCGCTGTACGAGGGCTTCCGGCACTTCCCCGTCACGGTGGGCCTCAGCCCCTACAGCCTCACCAAGCCGCTGGAGCTGTGGATCAACGACGCGCTGATGGCCGTGTTCTTCCTGCTGGTGGGGCTCGAGATCAAGCGGGAGATCCTGGAAGGCCAGCTCTCCAGCCGCGATCAGATCACCCTGCCGGTGGTGGCCGCCATCGCCGGCATGGCCGCGCCGGCGCTGGTCTACATCGGGTTCAACCTGCACACGCCGGAGACCCTGCGCGGCTGGGCCATTCCCTCCGCCACCGACATCGCCTTCGCCATCTGCCTGTTCTCGCTGGTGGGCCGGCGCGCGCCCTTGTCGCTCAAGGTGCTGCTCACCGCCATCGCGGTGGTGGACGACATGGGGGCGATCGTCATCATCGCCCTGTTCTATACGGCAGAGCTGAGCCTGATGTACCTGGCCGGCGCGGCGGTGTCGCTCGCCATCCTGCTGGTGCTCAACCGCTCGGGCCAGCTGCGGCTGTGGCCCTACCTGCTGGTCGGCGCCTTCCTGTGGTTCTTCGTGTTCAAGTCCGGCCTGCACGCCACCATCGCGGGCGTGCTGACCGCGCTCACCATCCCGCTGCGCACCCGCACCGAGACGGCGGGCTCGCCGCTCAAGCGGCTGGAGCATCTCCTGCATCCGTGGGTGGCGTTCGGCATCCTGCCTGTCTTCGCCTTCGCCAACGCGGGCGTTGACCTCCAGGGCCTGTCGCTCGCCATGCTGCTCGACCCCATTCCCCTCGGCATCGCCGCCGGTCTGTTCCTCGGCAAGCAGGTCGGCATCTTCGGCAGCTGCTGGCTGCTGATCAAGATGAAGTGGGTGCGCATGCCCTACGGCGCGGGGTGGATGAGCCTCTACGGCATGGCGATCCTGTGCGGCGTCGGCTTCACCATGAGCCTGTTTATCGGGGGGCTGGCGTTCTCGACGGACTTTTACCAGAACGAGGTGCGGCTGGGCATTCTGACCGGCTCGCTCATCTCCTCGCTCGTCGGCCTTGTGGTGCTGGCGCTCGCCCCGCAGGCGCGGAAAACGGACGCGCGCGCGGCCGCGGAGTGACCAGAGGACGGCAGCGGCCCCTGTCCAACCGAGCGGGGGCCCCCTGTCCGAATGAATAGTCTGGATCAGGAATTGTACACATTTGCACCACACTGGCGAAATCTGGTGCACCCTGCATGTCATTTCTCTATTTCGTTAACGTTTTCCTTAAATTATACTGATATTTAATGCGTTTGATTTGCCCAGAGAGAGTCCCTGCCCGTTGAGTTCGGATGTGGTCTCTGGCGCAAGCAGGGAGTTCGCCAGGGCATATGGGGGGGATCGCCTGAATAGCATCAGTAGCTTGAGCGTTCGAAAAGCCACGCGGACCGCGCGCCGCATGGTGCTGTTCGCCTTTTGCGGACTGATGTTTGTCATTGGTTTTCTGCTGACCGAGCGGGCGCTGTTTCACTACCGCTACCCCGTTCTGCTGGAGGACGCCCGCACGGCCATCGACCTGGCGGCGGAGGTGGGGAAGCTCGATACGCGGCTGGTCACCGCCACCCATCTTGCCGCCGCCACCGGCGCGCAGAAGTGGATCGACCTGCACGACGAGATCCAGGAAAAGGTGGTCCCGATGGCGCGGGACGCCTACCGGCGGCTGCCCCCGGAGATCCGGGACGTGGATCAGGGGCGGCTTGCCGCCATCTGCGAGGCGCGCCGGCTGGCGGACGAGAAGGTGCTGGCCCTGGTGCGCGCCGGCGACCGCCAGGCCGCGCTGGACCTGGTGTCCTCGGACTCCTACCGCAACATCAGCCTGTCGGTGTCGCAGGCGCTGACGGCCCTGCGCGACAGCGCCCGCCGCTACATGGACCAGCGCATCGCCGAGGCGCAGCGGCGCTCGTGGATCATGTTCTCCTTCCTTGCCATCGGAGGCATCCTGTCGTTTGCCATGATCTGGCGGCGACTCAACCAGGACATGGTGGAATCGGAGGCCGCCTTCGCCCTGACGGAGGCCCGGCTGGAGCATCTGGTCAGCTTCGATCCGCTCACGGGCCTGCCCAACCGCCAGCGCCTGATCGAGGAATTGCAGCAGATGATGGTCCGGGCGGAGCGCTCGGACCATTGCATTGCGGTCATCGCGCTGGACATCGACGGCTTCCGCGCCCTCAACGACCAGTTCGGCCACGACCTCGGCGACCGGGTGCTGCGGGAGGCCGGCCGGCGAATCGCCGCGTCCGTGCGCAAGGACGAGATCGCGGCGCGGCTGGGCGACGACGAGTTCGTCATCGCCATCACCTGCCGCAACACCCACGAGGCGCCCCTGCGGGTGGCGCGGCGAATCATCGAGGCGCTCCAGCAGCCCTTCTGCTTCGACGGGCTGACCGTCACCGTGGGAGCAACGGCGGGCGTCTCGCTGTGGCCGGAGGACTCGGCGCTGGTAGATGAGCTGCTCCGCAAGGCGGACGTGGCGCTGGCCCGGGCCAAGGCGGAGAGCCGGGGCGATGTGCGCTTCTTCCAGCCGGTCATGGACGCGGACCTGCGCGAGCGCTCGCTCCTCCAGAACGAGCTGAAGCAGGCCATCGCCAACGACCAGATCGTGCCCTACTTCCAGCCGGTGGTCGATCTGGCCACGGGCGACATCCGCGGCTTCGAGGTGCTGGCCCGCTGGCATCATCCGACGCGCGGCGTCATCCCGCCGGTCACCTTCATTTCCTTCGCCGAGGACAGCGGCCTGATCGGCGACCTCACCTTCGCGATCATCCGCGCCGCGCTCCAGACGGCGCGCAACTGGTCCGGCGACCCCACCATCGCGGTCAACATCTCGCAGAAGCAGCTGGTCGATCCCCAGCTGGCGGACAAGCTGCTCGGCCTCCTCGCCGAGACCGGCTTCCCGCCGCACCGCTTCGAGGTGGAGGTGACCGAGAACGCGCTGGCGTCGGACATCCGCACGGCGAAGTACATCCTGCACCGGCTCAAGAGCCGGGGCGTGTGCGTCTCCCTCGACGACTTCGGCACCGGCTACTCGTGCCTCGGGCATCTGGCGCACCTGCCGGTGGACAAGATCAAGATCGACAGCTCCTTCACCCGCACCATGCAGGAGCGCGGGCAGAGCGCCACCATCGTCAAGTCGATCATCGGCCTCGGGCGCAGCCTCGGCCTTCCCGTCATCGCCGAGGGCATCGAGACCGCCGCCGAGGCCCGCACGCTGCTCAAGCTGGGCTGCGCGACGGCCCAGGGCTACTACTTCTCCCCGCCCGTGCCGGCCGGCGCCGCGCGCCAGCTGCTCGGGCGGCGCCTCGGCACGGACATCCCGGCCCAGCAGGCCTCCGCGCACTGAGGCCCGGCCGGGCGCTCCTCTTTTTTCCTAAAGAGGTATGGCGAGGGAGTTCTTCACTTCCTCCAGCACCGCATAGGTGCGGGTCTCACGCACGCCGGGCAGGCGCACCAGCGTGTCGCCGAGGAAGCGGCGGTAGGCCTCCATGTCCGCCACCCGCGCCTTGACCAGATAATCGAATCCGCCCGCCACCATGTGGCACTCCAGCACGTCGGGCATGCGGCGGATGGCGGCGGCGAAGTCATCGAACACATCCGCCGTGGTGCGGTCCAGATGGATCTCGACGAAGATCAACAGCGAGCGGTCCAGCTTGTGCGGGTCCAGAATCGCCGCGTAACCCTTGATGTAGCCTTGCTCTTTCAGCCGCCGCACCCGCTCGTGGCAGGCCGCCGGCGACAGGCTGTTGCGCTGCGCCAGCTCCTGATTCGTGATGCGGCCGTTGGCCTGCAAATCACGCAAAAGCCTCCTGTCGATCTCGTCCATGCGCTCCTCCCATTCCCTTGCCGAATTTTTTGTCAAAAACGGATCGTTCTGTCGATGAATGATCGGCTGAACCCCGAAAAATTAAAAGCACATTTGTCCATTTTTCGATGATAACCGATGATATTTCGTATCGAGAATGCGGACACAATGAAAAACACAACTGCATCCCTAGCCGCGATACGGTCCCGCATGCCGGATCTCTATCGCGCGCCCGAGCCCGACGTTCTTGCCGGTCTCGTGTCACAGGCCTCGCCCAGTGCGAGCGAGCGGGCAGCCGTGCTGGAAAAGGGCCGTCAGCTGATTGGTCACGTGCGCGGCCGCGGCCGCGGCGGGATGATCGACAGCTTCCTGCACGAGTACCGGCTCAACACGGCCGAGGGCCTGGCGCTGCTGACGCTCGCCGAGGCCTACCTGCGCGTGCCTGACGTCACGACGGCCGATGCCCTCATCCGTGACAAGCTGACGTCCGCCGACTGGGAAGCCCACAAGGGCAAGGCCAGCTCCATGCTGGTCAACAGCGCGACGCTGGGCCTGGTGCTGACCAAGGCGCTGGTGAAGAACGACGAGACCGCCAGCGTTCTCAAGAAGCTGATCGCCCGCATGGGCGAGCCCTTCATCCGCACCGGCGTTGCTGCCGCCATGCGCGTGATGGGCGAGCAGTTCGTGATGGGGCGCACCATCGAGGAAGCGCTCGCCCGCGCCGCCAAGCCGGGCTACAAGCTGTTCCGCTACTCGTTCGACATGCTGGGCGAGGCCGCCCGCACCGCCGCGGACGCCCAGCGCTACTTCAAGTCCTACACGGATGCCATCCGCGCGGTGGGCGCGGACGCCGCCCGCGAGCCGGACTTCTGGGAGCGCAACACCGTCTCGGTGAAGCTGTCGGCCCTGCATCCGCGCTATGAGGTGGCCCACGCCGACCGCTGCGTGCCCGAGCTGACCGACATGATGATCCGCCTCTGCGTCGAGGCGCGGCAGGCCGGCATCGGCCTCACCATCGACGCCGAGGAAGCGGACCGCCTGGAGATGTCGCTCGACATCATCGAGGCCATCGCCCGCGCCCCCGAGC
>Ga0207866_1001135_pt1 | contig 28676 bp, 17 predicted proteins | sample HigsolmetaAR203D_FD_184835 | JGI IMG/M metagenome (GOLD analysis project Ga0207866, IMG submission 184835) | Ionic liquid and high solid enriched microbial communities from the Joint BioEnergy Institute, USA - AR20-3-D (SPAdes) (version 2) ...
GCGCGCGGCCCACAATTGACGGCGTTGTTCCCGGGAAGTCATAAGGCAACCTCCTGCTTTCGTAGATTGCCTTTATTTTCGCATGAATGTTGTGGGGCATTGAAGGTGGGAAAGGTTTGACGCTTACGAACATAACAAATCGCCACTCTTCTTCCGTCAAAGAAAGTGAGCGGCGACACTTTCCACGTAAACAGGCATTTAGTAGCTTAGATTACTTAAAAGATATCCATCCTACAAACTGCGAAACTGCGGGTACCAAACGATGAAAATATGGGGTAAATGTGTTAAAATTTTTACAATTAGCCAAGAGAGTCGTGTGTTACCACGGTGTCTTCTAAACTCGCGCAACTTTAGAAGGTTTTTTAGCCCGTGTAGCGACTTTCAGGTAGAAAAACCTCAAAGTTCGAATCGCCATCATTATTGGAGGAAAAGTAATTGAAACTCAGCATTATAATACCAGCATATAATGTGGAAAATTACGTTGGAACTACATTGATTTCATTAATCCGTCAAAGTGATAAATATTTTGAGGTAATACTTGTCGATGACGGTTCAACCGATCAAACATTCCATATCGCCAGCAGGCTTTTATATGAAGGAAATATTCAATATAAAATAATTAAAACCAACAATTGCGGGGTGAGTTCTGCTAGAAACACAGGAATGTCAATCGCAAGTGGAGAATATGTGATGTTTTTGGACGGAGATGACTACGTTGCTGATGATTTGGTACAGAATATACTTCAAATCATAGATCATGTACACCCTGATATTATATGCTGGGGCTACAACATAGTTGGGGAAAATAAATCTACAATTAGAAATTATTTTGATTTGTACGAACGCCAAGAATGCTTACTTTCAGGACTACAAGCCTTGAAAAAAATATTGCTTGATAAAAAAATGAGCATATGGACAGGAAGCGTGGCATACAAAAAAAATCATTTGGAGAATTATCAACTTTATTATACGAACCAGTGTTGCAATGGAGAGGATCAAGAGTTTGCGATAAAAGCTTTCGTAACAGCTAGTACTGTTTATTTTTTTCCTAAAGTTTTGTCTTATTATGTTCAAAGGCAAGGATCGATTTCTCATATATACAATATTAAAAGGTTTGACGCAATAGATGCCTTTAAGAGAGCGTCAACATTTATCGAAAATTTGAGTGACGATGAACTATCCAATAAAATTGCTTGTTACCTGAAACAAGAATATGTTTTAGAAAATTATCTTAGTAATTTCAGTTCATCCCTATCTGCACTTCAAGATAATCTCTCTCTGAGAAAACGTACTATTAAATTATATGAAGATTTAGAATCGCATTATCCCGGTTTAGTAAAAGAAATGAATGCGATCATGAAAAAATATAAAGGAGTGAACAAAAGACTCATAATAAAAATCAAATTGTTTCAATTATCACCAACGATATATTTATTAATATTACAATTAAAAAATAAGCTTGAGAAATCCAAGCTTTTAGACAACTGAACATCTTTCGATCGGTCACGCCCAAACGAAGACAGCATGTAAGTATTATCACTGTTAACTTTTTTCGCTATTTTGGATAATCTTAGCGAAATATCCATATTTGACGGGGCTGTGATTTGCAAAGCCGAATAATGGCACGATGTTCGTCAGTTAATTCTTTCCGTTGTCGAAGGATTCCGGCATCCACTCGGTACTCAAGCAAACAGCAAACTCGCGCCATGTTTAGCTAATTATAGTTCCCAATTCACATTGCTTTTTATAACTCTGGCCGGGTTTCCGGCTACCAAACTGTTCGGTGGCACGTCTCTTGTGACCACCGATCCAGACGCTATGATTGAATGATCACCAATATGCACGCCTTTGAGAATCGTCACATTTGAAGCAATCCATACATGATTTCCAATGGTGACAGGATTGGTCTTATCTCGCTTTTCGCCATTCTCGATCACCGTATGAAAATCTGAATCCATGATCTGGACTCCCCATGATATGGCGCAATTTGTGCCGATGTTAATTGATTGTTTACAAAGGATCAAACTGTTGCAGGAAATGAATGTACGATTTCCTATGCTGACTGTAGATCCCTCTCCCATGATCAGCCTAACGCCGGGTCCAAGCGTCACACTTCCCTCAATGATTAGATGGCTGTTCTTTGCTAACTGTACAATTGTGCGATCATACCGAATTTGACCAACTTCTCCAAGTTGTGTAGTTAAATCGCCAAGAATTAATATTCCATTAATGGTGATTTTTGCGCTTCGCTTGCGTTTAAGTTTGGCGGACCACACCGCCCGTATAGGGAAACCTTTGGTATGGTCACTATGTTTGTACGAAAGCCATACACTTTTGAACACTTTGGAAAGTTTCGGCATAACTTACTTTCCTCCCTGTATCGATAGTTGCAATCTTGCTGCTTTCATTTGACTGACAAACAATTCAATTATTACATTTTATCAATTTGGTACTAGCAACTAATATAAGGCGAATATCATAGATATGTGCAACCATAGATATGGTCTAAGGATGTTTTGATTAAACCGCAAGAGCTTCAAGCAATCTTGACAACCAAATTCTATATTCTCTAGATTTGGCCTTATTGGCAATTCGTTTCACGTTCATGTAAGTACTCAAAAGAAATATAATAAACGGAATCACCCATATCAGTTCACTGGCAGCCAACACTACCGCAAACGGTTTGATCCCCTCAGTTTGGACACTACCGCGATAAAGCAAGTCTTTTCGCCATCATGCAGCGATTCTCTGGGGCTGGATGACTCCGGCAGTCACCAACTCAAGGTATTCCTGCGGGGGCAAGTCCTTCAGGCTTCCATGAAGCCGTTCGGTGTTGTAAAACCGGATAAACCGGTCCACTTCTTCAAATGCCTGTTCAAACGTCTCAAAGCAGTTCCACCTCAAGCACTCCCGTTCCAAGATGCTGTGGAACGCTTCAATGTACGCGTTTTTGTTCGGCATCTTGTTCGGAATGCGCTCATGTTCCAGGTTTATTTGCTGACAGAACTCGTAAAACGCCTTGCTTTTGAACTGCGGCCCATTGTCCGTCCGGATCACCAGCGAATGGCTTTGCCCATGCCCATTCCGCTTCAACAGCGCCTTTTGCACGGCTTTGATCACATGCCGGGTGTGGCAGACCTTGTCCACGTGATACCCGACAATCTGGCGGTCAAACACATCGATGATGCCGGCCACGTAAAAATGCCGTTCCAAGCCCGCCACATAGCCATACTTGATATCCAACTGCCACAGCTGATTGGGCCTGGTCACCACCCGGTTGCGGGCGATCGTGCGCGGCACCGGCTGCTTGATCTGCCGTTGGGGAAGCAACCCCCCCAGCTCCTTGCACAGCCGATACACCTTTTTCTTGCTGATGATCAGGTGGTATTTTTGACGCAGCAACTTCGCCAACTTCCTATAGCCGCTGGCGTGGTGATGGTCTTGAAGCAACCGCCGGATGCAGGCTTTGATACGGGCGTCCGGCACACGATGCCCGTCTCGGTCACGGGAGTAGCCGGGAATCGGACGGCCGCCGCCGGTGGCGATCCGACGCTCAGGGTGTTTGCGACGCCAGTAGTACGTCGAGCGCGGAACATCGCAGATCTCCAGCACTTTTTGGCGGGATAGCCTTTCTCGATCCAACTCAGGGCGATTTCCAGTCGGGGTACTTTTTTTTAACCATGTCGCGCAGGATGTGGTTTTCCAATTGCAATTTCCCGATCAGCTTCAAGGCTTCCTCGTACTGCTTTTGGAGTTCGTCGTAATTGGCGGCGGCTTCATGAATCTGCTTTTGTTCCCGCTTTTTGAGTTCCATAATGTCGCCCACCTCATCCCGGTATTGACGGACCCATTCCCTCAGCGTCTTGGGAGACATCCCGTGGCGGCGGGCCACCACCTCGGTGCGGTAGCCCATCATGACTTCCGCCACCAGTTCCTTTTTGGTTTGGACCGGGCAACGGAACCGTCGTTTCATGGATAATTCCACCACCTTCAGTGTAAATGACGGCGGTCGAAGTGTCCAATGGGATTAGGGGGCTAAATAGAAACTCCTTATACTTACTTCTCTGAAAGGAGAATTCATGAAAACTTGTAATGTGTCGATCATCCTCTCTGTACGCTCAGATACTGAATGGAAGATGTACCTTTTAATCCAGTACCATTCAAAAAAATTTCTGCCTTTTTTATGATGTAGGGTGATAGAATGATGCAGGCCGCGATTCCTATTATAACAACTCGCATCAGCCAAATATTGAATTTTCCGGTAAGCATTTTCTTGACAATCTGCCATTCAATAAACATCACCATAACGAGAATTCCCATGCGGGAGTGAAAAAAACTAGCTTTGATTCCCTACCATTAAACAGGTCGGATTTATACCACAACAAATAAAATGAGATGATCCAACCAATCAACATATAGGTGACATAATAACTTGGCTCATAAGAAAAACCGTTCACTCGCGGAATGAGGTCCTTTATCTACCATTGCACAATCAGCGCTTAACTGCGCCAATAATTGGAGAAATCAAAGTTAGCGAAAATATAATCATCATATTTGGTGTGACCGATACCATTACGGCGAGCCGCGCGGCGAAGAGGAGTTCATGCTGAGACCCTAAACAAGTGCTTGTCGATTGTGAGAGTAAATGAAATATTGCAACCCCTCCAACGATCACCGCCAACAACACCAAGCCCTGCATTATCTCCAATGCTACCATCTAGCGAGTCTTCCCGGTCAAGGAGTTCCAGTCACCCTTTCAAAGTTCTCGTTTTTTTGAACACAAAACAGCTACAGGCAACTTACAATCATGCACTATGGTCCTGTCCTATAAATTCGAACGTCCGAAACATGCGTGTCGAACGAGAAGGTATACATGTAGTCTCCGTTATCGTTGAATACGGCGATATTGATTCCTCGTTCATTTCTGGAAACTTCTTGTCCGTCCACAACGATTGAGGATTTGTCGCCATAGAGCAACCCCGCTGAAATAATGGTAAAGGATTTGTTTTTCAACACTTCACTCACTATTGGAGAAGTATTCGGTGTTAATGTAATCTCTCCATCATTTCTTATAAATTCCTCAATCAACTGACCTTTGGAAATGACGGCTACATACGACCCCCTATACTTCAACTCATCGATCTTAGAACCCTTGGCTTGCATTTTTTCTACAAATGACTTGGGCAAGTTACTCGTAGCTTCATCCCTTACGGAGAGGATCAACGTTTTATCTTCATTAGACATCATAAATTGTTCCAACGTCACAAAATCAAAATTCTGCACAAGCAGCTTTTTCTGATCCACATCGTAAATCCCTTGATCCATGGCGGGAGTGTATTGCTGGACGATTTGAAAAGCCAGTTCCGGTTGATTCAACTTCAAATATGCCCTTGCCGCCATGAGTCTCGCATCTTTTGACAGATTGATATTTCTGCGGTCGGGCACTCGTTGATCTGCAACTTCGTTGTACCAATCTTGATACGCCTCAAAAAGAACTGTCACCTGTTCTAAATTCCGGTTTCCTTCATCTACTTGATTTTGGGAAAGCAAACTGAGTCCCACTCTCGTTTTCAAATCTATGGCATATTGGTAATATTCGATATTAAATCTCTCAAGTTGAATCGCCTTATCGATGTATTGGAAGCATTTCTCCCATTCGTTTAATTGGGCATACATGGTTCCGATTTGAAACAGCATTCTCGCATTGTGGGGTTCCAATTTCTCCATGCGAAGCACCTGCTGCTCGAATCGTTCCCTTGAATCCGATTGGCCGGTAGCTAAATAATGCTGCAGATACGCGTTTGCCAAACTTATACGAAAATTCACATTGAAGGAGTTGTTTGATACAGCCCGTTCAAACATGGTAATCGCCTGATCCACACGAACTTTTCCTTGCACCTGTGCAACCGCTTGTTCCGCAGCCAGAAACCGAAAGGATATTATCATGCCGACAACAGACATTACGGAAACGATCGATCGAACTGTGACCAAGGCGATAGAAGGCGACATTTTCACAGATATGTTCTTTTTATGTTTCCCTTTTCTCTCAGGAATGATTACAGGAACCTTAACATGCATAGCAAACAGCCAAACGATCATAAACCAAACGAATCCATAGGAAAAATCAAAATCAATGGCGGCGTGCAAAAACAGCATCGACAAAGCAGCGAATGCGGCGGTCTTACCCCGTTCCGCGAGTAAATCCTCGTCCACTCTGCGGAGCAGCAAGACAAACAGGTAGACAAGTACACCAAAAAATGCCAGCGCACCCATCCATCCGATGCTCAGCAGCACTTCTAAATATCCATTATGAATTTCGTTGCTGTAATAGGGCAGATTCTGATATACATTATACAATATTTTCCAACCATCGCCTCCCGCCCCAAAAGGATGATCCACGCTGATCCGGAAAGCATCTTGGTACATGCCAATTCGTGCCACAGCACTGCTTGTTTCCAGGTTGATTGTCCCGATGCGGTTTTGCAAACCCGTCGGCAGCGTTCGATAAACAACTCCATGGAACATCAGATCGAGCAGCAGAAGCAAGCCAAGCACCGTCATACTAGCAGGAACAGCGACGCGTCCTATCACCTTTCCCTTACCGGAATTAAGCCAATACCACTTGACGATCCGGGGAAACCAAATTCCTGCCCCCCATACACACAAACATACGAGGGCAGAGCACGCCAACAATAGCACAAACAACAAACTATTTGACAAATTCCATAATGTAGAGGCTAAATATACAACAAAGGAAAACAACAGTGAAATTGCGGTTATCCCGACAAGCCGCAACTGCTCTCGAAAAGAAAGCAACCATAATCCGATAAACCAAGCAATAGGGAGGACAAGCCATGCACCGCGCGAATAACTAAGAAGGAAGGTCACTCCATATACGACCAAAGGTGCGCAGTACAGCATGATTTGAATTTGATTTAATTTTCCTTTGGCATTTACGAATAAGGCGTACAACCAGTAAGCGCCGATCACCGCTGCAAACGTGTTGGCATATTGCAACGGTCCTGCCAACCTCGTTCCCAGCATGATGTCTCGATAATCGACCCACCCTAAAAATCCGGCAAAAGAAAATAGGGCTACTCCAATGCCAGACGCTTGAAACAGGTAATGCATCCACTGTCTTACATTCGAATGCCGGCCAAGGTCTGTAAGCAGAATGAACACACCGGCATAAGTTAACCACCGCAACCAATTGTCAAAATTGTATTGGGGGGATTCGGCAAAGAAAAATGCCAGAGCATACATCACCGGGATCAAAAATATCACATAGTATTTAACCGGTAGCCCCCGTTCATTTTTTACGATTTTGTATACACACCAAATCAGTAGAAGCAGCAGGACAATACCTTCCATCCAATACAAATCCTGGTCAAAGAACAATCCGCGTCTGTATGGAGCGATCAGATACAACACCGCAAGGATAGCGAACAATACCCAGTGCATCTGGTTGCTTGTAAACCTCCCTCAAACTAGTAATGTTTTCTTCTTTGACGTAAATTCAGTTTAAATTAGCATAAACGTTCGAAAGTGCGTGAGTACTGCAGTATTATAATCATTCATTAAGAGTGAGTTGAAATGCATATGCAACGATTAGTTTTTGACGTTAATATACTTTTTCTATGATACATTGTAAAATGTGATAATACAAATGCTTTTACTTTGTAAGGAGGATTTATACTTCATGAAGATTTTACATATCGCTGAGTACGCAAAAGGAGGGGTGTATACTTATATCAATGAGTTGGCCAGCAGACAACAAAATATACATGAGGTGTATATTTTGGCATCCAAAAGAAAAAGCGAACCAAAATTTGATATCGGTACTGACAAAATCTTTTATTACGATTATGATAGGCATCCAAAGTACTTTTTAAAGACAATGCTTTATTACAAGAAGATGATTAACAAGATCAAACCTGATATCATCCATATCCATAGTACTTTTGCCGGACTGCTATGCAGATTATTGTTTTTTATAAAGAACAAGAAAGCAAGCATAATTTATAGTCCTCATGGATGGTCATTTACGATGGATGTTTCATGGTTTAAGAAAAAAATATATGCGCTTATTGAAAAATTTTTAACAGTAAAAACAGACATGATTATTAACATTTCACAATCACAACAGGATGAAGCTATCAAATTTGGTATTAACAGCAAAAAAATGGTTGTCATCTATAATGGCGTGCCTGAATCATCCCATTCAATACAATCTCTCAAGTTCGATAACAACAAAATCCATATTTTATTTGTGGGAAGATGGGATAAGCAAAAGGGGATTGATATTCTTTTTCACGCAATTAGGGAGATAAATGATGATAATCTTGATTTTCACATTGTAGGGGAACAGGTATTGAGCGATGTCAAATTAGACATACCACCTCAAGTAAAATGTTATGGTTGGTTAGATAAAGATGAAATAGATCAATATTATCAGGCCAGTGATTGCGTTATTGTTCCATCGAGATGGGAAGGGTTTGGTTTGGTTGCCATCGAAGCCATGAGAAACAAAAAAGCTGTCATTGCCAGCAATAGAGGGGCATTACCAGAAATTGTGGAAAATAATGTAAACGGATTGATATTTGATATGGATAAAGCCCCTCAATCATTAATTGAAGTTCTTCGATATATTGCCGGCAACAAACAAAAACTTGAAATTATGGGAGAGAAAGGATATGAAGTGTACAAAAAAAAATTTCATATCGACATGTGTCATAACCAGGTACTAAAATTATATGAAGATGTGCAGTTTGGAAGAAACGTTAGCTATGAAACTTGATTGATTCATGTGTGTATTCCTTGTTAGTCCTGTCCAACTTTCTACATTGTAACGAAAATAGGGAGAGATGCAGAACCAGCATCTCCCTATATCTTCGTTAGTCATCGAATGTTGGCTGTACACTATATTATTGAAATGCTTGTGTTTTGCACCATGTTCTCGTTGCAAATAAAAGAGTCATTGGAAAATATCATTGTTCTCTTAAATTATGATAAAAGTCGTGTTTTCCGAAAGCAGAGCATATTTCGAACCAAGTCATGTAAATACGATGAATGTCGTTTTCGGATAAATCCATACCTTGCTGCACTTCAATGAATTCCAGTTCTTCCTCCGCACGGATTGCGTGACGGGCTCCTGCGGGGATATGCAGCACATCATGTTTCTCTACATGCCGAAATTCCCCTTCCAACACAAACAGCCCTTCACCTTTCAAAATCGTCCACGTTTCGCTGCGGTCTTGATGAAAATGATAACTCAGGTTTTTATTCTCATGGATACAAACTTTTCTCGTCAGTACTTCCATGCCTTGGCTGTATTTTGCATAGTCCAGTACTTTGTACCATCCCCATCGCCGCTCTTCATACATCGGCCGCTGATCGACATCTATTACGATATCCTTGATCCTGGGACTCGACGTTTTGTCTGTCACCAAAATGCCATCCGGACTCGCCGCGACCACCACATCGGAGACGCCCAACAATACAACGGGTATATCCAATTCATTAACTATATGGGCATTGACCGAGTCGCCGCTAATCACGCCTTTTCCAATGACCGATGCCGACATTTCTTCGGTCAAAACGTTCCATGTCCCGAGGTCTTTCCAACTTCCTCTAAACGGCAAAACAACAATGCGATCTGTTTGTTCCACCACTTCATAATCAAAGCTGATTTTGGGCAGATCCCGATATCGTAAGATTAAACGGTCATAGTCAAAGGGAAGCCCCTTCTTCTCCACCACTCGCTGTAAATAGCGTAATGAAAAAGCAAAAACACCGCAGTTCCACAGCGCACCTTGGCGAATCAACTGACTGGCGGTGCGTTGGTCCGGTTTTTCACGAAAATGACTAACCCAAGAATATTCATCAAGACTTTCTTCATGCTTCGGTATGATATAGCCATACTTTTCGGATGGATAAGAGGGCTCAACTCCCATCAAAGCCAGATTCGCTCCAGAGTGATTCAACACTCGTTCCAGATCCTTAATGCACTCGAAGTAACTGTCATCCACGTACGGATCCACAGGGAGTACAATGATAACCTCGTCCAAATCTGCCCGTTGATGACAATATACATAGGAGGACACTAACGCAATGGCAGGAAACGTATCTCTGCGTTCCGGTTCAATAACCAGTGGAACATCCATTCCTAACTGATTGCGAATCACTTCAGCCTGCGCCTTACTTGTGGCAATAAGTGCCGACTGCTGGAGGTCGGCTCTCCCCAGTTGACGCCAGACCCGTTGAACCATCGATTCCAATTGTCCTGACTCCCCTTGCAGCACTTTTAAAAACTGTTTCGATCGAGAATCGTTGGACAACGGCCACAAACGTTTGCCGGAACCGCCGGAAAGTAAAATAAGTTTCATGGCTTCTCCTTTCCAGCCTTTTCTATGAATTGCATCTACCTGTGATTCGTTCCGTCTACTACTTTTTCTTCGATAAGTGTAAGTAATTGGAGTGCGGAATGTTCCCATGTAAATTGATTTGCCCGCTCTATACTTCTCTGTCGCATTTTTTCACGAAGACCTGGATCTTGAACCAAAGTTCTAATTTTATCTGCTATATCTCCAACATCATGTGGATCACAATACAGCGCAGCATCGCCACAAACCTCAGGCATCGATGCTGTATTTGATACGACTACCGGGCAACCGCATGCCATTGCTTCCAGAGGAGGCAACCCAAAGCCCTCATAGAATGAAGGAAACACAAAACAAAGAGCATGTTCATACAATGACTTCAACTCAGCATCATTTACATAACCTACATATTTAACGTTCTTTTCTATAGGGAGATCTACAGATTCAAAGACTCTAGAATTTTTGCCCCCTGCAATGACAAATGTGCATTCTACATCCTTTAATTGGTTAATAGCCTTGATTACAGAATAAAAGTTTTTGTTAGGATTCATACTGCTGACAGCCAGAACATAACCATTTTTTTTTAATCGGTGTTTCTCCAAAATGGTGTTATCACTGTTGATTCGAATGATTTGTTCTTTGCTTCCACGAATGACTTGAATTTTACTTTTTACTTTGCAGTATCGTTGTAATTCACCATAAGAAAAGTTCGACACCGTAATGATCTGTTTAGATCTACGGGTAAGAAGCTTTATTAAAATTTGATACCACGTTCTAAATGTAAATGAAAAATTTTTCGGATTTGCGAAAACTGCTGCATCGTGAATAGTTACTATTTGATTTCTCTTCACAATAGGTCCAGTATTGCATAAGTTTAGCAATAAATTGTTTTTACAATAAAAGGGCAGTTCAAACTGCTCCCAAAAATGACCACCCGTTCTGCCGATTATTCTTAGTTTTATGTTTTGATAAGAAGGTGTGTACTTTTTATGTGGTGGGGCAAGTATAACAAACTCAAAATTGGTCTTCATCTTTGTTAAATGTACATCCAATGCACGCAGCATTTCATGCGCATAACGCTGTACACCTGTAATCGATTGTGTCAGAAATCTGCCATTAATATAAATCTTCATAAGATTACCTCATGACTTGTTTTTGTTGATTCACCTTTAGCAACCCTTCTGAGATGGCCATAATAATCCACAAAAACAAAAAATATAATTCCGAAACTGCAACAAACATAATAACGAATATGATTGTTAAATAGTACGAAAAACCTTGTGCTAGTTGACTTGGTTCGCAAATTTTGATTCTTTTTAACCTGTAACTCATACTTATAAAATATATAACTAATAAAGATGTGCAGAAAACACCACCATTAGCCAACAAAGTTGTAAATAGATCCTTACTTCTTGCCGCCCCAATTCCAACTCCAAGCAATGGAAAATTAAATCCTACTATTAGATGGTGTATAAATGAAGTTATTCTTTCGCTTCCAGACACATTTGTACCAGAAAACTTCTCCAGTATACTTGTTGTCAATAAATATTTGATCTGTGGTGATAAGGCAAAAGCTACTGAGCAAATGATGAACAAAACGAATACAGATATTCCAAAATATTTGAGGACTTTCAAATCTTGAACGTTATAAAATGATTTCAGGAGTTTGTCATAAATGATTAGCATCGCAAATACGAACATGCCAAGAACAAATGTTGTAGATGTGGATAAAACCCCAGAAACTATTGTGAGTAATATTAATGTTGTCTTATATTTAAAAATTTTTCTATTAACAAAGAACGCCAAAGCAAACAACGGAGCTAAGTACATCGCAAACATGGATGGTTCATAGGTCACCGAATACAACCTAACAAAATTTCCATAAGGTTGCACATTACCGTGTACGCCCGACCTAAACCAAACATCAAATGGTAGCCCTAAAATATAGGCTATTTCTTGGTAAAAACCGAGAAAACATACTACTAAACCACTATATAAAAAGACCTTTATTAATCGAATAATCCTTTCATAATCATTTCTAATGTAGTCTTTGGTAAGCCAGTAAAGTAGAAAACAAAAAAGCAAGTATAAAAACTGAGTAACATTTTGTAAGCCAAATTCTACATACGTATAAAAACCGTCTGGTGAAAGTACTTCAACATTACGGTGTTCCAATAAAATTGGCATAATTAGCGAGACAAAGGACAGACATACAAATAAAATCAATAATATATTAGGTACTACCAATTTCTTATCTTTTAATAAGACGCTAAGAGCATATTTTATTATGAACAACATCCCAAAATAATACGAAGGCTGCAAACCAAAACTAATCGTATCAAAGTTGATAATACTGGAACCAGTGAATCCTGAAAAAAAAGTAACCGCCAAAAGTAAGTATTCCGTTTTCAAAAATAACAATAATACACCGATTGGTATCAACAACCATCCCATAATAGTAATTTCCATAGTATTTCCCCATTATCCTTAATGTGTTCAAACTATAATTGCACTCAAATTCAAAAGTATTTAGGGATTGCCGAACGATTCTTTACATTGCGCTAATGGACAAAAAACTGGCGAACGGAATCCAAACAACCGTCTGATGAGCAGGACAAGTTTCATTACCACTCGCCCCTGATCCGAAGATCGCAGGCAATAAACCGGGGTTATTTGCCGATCGCCTGTCGGACCCTTTTGCCGCTTGCACGATGTTTGGCCACATCAAGAAACGCTTGGCGCGCCTTTTGGCATTCTGTTATGCATACAATGAAATATTGCAGACTTCACCCTTTTCCGGCCGGAAAGCTGCAAGCGTTCCTGAATGATGAGCGCACCGAGGGCGACGTGAATTAAAACAGTACTTTGACCGCGGAACGAGTTGCGGAATGATGGGTGTGCTTTTTTTTCACATACGCCCACGGGACCAACTGCTCCGGTCTGATCTAGCGATTTTCTTTGTTCAACTTCCCGCCGAACGGTAAGAATAAGTAGTTGGGAAGCAGAAGTGGAATTTTAAGATTAGAGACGTGTTGATACATCTTTGCCAATTCCAAGTGCAAGGTTTTTGAGGAAATACGAATGATTCCTTGTGATTTCGACGAAAAAATACCAAAAAACCTTGTCGTTAATGGATTTTCGATTCGTTCAGCAAACTCAAATTAGGATATTCACCCATGAACTATGAAAAATAAACAGGTTACTTTGTCTAGTCAAAGGATCCATTCATTTTCACTCTCTCTTCAAATCAATGATTGCTAACTCATTTTTGATGACAGTAGTTGATATTCCCGGTGTTCTGGGAAGATACACTACCTCACAATATTCTTTTAAGAAGTCAAAGCGCCCCTTCCAGTCGTCACCCATTACAAATACATCGATCTGATGATCCTTGATATCATGAATTTTTTGATCCCAACTATACTCTGGAATTACCATATCAACATAACGGATCGCTTCCAACATTTGTTTTCTTATATCATAACTAAAGTATGTTTGTTTATTCTTTTCTTTTGTATTAAACTCATCCGTTGACAATCCAACCACAAGATAGTCCCCCAAAGCCTTTGCCCTTTGAAGCAATCTGATATGCCCATAATGTAACAAATCAAATGTGCCATAAGTTATAACTTTTTTCTTCAACTGATTCAACCCCAGAGAATTATTACTGATTAGTCTTTTAATTTGATCAACGACAATTTTAGAAGCATTCCTTTTTCCTTACAACCAATATTTTCAATAACATATGAATCTTGTTAACGCGAAATCAAGCATCAATAAAGACTAATCTGTAATCACAACATCCACAACATTTAATAGTTCTTGTGAATCATCATAAAAAGTGACATTGATCACATTTTAGTTTTTTAAGATGTGAAATGGAAGATTTTTGAACATCGGGATGAATCCGCACATTTCCATTCTCCTCCAAATCGTGCGGTTAAAGTATCCAGTCTAGAATTTACATCGATATTATAATATGTTCAGTTTATCGTGAACCCGAAATGTCGGCGCGTATAAAACAATCTTTTATTGATCATCAATGTTAAAATGTGTTGTTATTTTATTACGCAGTTTAGTATTAGTCATCAAAATGATATTATTTCTAGAAAAATTACAACATAATAACTACACAATACTATCTTGTTTCTTTAAAAATTCTCATTGTATAAAAAATGATACTCATCACTTTCGGTACAGCACTTTATTCTTCCTTTAAAAATTCAATTATCCTGTTCAGGCATATGGCATGCAATTAAGGACACATTATGGTTACTTTTGCCCAATCGTACCATTGTAATTCTTGATCTTCCTCGTAAGTGCTATATTCAAAAGATACATTCTTTCAATTATCAATGGAACAAGGTTTTTTATATATGTTCCTATTCCGGAAGCTAATTCATTCGAAAATCAATTTAAAAACGCTCACCTTTTCTTAATTCGCTCCAGTACTCATACAAGCCGTCCTGAATAGAATATTTCAGTTTGAATCCCAGCTTCTCCAACCTTGCGATATTCGCACAAGAGTGTTTAATATCCCCTTTCCTTTCCGAACAATATCGTACATGAATGTTCGACCCAGTAATGTTATGATAAATCGAGATAAGCTGATTAAGACTCGTTTGCTTTCCTGATCCGACATTAAACACTTGACCTATCGCTTCCGTTTTTGAAGCAACAAGGATATTCGCTTGAACCACATCTTGAACGTAAATAAAATCCCTAGTCTGTTCTCCATCTCCATATATATTAAAGGTCGGATCTTCTCCACTAATGGATTTGAGGAAACGGTCAGACAAAATGGATATTACTCCTGAATAAGGGGAATTTCCATTTTGCCTAGGACCGTATACATTAAAATATCGTAACACTACAGTAGGGACGCCATACATACGGTAATAAGCCAACGCATATTGTTCAGACGCATATTTATCAATAGCATATGGACTTAACGGATTTACAGAGAATGATTCACTAACAGGCAAAGTTGACTGATTACCATATATGGCAGCGGATGAAGCATAAACAAATCTTTCAAAAAATTTCTGTTTGCGCGCTGCTTCCAGCAACAACAAAGTTGAGTACTGATTGACAGAATGCGTCTCTAATGGGGATTCAATCGATTTTTGCACACTAGCAACTGCTGCATGGTGGAAGATTTTTGTAATTTTATATTCCGCGAATAAATTGTTCACAGTCTCATGGTGAGATATGTTACCCTGTATAAAAATGATCTTTTCTTTAAATCGAATATTATTTAGTTCCCCCGTGGACAGATCGTCAACAACGATCACTTTTTCTCCTTTCGAGATCAAGGCATCAACCAGATGGGAGCCTATAAATCCAGCCCCTCCCGTAACCAAGGTGTACTGATTCATAGCATTCCTCTCAATCTACCAATAAAAGCATTCATATGGTAACGTGCTTTTGAAACTTTTAATGCAAGCAAAGAAAGCACACATCCTCCTAAAGGTCGAATCAAAACTTTCGATTTATACCAAACAGGGTAATTATGTTTTTTTAACACTTTACCTAAACCACAACCATAACTAAACGCTCTTTTTATGGTTTTGTCATTGTAAACCAAAGTAGGATTGGGATGGAACACTTGTATTTCCGGCGTATAATATATTTTTGCACCCGCTTTAATAGCATTTATTACCAAATCAATATCTTCACCTGAACCGTAAATGGTTCCTGAACCTACACCCAAACTTTCATCAAAAGGGGGATTAATTCGTTTAATCACCGACGATTTTAGAAAAATGGTTGCAGATGTGGAACGATTCCAAACATTATACATATCAATTATACCGTGTTCTTTTGTAAATATTCCAACCGAATCGTTCCCATTTATATCAACACACCGACATGATATCCCATCCAAGTCACTCGAAATTAATACATCCCTTACTTTTTCCAAGATATCAACAGGGTACCAACAATCATCGTCGGGAAACGCAACGACATCCCCTGTAATATATTTTAATCCAACGTTTCTGGCTTTCGATAATCCTTTGGCAGACTTTACATGAATAATATCCATGAATTGATGATAAACTGCCAAAATAGGATCCAGTCTTTTATCTTCGTTTTGATCTACTACAATCACTTCAAAATTAACATAATTTTGAGATTGAAGGGATTTAAAAAAACGATCAATTTCTGCTGTTCGTCCTACAGTAGCCAAAATCAATGAAAATTTCAATTGTTTTCCCCTCTCCGAAAACGTTCCGACGAAAATCATAACTCATTTTCACGACATTCTCTCGGCAATATGATCGTGCACTTTTTCGGTAAACTGAACGGCTTTTTTCAATGAGTCTACATGCTGTTCAATGGTCCCGTAATCCCCTCGAGTCAACCGGCAAAAAATTAATCAGAAAAACAGATCCGCTTCAGGAAACGATGCAGCATTTATTCCAAATACTCTCTCCGAACCTGCATGAGTGACAAGCCAGTCATGAACAATAGCGATCTTCAAGATTACACCCCATCAGCTAATAAACCCCTTTGCTATTTATTACGGCAGCTCCACGTATCTAATTTGAATTAATACGCCCCTTTGCTGAAAAGCACAGTCGGAATCGTTCTCAAGAGGATCTTGATATCCAACGCGATACTCCAATTTTCGATATAGTAAATATCCAAATTGACCCATTCCTCGAAGCTCAAATCGCTTCTTCCGCTCACCTGCCACAAACCGCTGATACCCGGTTTTACATCCAAACGTCTCCAATGATAGTCGGTATATTTTTCAACTTCATGCGGCAGAGGAGGTCTGGGGCCGATCAGACTCATGTCCCCTTTCAAGACATTGAACAGCTGGGGCAATTCGTCGATCGAGTATTTGCGAATCCACCGGCCGACTCTGGTAACCCTGGGATCGTTCTTGATCTTGAATACCGGTCCGTCCGCCTCATTCTGATCCATTAATCGACTTTGCAACTTTTCTGCGTCGACCACCATGGATCTGAACTTATAGATGTTGAAAGGGACTCCGTTTTTCCCAATTCGCTTTTGCTTGAATATAATTGGGCCCCTAGAGTCCAATTTGATCAGAAGGGCGGTCACCGCAAATACAGGTAGTGAAATGATAATTCCCAGAAAAGACAAGACGATATCAACTACACGTTTTAAAAACAAGTTCATGCCCTTTAAGGGAGTCCTGACCACTTCCATATAAGGATAAGCATCGGTACGGTGAAACTGAATGGAAGAAGTCACAAAATTATACATTTCAGGGATGATTTTAATATCGACATCATATTTTCGGATCTTGCTTAATAGCTGGTTAATCGTATCTCTTTCCGACGGTATCGTAATATAAATATCATCTACATGGTTCCTTTGGATGATCGTTTCCAGTTGATCGATTTTCCCCAAAATCATGCTTCCCTTTTGATAGTCGTCCAAAAACCCGATAACCCGATATCCCGAAGCTTTTCTTTCGGAAAGGAATTTGTGAATGACTGTACCAATTCGCCCTCCGCCAATAATTAATACATTTCTCGTCAATCGGCCGCTTTTCTTGAAGGACATCATAACCGCCATCTTGACACATCGCATCAATGATGCAATAACCACCATCGAGATCGAAAAAATGACGATGACTAGTCGCGAATATATAATGGATGTCTTCAGTAAAAATAAAAGTCCGATTGCAATCATGAATGCAATAAAAACGGACTTTACAATCTTAAAGAAATCATCAACAAAACTGGATTGGCTGTGAAGTCTGTACAGCCCTCGGTAGGTCATTTGAATACTAAAAATGACGATAATGACCGCAAACAAAAAAATGTAATCGCCAAACTGGCCGGATAAATTCGGCCACATCCTCGGTTCCCACAATGGAAAATGCGGAGCGGCTCTCCACTGATATAACATTAAAAAGGTAATGCAGTACAATACATATTCAGAGCCAATTAGCAAAACATTGACCAGGCGTTCCAGTCGAAGCAGTCGCAACCGCTGTTGTGCGACTCTTTCGATTTTATCCAATATGGTCGGTGATGCGGTTTTCTCGTATTGAGTCACAGCCTTCATCATTCAACACTCCAAGATTCTTATACCCTACCGCGATTTACCGAACATTGGCCGACATTACATTAGGTGCAGCGGCGCTTGTTTTCCAATAATGCCGGATAAACACTGCCATGACACCGATCATCAAGCCGATGACAAAGGCAATCGCCACATTCAGCATCTTGTTCGGTCCCACGGGGGCCGTAGGCACGATCGCTGAAGAGACAAATACCGGACTTTCCCCGCCGAGGAATCGCTGCGAAGAGGTGGAATAGAGCCGGTCGTTCAGAATTTGATCTTCCAGCGCCGCGATTTCCGACTGGTGTTTGTCAATGTGGTCCTTCAACGACTGCTGTTCGCTTTGAAGTTTGCTCAACTCGATTTGCTTGTCCGCCAATCGGCCCTTCAAGGTGGTGTACACCGGATTCACTTCTTCAGTGACGAGTTCCAGGGCGCCGTTTTGCCGCGCATTGCCTTGCTCTTCGTTAATAATGGACTGCAGATACGGATCATCCGCCACCGTCTTGCGGGTCACCAGCGTTTCCGGAGTGGATGCGAGTTGCGCTTCCGTTTCCTTGATTTCGCTTTGTACGAGCGCGATCAAATTTTCCAGTTCTTCCAGCCTCTGATTGTACTTGACAATTTTTCCCGAGCGGTCCGTAATTTCCGATCGCATCGCGATTTCCATCGCCAACAGGTTGGCGATGCGGGTAATGTCATCGGGATTCGTGCCGGTAACCTTCACTCTCATCACATTTGTCCCCTGCGGAACTTCCGTCTTGATACTGTTTTTCAAAGAAGAGATGGAATACTGATTCGGATCTAGTTCCAGCCTCATGATCACGCGATTCAGCGAGATATCGCTTGTCGCGGTTTGCGCGATGGAATTCAAATTCAAATTTTTATTGTCCGCAGACGATTCATCTACCCGCACATACGCGGAAACTTCATAGGTCGGATCCAACACAAACCAGCTGATCACGGCGGCAACTAAAACAGCAGCCAGCGTCACCGCGGCAATCATCACTTTCCCTTTCCAGAGTGTTTCAATGATCTCTCTCAGACTGATCTCTTCCTGCATCATTTTCCCCCGTCTTTCCTATGTATGTGCGCGCCTTACGTATGTGCAAACCGCACCACGTTCCGTACGCACGGCGCTGGAAGGCTGACAAATTCTATCAAAATTCCGCAATTGCAATATCAGTATACCTTTTCACGGGGGGAGTGGCAACCCGTAATCATTGGCAGACAACGGGAAATGATCCGTCGCCGTGGCACGGTACGTCTTGCCAACACAAAGGACGCTCAGCGCAAAAGCTACTCATAACACAGGCTGTCGAGCGATCGACAGCCTGTGTCCACGCTAGACGATATGGTTTTTCACACGATCACAGCTTGCCCAACTCATCCAATACCCGTACGGCAATGACGGCCGCTTGAGCCCGGTTCAGATTGGATTCCGGGTCGAAACGGTACGTTTGTTTGTCCCCGTTGGTCATCGTGTTGGGCATTCCTTGGATAATGCCGGCGCGAGCAACGGCAGTCACTGCCGGAACGGCGTAATAGTCAATATCATTGGCGTCAGTGAACATTTTTTGCAATCTCGGCAAATCCTTTTCGTAGGTGCCCAGCTTCAGATTCATCGCCCGTGCAATCATGACGGCGGCATCTTCCCGTTTCAATGCTCCCATCGGATCAAACACTTGCGGAGACCGCCCCGTAATGATGCCCGCACGGACCGCCGTTTCGATATAGCGGTAATCCCACAACATGCCGTCGATGATTTCCGTCGGCACGTCTAGGAAAGTCGATCTGTTCTTTTCGTAATTCAGCGGCAAATCGAGGATTTTGACCATCATGGTGGCAAATTCGCCGCGGGTAATGTTGTCGTATACCCCGAATTCCGCGTTGTTTTTCGCGGTCATGATGCCTCGCGAAAAGATCAGATTAATATCATCGCGGGCAAACGGATGACCCACAATATCGTTATAGGAATATCTGAGCTGGAAGACAGCGTAATACCCGAATCCGTCAAACGGAGCGGTGACCGTCTTGTTCTTGGTGTTCACTTTGCCGCCCATCGGCACCCATTTTTGCGGCGAGCCGGGATTGTTCACCAATTTCCAGATCCCCAATGTTTTCGCGCCTTCATTGCTGATGCTGGAATCGTATTTGATGGTGATTGTTCCCCGTTGCGTTGGCTCAAGCATGCGGCTGTTCAGCCCTGTAGAGGTGCGTGTAAAAAACTCGTTCCCCGGAGCATACGGATGGAGGCCGTGCACCGTCCGGTATTCATTCACACTCGTGTTGTCAAAGTATCCCGCGTCAATCCAGTACAGATTAGAAGCGTAGCCGAAGTGTGCCGGCCGGTTTAGCCACGTGGTTGCCACCACATTGGGCAAAATATTGGCCAATTCGCCATCCCGCGCTTTGCCGCTGCCGTCCACTTCGCCGACCCGGTTGTACCGCTTGACCGTGCGTCCGTCTTCTTTATCGGCAATGCCGAACAGCAACTGCTGGCTGTCAAACAGATCAATGTTGAACGACGGCATGCCCGAACCCGGTTCATCGAGCGGTTTGCGCAGCATCGTTCCTTTGGGCAGTTCAATGGTCAGTTCCTTGTTGAATACGCTGATTTTGCCCGACTTCGGAATTTCGGCTTTGTACTGCGCTCCGACGATATTTTGGTTGGCGTAATTGATCGTGAACTGGTCGTTCAGTTTTTCTTCGCCGCGAACGACGGTGAACTTGATCGTATTCTTTCCCGCCTTCAAGTCGCGAACTTCCAGACGGAAAATATCTTCCTTCTGGTCTTTCACCATCGCTTCCTTGCCGATCAGCACCTGATCCGCGCCTTCCGCCAAAATGCTGACCTGCACGAAATTTTGGTTGACGACACTTTCCTCAGGCAGCTTCGGCGACAAAATGATGTACGGCGACAGTTCCCGCGTGATCATGAGCGTTTTCGACGTCGAACCGCTTCCCAGCGTGGCCGTGATCACAACAGAAGTCGTTCCGCTTTTCGGCAGCGGCAGGTTGCCGAGCCGGAAATCGAATTTTCCGGAAGCGGAAATTCGGGTCAAATTCGCCTGGGTAGTGTTTGATTTTGTAATGCTTACCGAGTCGTTGGCAATGTCAATGGAAACCGTAAAAAGCTGGATGCCGTCCACTTGAACGACAACCGTCTCCGCGTTGGCAACTTCGAACAGCACATCGACCAGTTTCTCATGAGTGACATATTGGCCGTCCCGAATGAGTCGAAACTTTTGATCCGGGTCGTCCAGTCTCGGATTCAGATCGTCGTGAGGAACGGGGACGATCGACAAGACGTCGGCCACCTGACTGGACACCAGATAGACGGTCACGGTCGATTCCACGCGCACGCCGCCCGATATACCGGAGATGGTAATCCGGTTTACGCCGGGCACCAGTTTCATATCGTATTTCTGAACCGCTGATAAAGCAAATTCCCCGGTCGCAGTATCGATATCGGCCGAATCCACCTTCTTGCTGATTCCGTTAAGCGTGACCGTCAATGAATCCAACTCCGCGGAGTTGTTCAAGTTAAAGTTTACGAGACGTCCCTTAATCTCGGAAAAATGTTTCGCATTTGCCGACGAGGCAATGTTATCTTCGAAAATTTGCCCGTCGTACAAGTTCTCAATCTGGATCGACGGCGTCGGAACATAGTTGATATTAAACGATCTGAAATCCGGATTGTTGTCGCCCGTGTCCGTAACGGTAAAGGTCAGGGTTTGCATACCCCGCGGCAAATGGGTGATTTTGAACACCTGGTACCCGTCTTGGGTCTTATAATTGCTTTCCACGTTGAATGTAGGCGGGTTCACCGGATTTCCGTTCTGGCTGACCGCCACACTCCATTTGTCGTTGGGTGATTTGTTAGACTTGACCAGCACCCAGATCGGCAGTTCGATGATCGTGCCCGATGTGAAGTTGCCGCTGGAAGTGTAGCTCACGATGTTGTTCGTGCCGCTGATCGTCGGATTGTAAATCTGCAAAATTTCCGTAATATACGGCGAATCTTGATTTCTAAAACGGAACGGAACGATCGCCGCAGCCGTCTGGCCGCCGTAGTTCGCGGAAATTTCCAGACTGTATTCACCATTCACAAAATTGGTTGCACTATCCAGCGTATCTGTTGTGACGAACCGGAAGCCAATGTGCGTTCCGTCGTATACCTCCCGCGTGACGCTCGCTGCGTTCACCGTAAAGGTATGGAGCACCGAGTTGTCTTTCTTTAACTCCACACTGACCGTCGGTGCGGCGGATCCCACTGCCGGATCGTACTCCAGCAGCAGAACACCTTCCACAGTACCCTGTGTCTGGGTCTCATTGATTGTTGGATATCCGTCCAGGCTGACCTTCGGCGAATCGTTCACTTGCACGTTATACGCCGTCGGATTGCCGTTAAAATAAACGACTTGCCTTTTGTCCGCATACGTTTGCGTCTCGTTGCGGGCGATGATCGAGATTTCGTTGAATCCGGGCTGCAATTCGATCCCGGCGCCAATAAACGTTTTGCCGTCCCCGGTCACGCCGACGACATCCCCGAACGTCACACTGGTAGCGTTGGGCGCCGTCGCAATCAGCGTCAAGGTCTGATTGTTCACCACAACCGGCTTACCGTCGTGCAGTTCGGTGCCATTGGGCAGCTTCACATCATGAATGGCGGGAACGTTAGGGAAGTAAATATAGCACGATTCGCTGACGATGTTGCCGTTTTGGATCATTCCCGATACCGTGATCCGGTTCAATCCTTGTTCCAGCTGGATGTTCATGAACCGGAAGGTGTTGCCGACGATAATCGGAACGGCCCCTTCGCCGCTGCGGGTCGAAACGACCTGACCGTTGACGATTCGTTCCAGTTTATAGGTGATGGAATTGGGCTGAACCCCGTTGAACATGCCTCTCAGTTCAATAATTTTATCCGCCGATTGCGTCGGCGCACTTTCATCCGTACTGAAGTTTTCGAACGTAAAATAGTGTCCTCCTGCTGCTTCGACCTGGACAGGCATGGGCAGCAGGGTGATCACCATCGCCAGGATCAGGACCCATGCTGTCATTCGCTTGTTATGCAGACTCACGGTCTCTCCTCCTCTGATTTTTTCACATTCCTTCATTATTCAAATGTGTAAGATTAATATCGGCACAGGACAAGACATATTTTAGCCTTGACAAAAGAACTTCGCTCACAGGAAATGCAATAGGATTTTATTGGAAATCCGCATTCCTTTTGTCTATTATTGTATAATGACCTTGTATAAGTCCGTGCCGTTTTCGCAAATCACTTCTATTCGAGCGAAACCAATTCGCTTGTTCGGAGTATAAATGTTTAGCCGGAGTTTCTTTATGCGGCACGCTACCGCTGTAAGAATCCGGCATTGCCTATCTATTGCCTGCTTTGGCAGGCTGATGTATTATAGCTATGTTACTGAAAGGAGGTGAAATAGAAAATGCAGAAACGCTTGCTCAACAAGACGGCCCGTGTCCTCGTTTCGGTCATGATCCTGTCGCTGTTGTTCCCTGTGCTGGGCTATGCCGCGGGCATTAAATGGTATGATAATCAAAACGGTACGGTAACGGTGGAAGTGTATTTGGAAAAATCGGAGTATGAGGCGCTGACCGTGAAAGACGCCGTGTATGTAGACGTCTTCTACAACAATGCCTGGCATTTGAATGTAGAACGCGCTACATACGACAGCAGGGATCGCGGTGACGGCTACTACTACTTCACGTTCAATTACTTTACCACCGCTACCCAGGACACTTACAGCCCTGTTATGTTCAGATACGGTGGAGCGGTAACCGATTGGGTCTACAAGCAGAATGCGCAAGGACCGATTATCTGGTTCCCGGGCAACGGAACCACAGTCAAGGACGGCACTATCGAGCTGTCGTTTGGCAATGAGGTGACCGCGGCAGATCTGCAAAAAGCGTTCGAATCCACCTCGGATGTCGTGGTGAAGATTCCGGGCGACTTTGTGTACCTGCCTGCCAGCGCGCTCGCTTCCGCTCCTGCTGGAGCTACGGTGACCGTTGTCAACGAGAAAGGCTCGTACACGCTGCCGGTCTTCGCACTGGACTATGAAGCCCTGGCCGATGAACTTGGCGTAAGTGTCGCTGACCTCAAGATCAAGGTGACGATCGAGCTGGCTAATCCCGGCACTGCCGAGGATATTGCGGAAGCAGTGGCAGAGATCGGCGGAACCCAGGTGGCGGCTGCGGTCAATTTCTCCGTCGTAGCGGAAGGAAACGGCAAGACGGTGGCCATCGACAACTTTGGCGATGTCTATGCGTCCCGCATGATTCCGCTCAAGTCGGACATCGATCCTGATCAAACCACCGGTGTTCTCTACGATCCTGAAACGGGTGAATTCCGGTTCATTCCGACCGTTTTCAAGGATGGCGTAGCTACCTTGAAGAGCACCACTAACAGCATCTACACGGTGATTTCCAATGATGTCTCGTTCAGCGATATCGTTGGGCACTGGGGCGCACCGGAAATCGAGAAACTGGCCAACAAGCTCGTCGTTCAAGGCGTTGGCGCCAACCGTTTCTCGCCGGATCGTGCGGTGAATCGTGCGGAATTCACGGCGATGCTCGTACGCTCGCTGGCTCTGCCGATCGTTTCCACCGATTCCGGTTTCTCCGACGTCGATGCGAATGCATGGTATGCGGGCGTGATCGCAACCGCTGCAGAATACGGATTGGTGAACGGGTACAGCGACGGCACCTTCCGTCCGCAGAAAACGATCACGCGCGAAGAAATCGCCGCTATGGTGGTTCGCGCTGCGGCATTTGCCGGAGAAAACATTTCGGTGACGTCCTCCGAACAGCAACGCCTGCTGGGCGGATATCAAGATGCTGGCAAGATTAAGTGGGGCCATCAAGAGATCGCAGCAGCGATCAAAGCCGGCATTGTGCAAGGTACTTCCGCGACGACGCTTCGTCCGGATGCGAATGCGACCCGTGCACAAGCTGCCGCAATGATTCTGCGCTATCTCGAATACGTTGGCTTCATCGATTAATCCCGTTATACGGGCAAAACTCGGCACGTGTCCATGCGACACTGCCGAGTTTTTTTTGTTTTATTGCTCTTGGGAACGCAACTCCTGCCCATTTTCACTCGTCTGTATATATACAAGAAATGTTAGATAGGGGGGAAGTCTTTCAGCTTTGGCCTAATGTTCTAATTACTATTGCTTCGTATCATTTATTTGGAGGATTCAAGCATGAAACGCGCAATTTTTATCCGCTTGCTGACCCTTGTTCTTGTCAGTTTGCTGCTCTACCCGTCGTGGGTAAGCACAGCAGATGCGAATTCCGTATCGTCCAGCGGTGCGGTAAAACCGATTTCTACGCTCCGGGCCGGGAACGTCACTTTTGAACTGGTCGACCTGAATATGATTCCGTCCGGCTCTTCGCAAATCGTCGCTTTCTCCATCGTTTATCACAATCAATCCGGCACGCCGCTGCCGCTTATTGATTATTGGGTTCGTCTGGCGTCCAAATCGGGCAGCCAGTTCGATATCAAAATCAGTGCTCAGGACAAAGATGCCGATTTAGTGGCGCCAAACTCCAAAAAAGTGATCACGTATTACAGCAAGGTGAGTTCTTCCGTCAAAATCACCGACTTGGTCATTCGCATGATTCAATGGGATTTTAACAGCGCAAATTATGAACGATCGCTGGGACAGTTTACGATTCCCGCTCAGTACGACGATGCGGTCAAGGCGCAAGGGACCAAGACGTACTACATATCGGACGTCTTGATGCAGGCGAAAGTCACTTCCGCATCCTTGTCCAAGAGCGACTCCAATCATATCGTCAATCTTAATTTCCAGTTGACAAACGTCGGAAATACAAGCGTCGCTCTTCCCAAATACCAGTTTTATGTGCTCACGTCTAACGGAATCATGTATCCTTTGGAAACGATGGACATGAAGGACAATGAACAATTGTTTCCGCTCATTCCCAAACAGATTTCTCTGCGCGGTCAGGTGCCGCTTTCCATCGACAGCAAAGGCTGGCAGCTCGTGTTGACGGTGCATGATGAAATGGTTCAAGGCAGCGTTCCGGTCGCGTCGTTTTATCTCCCGACGTTCACCGCGGGCGAAACGATTACCGTCGAGTATGGAAAAACGAAAGATTTAACCGTCGACAACATGAAGGTACGCACGAAGGTCGAACGTTTCACGCGTTCCAAAAATGACGCCAATTACGTCGGTACGGTGACGTTTTCTTTTGAAAACCTCGGTAACAATCCGGTTACCCTGCCGAAATACGAGTACGGTATTCGTACGGGAGACGGTTTGACCTATCCGATCACGGTGGACGCAGGGGATATTTCCATCAATCCTCGGGTGAAGAAGGAGATCAAGCTAACGGTCACGGTTCCGTCCAGCGTCAGCGACAAAGATTGGTCTCTGGTACTCTTTTCGCCAAGATCCGAGGGCGGCGCTCCGCTTAGCGGCGTCACGCTGGCCATGTATATGCTGCCCGATACCGCAGCGAAGGAACTTACGGTCGGCAGCACTTTTGAGTATGTGAACGAAGACGGCAAGTACGTGTTCAAGCTGGACAGCGTACAGCGTTATCCATGGGAAGACCAGGACATTTTGACCGCAAACGTCTCGATTACGAATCCTGGCGGCCCTTCAAAACCGGTTCCGACGATTGAAGGAGTATTTGTGCTGGATAACACGGTGGAAATTCCCTTTAAGGCTATTCTGAGGGATCAGATTATTGCAATCAAGGGGCTTTCGTCCGCACAATACATTTTATACGGCATGATTCCCTATACGTACGATTATTCCAGTCTGAAAATAAAATTGAAGGAAAAAACCGGTCAAGATTCGTCTGTGGAAATCGTAGAGTATGTAACGGATAGCCGTATTGAACCATTGAATTCCATCCCCTTGTCCGGCAAACATAAGATCCAAGGAACCGGACGAAACAGCGAAGTTTCCGTACGTTCGGTTCGTTTATATCAAAATTCGGAAGAAACGCTTTATACCGTCCTGTTGAATGCAAAAAATCTGGAAAAACGGTACAACAAGCTCGCCGGGTTGGTCGGGTATTTGAAAACCAAGGACGATATGATGTATCCCGTAACCTTTACGAAATTGGAGGATAAAATTGCTCCGCAAGGCATTGTAACGCTGATGTTGTGGTCCAGACTGCCTGCCACAGTGGATACGGAAGGAATGGAATTGATTCTGGGCGAGGCGGTCAGCAATAACGAACTGATCTCGGATGGTACGCCTGATGCCTATATCAACGCAACATCGTTCAAGTTGCCCGAAGATGATGCTACGCCGAGTTCAAGTTTCGATAATTTGGTCTTTTATCCTTACACGCTGCAGATTCAAAATATCAAAGCGGAACCTGTGACAACAGAAAGAGTCAATTTCCGATTTGACTACTCGTTAAGCAAAAGTCCCTATGTCACCGGCAACATGGAGAATCATCAAGTGTATCTCGAATTCCGCGATACAAGCACCAACTTCGCCTTCAGCAAGACGTTGACCTTGAACCAAGGGGAAGGCGACTCCAATTTGAAACTGGGCAGCAATTTGCAAATCAACTTCAGCATTGATGATTCGCTGCTGGTTCACAGATTGCCGTACATGAAGGATTTTACGTTGAAAGTTTATGACGAGTTTATGGGCCACAGAAAGTTGATTGCGGAAAATAAACTTAGCTGGTTCTTTACGAATCCGTAGTCGTTCCATCAAAATGCGCCAGATTCTTTTAGTAATGCCTAAAGAATCTGGCGCATCTTTTTATTTTTCCACTTTACCCCGACAGACATTATAGCTTAAATAGGTTGTTTTTGCTCCTCGGTGTTGTGAGTACTCAGATTCTATTCAAGGTTGGGTATGGCTATGTTGCGTCGGATTATATCGGTTCCGCTTGTGATTCTCCGATTTCATGACACGTCCCCCGCAAGCTTGCTGGCCTCAAAATGTTGCAATCATCTGCGTAACGCACAAATTTCAGTCCGCATTTGCTTAGTTCTTTGTCCAGATCGTCCAGCAGGATGTTCGCCCAAAAGTGGGCTTAACGGTCCGCCTTAGGGCGTTCCTTCCTCCGTCCTCTGGCACACTCCGTTGATCATCTGTCAAGACCGATTGAAAAATCCTCAAAATAATCGGCTGAAAATTCCCCAGTTGGGTCGATTTCATGCGCCCCATCAGGGGACGGGTTCGCGCCGAATTTTTCCACCTACTCTTGTTTGTCCTCGGC
>Ga0207866_1001136_pt1 | contig 28587 bp, 26 predicted proteins | sample HigsolmetaAR203D_FD_184835 | JGI IMG/M metagenome (GOLD analysis project Ga0207866, IMG submission 184835) | Ionic liquid and high solid enriched microbial communities from the Joint BioEnergy Institute, USA - AR20-3-D (SPAdes) (version 2) ...
CTGGGCCTGGCCGCGCCCCCCGGCACCGACCTGGAGTGGGTGCTGCGGGTGGTCGACGGGCTGCGGGACGAGTGCGCGCGGGCCGGGGCCTCGGTGGCCGGCGGTGACGTGGTGCGGGCCCCGCAGGTCACATTGGCGGTGACCGCGCTGGGCGACCTGGGCGGCGGCCGTCCGCTGACCCGCGCGGGCGCCCGGCCCGGCGACGTGGTGGCGGTGTGCGGCCGGCTGGGCTTCGCCTCGGCCGGGCTGGAGGTGCTGGCCGCCGGCGGGGACGGCCCCGCCGAACTGGTGGAGGCCCACCGCAGGCCCCGTCCTTTTTATGAGGCGGGCCCCCAGGCCAGGGAGCTGGGCGCCACCGCGCTGGTGGACGTCAGCGACGGCCTGGTGCAGGACCTGGGGCACATCGCGGCCGCCAGCGGGGTGCGCATCGATCTGGACGGGGCCGCTTTGCCGGTGCCGGAAGTGCTCGGCCCCGATGGGCTGCGCCATGTGCTGACCGGCGGGGAGGACCACGCCTTCGCCGGGACCTTCCCTCCCGGCACCGCGCTGCCCGGTGCGTGGACCGTGGTGGGCGGGGTGAGCGCCGCGGCCGGTGACGGCCCCGCCGTCACGGTGGACGGCCGTCCCTGCGCCGCCGCCGGCTGGGATCACTTCCGCTCCTGACCGCACGGAGCCCGCCGGCGGTGAGTGTGATGAAAAGGCGGTAGGGGATTGCCGCTCCTGTGGGCGCGCTTGGTCGCGCTTTGGTATACCTTCCTCTGACTCGAAGAGGACGGAATGGGACGACACACCAAGCTGCCCGAGGGCGATGAAGCCCCCGGCGAGGAACTCCGGCCAGAGCGTTCGCGACGCAGTTGGGGCAAAACGCTGGTCTCGGTACCGCTGCTGCCGATGTTCGCCCTGGTGATCGCCATCGGGGTCGTCTCCTATGCATGGGCCACTTCGCAGATCTCCCTGAACTTCGCCGGTGGCCCACCGCAGCAGGCGCAGGCGGACGCCGGCAGGGACCAGATCCAGCGCCAGGCCCCCGGCGACCAGGTCAGCGGCGAGGGCGGCCGGCGCGGGGTGCTGATCGCCTTCCGCGTCGCCCGCAGGCTGCCCGATGGCTTCACCGGCACGGTGACCATCGCCAACCGCACCAGCCGGCCGATCGACGGCTGGCTGCTGGGCTTCAAGTTCCCCAAGGCCGAGGTGCTGACGCTGGCCAACGCGTCCGTCATCAAAAAGGGGCAGGTCACCTGGGTGCGCAACCCGGCCGATGCGCCGTCGCTGGCGCCCGGCGCCAGCATCCGGCTGACCTTCACCGCCAGCGGCACCGCCACCCGGCCCTCGGTGTGCAAGTTCAACCGGGCCGACTGCAGGCTGGTCTGAGGCGGCCCCACGGCGGCCGGGTGATCGCTCGTCCCGGTTGACTAGGGTGAACTTCATGAATCACACCCCCTCGACCACCCCCGCCCGAGTGCTCACCATCGCCGGATCCGACTCCGGGGGAGGGGCCGGCATCCAGGCCGACCTGAAGACCATGCTCGCCCTCGGCGTGCACGGCATGAGCGTCATCGCGGCGGTGACCGCGCAGAACTCCCTCGGCGTGCAGGGTTACTGGGAGCTGCCGCCCGAGGCGGTGCGGGCCCAGCTGGACTCGGTGCTGTCCGACATCGGCGCGCAGGCGGTCAAGACCGGCATGCTGGCCTCGCCCGTCCTGGTGGAGACCGTGGCCGAGGTGCTGGCCGGCCTGGACGTGCCCGTGGTGGTGGACCCGGTCGGCGTCTCCAAGCACGGCGACCCGCTGCTGGCCCCCGAGGCGGTCGAAGCGGTGCGCGACCGGCTGCTGCCCACCGCCACCGTGGTGACCCCCAACCTGTGGGAGGTCGAGCAGCTCACCGGGATCAAGGTGGTGGACGAGGCGGGGATGCGCCGCGCCGCCGAGGCCGTCAAGGAGCTGGGCCCCCGCTGGGCGCTGATCAAGGGCGGGCATCTGCCCGGCGAGCCCGCCGATCTGCTGTTCGACGGCGAGCGCGAGTACCGCTTCAGCGCTCCCCGGCACGACAACCGGCACACTCACGGCACCGGTTGCACGCTGGCCTCGGCCATCGCCTGCCATCTGGCGCTGGGGGAGGACGTGCCCACCGCGGTCCGGCTGGCCAAGGAGTACGTCACCGGGGCCATCGCGGCCGGCTTCCCCCTGGGCTCGGGCATCGGCCCGGTCCACCACGGCTGGCGGCTTCCCCGATGAGCGGCACTTCAAACATGCCGAAGGTAAAAGATTCGAACATCGGTTGCGCGTAAGGGTAAAGCCGAAACATCCTTCATATATGGCCCGGAACCCGATGGGGTCATTGGAGGACACACCCATGGCGACTCAAGCGCCATCCGGACACCTGGAGGAACTGGCCGGCCGACTGAGCCGTGAGGGGATCTACACCCGGCTGGAGGAGCCGCTCGGCAAACCGCCGATCCTGCACGTCCTCAACCCGCAGCTGCCCGCGGCGGAGGAGCCGGTGATCGTCGAGTCGACCGGCGATGAGGCCTGGTTCTGGTGGGCCTGGGCGGAGCGGATCGCCCCCGCGCGTGACCTCGACACCGCCGTGAGCGGGATTCGCCGCGTGCTCGGCCTCGCAGCCTGAGACCACCCGTTCCACGAAACGAGCCACTTTCCTCCCCGGGACGATGCCCCGGCCGGCTGCTTCCATCCCCCTGCCGGCCGGGGCATCGCCGTGCCCGGACGTGAGCACGCGCAACCCCCGGCCTCCCGCCTGCGAGGGAATGAGCTGCGGCGGGCGCCGCGGCCGTCCCGGCGCCGAGAACTCCGCCCGCGGCGTCCTCCGGTGCGCCCGCGCCGCGGCCGGCCGGTGTTCTCCCTGGTCACAGCGGGAAACATGACAAGACTCCGACGCGGTGACAGCAGGCTCGGCGAGCGCGCCGGCCCCCCTCACCTGGTGGCTGATTCGCGCACTCGAACGCGGGTCGGCTAACCTGACTTGGCGCGCCCGCCAGGGGCGCCATCGGCAAGCGTCCGATCAGGGCGCCCTCACAGCATCGACACTTCTTGGAGTTTCCCGTGGCTTCCGTTTGCGACGTCTGCGGCAAGGGACCCGGTTTCGGCATGCGCGTCTCCCACTCGCACCGCCGCACCTCACGCCGCTGGAACCCCAACATCCAGCGGGTGCGCGCCGTCGTCAACGGTGCGACCAAGCGCATCAACGCCTGCACCTCGTGCATCAAGGCCGGCAAGGTGACCCGCCCGGCCGTCTGAAGACGCCGCTTTCGCGACCGACCGGCAGACCCACCGGCCCACCGGTGGGTCCGCACGCATGCCCGGCACGGGTCCCCGGCCGCCGGTCTCGTCCGCCCGTCTCCGTCGGCGGGGCGCGATAGAAAGTAGGGCGTGGCGAAACTCGACGAGCCGTTGCGCAACCTGCTGGGCGCCAAGACCGCCAAGGTGCTGGCGAGCGGCCTGGAGCTGCACACGGTCGGAGACCTGGTGCACCACTACCCGCGGCGCTACGCCCAGCGCGGGGAGCTGACCGACCTGGACGGTCTGGTCGACGGCGAGCACGTCACCGTCATGGCCGAGGTGACCAAGGTCCAGGGCCGCACCATCCCCCGCTCGCCCGGCTACCTGCTGGAGGTCACCGTCAGCGACGGGCACGGCACCCTCAAGCTCACCTTCTTCGGGCGCAAGGGCGCCTGGCGGGCCGAAAAGGAGCTGTCCCCGGGGGTGCGCGGGCTGTTCTCCGGCAAGGTCACCACCTACCGGCCGCGCGGCGGCGGCCGCCCGCAGCGCCAGCTCACCCACCCGGAATTCCGGGTGCTGCCGGAGGAGGGGTCGGCGGGCGCGGCGGCCCGGGAGTTCGCCGAGGAGATCATCCCGATCTACCCCGCCACCAAGGGCCTGGAGTCCTGGAAGATCGAAGAGTGCGTCCAGATCGTGCTGGACCAGCTCGACCTCGGCCCCGACCCCATGCCCGGGCCGATCCTGCGGCGGCACGGCCTCATCGGCCTGGGCGAGGCCCTGCGCGGCATCCACAAGCCCCGCGACTGGGGCGAGCTGGAACGCGCCCGCCGCCGCCTGAAGTGGGACGAGGCGTTCGTGCTGCAGATCGCGTTGGCCCAGCGGCGCAAGGCGGCCAGTGCGCTGCCGGCCAAGCCCCGCCCGCGCGTCCGCGGCGGCCTGCTGGACGCCTTCGACGCCGCCCTGCCGTTCACCCTCACCGAGGGCCAGCTGCAGGTCGGCGAGGAGATCGCCGCGGACCTGTCCGGCGAGCACCCCATGCACCGCCTGCTGCAGGGCGACGTCGGCGCCGGCAAGACCGTGGTGGCGCTGCGGGCGATGCTGCAGGTCGTCGACGGCGGCGGGCAGGCGGCGCTGCTGGCGCCCACCGAGGTGCTCGCCCAGCAGCACTACCGCTCCATCACCGCCATGCTCGGCCCGCTGGCCGAGGCCGGCCGGCTCGGCGGCGCCGACAAGGCCACCCGCGTGGTGCTGCTGACCGGCTCCCAAGGCGCCAAGGCCCGCCGGCAGGCGCTGCTGGAGGCCGCCTCCGGCGAGGCCGGCATCGTGGTCGGCACCCACGCGCTGCTGCAAGAGCACGTCCAGTTCGCCGACCTGGGGCTGGTCGTGGTGGACGAGCAGCACCGCTTCGGCGTCGAGCAGCGGGACGCGCTGCGGGAGAAGGCCGCCGGCGGCCGCCCCCATGTGCTGGTGATGACCGCCACCCCCATCCCGCGGACGGTGGCGATGACGGTCTTCGGCGACCTGGAGACCTCCACGCTGTCCCAGCTGCCCAGCGGACGCGCCGAGATCAAGACCTTCGTGGTGCCGCCCGAGCGGCCCGCCTTCCTGGCCCGCACCTGGGAACGCATCCGCGAGGAGGTCGCCCAGGGCCGCCAGGCCTACATCGTCTGCCCCCGCATCGGCGCCCAGGAGGACGAGGAGGACGACGCCCCCACGCCCCCACCTGGCCCGGACGAAGAGGGCCGCCGCGCCCCGGTGGCGGTGCTGGACCTGCTGCCGCGGCTGGAGGAGGAGCTGCTGACCGGCCTGCGCATCGGGGTGCTGCACGGCAAGCTGCCCCCCGACGACAAGGACGCGGTGATGCGCCGCTTCGCCGCCGGGGAGATCGACGTCCTGCTGGCCACCACGGTCGTGGAGGTCGGGGTGGACGTGCCCAACGCCACCGTCATGGTGATCATGGACGCCGACCGGTTCGGGGTCTCCCAGCTGCACCAGCTGCGCGGCCGGGTCGGCCGCGGTTCGCTGCCGGGACTGTGCCTGCTGGTCACCGACGCCGAACCCGGCAGCCGCGCCCGGCAGCGGCTGGACGCGGTCGCCTCCACCACCGACGGCTTCGCCCTCTCCCGCCTGGATCTGGAACAGCGCCGGGAGGGGGACGTGCTGGGCGCCGCCCAGGCCGGCCGTCACTCCAGCCTGCGGCTGCTGACCCTGCTCAAGGACGAGGAGCTGATCCGCACCGCCCGCACCGAGGCGACCGCGCTGGTGGAGGCCGACCCCGACCTGCAAGGCCATGCCGCCCTGGCCGCCGAGCTGGCCGTCATGCTCGATGAAGAACGCGCCGGCTTCCTGGAGAAGGCCTGACCGATGAGCAGAGTCATCGCCGGAACGGCCAGGGGACGGCGGCTGGCCGTACCCGCCGGGCGGGACACCCGTCCCACCAGCGACCGGGCCAGGGAAGGGCTGTTCGCCACGGTCGGCGCGCTGCTCGGCCCGCTGGAGGGGCTGCGGGTCGCCGACCTGTTCGCCGGGTCGGGCGCGGTGGGGCTGGAGGCGCTGTCGCGGGGCGCCGCCTGCGCCCTGCTGGTGGAGTCCCACCCCCGCGCGGTCAAGGTGATCCGGCGCAACATCGAGACGCTGGGGCTGCCCGGCGCGCACCTGGTCGCCGACCGGGTGGAACGCGTGCTGCGCCGGCCCCCTGAGGAACCCTATGACCTGATCTTCCTGGACCCGCCGTACGCGCTGGCCGACGAGGCGGTGACCGGCCTGCTGGAGACGCTGCGCGGGCAGGGCTGGACGGCCGAGGACGCCCTGGTGGTGGTGGAGCGTTCGGCGCGCGGGGAGGCGCTGCGCTGGCCGCAGGGGTACGCCCCCGACCGGGACCGCCGCTACGGGGAGGCGGTTTTGTGGTACGGACGGGCCGTCTGACGGCTCCGGTGAGGTCCCGGCACTCGATAAGGGGTATGCCGGGCGAAAGCCCTGTTGGGACGGTTTGGTACGGTCACGCCGCGGATCGTCCCTCGGGGGAGCGGGTGGGCGACGTAGGCCGAAGGAAGGGAAGAGCTCGTGCGCCGTGTCCTTTGTCCCGGGTCGTTCGACCCCGTCACCAATGGGCACCTCGACATCATCAGTCGGGCGTCCAAGCTCTATGACGAAGTCGTCGTCGGGGTGCTGATCAACATCTCCAAAAAGAGCCTGTTCACCGTCGATGAACGGGTGGAGATGATCCAGGAGGTCACAAAGGAATACGGGAACGTCAAGGTGGACAAGTTCCACGGCCTGACCGTGGACTACTGCCGCCAGCACGGCATCCAAGTGATCGTCCGCGGCCTGCGCGCGGTCAGCGACTTCGACTATGAGCTGCAGATCGCCCAGATGAACCACCGGATGTCGGGGGTGGAGACCTTGTTCATGGCCACCAACCCGCTGTATGCGTTCCTGTCCTCCAGCCTGATGAAAGAGGTCGTCAAGTACGGCGGCGACGTCTCCGGGCTGGTGCCCGAACTCGTCCAGCAGCGCCTGGTGGAGCGGCTGCGCGAGGAGAGCTGAGGAAGCCCCGCCCGCCCGTGCGCTTCCGCCCCGGGAGCCGGCCGCGCGACCGCCGGGCCGCCGCCGAGTTGGGTCAGCTCCCCGCTGTTGGGTACCCTTGGCAGTCGGCGCCGTTCGGCTGCCTCCAGACGTCTGAAGATCCGTCATGTCCCACGAAAGCAGGAGAGCTCTGATCCGCCTCGATCCGCATGCCCCGCTGGTGCTCGACACCCGAGCACTGGACCGGCGACCCGGATCGATGCGCGAGCTCACCCGCACCGTGGCGGCCCCGGCGGATCTGGGCGTGGAGATGGTCGGCGTTCCCGAGGGCGCGGACATCGAGCTGGAGCTGCGGCTGGAGTCCGTGATGGAGGGCGTGCTCGTCACGGGTACGGCGCGGATGCCGCTCACCGGGGAGTGCGCACGCTGCCTGGACCCGCTGGAGGACACCTTCGAGGCGGAGTTCCAGGAGCTGTTCGTCTACCCCGACACCCGCTCCGGCGGGGAGGCCGACGAAGACGAGCGCCGGATCGAGGGCGACCTGATCGACCTGGAGCCGGTGCTGCGGGACACGGTGGTGCTCGCACTGCCGCTGTCTCCGCTGTGCCGGGACGACTGTCCCGGATTGTGCCCCGAGTGCGGCGTACGGCTGGCGGACGCCGAGCCCGACCACCGCCACGAGGCCGCCATCGACCCCAGGTGGGCGGCGCTGCGGGGCCTGACCGACCGACCACACGACAAGCAGGAGGGCTGAAGTGGCCGTCCCCAAGCGGAAGAAGTCGCGCAGCAACACGCGGCACCGGCGCTCGCAGTGGAAGGCCACCGCGCCGAACCTGGTCCCGTGCCCCACGTGCCGCGAGCCCAAGATCCAGCACCGGGCCTGCGAGCACTGCGGCACCTACAACCGCCGCCAGGTCATCGCGCAGAGCTGACCCGGTGACGTCCGGGGGCGGGACGCGCCGCGCGACCGCCCCCGCCGGCGCTTTCCGGCGGGCCCGGGCCATGCGGCCGGGCGTGCCGGGCAAAGCGCCTTTCCGTTCGATTGCTCCGTTCGATTGTCAGGCAGTGACCGCCGGGCGACGGCGAAGGAGAGGGCGAGCGTCCCTCACCGGACCCGGACAGGGTGGAGCCCGAGGCCGTGGTGCACGCCGGGGACCGTGCTCCGGCGCGCACCTCGTCTTCGTGGAACCTCCCCGCGGGAGGAGCACCGGCGAGGCCGGTCTGTTTCGTCCCGTGATGACGCACGGCGGCATCCAGGCCCGCCAGGAGGATTCCGTGACCGCCAAATCGGCACCCGAGCCCGTCCCCGACCCGGCCGAACTGGAACGCGCGCTGGGCGTCTCGATCAGCCGGGAGCTGCTGGAACGCGCTTTGACGCACCGTTCCTACGCCTATGAGAACGGCGGCCTGCCCACCAATGAGCGCCTGGAGTTCCTGGGCGACTCGGTGCTCGGGCTCGTCGTCACCGACACCCTGTTCCGCAACCACCCCGACCTGCCCGAGGGGCAGCTGGCCAAGCTGCGCGCCGCGGTGGTCAACATGCGGGCGCTGGCCGGGGTGGCCCGGTCGCTGGGCGCCGGCGCCTACATCCGGCTGGGCCGCGGCGAGGAGGGCACCGGCGGACGCGACAAGACCTCGATCCTGGCCGACACCCTGGAGGCCCTGATCGGCGCGGTCTACCTGGAGCACGGCCTGGACGAGGCGGCCAAGCTGGTGCACCGGCTGTTCGACAGCCTGATCGACAAGTCCGCCAGCCTCGGCGCGGGCCTGGACTGGAAGACCTCGCTGCAGGAGCTGACCGCCGAAGAGGAGCTGGGCGTCCCCGAGTACCACGTCGCCGAGAGCGGCCCGGACCACCAAAAGACCTTCCGCGCCACCGTGCGGGTGGGCGGGGTCACCTACGGCTCCGGCGAGGGCCGCAGCAAGAAGGAGGCCGAGCAGCGCGCCGCCGAGGCCACCTGGCACGCCATCAAGGAGATGTCGGCCAAGCGCAAGGGCGGCAAGTCCGACGGCAAGGACGACAAGGCGAGCGCCGGCGGCTGAGGTGCCCGAGCTTCCCGAAGTCGAGGTCGTCCGGCGGGGCCTGGAGCGCTGGGTGAGCGGCCGCACCGTCGCCGCCGCCGAGGTGCTGCATCCGCGTGCGGTCCGCCGCCACGTCGGCGGCGCCGCCGATTTCACCGCACGGCTGATCGGGAACACGATCGGCGCCGCCCGCCGCCGCGGCAAGTACCTGTGGCTGCCCCTGGCGGAAGGCGGCGGCGCCATCGTGGCCCACCTGGGCATGAGCGGCCAGCTGCTGGTCGGCGACCCCGCCCGTGCCCGGCAGCGGCATCTGCGGGTCCGCCTGACGTTCACCGACGGCGGTCATGACCTGCGGTTCGTCGATCAGCGCACCTTCGGGCACCTGATGGTCGCCGAGCTGGTCCCCGATGCCTTCGGCCGCGCCGGAAAGGAGGCGGAGGCGGCCGTTCCCGCGCCGGTGGCGCATATCGCCCCCGATCCCCTGGAGCCCGCCTTCGACGATGAGGCGTTCTACCGGGCGCTGCGCCGCCGCCGCACCGGTATCAAACGGGCATTGCTGGATCAATCATTGATCAGCGGGGTCGGCAATATCTACGCCGACGAGGCATTGTGGCGGGCCCGGTTGCACTGGGCCCGGGCGACGGAGAATCTCACCCGGGCGGAAGTGAGCCGGGTGCTGGAAGGGGTGCGTGAGGTCATGACGGCCGCGCTGGCCGCCGGCGGCACTTCCTTCGACCGGTTGTATGTCAACGTCAACGGCGAAAGTGGATATTTCGAACGGTCCTTGGAGGCATACGGGCGACGGGGCGAACCGTGCACCCGGTGCGGCACGCCCATCCGCCGCGATGTCTTCATGAACCGTTCTTCCTACAGTTGTCCCAAGTGCCAGCCCCGGCCGCGGCGTCCCCGCCTTTGATTTCCTACGATCGTGCCGTGGAGGAAACAGCGTCGGCACGGTTGACGGCCTGGGTTCAAGGGCACGTTCAAGGCGTAGGTTTTCGCTGGTGGGTGCGGTCCCGCGCACTGGAGTTGGGCCTGGTCGGCTCGGCTGCCAACCTGCGGGACGGGCGAGTGGAGGTGGTCGCCGAAGGACCTCGCGATCGTTGCGCGCGCCTGCTGGAACTGTTGCGCGGTCCAGGCACTCCCGGACGGGTCGACTCGGTCGTTGAACGGTGGAGCGAACCCCGTGGCGACCTGGTCGGTTTCGTCGAGCGGTGACGGGTGGGGGAAACGGGTTTGCACCTGCTAAACTTGTGTCGACAGGTTGTTACCGGCCCGTGATGTCTGTCTTGACCGGCACCCTGGCTGGTGCGACTCTAGATGATACGCGCACCGTAATGAACGTTCTCGGGCGCGATTCCTGCTGGTTGCTCAGCGTGGAGGACCCTTAATCATGGCGAAGGCTCTACTCGGCCACGTCGGCGGTCCCGACCCCCGGATGGTCGCGGAGATGCGGCGCCTTCAGCAGCGTGTACGTGACCTGGAGGCCGAGCTCGTTCGGCTCCAGGCGGAGAACGACGCGCTGGCTGCGCAGGCCCGCGACGACGTGTTGGCACTGGGAGTGAAGGACCGCGAACCGGCACTGACCTGACGGCGCCGCGAGAGGAAACATCAGGGACGTCGGAGGTCGACGTCCCTTCTGTTTTGCCTTTTTCCTCCCACCCGCCGCTGGCCCGCCCGCCTTCGCATTCTCGTGATCATGGGTGCGGGACGCAGCCGGACGTGGCACATTGGGGCATGCGGCCCGTGGCCGCGTGCATCGCCGCGGCGGGCGGTATCGTTCGCACTGAACCTTTTCACCCGCGTACTGCCTGATCACAGCGGTGCCGGCGGGAGCCGCGGCAGAGGCGGCACCGCGCGGCGGCCCCGCGGGAAGGTTCACCGGCCGATCAGCGAGTCGGGGGCATCGCGATCCGCCTCGGGTGCGACCCCCATGGGAGGGCAAGGAGAGTCCGCGCGTGTACCTCAAGAGCCTGACATTGCGCGGTTTCAAGTCCTTCGCCTCCTCCACCACGCTGCGCTTCGAACCCGGCATCACCTGCGTGGTGGGCCCCAACGGCTCCGGCAAGTCCAATGTCGTGGACGCCCTGGCCTGGGTGATGGGCGAGCAGGGCGCCAAGTCGCTGCGCGGCGGCAAGATGGAGGACGTCATCTTCGCCGGCACCGCCAGCCGCCCCCCGCTGGGCCGCGCCGAGGTCATCTTGACCATCGACAACTCCGACGGCGCCCTGCCCATCGACTACTCCGAGGTCACCATCAGCCGGCTGATGTTCCGCTCCGGGCAGAGCGAGTACGCCATCAACGGCGACCCCTGCCGGCTGCTGGACGTCCAGGAGCTGCTGTCGGACTCCGGCATCGGCCGCGAGATGCACGTGATCGTCGGCCAGGGAATGGTGGACACCGTCCTGCACGCCGGCCCCGATGGGCGGCGCGCGGTGATCGAGGAGGCCGCCGGGGTCCTCAAGCACCGCAAGCGCAAGGAAAAGGCGCTGCGCAAGCTGGAGGCGATGCAGGCCAACCTCAACCGCGTCCAGGACCTGACCGCCGAGCTGCGCCGCCGCCTCAAGCCGCTGGGCCGGCAGGCCGAGATCGCCCGCAAGGCCGCCGTCATCCAGGCCGAGCTGCGCGACGCCAAGGCCCGGCTGCTGGCCGACGACCTGGTCACCTTGCGCACCAGGCTGGAGCGGGAGGAGGCCGACGAGGCCGCGCTGCAGCGCCGCCGGGCCGAGGTCGAACAGGCCCTGGCCGCCGCCCAGCAGCGCGAGGCCGAGCTGGAGGCCGCCGAGCAGGCCGCCGCGCCGGTGCTGGCCCGCGCCCAGGACACCTGGTTCCGCCTGGCCTCCCTCAAAGAGCGGCTGCAGGGCGTGGCCGACCTGGCGGCCGAACGGCACCGCAACGCCTCCGAGGAGACCGGCGAGGAACGCCGCGGCCGCGACCCCGAAGAGATGGAACGCGAGGCCGCCGCCGTCCGCGAGCAGGAAGAGCAGCTGCGCGCCGCCCTGGAGGAGGCCCAGGCCGCCCTGGAGGAGGCGGTGCGGGCCCGCGCCGAGGCCGAGGACGCGCTGCGCGAAGAGGAACACCGCCTGCAGGCCGCCGCCCGCGCCGCCGCCGACCGCCGCGAGGCGCTGGCCCGGCTGCGCGGCCGGCTCGAGGCGCTGCGCAGCAAGGCCCAGGCCGGCGAGGCGGAGATCGGCCGGCTGAGCGAGGCCCGCGCCGAGGCGCTGCGGCGGGCCGAGGCCGCACAGGCCGAGTACGAGGCGTTCGACGCCCAGGCCGCCGAGGACCCCGAGCTGGCCGCCGAGCACGAGATGGCCCAGCGGGCCCTGACGGAGGCCAAGGCGGCGGCCGAGGCGGCCCGCGCCGCCGAGGAGGAGCCTCGCCGGCAGCTCAAGGCCGCCCGGGCGGCCGTGGCCGCCGCCCGCGCCGCCGACCAGGCCGCCCAGAAAGAGGTCACCGCCCTGCAGGCCCGCATCGAGGCGCTGGAGCTGACGCTGGGCAGCGCCGTCGACGGCGGGGAGGTGCTGCTGGCCGGCGACCTGGAGGGCGTGCTGGGCACCCTGGCGTCCCTGCTGACCGTCGAGGCCGGCTATGAGAACGCGGTGGCCGCCGTGCTGGGCGACGCCGCGCAGGCCATCGCCGTCGGCTCGCTGGAGGCCGCACGCGCCGCGCTGGAACTGCTGCGCTCCCGCCGGGCCGGCCGCGCCGCCATGGTCGTCGGCGGCGGCCCCGACGAGCACGAGCCGGCCGTGCCCGGGGTGCGGTACCTGGCCGATGTGATCGACGTCCCCGAGCAGGTGCGGCCGGCCCTGCGGCATCTGCTGCGCGGGGTGGTCGTGGTCGACGGTCTGCAGGAGGCCGCCGACCTGGTGCGGCGCGAGCCGTCCCTGCGGGCCGTCACCCGTGAAGGGGACCTGCTGGGGGCGCACTGGGCGCAAAGCGGCGGCACCGGCGGCGCCCAGAACCTGCTGCAGACGCGCACCGCCTTGGACGAGGCGACCGGGGCGCTGGAGAAGGCGCAGTCCCGCGCCGCGGAGACGGCCGCCGCCCTGCAGGCCGCGCAGGAGGCCGAAAGCCGGGCCCAGGCGGCGCTGGAGGAGGCCCAGGCCGCCGCCCAGCAGGCGCAAAACGGGGTCGGGCAGGCCCAGGCCGCCTTGGACCGGGTGCGCGGCAGGCTGCGGGAGTTCGAGGCCCGCGCCGCCCAGGAGGCCAAGCGGGCCGCCCGGCTGGAGGCGGACGTGCGGGCCGCCCGCGGCGAGGTGGAACGGCTGACCAAGGCGCTGGATGCCGCCGCGCAGGCCCGCGAGCAGGACCTGGCCGCCGCCGAGGAGCTGGCCGAGCAGCTGGCCGAACAGGAGGCCGCCGCCGAGGCCGCCGACGACCTCGGCGAGGACACCACCGCCCGGGACATGCTGGCCGAGCGCGCCCAGCAGGCCCGCGCGGCCGAGATGGAGGCCCGCCTGGCGGTGCGCACCGCCGAAGAACGCGTGCGGGCCATCGCCGGACGGGCCGAGGCGCTGGAACGCGGCGCCCGCCGTGAACGCCAGGAGCGCGCCCGCGCCGCCGCCCGCCGCGAGCGCCGCCGCCGCCAGGCCCGCACCGCCGCCGCCGTGCTGGCCGGCGCCCGCGCCGCCCTGGAGCGGATCGAGGTGTCGCTGCGCGCCGCCGTGGCCGAGCGGGAGGCCGCCCAGCAGGCCAAGGCCGACCGCGAGGCGGAGCTGAAGGTGGTGCGCGCCCAGGTCCGCGAGCTGTCGGCCCAGCTGGAGAAGCTGGTCAACGCCGCGCACGGCAGCGAGGTCGCCCGCGCCGAGCAGCGGCTGCGGCTGGAGCAGCTGACCGAGCGGGCGATGGAGGAACTGGGCCTGGAGGTCGACGTCCTGATCGCCGAGTACGGCCCCGACCAGCCGGTGCCGCCGCCTCCTGATGCCCCCGAGGACGCCGTCCCGCGCCCCTATGATCGGGCCGAGCAGGAAAAGCGCGCCAAGAACGCCGAGCGTCAGCTGGCCCAGCTGGGCAAGGTCAACCCGCTGGCGCTGGAGGAGTACGCCGCCCTGGAGGAGCGGCACGCGTTCTTGACCTCCCAGCTGGAGGACCTCAAAAAGACCCGCCGCGATCTGCTCACCGTGGTCAAGGAGGTCGACGACCGGGTGCAGCGGGTGTTCGCCGAGGCGTTCGCCGACACCGCCCGCGAGTTCGAGCGGATCTTCGCCCGGCTGTTCCCCGGCGGCGAGGGCCGGCTGGTGCTCACCGATCCCGACGATATGCTCACCACCGGCGTGGAGGTGGAGGCCCGCCCGCCCGGCAAGAAGGTCAAGCGGCTGTCGCTGCTGTCGGGCGGGGAACGCTCCCTGGTGGCCATCGCCCTGCTGGTGGCGGTCTTCAAAGCCCGTCCCTCCCCGTTTTATGTACTGGACGAGGTGGAGGCGGCCCTGGACGACACCAACACCCAGCGGCTGCTGTCCATCCTGGAGGAGCTGCGCGAGTCCTCCCAGCTGATCATCATCACCCACCAAAAGCGCACCATGGAGGGCGCCGACGCGCTTTATGGCATCACCATGCGCGGCGACGGCGTCAGCCAGGTCGTCAGCCAGCGGATCCGGCGGCGCGAATCGGCCTGAGCCCGGGGCCGGTGCGGTGATCGCCGGGCGGCGGGTGAACTCAGGCCCGCCGATTCTTCCCGGATGCATCCGGAGCGTCCCGGCTGCACGGTCTTCCCGGTCCGCTCGTTACGGAGAGATCTTTTCCGGTGGTGCACCGGGATTCTCGCGGCCGATATTCGGCGACGCAGGCGGGAAGGGACGGTGGCCGGGGACCGTGATGCCGGACGTCCGCGGGCTTTCTTTGCCGCACGTATAGACACGTATAGATGGGCGCCGGGACATCACGGGCGACGTGGCGCTTGGCGGAGCCATGGCAGGGCGTCTGCGAGACTGGGGACGCTATGGAATACGTGATCCTCATAGTCGCACTGGCCGTGCTCGCCCTCGTGGTGGGCGGCCTGCTCCTGGTGCGGCCCCGCCGCACCACCCGCCTGCCGTCTGCGCCGCCGGAGAGGCCGGCGGCGAGCGGGGAGGGCTCGACCGCCGTCTTGGAACGGGAGCCGGCGGCGCCCACGCTGGAGCGGGCGCCCCCGGCCGAACCGGCGGCCCCGCCCAAACCGGAGATCGAGATCCCGCCGCCGTCGGCGGGCCGGCTGGTGCGGCTGCGGGCCAGGCTGGCGAGGTCCCAAAACGCCCTGGGCCACGTCCTGCTGGGACTGCTGTCCCGCGACACCCTCGATGAGGACGCCTGGGACGAGATCGAAGACACCCTGATCTCGGCCGACATCGGCGTGGCGGTGGCCCGCGAGATCACCGAGGCGCTGCGGACCCGGGTGCAGGTGATGGGCGCCCGCACCCCCGAGGAGGTCCGCGCGCTGCTCCGGGAGGAGCTGCTGCGGCAGGTCACCAACGGGTTCGACGAGAAGACCGACCGCAGGCTGCGCACCGCCCGGCACGGCGACCGGCCCGCCGTGGTGATGGTCGTCGGCGTCAACGGCACCGGCAAGACCACCACCTGCGGCAAGCTGGCGCGGGTGCTGGTGGGCGATGGCAACACCGTGCTGCTGGGCGCCGCCGACACCTTCCGCGCCGCCGCCGCCGACCAGCTGGAGACCTGGGGCAAGCGGGTCGGCGCCGAGGTGGTGCGCAAGGGCGAGGGCGCCGACCCCGGCAGCGTCGCCTTCGACGCGGTCAGGCAGGGCATCGAGGGCAAGGTCGACACGGTGATCATCGACACCGCCGGCCGGCTGCACACCAAGACCGGGCTGATGGACGAGCTCGGCAAGGTCAAGCGGGTGGTGGAAAAGCAGGCCACGGTGGACGAGGTGCTGCTGGTCCTGGACGCCACCACCGGCCAGAACGGCATGCAGCAGGCCCGGGTGTTCGCCGAGGTGGTCAACGTCACCGGCATCGTGCTGACCAAGCTGGACGGCACCGCCAAGGGCGGCATCGTCATCGCGGTCCAGCGCGAGCTGGGCGTGCCGGTCAAGCTGGTCGGGCTGGGCGAGGGCCCCGACGACCTGGCGCCCTTTGAGGCCGAACCGTTCGTGGACGCGATCATCGGAGAGTGAGTCCCCTTCGCCGCAGCCGCTCTGGAGACCCGGGAGCCGAGGCCGTCAAGCGCCCCACCTGCGACATGTGGGGCGCTTGATGATTTCTGGGGAGTTTGTGGCGTAGACGGCTCTACGTCCGGACCGGAAACCCGCGAGTTTTTGGAACGAGCCACAGGTGAGGGTTTCGAAACACTCGCGAAACATATGACGGCTGGTTTTCACACCTTTGAAACAGCCGGGCCGTTCGGGTGAAACCACCACGCCAGAACCTCTACCCAGTCAAACGTTCCGTGCCGAGGAGGGGCTCTCTCCGAGATGGAAATCGATAGCGGCAACACCGCCTGGGTGATGACGAGCGCGGCGTTGGTCCTGCTCATGACGCCAGGCCTGGCCTTCTTCTACGGAGGCATGACCCGCGCCAAGAGCGTGCTCAACATGATGATGATGAGCTTCGTCAGCATGGCCGTGGTCGGCGTGCTGTGGGCTCTCTACGCGTACTCGCTCGCCTTCAGCGACGGCGGTGCGCTCAACAGCGTCATCGGCGGACTCGGTGACTGGGGCCTGGTGGGGCTGGAGAACCAGGTGGACGACGGTCTGCCGACCCTGGTGTTCGTCGCCTTCCAGGCCACGTTCGCCATCCTCACCACCGCCCTGATCAGCGGCGCGATCGCCGACCGCGCCAAGTTCGGCGCCTGGGTGGTCTTCACCGTCATCTGGGTGACCGTGGTCTACGCCCCGCTGGCCCACTGGGTGTGGGGCGGCGGCTGGATCGGCGAGATGGGCGCCCTGGACTTCGCCGGCGGCACCGTGGTCCACATCAACGCCGGTGCGGCGGCGCTGGCGCTGGCGCTGGTGCTGGGCAAGCGCAAGGGCTGGCCGCGCGACCCGATGCGGCCGCACAACCTGCCGTTCGTCCTGCTGGGCGCGGGCCTGCTGTGGTTCGGCTGGTTCGGCTTCAACGCCGGTTCGGAGCTGGCCGCCGACACGGTCTCCGGCGTCGCCTTCATCAACACGCTGGTGTGCACCGCCGCCGCGGCCTTCGGCTGGATCGCGGTGGAGAAGCTGCGCCACGGCGCCTCCACGACGCTGGGCATCGCCTCCGGCGTGGTGGCCGGCCTGGTCGCCATCACCCCGGCCTGTGCCTTCGTCACCCCCATCGGCGCCATCGTGATCGGCCTCGTCGCCGGTGTGCTCTGCGCCTTCGCCGTCAGCCTGAAGTACAAGCTGGGCTATGACGACTCCCTGGACGTGGTCGGCGTCCACCTGGTCGGCGGCGTGATCGGCGCCCTGATGATCGGCCTGGTGGCCACCACCGCCGTCAACGACGGCGGCGCGGACGGCCTGCTGGCCGGCGGCGGCCTGAGCCTGCTGGGCAAGCAGGCGGTCGGCGTGGTCGCCAGCATCATCTACTCCTTCGTCGTCAGCTACATCATCGGCAAGCTCATCGACGTCACCATGGGCTTCCGGATCAGCGAGGAGGACGAGGTGGCCGGCGTCGACAGCACCTCGCACGCCGAGACCGCCTACGACTTCGGCAGCATCCACGCCGGTGGCGCCGCCGGCGGGATCGCCGCGGCGTCCTCCGCCGACAGCGCCCCCACGAAGGTTGAGGCATAACAGATGAAACTGATCACCGCGGTCATCAAGCCGTTCAAGCTCGACGAGGTCAAGGCCGCACTGGAGACCGCCGGAGTCAAGGGACTGACCGTCAGCGAGGCCAGTGGCTACGGCCGCCAGAAGGGCCACACCGAGGTCTACCGGGGCGCCGAGTACAAGGTCGACCTGGTGCCCAAGGTGCGGGTCGAGGTCCTGGTGGACGACGTCGACGCCGACGACGTGATCGACGCCATCGTCAAGGCGGCGCAGACCGGCAAGATCGGCGACGGCAAGGTCTGGGCCGTCCCGGTCGACGCGGTCGTGCGGGTCCGCACCGGGGAGACCGGCCCCGAGGCCCTGTAGCGGGTCGTCTACGGATCGGGGGAGCAATCGCTCAGGGCGCGAGACGAGGAAGGGCGTCCCAAACCGCAGGCCGGCGGGGCGGGACGCCCTTCTGCCTGTCAGTGAGATCCCGGCCGGCGGGAGAGCGCGGAGGCGGCCGTGGCCGGGGCGATCCGCGGGACCGGGCCGAGACGCCGGCGGGAGAGAACGAGGAAGGCCACCGGCCCTGAGATCCAGGGCATGCGAAACGAGCGGAATCCCAAGGGCTCACAGCGAACGGCAAAGAGAGCACCCGAAAAGACCAAGAAAATCACAGCGGTTAAAAGTCCCGGATTTTCTGGCGTTCGAGGCGACCGGAATATCGGGGCGCCGGGGTGAACGAGGCTCCCGAAGAGAGGCGAGACGGACCGTCGGCTCGCATGGGGATTTGAGTCTCCAAACCGGCCGAGACGGCGAAGGTGCGGCAAAGCGGAGCACCCGAGGCGTCCAGGACGCCCGGGTGAACGAACGGTCGAGCGCCGAGGAAACCCAGCGGCCCCCGGCCACCGGGCCGCCGTCCTGGGCCGGGGAGCGGCGCGACGACTTGGGACGACACGGACCGGGCACTGCAAGACCCCGCTGCCGGTGCCTGAGACCGGGTGCTCGAGACCAGGTGCTTGAAGAAGGCGCGTTGCGGCGACCGGAACGGCAGAGCACGTCAGGCGGGCGGGACTTCGGAGGCGAACGGGGTTGAAAGAGACGACCGGAAGGTTCAAGGCGGCCACGGCGGTGGAGGGCGCCGGGGCCGGCGGGCTGGAGGAGGCGCGCAAGGCGCTGGCGGCGGCCCGGGCGCGGCGGGGGGCCGAACTGGACCGCTGGCTGGCCGGGCTGCTGGAGGCCACCGGTGCCGCGCGGGAGGTCGCGCTGGTCGCGGTGGGCAGCCACAGCCGCGGAGAGCTGACCCCCGGCGGCGATCTGGACCTGGTGCTGGTGCACCGGGGACGGCCGGACATCGCCCAGATCGCCGACCGGATCTGGTACCCCGTCTGGGACCGCGGGCTGCGCCTGGACCACTCGGTGCGCACCGTGCGGGAGGCCAGGAAGGTCGCCGGCAGCGACATCAAGGCCGCCATGGGCCTGCTCGGCGCCCGCCTGCTGGCCGGCGACCAGGACCTGGCCGACCAGCTGCGCGCCGTCGTGCTGACCGACTGGCGCGCCCAGGCCCGGCGGCGGCTGGCCGAGCTGGCCGAGCTGACCCGGCGGCGCTGGGCCGACCGCGGCGAACTGGCGTTCCTGCTCGAAGGCGACCTCAAGGAGGCCAAGGGCGGGCTGCGGGACGTGTACACCATGCAGGCGGCCGCCGCCACCTGGGCGGTGCCCGGCCCCGGCGAGCGCGTGCGCGCCGCCCACGACCTGCTGCTGGACGTCCGGCACGCGCTGCACGAGACCACCGGCCGCGCCGGAGACCGGCTGCACCTGCAGGAACAGGACGCCGTGGCGCACCTGCTGGGCCTGCCCGACGGCGCCGCCCTGCTGCGCGTCATCGTCGCCGCCGCCCGCACCGTCTCCTATGCCGCCGACAACCTGTGGCGGCACGTCGACCGGTTCTGCGCCGACCGGCCCCGCGGCATCCGCGTCGCCCGCCCCGGCGGGCGGGTCGAACGGCGCCCGGTGGGCGATGGGGCCGTCGAGCACGAGGGGGAGGTCGTGCTGGCCCGCGGCGCCGACCTGACCGACCCGGTGCTGCCGCTGCGCGTGGCGGCGGCCGCCGCCCAGGCCGGGCTGCCGCTGGCGCCCGCCACCGCCGAGCAGCTGGCCGCCAAGGTCCCGCCGCTGCCGGTGCCCTGGCCCGCCGAGGCCCGCGACGCGCTGGTGTCGCTGCTGGGCGCCGGGCCCGCGGCGATCCCCGTCTGGGAGGCGCTCGACCAGGCCGGGGTGATCGTGCGGGAGCTGCCCGAATGGGAGCAGGTGCGCAACCGGCCGCAGCGCAACCCCGTCCACCGCTTCACCGTGGACCGGCACCTGGTGGAGACCGCGGCCGGGGCCGCCGCCATGACCCGTGACGTCGCCCGCCCCGACCTGCTGCTGGTCGGGGCGCTGTTGCACGACATCGGCAAGGGACGGCCCGGCGACCACTCCCGCACCGGCGCCGCGCTGGCCCGCACGATGGCCGCCCGGATGGGTTTTTGCGACACCGACGCCGATGTGCTGGAGACGGTCGTGCTGCACCACCTGCTGCTGCCCGACACCGCCACCCGGCGCGACCTGGACGACCCGGTGACCATCCAGACCGTGGCCCAGAAGGTGTCGGCCGTGCCCGGCCGGGGCCGGCAGGTGCTGGAGATTCTGGCGGCGCTGGCGGTCGCCGACGCGCAGGCCACCGGGCCGGCCGCCTGGGGCGCCTGGAAGGCCCGGCTGATCGAGGAGCTGGTGCGGCGCGTGGACGCCTGCCTGGCCGGCGGCGCGCCCCCGCGCAACGGGCTGGACCCCACCCCCGAGCAGCTGGCGCTGGCCCGCCACGACGGCGCGGCGGTGCGGATCGCCGGCTCCCGGGTCACCGTCGCGGTGCCGGACCGGCCCGGCCTGCTGTGGCGCACGGCCGGGGTGCTGGCCCTGCACCGCCTGGTGGTGCGGACCGCCCGGGTGTTCGCCTCGGCCGGCGCCGGCACCGCGGTGCTGGACTTCACCGCCGTCCCCGAATACGGCACCCCGCCCGACCCGGCCGCCCTGGAGGCCGATCTGCGCCGGATGCTCGCCGGCCGGCTGGATGTGGCGGGCCTGCTGGAACGGCGCGCCGCAGCGGTGCGCCGCCGTCCGGGAGCGCCGGTGCCGCCGCCGCGGGTCACCATCGTCGAGGACGCCTCCGACACCGCCACGGTGGTGGAGGTCCGCGCCCACGACCGGCCCGGCCTGCTGTGGCGGATCGGCCAGGCCATCGGCGCCTGCGGCCTGCAGGTCGACAAGGCCCGGGTGGACACCCTGGGCGCGGAGGCGGTGGACGTCTTCTACGTGGTGGACGCCCAGGGCCGTCCCCTGCGGGAACCGGCCGCCCTGTCGGCGCTGCGGGAGAAGGTCCTGGCCGCGCTCCGCTGACCCTGCCCGGGCGGGGCTCGGATACGGGCGGGCGCCCGTGGATTCCTCGATACCCTGAGGTTTGATTCCTTACGAGTCTTCTAGGACGGGTCGCACACGTGTTCGAGACGCTCTCCGACCGGCTGACGTCGGTCTTCTCCTCGCTGCGCAGCAAGGGCAGGCTGTCGGAAGCGGACATCAACGCCACCGCGCGCGAGATCCGCATCGCGCTGCTGGAGGCGGACGTGGCCCTGCCCGTCGTCAAGGACTTCATCGCGCACGTCAAGGAACGGGCCCTGGGGGCGGAGGTCTCCCAGGCGCTGAACCCGGCGCAGCAGGTCGTCAAGATCGTCAACGAGGAGCTGATCGAGATCCTCGGCGGCGAGACCCGCCGGTTGCGTTTCGCCAAGACCCCGCCGACGGTGATCATGCTGGCCGGCCTGCAGGGCGCCGGTAAGACCACCCTGGCCGGCAAGCTGGCCTACTGGCTCAAGGGCCAGGGCCACACCCCGCTGCTGGTCGCCGCCGACCTGCAGCGTCCCAACGCGGTCCAGCAGCTGCAGGTGATGGGGGAGCGGGCCGGGGTGCCGGTGTTCGCCCCCGAGCCGGGCAACGGCGTCGGCGACCCGGTCCAGGTGGCCCGCCGCTCGGTGGAGGAGGCCCGGCGCGCCCAGCACGATGTGGTCATCATCGACACCGCCGGCCGGCTCGGCGTGGACGCCGAGATGATGCAGCAGGCCATCGACATCCGCGACGCGGTCTCCCCCGACGAGATCCTGTTCGTGGTCGATGCGATGGTCGGCCAGGACGCGGTCAACACCGCCCAGGCGTTCATGGACGGCGTCGGCTTCGACGGGGTGGTGCTCACCAAGCTGGACGGCGACGCCCGCGGCGGCGCCGCCCTGTCGGTGCGGCACATCACCGGCCGGCCCATCATGTTCGCCTCCACCGGGGAGAAGCTGGAGGACTTCGACCTCTTCCACCCCGACCGGATGGCCGGCCGCATCCTCGACATGGGTGACATCCTCACCCTGATCGAGCAGGCCGAGCGGACCTTCGACGCCCAGCAGGCCGAGCGGATGACCGCCAAGTTCGCCTCGGGCGAGGATCTGACGCTGGAGGACTTCCTCGAGCAGATGATGATGGTCCGCAAGCTCGGGCCGATCCGGAACCTGCTGGGCATGCTGCCGGGCATGGGGCAGATGCGCGACCAGCTCGACCAGATCGACGACAAGGACCTGGACCGGGTCGCGGCCATCATCCGCTCCATGACCCCGGCCGAGCGCGCCAACCCCAAGATCATCAACGGTTCCCGCCGGGCCCGCATCGCAGCCGGCTCGGGCACCACGGTCAGCGAGGTCAACAACCTGGTCACCCGGTTCTTCGAGGCGCAGAAGATGATGCGCCAGGTGGTCGGCGGAATGGGCCTGCCGGGCATGCCCGGCGGCGGCCGCCGCAAGGCCGCCAAGGGCAAGAGCGCCAAGAAGAAGGGCAAGCAGCGCAGCGGCGACCCGCGCAAGCGCGCCGCCGCGGCCAAGGGCTCCGGCGACGCCCGCCCCGCGCCGGACGCCCTGCCCCAGGGGCTGCCCCCGGCGCTGGGCGGCGGCCTTCCCGGCGGGCTGCCGGGCGCGCTTCCCCCCGGTTTCCAGATGCCCGACCTGAACAAACTGCAGGTCCGCAAGAAGAAGAAGTGACCGCGGGCCGTCCCGCCCGGGCGGGACGAAGCCGGGCGCAACCGTTTCCATGAGGACGCGCCCGGTCGGCATGCACCGGTTGCAGCGGCCATTACCTGCGGTGACGGCTCGTTGTTGCGCGATTGCACCTCAGGGCCGTTCGTCTGGCAGAATGACAGGCTGGAAACCCGGTGGCGGCAGGCTGCCCTCTCTCGTCCTGGCGCACCGGAGTCCATCGAGCAACCGGCAGCAGCGTCCCCACCTGGTGCAGGTCCGCTCAGCCATCTGGAATCTGGAGAACACCACACCCGTGGCAGTCAAGATCAAGCTCAAGCGTCTGGGGAAGATCCGGAACCCGCAGTACCGGATCGTCGTCGCCGATGCCCGCACCAAGCGGGATGGCCGGGCCATCGAGGAGATCGGCAAGTACCACCCCAAGGAGGAGCCCTCGCTGATCGAGGTGAACTCCGAGCGGGCGCAGTACTGGCTCAGCGTGGGCGCGCAGCCGACCGAGCCGGTGCTGAAGATCCTCAAGATCACCGGCGACTGGCAGAAGTTCAAGGGCGAGCCCGGTGCCGAGGGCACGCTCAAGGTGGCCGAGCCCAAGCCCGACCGCAAGGCCCGCTACGAGGCCGCCCTCAAGGAGGCCATGAAGGAGGACGAGGCTCCCGCCACCACTCCCAAGGCCAAGAAGAAGGCCAAGCCCGAGTCCAAGGCCACCGAGTCGGGTGAGGCCGCAGAAGCCAAGAGCGAGGGCTGAGGCGTGCTCGAAGAAGCGCTCGAGCACTTGGTCCGCGGGATCGTCGAGCACCCGGACGACGTCCAGGTGCGGCCCCGCCGGATCAAGGGCGGCCGGGTCCTGGAGGTGCGGGTGCACCCCGATGACCTCGGCAAGGTCATCGGCCGCAGCGGGCGCACCGCCAAGGCCCTGCGCACCGTCATCGGCAGCCTGTCCGGCGGCCGGCATGTACGGGTGGACCTGCTGGACATCAATGAGGTCCGCTGACGTGCCGGCCCCGGCTCGCCCGGCCCCCGTCCCGCTCTGCTGACCGGATGCGAGACGATCAGGTGGTGGTCGGCCGCATCGGCCGGCCGCATGGCGTTCGCGGCGAGGTCACGGTGGATGTGCGGACCGACGATCCCGATGCCCGGTTCGCGCCCGGTGCCGTGCTCGACACCGACCCGCCGCACCTTGGGCCGCTGACGGTCGAGCGCGCCCGCTGGCACGTCGGCCGTCTGCTCCTGCGCTTCACCGGTGTCGACGACCGCACCGCCGCCGAGAAACTGCGCGGCACGTGGCTGGTCGTCGACACCGGGGACCTGCCTCCCCTGGAGGATCCCGACGAGTTCCACGACCATGAGCTGATCGGGCTGACGGCGGTGACCACCGACGGCACCCCGGTCGGAACCGTCCGCGACATCCTCCACTACGCCCAGGACCTGCTGGTGATCCGCCGCGAAACCGGCGGTGAGGCCCTGGTGCCCTTCGTCGCCGCCTTGGTCCCCGAGGTGGACGTCGCCGGCGGCCGTATCGTCATCGATCCGCCTCCCGGCCTGCTGGACGAGTCCTGACGAGCAAGCCCTCAAAACCCATGCGGATCGACATCGTCTCCATCTTTCCCGACTACTTCGCGCCCCTGGACATCTCCCTGCTGGGCAAGGCGCGCCGCCGCGGCCTCATCGAGGTGCACGTCCACGACCTGCGCCAGTGGACCCACGACCGGCACCGCACCGTCGACGACACCCCCTATGGCGGCGGCCCCGGCATGGTCATGAAACCCGACCCGTGGGGCGAGGCCCTGGACGCCATCGCCCCGGGCGGCCAAAGCGCCGACGCCGCGCCGCGGCTGATCGTGCCGACCCCGAGCGGACGGCCGTTCACCCAGGCCATGGCCGTGGAACTGGCCGCAGAGCCCTGGCTGATCTTCGCCTGCGGACGGTATGAGGGCATCGACTCGCGCGTCGTCGAGGAGGCCCGCACCCGGATGCGGGTCGATGAGGTCAGCATCGGCGACTACGTCCTGGCCGGCGGCGAGGTCGCGGTGCTGGTCATCGTCGAGGCCGTCGGCCGGCTGGTGCCGGGGGTGCTGGGCAACGCCGACTCGGTCGCCGACGACTCCTTCGCCCCCGGCTCCATGGAGAACCTGCTGGAAGGACCCGTCTACACCAAGCCCCCGGTGTGGCGGGGCCGGGCCGTCCCGGAGGTCCTGCTGTCGGGCCACCACGCGGCGATCGCCCGCTGGCGGCGCGACCAGGCGCTGCGGCGCACCGCCGCCAACCGCCCCGACCTGATCGCCGCACTGGACCCGGCCCGCTTGGACGAGCGCGACCGGCAGGTGCTCGCCGAGGCCGGATTGCCGCCGGGCGGCGAACCTGTGGCAGACTAGAGCGTCGGCGCCCCTGTGTCCGGGCTGCCTCACGACTTCCACGAAGCAAGATCCACTTGCGCGGCGCGACGCCCCCACTTTCGTTCGGGGCCTCTCGATGCCGGCTTCCGAGGACGAGGAACCGCTGTCATGCACACCCTGATCCAGGAGATCGAGAAGGCCGCGATGCGTGCCGACATCCCGGACTTCCGTCCGGGCGACACGCTGAAGGTGCACGTCCGTGTCACCGAGGGCAACCGGAGCCGGATCCAGGTCTTCCAGGGCGTGGTGATCCGGCGGCAGGGCGGCGGTGCCCGGGAGACCTTCACCGTCCGCAAGGTCAGCTACGGCGTGGGCGTGGAGCGGACCTTCCCGCTCAACAGCCCCTCGATCGAGAAGATCGAGGTCGTCACCCGCGGTGACGTCCGCCGCGCCAAGCTCTACTACCTGCGCAACCTGCGCGGCAAGGCCGCCCGCATCAAGGAGAAGCGCGAGTCTTGAGCACCGCGGCCCGCCTCCGGGCCGCTGCAGCGCCCCGGGAACCCTCAGCGGTGACCGGGGCGTTCCGTATGTGATCGGTGTCGGCTGTTTGCGGGTTCATGGCGGGCGACACGGCGATGCGCGGCCGGGCTCCCAAGGCCGCCCGCTATAGGCTCGCCCTGATGACTCACGAGGACGATCGGAGAAACGTGCGTTCCGAGGCCGAGGGCGCGGTGCCCCACAACAAGCAGGCCGTGACCCCCGGCGAGGGAGTCGCCGAAGATCGCCTGAACGGGTCCTCTCCCAGCGCGGCCGTCAACCCCTCGGAGGAAGAGACCGTGGCTCGCGGCGAGGACTTCGCAGACGGCGAGGAGCCCGAAGAGGACGGCAAGAAGGAGGCCAAGGAGGGCTCCTTCTGGAAGGAACTGCCCATCCTCATCGCGGTGGCGCTGGTGCTGGCGCTGGTCATCAAGGCGTTCGCCATCCAGGCCTTCTACATCCCCTCGGCCTCGATGGAGAACACCCTGCAGATCGGCGACCGGGTGCTGGTCAACAAGATCGTCTACCACACCCGGGACGTGCAGCGCGGCGACATCGTGGTCTTCAACGGCCTGGACTCCTGGGACCCGGAGATCGAGGTCGCCGAGCCCACCAACCCGATCGTCAAGGCCTTCCACTGGATCGGCGGCGCCTTCGGCTTCATCCCCGGTGAGAAGGACTACATCAAGCGAGTCATCGGTCTGCCCGGCGACCGGGTCAAGTGCTGCGACGCCGAGGGACGCGTCACCGTCAACGGCGTCCCCCTCGATGAGCGCTCCTACCTGTACACCGACCCGGTGACCGGGGAGCAGAACAAGCCCTCCAACGAGCCGTTCGACGTCACCGTCCAGCCCGGCAACCTGTGGGTGATGGGCGACCACCGGGAGGTCTCCTACGACTCCCGCCAGCACCGCGGCGACCCCGGCGGCGGCGCCATCCCCGAAAGCCGGGTGATCGGCCGCGCGTTCGTCGTCATCTGGCCGCTCAACCGTATCGACGTCCTGCCGATCCCCAAGACCTTCAAGCAGCCCGCCCTCAACGCCGCCGGGGCTCTCCTGCCGGCCACCCCGTTCGCCCTGGGACTGATCGGCGCCGTCCCCATCACCTGGCTCAACCGCCGCCTGCGGCTGCGTCTGGCGGAACGCGCGAGCAAGCGGTCCTGACCCGGCCCACCGGCGTGGAGGGCCACCGCTTTCCGGGCTCCGGCGTTCACGAGCCGGCATGGCGGACGGGCGGCCGCCTCCTGCGGCGGATGCCCGCGGGACGGCGCGGACTCCCTCGGCTCTGTTCGCCGACCCGGAGGTGGACGGTTTCGGCGTCGTGCTCCTTGCCGCCGGCCGCGTGACCGGGCTGCGTTCAGGTGCGGTTCGCCCGGAGCGGGCATCCGGCTGGTCCCCGGTGCCCGGGCCGTCCTGGGGTTGAGGTCCGCGCGCGGTCATCGTGGGGAAGGCTCCGCGCAAGGGGTGCTCTGGAACCGTGCCACGGGCCTCTTCGGCAGAACGTACGCTTCGAGGCATGATGAGGCGTCCGCTCCGGTTCACGCCCCGCCGCGATGCGGGACTGTACGGGCTCGAACGCGCCCTGCAGCACGCCGGGTTCAGCCCGGTGGCGGGTGTGGACGAGGCCGGGCGCGGCGCGTGCGCGGGTCCTTTGGTCGTCGCAGCGGTGATCCTGCCCTCCGGCCGGCGCGCTCTGATCGACGGGCTGACCGACTCCAAGCTGCTGACCGCGCGTCGCCGCGAGGAGCTTTACGCGCAGATCGTGGAACGGGCCGTCGCCTGGGCGACCGTGATCATCCCCAGGCACGACATCGACCGCCTCGGCCTGCACCAGTGCAACATCACCGGCATGCGCCGGGCGCTGGCCCAGCTGGAGGTCAGACCCGGCTATGTGCTCAGCGACGGCTTCCGGGTGCCCGGCCTGGACGTGCCGGGACTGGCCGTCCCCAAGGGCGACTGCGTCGCCGCCTGCGTGGCCGCGGCCTCGGTGGTCGCCAAGGTGACCCGGGACCGGCTGATGGTCGAGCTCCACGAGCGGTATCCCCAGTATGGTTTCGCCGTGCACAAGGGCTACGTCACCCGCGAGCACACGGCGGCGCTCAGCGCCCACGGCCCCTGCCCGGAACACCGCCTGTCATTCGTGAACGTGGCGAGGGTGGGGAACAATGGGGCGCGGACCGGCGTGTTCGGCCTTGCGGGGGAGGGAGCACGAGCGTGAGCGCCGAAGATCTCGAAAAATACGAAAACGAGATGGAGCTCCAGCTCTATCGCGAGTACCGGGACGTCGTCGGGCTCTTCACCTACGTGGTCGAGACCGAGCGCAGGTTCTACCTGACCAACTCGGTCGATCTCCAGGTCCACGGCACCGGCAACGGCGAGACCTTCTTCGAGGTGACCATGCAGGACGCCTGGGTCTGGGACATGTACCGCCCCGCCCGCTTCGTCAAGAACGTCCGCGTCGTCACCTTCAAGGACGTCAACATCGAGGAACTCGCCAAGAGCGACCTGGAACTCCCCGCAGGCGGCTGACCTCCTTTCTGCCGCGACGAACCACGACACCGCGCACCGCTCCCGCGAACACCCCCGGCGGACGAAATCGAGGCGCCTCCCGACCACGCCCGGCCGAACGCTCCACCGCAGCGGACCACCGGCACTGTGGTCGTGTCCCGTCACCGGCGCTGGAGCCCGCACGGACCGAACCTTTTCAGCACGCCGCTCCCGCAGGCCGAGAGGGGAGGCCTGCAGCCGGGGACGATGCCGTGACCTGCAACGTCATGACCTCGGGCACTGCCGAGACCCCCGTTCCATGGCCTTCCAGGACCACGTGTGGAAAGGCCTCGGTGAGGCTCTCTCAACGATTGGCGCCCCCGAGGGACGGCATCGCCCCGCCGGCCGGCGCATCAGCTCCGGTGAAGGCGGGGAAAGGCCGACGCAGGGACGTTCTGCGAAGGCCCATGTCGTTGCTGCCGAGAGCGAAAGGCGTCCGCCTGGAGCGGCCAGGTGAGCCTTCGGCCTGGTGGGAGTCGGCAGGACAGAGAAGTCTCCTTTTCGTTGAAAGACCTCCTCAGTGAGGTTCTCCCAGCGATTGGTGCCGCTGAGAGGCGGTATCGGCCCGTAGGTTGGCGCGTCAGCTCTGGTGAAGGCGGGGGAAGGCTGGCGTGGGGATGTT